>Ga0209415_10000591_pt1 | contig 67929 bp, 55 predicted proteins | sample PeaSoiSIISIP2007_FD_187696 | JGI IMG/M metagenome (GOLD analysis project Ga0209415, IMG submission 187696) | Peat soil microbial communities from Weissenstadt, Germany - SII-SIP-2007 (SPAdes) (version 2) | ecosystem: Environmental > Terrestrial > Soil > Wetlands > Peat | place: Germany...
GCGGGTGCCGTCGAAACCGGCGCCTTATCCATGATGGAACTGGGCTGGCTGCGCGCATTCGCGATCAACGCCAATCCAAGGCTGGTCATGAAAAACAAGGTCGCCAGAATGGCCGTGGTCCGCGTGAGCAGATTGCCCGCCGCGCGGCCGGTCATGACACCGCCGCCACCACCAATGCCAAGTGCCCCGCCTTCGCTACGCTGCAAAAGAATCACGCCGACCAAGCCGATGGCGATGAGCAGATGGATGACGAGCAGAACGTTGAGCATGCGACCACCAAAAAGAATTCATCCCGCCCTATAAGACGGGAAAACGAAAAGTTGTCGCCTTTTTATTCGTCCCGGACGCCCATGGCAAGCCGCCAATGCGCATGGCTGTATATTCTCTTGGGGAAAACCATTTCACCAGACCGGGAAACGGGAGAAAATCGGGGTTTAGCCGGCAGCCGTTCACCGGTCCTCGCGACGCGACATACGAACCGAAGACTCGGCATCATCGGCATGACGGCGGTCACTGGCGACGCCTTTGCATTTCATCACGCCACGCATCGAAGACATGCAACGGCCGCACTGAGGCTTCACGCCAAAGTGCCGAAACACTTGACCATGCGTCTCTGCTCCGGCGGTCTCCGCCGATCGCACGTCCCCTTCGGTCAACGCGTGGCAAACACAGATATACATGGAGAGCCGCCTCCTACACTGCCTTTGGGTACGATCCAGCCGCCGGCCGGGCCCTTTGTTGCGAACGATTCCCAACTTATCCCTTTTCCCGTAAAATTGCGAGTGTTTCTTAACCGCACAATATGCTTTCGGCTAACACCATAATTTCATCGACTTTTCTGGGCATAGAGCTCACTCTTTGATCCTTGCTTTTTCAAAGAGAGGGTCACCGATGCAAGGAAAAATATCGGTCATCCAAGAGCTGAACAAACTGCTCACCGGTGAATTGACCGCCGCCGATCAGTATTTCATACACGCCCACATGTATGAAAACTGGGGGCTTGATCGGCTCTATCAGCGCGCCGAACATGAGCGCGTCGAGGAGTTGGAGCATGCCGCCATGCTCATCCACCGAATTTTGTTCCTCGAAGGAGCACCGGATGTCGCCTCCCGCGGCCCGCTCGCCATCGGCGCCACGGTCCCCGACATGCTGAAGGCCGACCTTGCTTATGAAAATGACGTCATCGCCGCGCTGAAGGACGCCATCGTCCTCTGCGAAAGCGAACAGGATTTTGAAACCAGGCGGATTTTGGCCAAATTGCTCGAAGATACCGAAGAGGACCACACCTATTGGCTCGAACAGCAATTGGGATTGATCGACAAAATCGGTTTGGCGAATTATCTGCAATCGGCCGTTGGTTGATCCCTTTTGGGCCTCTCTCATAACGTCAAGGAGCGCCACGATGAAGGCCGCCAAGGGAATGAATGCGCAACTCAACAAGGTGCTGCGCCATCATCTGACCGGCATCAATCAGTATTTCCTGCACGCCCGGATGCTGAAAAATTGGGGATTTCAGGGCCTTGGCAAGCAAGAATACAAGACGTCGATCGCTCTGATGAGGGAAGCCGACGACTTGGTTGAACGGATATTGTTTCTCGAAGGACTGCCCAATCTGCAGGATCTGGGTAAATTGCTGATCGGCGAGGACGTCCCGGAAATCCTGAAAAACGACCTCGACCGCGAAGGCGCGGCACGAGCCGAATTCATCGCCGCCGTCGCCAAGGCCGAGGACGCGCAAGACTTCGTCAGCCGCGATTTGTTGACCGATCTTCTCGAAGAGACGGAAAAGCGCGTCGATTTCTATGAAACCCAGCTCGATCTGATCGGCAAACTGGGGCGGGAAAACTATCTACAAACCGCCGTCTCCGAAATCGACGATTAATTCGTCGGATCAGACGCGAAATTTGTACTCCGCACCGGATATCCGTTCGATATCGGGAGGAAAGCTCGCCCGCTTGGCCGCGTGATAGGCTTCGCGCTGGTCACCATGTGCCTGCCCATTGTAGCTGAAGAACAGCATGCGGCGGCGCGACGCTGTGGCGTTAGGCTTGGAGGCATGCGGAACGAAACTATCAAAGAACACCACGTCACCCGGTTGCATCGGATAAGCGCGCAGGGCAAATCCCTTCGCCTCGTTCTCGTTGATCGGCCGCCACTCGTCGGCGATCAGATGATCGAGACGCCCTTGTTCGTCGGACAACTCCAGGCAACCATTTTCAGTCGTTGCCGGATCGATGCAAATCGCCGCCGTCATGAACAGCGGCGCATAGCGTGACCACCCGGCCTGCTGATCCTGGTGCAATTCGAATCCGCCCCCACCGGGCTCCTTGACATTGATCTTCTCTTTGAACAACACGGCGGGACTTTTCAGAAGCTGTTCCGCGGCAAGGGACATTTTCGAGCGCCGGGCCAATGAGTCGAAAGCCGCGTGATAAGGGCAGAAATTTTCGATCCGCTGCACCAGCCTGCGAGACGGATCAAGAAGGCTCGGCTGATGGTAGACCCAATGCGCTCCCGGCCTTTCCGGCCGCGTCAGCAATTCGTCGATCCAACCAGCCATTTCGGCAACCGCTGCGGCGTCGAAAAAACCGGAAACGAACGCCCACCCCCGGGCATCGAATGCCCGCGACAGGCCGTCGTCAAGGGGACCTTGGTCCGCCGCGATACGGTCGGTGACGGCAGGCTGCGGCATGATCACCCTCCCAGTTGCGGCAGGATGCTCTGGCGCGCGCGCACCACATCCACATCGAAATCGATTTCCGTCCAGGCCAGATCACTGACGTCGACCGCCGAAAACCGTTCCGGCTCGTGCAGGATCAGGTCGCGAATGGCTTCCTCATATTCCAAATCCGTCTGACCTCGCTCGACATAAGCATCGCAACGATCGGCCAACGCCGCCGCCGTCTTCGCGGAAAAACGGAAAAACCCAACCGATTCGCCATGCCAGTCGTGCGCGTTCTCGGGTTTCTTCCGAAAATCGACGATGCGGTCTCCCTTGAAGCAGATCTTGACGGGTTCATCTCCCGGTTCGATATCACGATCGACGAGAAGGATGTTTTCGCCGTCGGCGGTCAGCAGCCGGGACAGCAGGGCCCGATCATAAAGGACGTCGCCGTCCATCAGCAGCACGGATACGCCACTGCGCAACAGATCGCGCTGCATCCAGAGAGACACGAGACTTCCCTCGCGATACCGCGGGTTTGTGACGAAGCTCAGGTGGGCGCCCAATCCCAGCCTGTCGACTTCACGACGGATGGCACCCTCGTCATGGCCAACCGTCAGGGAAACGGTCTCGACCCCACTTCCCCGCAAGGCTTTGAGATGCCGCTCAAGCAGGGTCTCTCCACCAAATTCCAAAAGCACCTTGGGAGGATTGATCGAGCCGCCAAGCCGCCGTCCGACACCAGCGACCAGCAGAACAGCGGCGACGTCGCCCTGCCGCGCCCAAGTTACGGTCTCTCGCATTCACACCCACCCAAAAATTTTAAAACGTGAAATGTACTCATCCTCGACATACCCAGTCAACCTATAGATGATTAAATTATAGACACGTCTATTTTTATGTTTATGGTATCCTTGGAATCCTTCTCTGCAGAAAGCGGAGCACCTGGGTTAACCGAAAATCCGCTTTTATCTGCAATGAGCCAGGTAGCAACATAGAATACCCATGTGAATTATATGTATTTTCACTGTTTTATTTATATCACAGCGTGACAGAAATGTGACATAGAAGAAGACTTGGATACAAACGCCCTCACCAACAAGCCTTCCGCCGAGTCACGGCGCTGCGCAAAAACACCCGTTTCGCCACTTGGCAGAAGCATGGCTCCATCGAACCGACACCGAACTTGGACTTTGCCGGTGGAGGATGCAATTAAAAAAAACGATACCGTACTGTTTCGATTTTCACTATGTTCGGGTGGGCGTCAGGGAAATTTCCCGCAGCCTATTTGAAATGCGCTGTTGAAGACCGTCGATCGATGATCGACGAAAGCTGGTGGGCTTCGATCAACGGATCATCTCAAGACGGCAGCTCTTCACTGAAATTTCTCGAAAAACAAACGGTAATGCAAACGAGGCAGGGAAAAACTTGAATACCGCATCAATCAGCACAAAAAAAACAATCAGTCGCTCGGCAAAACTGCGCGAAGACATCTATTCGTCGGACCTTTTCTTTTTGATGGAAGCGCACAGCGGCCTTTCGGCAAAAATCGTCGAGGAGGCCGGATTCAAAGGACTCTGGGCATCTGGCCTGACGATTTCCGCCTCCCTCGGGTTGCGCGACAGCAATGAGGCGTCTTGGACTCAGGTTCTCGATGTCCTCGAATATATGGTCGATTCCACGCGGCTGCCCATCTTGGTGGATGGCGACACCGGTTATGGCAATTTCAACAATGTCCGCAGACTGGTTCGCAAGCTCGGTCAACGCCAAATCGCCGGCGTCTGCATCGAGGACAAGCTTTTCCCGAAGACCAACTCCTTCATTGGCGAACGCCAGCCGTTGGCCGACATCGACGAATTCTGCGGTCGCATCAAAGCCGGCAAGGACAGCCAGACCGATGACGATTTCGTGCTGGTCGCCCGGGTCGAGGCCTTGATATCGGGGCACGGAATGGACGAAGCGTTGCGCAGGGCCGAGGCCTATTACGATGCCGGCGCCGATGCCATCCTGATCCATTCCAAGCTGGCGACCGCCACCGAAATCCTGACCTTCGCCCAACAGTGGCAACAGCGCTGTCCGTTGGTCATCGTGCCGACGATGTATCACGCGACACCCACCGAAACCTTTCGCGATGCCGGACTTTCGAACATCATCTGGGCCAATCACAATCTGCGCGCCTCGATCACCGCGATGCGTGAAACGAGCCGGCAGATATTCAAGACCCAGTCACTGGGTGAGGTCGAGGGTCGAGTCGCCAGCGTCAAGGACATCTTCCAACTCGTCGGCAACGCGGAACTTGAAGCCGCCGAAAGACGGTATCTACCGGCTCGGGCCACGACCAGGGCCATTGTCCTGGCCGCCGCCGGGGGAAATCTCGGTGAATTGACCGGCCTGCGGCCGAAATGCATGATCGATATTCGCGGACAGCCCCTGCTGCAACGACTATCCGAAACCTTATCCAATGCCGGAATTCGCGAGATCTCGGTGGTCCGCGGCTTTGGCAAGGAAAGCGTGGCGCTCACCGGCATTGAGACCGTCGACAACGACCGTTATGCCGAAACCGGGGAAGTCTACTCGCTCAATTGCGCCCGCGATCGGATCGGCGGGGAAACCGTCGTCGTTTATGGCGACGTGTTGTTCCGTGACTACATCCTGGACGGAGTCATGGCGACGGAGGGCGACATCGTGCTGGCCGTAGATGCGCTTGGCGTCAAAATGAAGACGCAGGACCGTGTGCGTGATCTGGTTGCGGCGGATCATGGCTTCTCGGGACATTATCTGGACGACCGGCCGGCTCATCTGACAGAAATGTCTTCTTGCATCGCACAAAATGACATTGTCGGAGAATGGATCGGCCTCGCCCGCTTTTCGGCGCAAGGCGCCCTCTGGCTTCGCGAGGAAATGTCCGCGTTGAAGAACGAAGGTTTGTTGGAGAGCGCCGACATGCCTCTTCTGCTGACGCGACTATCCAGGAAACACCCCGTCGCCATCCACTATATTCTGGCGCATTGGCTTGACGTCGACACCCTGAGCGATGTCGGCAATGCCATGAACTTCATCTAAATCTGGGCCTTGGCATCATGATTACGGCGAATCAATTCATCCATGAGGCGGGCCGACAAGGCTTCGATTTCTATACCGGCGTCCCTTGCAGCTTTCTCACGCCACTGATCAATGGAGTCATCAACGACCGGGCGCTGACCTATGTCGGCGCCACCAGCGAAGGCGAAGCGGTGGCGATTGCCGCCGGTGCCTGGCTGGCGGGCCGTCAAACGGTGGTGATGTGTCAAAACTCCGGATTGGGCAATGCCGTCAATCCGCTGACCTCGCTCAATGCCCCCTTTCGCATTCCAACCCTTTTCGTGACCACATGGCGCGGGCAGCCGGGTCTTCCCGACGAACCGCAACATGTCGTCATGGGAACCATCACCCAGGATCTGTTGACCCTGATCGGCATCGAACAGGCCCCGTTTCCCGTCAACGCGGATCGTGTGGCGCCGACGCTTACGACGGCGGTTGAACGCCTTCGGGCCAGGGACCTGCCTTACGCGCTGGTCATGCAGAAAGGCAGCGTCCAGGACGAAGAGCTTCTGCCTTTGCCCACCCCCAGCGTCCATCGGGGCGTGCGTATCGACGATCCGAACACCGGCCCGCTGCCATCCCGTCTCATGGTGTTGGAAACCTTTCTCGAGGTCGCCGACGACACGATGGCGGTGATCGCCACCACCGGAAAATGCGGCCGCGAATTGTTCACGCTCGCCGATCGGCCGCAACATCTCTATCAGGTCGGGTCGATGGGAGGTGCCAGCGCCATGGGGTTGGGCGTCGCCCTGAACAGCAGGAAAACGACGATCGTCCTCGATGGTGATGGCGCCCTGCTGATGAAGATGGGAAATCTTGCGACGATCGGCGCCTACGCGCCTTCCAATCTCGTCCATATCGTCCTCGACAACGGCGTTCATGATTCCACCGGCGGGCAGACCACGGTCTCGGCATCGGTCGATTTCGCGGCGGTCGCCCTGGCCTGCGGCTATCGATATGCCGCACGCTGCCAAACAGTGGGAGGCTTTCGCAACGCCTTGCAAGAGGCACTGTCGCACGCCAAGCCGGCCTTGATTCATGTCCGCATCACGCCGGGCTCGTTGACCAAACTGGGGCGTCCGACGATCGGGCCGGCGGATGTGGCGAGACGGTTCAAGGCCTTTCTCGCGGATGACACGATCACCGCGCCACCGATGGACGCCATCCTATGAAATGGTCGGCCATCATCAGCACACTGATCGGCTTGGCCATCGTCTTCGCTCTGGTGATCATGAGCGGTGCGCGTGAAATCGGCCAGGCGGTCGTCGGCGCCGGATGGGGACTCGTTGCGGTGATCGCCCTGCACGTCCCCCAGATGGTCTGCTCCGGCCAAGCCTGGCGAGCCGTCGTCCCGTCGGCGGCGGTTCCGACGTCGACAGCCTTTCTCGGCCTGCGTTTGATTCGCGAAGCGGTCAACGCGCTATTGCCGGTCGCCCAAATCGGCGGCGAATTCGTCGGCGCCCGCCTGATGGCCCTGAACGGCGTTCCTCTGAGTGCCGCCGGGGCCAGCGTCACGGTAGACCTGACCTTGGAGATGCTGAGCCAAGCGATCTTCACCTTGCTGGGATTGGGGTTGCTGCTCATCGATCTCCAAGACATGCAGATCGTCCGCTGGGTTCTGCTCGGCTCCCTCGCCGCTCTGGGCGTCATCGCCATCTTTGTCCTGTCTCAGCGTTTCGGCCTCTTCGCCTTGCTGGAGCGCGGCCTCCTCCATTTGGCCGAACGGCAAAATTGGAAAGGCCTCAAGGACGTCGGCGGACTGCATCAGAACATCGTCGCCCTCTACAAATCGCCCCGCCGTCTGGCGCAAGGCACCGGCTTTCATTTCCTGTCCTGGCTGCTGGGCGGACTTGAGGTCTGGGCCGCGTTCCATGTCATCGGCGTTCCGGTCGGGCTGAAAGAAAGCTTGATCGTCGAAAGTTTGGGACAGGCGTTTCGCGCCTTGGGCTTTGCCGTCCCTGGCGCTTTGGGTATTCAGGAAGGGGGTATCGTCTTGATCTGCGCCCTTTTGGGAATCGACCGGCAAACCGCCATCGCGCTGTCGCTGCTCAAGCGGGTTCGCGAGGTCGTTTTAGGTGTGCCGGGTTTGTTGGCTTGGCATTGGATCGAGGGGCGACGTCTGGCCGGCAAAGCCGTCCCACTCCCCCAAGATGACGCTTCTTCGGAGAAAATCGTATGACGGGAGGGTCTTGGACTCATAAGCTAGCGCGCCCTTTGGTGCGGCCGCTCATCGGGACGGGGGTCACCCCCAACCATCTGACCGCGGTTCGCCTGATCAGCGGATTGATGGCCTGCGCAGCCTTGCTGCCGGGGACACCTTATTGGACCTGGTGGGGCGGATGGTTGTGGCTTTTCTCGGCCTTCATGGACCGCGCCGATGGCGAATTGGCGCGAATCGGCAACATGGCCACCCCGGAAGGCCGAGCGTTTGATTGCCTGGTCGACAACATCGTCAACCCGGTCTTCTTCGTCGCCATCGGCATTGGATTGCGTGATTCACCTCTCGGCGACTGGGCAATCCCCTTAGGCCTGATTTCGGGAATTTCCCTGTTCTTCTGCGGCTATTGGTCGGAAGCTTTGGAATTGAGGCTGGGTGGCGATGTCAAAGCCTATACGGGCGCCTTCGGTTTCGACCCCGACGACCTGCTTTATCTGTTCGGACCGTTGGCCTGGCTGAATTGGCTGGCACCCGTTCTGGTCGGAGCCGCCGTCGGAGCCTCGTTGGTTATGCTACTCACCGGTTGGCGATTGTGGAAATTGATTTCTTTGCAGAATCGCGCGGCGATCAGCAATACGGACAGTCAACCATGAGTCAAGACGCCCAAAGAAAGTCTGTCAAACCCGCCACTCCCATTTTGCTGACCCCCGGGCCTTTGACCACCAGCGCCGCAACGCGTCAGGCCATGACGCGCGACTGGGGATCGCGCGACGATGCCTTCATTGCCATGACCCAGGAATTGCGCGAGCGACTGCTGGGTCTGGCCGGCGGCCAAAGGCGACATGTCGCGGTCCCCTTACAAGGTAGCGGCACCTTTATCGTCGAGGCCACCCTCGGCACTCTCATCGGCCCCGCCGACAAGCTCTTGATATTGATCAACGGCGCTTACGGCGAGCGCATGCTGACCATCGCGCAGCGTCTCAATCGGCAGGCCGAAGCGTTGCGATGGCCGGAAAACCAGGCCATCGAGGCGGAACGGGTCGATCAGGCGCTGCGTGACGACCCGGATGTCACCCATGTCGCCCTGGTGCATTGCGAAACGACAACCGGACTGCTCAATCCGCTCGAAGCCGTCGCCGCCGTTGTCGCGCGTCACGGCAAGGCTCTCCTGGTCGACGCGATGAGCAGTTTCGGCGCTCTCGCCATCGACGTCGAACGAACGCCCATCACGGCTGTCATGGCGTCTGCGAATAAATGCCTGGAAGGCGTTCCCGGATTGGGTTTTGCCGTGATCGAAGGACAAATCTTGCGTGCGGCGAAAGGGGTCAATCCATCGCTCTGCTTCGATCTTTACGAGCAGTGGCAGGGATTCGAACGCAACGGACAATGGCGTTTCACGCCGCCGGTCCAAGTGGTGGCAGCGCTCGTCACTGCGCTCCGTCAATTGGAAAACGAGGGTGGGCCGGCCGCGCGCCGTCGCCGTTATCAAGAGAATTTCGACGTCCTCTTTCAAGGGATGGAACGGTTGGGCTTCCGGCTTTTTCTTGAGAAAAACGTGCAAGCCCCGATCATCGCCACTTTTTTCCAACCAACGTCGCCCTGGTTTCAATTCCCTCGTTTCTATCAGGCCCTCGCCGCGCGAGGATTCTTGATCTATCCGGGCAAACTCAGCCAAGCCGATACCTTCCGCATCGGCTGCATCGGCGCCATCGAACCGGACGATTTTCGCCGCTTTCTGATAGCCGTTGAAGCCATCATGGCAGAGCAGAAGGAAACGGTGGGGCCGTAGAATGGGTGAATCAGACCGACTCGGGCGGTAAAGCCGCCGGATCGACCATATGCACAGTCACCCGTTCCTCGTTCAGAAGATCGAGAAACGATTGTGGCGGCGCCCGGTCAATGAACAGCGCGTCGAGCAACGAGACATGGCCGAGCTTGACCATTGCCGGACGGCCGAACTTCGTGTGATCGGTGGCCAGGAAGACTTGGCGGGCATTGGCAACGATCGCCTGCGCCACTTTGACCTCGCGATAGTCGAAATCGAGCAACGTGCCGTCCAAATCGATGCCTGAGATGCCGATAATCCCGAAATCCACTTTGAACTGATTGATAAAATCAACAGTCGCCTCGCCAACCACAGCGAGATCGCTCCGTCGCAAACGGCCCCCCGCGATGGTGATCTCGAAATCCTGCCCTTGGCTTAATTGCACCGCGACATTGATATTGTTGGTAATGATCCGCAAACCGCGATGATGGAGCAACGCCCTGGCAACCGCCTCGGTGGTCGTTCCGATATTGAGAAAAAGCGATGCGCCATCCGGAATATGTTGGGCCACCAATTGACCAATACGCTCTTTTTCTTCGCGCATCAGCCCGCGGCGCGAACTGTAATCGATATTGCGGGCGCTGGTCGGCAGACTGGCTCCGCCATGATAACGCCGCAACAGGCCTTGTTCGCAAAGCATGTTGATATCGCGGCGGATGGTTTGGGGGGTCACGGAAAGAGCGGCTGCCAAACCATCAATACTCACGAACCCTTCTGCCTGCGCCATTTGAACGATCATCGCCTGCCGCCGGTTCAAGCCTGATGGCAAACCGACTGCCGGGACTGGCGAAAACGAGGGCAAACCGCGCATCACTATTTTCCAAAACGAACTTTGAGTGGCGCGGTCATTCTAGCGCATCTACCCCGCTCACGCTTATCTCAAAATTTCCCGCGAATTTACCGCGTTTTTGGCCCTCCCCGCTTGTAAAAAATAGCTTATTTCCTATTGCTCACCAACACCCATGCCAATTTCAATTCCGCCATTTCCATCCCGTCAAAACGAAAACAAGGCATGTTAACCAGCCTTACGCCGAAGGACGAAACACAATTAATGAGAATTCTTATTCATTATATGAAATACTATAACGCGTAATTATTTTCGTTTTTTTTCGTTTTTTTTCGAAAATCTTTATGATAGATTTATGACAGTTTTGTTAACGATACGTGACAGTCTGATAGACCCTCGCGTTGGGCAGAACCGATTTGCCCTCGACCACAGACCAATAAGCCCGGCCAGACACCGCCTGCCTGACGCTCTCTCGTCAGAAATACGTAATTCGGCACAAAGACCATAAATAAAATAGGGAATACGCCATGATATCCTTCTTGAAACCCGCAGCACATCTGCCGCGACTTGCGATTAAGGACATCGACCCCACATACAAGCGTCTCAGATGGCAAATATTCTTTGGAATATTCTTTGGTTACGCCGGTTTTTATCTTGTAAGATTGAATTTCAATCTTGCCATGCCCTATCTCGTCGAACAGGGATATTCGCGAGGCGATCTCGGTTTTGCGTTATCCGGCGTGTCAATCGCCTATGGAATATCGAAATTCCTCATGGGCGGCGTTTCCGACCGCTCCAATCCGCGTTTTTTCCTGGCGCTCGGCCTGATCATGTCGGCCGGCGTGAGCCTGATCATGGGACTGGCGCCCTGGGCGACGTCGAGTATCGCCATCATGTTCGCCATGCTGTTCCTAAATGGCTGGTTCCAGGGCATGGGCTGGCCGCCTTGCGGCCGGATCATGGTGCATTGGTGGTCGAAAAAGGAACGCGGCAGCATCGTCTCCGTCTGGAATGTCGCGCACAATGTCGGTGGTGGCCTGATCGGCCCGCTCTTCCTGTTGGGACTCGGCTGGTCCAACGATTGGCATGCCGCCTTTTACGTGCCGGCCGCGGTGGCCGTCGGCGTTGCCGTTTTTGCCATTCTGACCTTGCGCGACACTCCGCAATCGACAGGACTGCCGCCAATTGAAGAATATAAAGATGACTATCCAGAGGACTACAGCGCAAAATTCGAGGAGGAATTTTCGACAAAGGAGATTTTTGTCAAATATGTCCTCAAGAATAAGCTGCTCTGGTGGATCGCTACGGCCAATATATTTGTCTATCTTATTCGCTATGGCGTCCTGTCTTGGGCACCAACCTATCTAAAAGAGGCCAAACACTTCTCCGTCGACAAGTCGTCTTGGGCTTATTTTCTTTATGAATGGGCCGGAATTCCGGGAACTATTCTGTGCGGCTGGATTTCCGACCGCTTCTTCCAAAGCCGCCGCGGCATCGTCGGTATCCTCTTCATGATCCTGGTGGCCGTCGCCCTCGTGGTCTACTGGCTAAATCCGCCGGGCAACCCAGGAATCGATATCGCGGCCCTGATCGCCGTCGGCTTCCTGATCTACGGCCCCGTCATGCTGATCGGTCTGCACGCTCTGGAATTGGCGCCGAAGAAAGCGGCCGGCACCGCCGCCGGTTTCACCGGTCTCTTCGGTTATCTGGGCGGTTCCGTGGCGGCCACGGCCCTGGTCGGCTACACGGTGGACTGGTTCGGCTGGGACGGCGGGTTCATCCTGCTGCTCGTCGGCTGCGCTCTGGCGATCATCTGCATCTTGCCAACGCTCAAACATGACAATATCGCCGCGGCTCAACGCGCCAGCCTCCACGCGGCGCAGCAAGCCAGCGCGAACGGCAAAGGCTGAAGAACCGGGAAGACATCCCACCGAAACCTCCGTTTCGGTGGGATTCCCCGGTAAACCGCAACGATCCCCTCCTGTCGTTGGGATAGTGGTCAAGCGTTCCTGATCCGGTTGACAAACGCCCCCACATTCTTGCGCAAGTCAGCCGAGTCTTTGAAGAGTTCCTCGGCGACGCCAGACAAACGATCGGCGGAGCTTCCGGTGTTCCGGGCCGCCTGCATGACCGCATTGACCGAGGACGACACGTCGGTGGTTCCCGTCGCTGCTTGCTGGACATTGCGCGCGATCTCGCGCGTGGCGGCGCCCTGCTCCTCGACGGCAGAGGCAATGGTGACGGTGATCTGATTGACCGCGGAGATGGTATTAGCGATTCCCCGAACCGCTTCCACCGCTTTTTCCGTTTCACTGCGGATCGAAGATACCTGAGCCTGAATGTCGCCTGTCGCGCGCGCCGTCTGATTGGCCAAATTCTTCACTTCGCTCGCCACCACGGCAAACCCCTTGCCCGCTTCGCCGGCGCGTGCCGCCTCAATCGTCGCATTGAGCGCCAGAAGATTGGTTTGTCCGGCGATGTCTTCGATCAGCTTGACCACCTCGCCGATCTTAACGGCCGCTTCCGCCAAGCCGGTAATGGTCTGATTGGTCGTCTCGGCTTCCCTCGTCGCGGTTTCCGTCACGCTGGCCGCCTCGCCAACCCGACGCGCGATCTCGGCGATCGAACTGCTCAATTCCTCGGCGGCAGCGGCAACCGTCTCCACATTGGCGGCCGCCTGGCCGGACGCGGACGCGGCAACGGTGGACTGTTCGGAGGCAACTTCGGCTGTTTGAGTGAGAGACTTGGTTTCACTGCGGACATTGTCCGCGGAAACAGTCACTTTCTCGACCACCTTATCGATCGATTCCACAAAATCGGAGGTAATCTGATCCATCCGCAGGCGGCTTTCTTCACGCTGTGCCGTCGCCGCGGCCTGACCGCGATTCAGGTCATCGGCGGCCAGAGCATTGTCCCGCAAGACTGCGATGGCCTGAGCGACGCGTCCCACTTCGTCCGTCCGCTCGGCATAAGGGACGGCGAAGTCGCGGGCGCCATCCGCCAGCGCGCCAATCACCTTGGTCAAATGGCCCAGCGGCAGCGTCACACGCCGACCGATGGCGATCATCACGATCGCCGTCACCACCACACCCAGAGCCAGCAGGGCGCTGGCGGCAATGAGATTCCGTAAGGCCGTCTGGCGTTTTTCATCGGCCACCGCGCGCGCCGAAACGACCGCCGCGTCACGGATGATCATGATCGATTGCAACATCGGTTGCGTCAGACGCCGCCATTCGATTCCGTCCATATCATAGACGCCACCGTCACCACCCGTCTTGAACACCCGCTCGCTCACCGCCTTGAACGGCTCGCCATAGCTCGACGGAAATTGGCCGACCGCTGCCCGCAAAGCGGCGGGGCTGTCGGCGGCATTGCCGATCCGCGCCAATTGCGACCACAATTGATCGATATGACCACTGGCCCGGTCCATCTGGCGTAAAGCATCCGGGGTGAACGCCTTACGGGCGTTGATTGCCTGCAAATGCCAAGTCGCCAAGCGTCCCGCCCAGTCACGAAGATCCAGTCCGGTCTCGACGATCGAGGCAAACCGAGCAACATCCGTATCCGTTGCGGTGAGCAACCGCTCGATCTCGTCGATGAACTCGCTCGTCTGCACCATCAGTTCATACATTCCGTCGGTATAGGAGACCCGCATGGCCGCGGCGTTTCCCGATACACGATCCGCCTCGGCGCGCAGACTGGACAATCGGACAACGATCTTGTCCAGCGAGGCGGCAATCCGTTGCCCCTCGACGATTGAGGATGCGGCCAGCACCGTCCGCATCGCGGCGATGGCCGCATCCGAACGCCTCCGCGAATCGGCCACCCCCTGTCGCGCTTGATCGCTTCCTTCCGCCAGCGACACGCCTGTCGCGCCGCGCTCCGGCGAGATGGTCTCGGCGACACCGCTCGCCGCCGCCAGGACGTCGACCAGATCGTGCGCCCGCCCAGCCGCCCGCGTGTTACTCCACTGCGCGGTGATCAGCATCACCGACATCACCAACATCAATCCGGCAATCGTCAACAGACAGCCGACGATGAATGAACGAATTGACAAACCCCACCCCCCGAATTTTAGAACTCCGTCCGCGACCGGCCCACACCCGGTCGCCGCGGCCATGCTTTCCCCCTATTGTGATGCGTCTCTGGACATCGCCAGAACCGCATCACAATCATGTCCGACCGTCTATTCCCTGAACATCACACGCTTTGAGCGATCGCCCAAAAATCCTCGACCTTGAGGCTGGCGCCGCCGATCAGGCCGCCATCGACGTCGGGGATGGCCAGCAGATCCTTGGCGTTCGACGGCTTCATCGAACCGCCATAGAGAATGAGCAGGCGTGCCGCTGCCGCCGCGCCCAGAGCCTTTTCCGCCAGAACGCGAATCGTCCGATGAACTTCGGCGACTTCGTCCAGGGTCGGCGTCCGGCCAGTCCCGATGGCCCACACCGGCTCATAGGCAATAACGGTATTTTCGGGTGTCGCGCCTTCGGGAAGAGAACCGCCGAATTGCGCTTCCACGACGCCAAGAGTGCGCCCGCCATCGCGTTCTGCTTCCGTCTCGCCCAGGCAGATCACCGCCACCAAACCAGCCGCATGCGCGGCCATCGCCTTGGCGCGCACCTGTTCGCTGGTCTCGCCATGATCGCTTCGGCGCTCGGAATGCCCGAGAATGACGTGGCTGGCGCCAAGATCCTTCAACATCACGGCGGCGATATCGCCGGTGTGCGCACCACTTTTGTCGCTATGGCAGTCCTGGCCACCAACGGCCAAGCCACTTCCCGCCACCGCCTGCGCCACGGAATCAACCAAAGTGGAGGGCGGACAGACAAGCAAGTCGACGGCGGGCGGATTTTCGCGCATTTTCGCGGCGATCGCTTTGGCAAGCGCCACACCATCGGCCTTCAGGCCATTCATTTTCCAATTTCCAGCAATCAACGGACGACGCGCCATGGTGCGACCTCTCTCATGTAATAATGGCGAGCCGGGTTTAGCACAGAAAGTGGGGGCATTGCCAGAAACCCCTTCCCTCCAAGGATTACGCCCAGCCTTTTTCGGCGTTGCCCCGTTCCGGCACCCCTTCTATGATGCCGCCTCGCGTATTGTCAGGCCCCGTTTTCAAGTAGAGACTCGATGCTCGATTCATTCCGTAAAGCTTCGCAATCCTGGTTCATCAAGATCCTGTTCGGCCTGCTGATCCTAAGCTTCGGCGTTTGGGGCATCGGCGACGTGGTGCGCGACCGAGCCGAACTCAAACCGGCCATCACCGTTGGCAAACAGGCGATTTCCGCAGCCGACGTGGCCGAGGAATTCCGCCGCGACACCGAAAAGCTGTCCTCCATGTTCGGAGGCAAGCTCACTCGTGAGCAAGCGCGGCAATTCGGCCTCTTGCAACGAACCATCGAACAGATCGTCAACCGCGCCCTGGTCGATCAGGCGGCAAACGATCTCGGCCTAGGAGTCGACGACGACAGCTTGCGGCGGATCATCGCCGAGACGCCGGCCTTCCAAAATGAACTGCATGTTTTCGACAAAGCCGTTTATCAGCACGTTTTGGTGCGGGCCGGCTTCACCGAACGCCAGTTTGTCGCCATGGAGAAAGGCGACATGGCGCGCGAGCAGGTCGGGCAGTTGATCGGCGGCGGATTGCAAGCCCCCGTCCTCATGGCCGATGCCCTGTTCCGTTATCGTCAGGAAAGCCGTGTCGCCGAAATCGTGACCTTCCCGGCGGACAAGATGCCGGCTCCGGCCAAACCCGACGATGCGGCCCTGAGCCAATACCATCAAGCGCATGCGGCCCTGTTCATGTCGCCCGAACTGAGGGGCATTTCCGCTCTGATCGTGCGAACCGCCGATGTCGCCAGCGATATCAAGATCGCCGACACCGATGTCGAAAAGTCGTTTCAGATTCGTCAGGCCGAATTCCAGACGCCGGAAACCCGCAACATCCAACAGGTGTTGTTCGATGATGCGGCGAAAGCCAAAGCCTTCGCCGAGGCCGCCAAGCAGGATAAGGACTTTGCCGCCGTTGCGAAAGGCGCGGGCGTGACCGTTTCGGATCTCGGCTGGGTGGATCGCAAAGGTTTGCCGCTACCGGCTTTGGCCGATGCGGCGTTCACCAGCGCCGGCGCCGGCGTTGTTGGTCCGATCGAAACACCCTTGGGCTGGCATGTCTTGCGCATCGCTCAAGTGGTTCCCGGAAAGGGCCGTCAGTTATCCGATGTGAAAAGCCAGATCGTTCAGGATCTGGTCAAGGACGAGGCGACCAATCGGCTTTACGCCCTGTCGACCAAAATCGAGGACTCGATCGGCTCGGGCGCTGGTATCGACGAAACGGCCAGCGCGCTCAATCTGAAGCCCCTCAAGGTCGCCGCCATCGACGAACACGGCAACGGCCCCGACGGCAAACCGGCGCCCGGCGTGCCCTTGGTCCCGGGCTTCCTGGCCAAAGCCTTCCAGACAGCGCAAGGCTCGACCACCGAAGTCACCCAACTCGATGACAACAGCGGCTATTTCGTGCTGCGCGTCGAAAGCGTCTCAGCCCCGGCCCTCAAGGCCTTCGATCTGGTGAAGGATCAGGTTCTGGCAGCCTGGACCCAGGACCAGAGGGAACAAGCGTCCCGCCGTCAGGCCGAAGCCGCCGCCGGACGCCTGAAGAACGGCGAACCGTTGAGCACCATCGCCGGCCCCTACAAAGTCGAAACCACCAAGCCGTTCCAGCGTGCCAGCGGTGACGGCAAGGCCAGCGTTCCGCCGCTGTTGGCGGCTGAAATGTTCAAGCAGTCGCAAGTCGGCGGCATCAGCGTGGTGGCCACGCAAGGCGGCACGATGCTCGCCCGTCTGACATCGATCATCGCCGCCGATCCCAAGGCTCAGCCCGACCAATTCGCGAAGGCCCGCGAGCAATTGAGCCAAGCTTCGATCAATGACGTGATGCAGCAGTATCTGGCGGCCCTCCAAAAGGAGAAAAGCGTGACCATCAACTCTGCCGCGATCGAGGCGCAGTTCCCGAAATGAAAACCCCTGTCAGGTTCGAAGATTTCCTGATCGGATATGACGCGGGCCGCGCCCAGGTGGTGTGGACCAAACTGGTGGCCGATCTGGAAACGCCGGTTTCAGCCATGCTCAAGCTGGCCGACGGAAAGCCCAACAGCTTCCTTCTGGAATCAGTCGCCGGTGGAGCCAAGCGCGAACGGTATTCGATCCTTGGCCTCAAACCGGACCTGATCTGGCGTTGTCATGGCGACAAGGCCGAAGTCAATCGCCAGGCCCGCTTCGACACGGATGACTTTCATCCCTGCCCCGTCGGCGAGGCCAAGGGGGCGCTGGCGTCCTTGCGCGCCATCGTCGAGGAATCGAAGATCGATCTACCGGACCATCTTCCGCCGATGGCGGCGGGATTGGTTGGTTACATGGGCTATGACATGGTTCGCCTGGCCGAACATCTGCCGGATGCGAACCCCGATTCCATCGGCGTTCCCGACGGTATCTTTCTCCGCCCGACGGTCATGGCCATCTTCGACAATGTCGACGATTCGGTCACCGTGGTGACGCCGGTCCGCCCGCTGCCGGGAATCAACGCGCGGAGCGCCTATGGCCAAGCCTGCGAACGCTTGGCCGACATCGCCGCCGACCTCGAACGCTCTTTGCCTTACGGCCGCGACGCGCTGGTCGACCAGGAAGCTTCGGCGGAGGCCACCGCCAATATGACGGCCGAGGACTTTTGCCGGATGGTCGACAAGGCCAAGGAGTATATCCTGGCCGGCGACATCTTCCAGGTGGTGCTCTCCCAGCGCCTGAGCGTCCCCTTCCGCCTGCCGCCGTTCTCGCTCTATCGGGCGTTGCGGCGAACCAATCCCAGCCCGTTCCTGTTCTTCCTCGATTTCGGCGGCTTTTCCCTGGTCGGTTCCAGCCCGGAAATTCTGGTGCGCCTGCGCGACGGCACGGTCACTATCCGACCCATCGCCGGAACCCGCAAGCGTGGCGCCGACACGGCGGAGGACCAAGAGCTCGCTGCCGATTTGCTGGCCGATCCCAAGGAATTGGCGGAACATCTGATGCTGCTCGATTTGGGCCGCAACGATGTCGGCCGGGTTGCTGAAGTGGGCACGGTGAAAGTCACCGAACGGATGCAGATCGAGCTCTACTCCCACGTCATGCATATCGTCTCGAATGTGGAAGGCAAGCTTAGCCCCCACCATGACGCCATGGACGCGCTGTTCGCCGGCTTCCCGGCCGGCACCGTTTCCGGCGCGCCGAAAGTTCGAGCGATGGAGATCATCGACGAACTGGAGCCGGATCGGCGAAGTTTTTACGCCGGTTGCATCGGTTATTTCGCCGCCAACGGCTCGATGGACAGTTGCATCGCGCTCCGCACCGCCCTGGTCAAGGACGGACTCATGGTGGTCCAGGCCGGCGCCGGCATCGTCGCCGATTCGGTGCCGGAGTCCGAACATCAGGAATGCTGGAACAAGGCCCGCGCCCTTCTCCGCGCAGCCGAAGAAGCCGTTCGCTTCTCCACTCGCCAGGGGCGTTGATAGCCTGTATTTCTCACACTCGCGTCGTCGGCATCGCGTTTCGGGGAGGCGATCCGACAAGTCACGGCTTTTGCCAAGGCTGGCCGCCTTGGCAAAAGCCGTGACGCCGGCGGTCGTCCGCCGAAACGCGACCCCGAAGGGGCGGGAGTGTGAGAAATACAGGCTAGGCTACTCCCTGGAACTCGAATCCCGCGTCATCGACCGCCTTGGCCACCAACTGCTCGTCCGCGGCGCCATCCACACTGACCTTCCCGGTGGCCAGATCGATACTCACCTGCGCCGCCGGCGCGACGGACTTGATCGCCTTTTCGACCGAGCGAACACAGCCGCCACAAGTCATTCCGGACACCTTGTAGGTCTTCACCATCTTTGCGCCTTTCTTTGTACGAATACTCTCTCCTCCGCCACAGGACCGGGAGAGAAAGCATCATATCGAAACGACGGACAAGACGCGACGAGATCACATCGCATCCCTCGTTCAGAGGTCTTATCCCAACATGCCTTCTCGGAACAGACCGCATGGACTATTCTGCCCAAATAACCGCCCTTCCGGACAATATTGGAAAATGCGATGGCCGATGAGACGCCGGAGAGCGTAACGGAAAGACCCGCCGGACCGCGGCTCATGGGGCTCACCCAACATCCGCAGCGGCTCATGTTGGCCGGCGAGATCCATGCCCGGCCGTTCGAAATGCTGGAGGCGCCGGTTCGCGCCTCGCATCTGGCGTTGTTGGGCCCATCCGCCACCACCGAACTCCAGCACATCACCCAGTTGATCGAGGCTCATGGTGCCGAACCGCCGGCCGATGGCGCTATCTATTTCATTCGCGATCTGGGCGGCATCAGACTGCGCTGGGAACGCCATAGCGAATTTTCCACATACACCTTTCTACGCTTTGACACGCCCTCCGCGCCGTTCGCGGAAACGGCCATCGATCTGGTGCCGACGGATTGGCTGGAACGCTTACCCGGCCAATTGCTGAGCGCGATCCACATCGCGGTCACCGGAGACCATCTCGAAGACATGACCCCCGCCTTTGGCGGCAATCCGATGATCGGCAGCCGCGTGCAAGGCGGCGCCGCCGAAGTATGGACCGATTTCCGCCTGCACGCCGATGGGTTCGGCCGGATGCTGGTGCAAGACCGCGGACTCACCCGCGGGCAGATCGGTCGTTTGGTGCAACGACTCCTGGAGATCGAGACCTACCGCATGATGGCGCTCCTGGCCTTCCCGCCGGCGCGCCAGGCCTCGTCCGAGATCGCCCGCATCGACCGCGATCTGGCCGATATCGTCACCCAACTGGCCGACCCGTCGGTACAGCAAAACGATCGCGAGCTGTTGGAAAACTTGACACGCCTGGCCGCCGAGGCGGAGCAACTCGACGCCGCCACCGGCTTCCGCCTGTCGGCGGCGCGTGCCTACAATGCCATAGTCCAAACCCGTATCGCCGAACTGCGTGAAGAACGCATCTCCGGCATCCAAACAATGGCCGAGTTCATGGAACGACGCCTGAACCCCGCCATGAAGACCTGCGAATCGGCGGCCGAACGCCTGCAGTTGCTGGCCCGGCGCGTGTCCCGCGTCGGCGGCTTGTTACGGACCAGGGTCGACATCGCCTTGGAGGAAAAGAACCGCGACCTGCTCAAATCGATGAACCGGCGCGCCAAACTGCAGCTTCGCATGCAACAAACGGTGGAGGGCTTGTCGGTGGTCGCCATCAGCTATTATCTGCTGGGTTTGCTGGGCTATGTGGTCAAGGGCTTCAAGGCCGCCGGCCTCCATGTGGATAGCGACATCGCCGGCCTGATCGGTCTGCCGGCGGTGGTGGGAATGGTCTGCCTGGGCGTTCACCGCCTGCGCCGCGCCATCGGCGGCGCCGAGGAGGAATAGGCCTCAGTGACCGGCCGCCATGGTCTGGCGGGCACTCACCACTTGGCTGATCGGCACCAGCACCAATCCTTTTTCGCGCAAGGTCGGCAACCAGGCATTCAAAGCCGCGATGGTCACGTCGCGCGGATGGCCGATGGCGACAGCAGATCCCCTTTTGCGGGCCAATTCCTCAAGTTTGACCAATTGACCTTCGACTGCGGCGACCTCGCCCACATTATCGAGGAACACGTTGCGCGCCGCCGTCGGCACACCGGACTGTTGCGCCAGCGTCAAACCGACGCTGTGATCGGTGGTCAAACTGTCGACAAACAACAGGCCACGCCGATGCAATTCGGCCATCAGCACTTGCATTCCGGGCGCATAGGCCGTGAACTTGCTTCCCATATGGTTGTTGATCCCGACATAACCTTTGAACCGATCGAGATCGTCACCGACCCGTTTTTTCAATTCCTCCACCGGTAAATTGACGGACAAGACGCCGGGGCCGGCATCGACGCCGTCGGCCAACGGCTCCATCGGCACATGCATCATCAATTCGTGACCACGTCCATGGGCCTCTTCGGTTTGCCGGCTCAATTCCTCAGCATAGGACATGAAGGAAACCGTCAGCGGACCGGGCAATTGCAGGATCTTTTCGGAACGCCTCTTGTCCACGCCCATGTCGTCGATAATCACGGCGATCATCGGCCGGCCACCGGTATTGATCGCCGAAAGCGCGTATTTCTCCCAATTCGGCCGGCCACGCGACGGCTCATGAGACGCGGAGTCGGGTCCCGGAGGCAACGCAGACAATTGTTCGGAGGGCAACGCAGGTCCAAACGTCTCATCTTCGACAACGGTACGCGGGCTGGTCTCGCTGGCCTGTGGATCGGCGGAAGCATTTGCGGCCTCCGCCTCTTCTCTTTTGTCACCCGCCTGTTGCCGTTCAACCGACTGCGCTTTGTCCGAAACCTCCGTCCGATTCGAAAATTGCCCGGCGCCCCAACCGATCAAGAGGCCCAAAAAAAACACCGCAGCGAAACCGATCATCATCCTGCGGTGAACACGCAACCGGGCCAACAGGCCACCAAACCTCGTCAATCCTCATCTCCAAAAACACGTTAGGGCCTGCCGTCAGTTATCTGTAGAGATCGATTTCCCTGCTTTTATTGTCGTCATCCCCGCGCAGGCGGGGATCCATGGTGGTTCATGCGATACGATTACAATCCAGAGATAGTCCTTATCGCGGCGTGGATCCCCGCCTGCGCGGGGATGACAAAGAATAGTAGCGAAAAAACCGTAACTGACGACACGCCCTAGGGCCTGTCGATAAAGTACCGTTCCAGGCCATTAAGCCCGAGCGGCGTTAGGCACGCCAGCGACGCAACAGCAAACTATTGGATACGACGCTGACGCTCGAAAACGCCATGGCGCCTCCCGCCAGGGCCGGGCTCAACAAGCCGAATGCCGCCAAGGGAATGGCGATGACATTGTAGACGAAGGCCCAAAACAAATTCTGGCGAATCTTGTGATAAGTGGCCCGCGAAATCGACAATGCAGCCGGCAACAAGGCCGGATCGCCCCGCATCAAGGTGATGCCCGCGCTGTGCATGGCAATATCCGTCCCTGTCCCCATGGCAATACCGATATCCGCGGCGGCCAGCGCCGGGGCGTCGTTGACGCCATCGCCAACCATGGCCACCACTTGGCCGTCGGCACGCAGCCGCTGAATTTCGCTGACCTTATCCGCCGGCAGCAACTCGGCATGCATCTCATCCAGCCCGAGAGCCTCCGCGACCACCTGCGCCGTCCGGCGGTTGTCTCCGGTCAACATGATGGTCCTGACGCCCAGCGCTTTGAGCTTGGCCACCGCGCCCGCCGCCGTCGCCTTGACATTATCGGAAACGGCAATCAAACCGATCACCCGTTGTCCATCGCCCACCCACATGACCGTCCGCCCCGCGGCTTCCATTCCGACGGCCCGCGTCTCCAATCCCAGCAGATCCAGTTGCAACTGGCGCATCAATTTCTGGCTGCCGATCACGATGGTGCGATTGTCGAGCGTAGCCTGCAGGCCGCGTCCCGGCAGAGCCCGGAAACTGCCCACCGGCAACAGCGGAATGCCGCCATTTTTGGCCGCATCCAGCACGGCGCGGGCCAGAGGATGTTCGCTGCCTTGCTGGGCCGACGCCGCCAGAGACAAAAGACGCGTGTGGTCGCCGTCGGCCGCGAAGATATCGCTGACCGCCGGACGTCCTTCGGTCAATGTTCCGGTCTTGTCGAACACGATCGCCGTCACGTCATGCGCGCGCTCCAGCGCTTCGGCATCCTTGATCAAAATCCCCGCGCGCGCCGCCACACCGGTGCCCACCATGATCGCCGTCGGCGTCGCCAGACCGAGAGCGCAAGGACAAGCGATAACCAGAACAGAAATCGCGGCGACAAGGGCCGCTTGCTGATCGCCGTTGAAATACCACCAGGCGGCAAAGGTCAGCGCGGCCAAACCGACCACGACAGGCACGAACACCGCGGCGATGGCATCGACCAGACGCTGTACCGGCGCCTTGCTGGCCTGTGCGCCCTCGACCAACCGGATGATACGGGACACGGTCGAATCGGCCCCGACGGCGGTTGTCTTGATCCGCAGCAAGCCGTCGCCATTGATCGCCCCGGCCGTCACCGAATCGTCACGGGCTTTGTCGACCGGCAAACTTTCTCCGGTCAGCAGGGATTCGTCCATCTGGCTGTCGCCTTCGACCACGACTCCATCGACCGGCGCCCGTTCACCGGGACGAAGCACCACGATTTCGCCTAATCTGACAGCCTCGGCCGCGATCTTGACCAGACGGCCATCCCGTTCCACCGTCGCCGAATCGGGACGCAAGGCCATCAAGCCGCGAATCGCCGACGCGGCGCTGCGCTTGGCCCGGGTTTCCAACCATTTTCCCAACAGCACCAAGGTGATGACAACCGTCGACGCCTCGAAATACAGGGGCGTATGCCCATGCTCGCCCCCCACGATCATTTGCCCCACGGACAGGCCAAAAGCCGCAGACGTCCCCAGCGCCACCAGCAAATCCATATTGCCGGCGCCATTGCGCAGCGCCTTCCAGGCTCCAAGGTAAAAGCGGGCACCAATGATGAACTGGACCGGACTGGCCAGGGCCAGTTGCACGAGCGGCGGCAGCATGGCATGCCCCCCTGCCACGAGATCGAACGCCATCTGGCCGATCAGAGGCAAGGTGAGGATCGCTGACAGGCAAACCAGAAGGAGGTCGCGCCGAGCCCTGGCCGCCACCTTTTCCTCTTCGGCCTCGGGCGTGTCGTTTGCCGTGACCAGGGCGGCGCCGAAGCCCGCCTTCCCGATCGCCGCCACCATCTGCGCGGGCGTCACGTCACCCGCCTCTACGGTCACCCGCGCTTTCTCCGTGGCCAGATTGACCTCGGCCCGCAGAACGCCAGGCAGTCGGGTGAGCACCTTTTCAACACGAGCGGAACAACTGGCACAGGTCATGCCGGTAATGACGAGATCAACGGCGACAGCCGACGACGACCGACTCGCGGCAGCCGAGTTTTCGGAGAGCTTATTCATACTTTGTATGTGTGGTGTCTCCCGTATCAGCGTCAAGCGTCCCTAAGCCGATTCACCAGGATTTCACAAAAGGCACACTACAGAGCTTATTCGACCTTGATATGAAAGACCGCCCACACGAGGCCGGCATCGTCCACCTTTTCCGGTTGCAGATCGCGCGGAAACACCAGCCATGCCGGACCGCGACCGCCGACACCAAGCGGGTGACCATCCGCCTCGATCGCCAAGATGACTTGCGCATTCTTGGCAAATCCCCCGGGAAACTCGGCGACGTAGCCGTCAAGCGCCTGAACCGAAATTTTGTCTCCCGCCGCCCCCGCCGCCGCAAGCACGGCGGCAAGACGGGGACCGCGGAAGGTCACCGGCTTTGACCAATTGGGGTAGGAAAGAACGATGCTGTGCATGCCCAGTCGTTCCAGATCCTGTCTGGAAAACGCATGGGCTTTGCCGAAGGAAATATCGTAATGCGCGAAAAACCCATCGGAAAACGAATCAAAGGGTGAGCGATTCGGTTTGCCGACCCGCCCCGTGACCGTAACGACGACGCCGTCATCGGCATGAAGCGTCGCCGGCACAGCCAGAGATAAGGCCAGCACCAGACATGCCATGATCCGCAACATGCCAAACCGTCCCTTCGTTCTTTCGGTTTCCCGAGCGATCACGCCGTGGTCACCTTGGTCTCGACGAGATGCCCGTTGGTCAATTCCCGCGTCAGGGTTTCGGCATCGAGTTCCTTTTCCCATTTCGAAATCACGATCGCCGCCACGCCATTTCCGACAAAATTGGTCAACGCGCGCGCTTCCGACATGAAGCGATCGATCCCCAGGATGAGAGCCAAACCAGCGACCGGGATCGTCGGCACGACGGCCATGGTCGCGGCCAGCGTGATGAACCCGGCCCCGGTGACGCCGGATGCGCCTTTCGACGTCAACATCGCCACACCCAGAAGGGTAAGCTCTTGCCAAAGAGTGAGATCGATATCCAAAGCCTGGGCGACAAAGAGTGCCGCCATGGTCAGATAGATGTTCGTTCCGTCGAGATTGAAGGAATATCCGGACGGCACGACCAGACCCACCACCGACTTGGAGCACCCCAATTGTTCGAGCTTGCGCATCAGCGGCACCAGCGCCGATTCGGACGAAGAGGTCCCCAGCACCGTCAGTAATTCTTCCTTGATATAGCCGACGAATCTGAAAATAGAAAATCCGGTATAGGCGGCGATGGAGCCAAGAACGATCACCACGAACAACAGGCAGGTCAGATAGAAGCTCCCCATCAAGGCCGCCAAAGGCATCAGGGCCTTGATGCCATATTTGCCGATGGTGAAAGCCATGGCGCCCCCCGCTCCCAAGGGCGCCAATTTCATGATCGTATTCATCATGGCGAAGAAGATGTGCGAACATTCCTCGATGAACAGATGCACGCCCTTGCCAGCCTTGCCCATATGCGTCATCGCATAGCCGAACAGAATGGCGATGAGCAGCACCTGCAACAGATCGCCGCCGCCGGTGAAGGCGTCGATCATCGTCTTCGGAATGATGTGCATGAAAAAGTCGGTGGCGCTCTGTTCCTGCGCCAACTTCGCGTAATTGGCCACCGCCTTGGCGTCCAGCGTCGCCGGATTGACATGAAAACCGTCGCCCGGACGGATCACGTTCATGATGAGGAGGCCGATGCACAAGGCGAAGGTCGAGACGATCTCGAAATAGAGCAAGGCCTTGCCGCCGACGCGGCCGACTTTTTTCATGTCTCCGGCGCCGGCGATACCCAGCACGACGGTACAGAAGATCACCGGAGCGATCAGCATTTTGACCAAGCCGATGAAACCGTCACCCAGAGGTTTGAGACTGACGGCCGTTTCAGGCGCGATAAATCCGAGCGCCGCGCCAAGGATGATGGCAATCAGAACCCAAAAATAGAGATGGCTGGAAATTCGTTTCATCCCGGTATCCTCTTCGTCTTTTTTTAGGCTCGAAGTCATTGATTAAGAGGTTACATGGGCATGCGGATTTCCTTTTAAACGGGAAGAAAAATAGGGATATTTCCTGCCACCCAAAGGCATAGCAATCGCTCGAACATTTATTAAAAAGTGACGTTTTGGTCCGCGCGTGCCCTTATCCGATGAACCGCCAAGGCGCCAAGAACGCCGAGGCAGCGGTTCATTTCAACCGCATCGCACAGTCCCAATCCGCACGTCGTCGTCGACAAGGCCTGCGGTGCAAGAGCGAAACGCTTGCCCTTGACGCTGACCGCCCTCGGGTAGCATTCTTCGCGGTCAGTTTTTTTGAGTTTTTTCGCCATGTATCTGCTCATCGATAACTACGACAGTTTCACCTACAACCTCTGGCATTATCTGGGCGAACTTGGCGCCGAAATGCAGGTGGTGCGCAACGACGCGCGCTCGGTGGACGAACTCTTGGCGATGAAGCCCGAAGGCATCGTCATTTCCCCCGGTCCCTGCGACCCCGACCGCGCCGGTATCTGCCTGGAATTGATCGCCCGATCCGCCGGGCGATTGCCGCTGCTGGGAGTCTGCCTCGGCCATCAGGCGATTGGCCAAGCCTTTGGCGGCAAAGTGGTCCGCGCGCCGCAACCGGTGCATGGCAAGACCTGCCAGATCCATCACAACGGCACCGGCCTGTTCGCAGGCCTCCCCTCGCCGTTCCTGGCGACCCGTTATCACTCTTTGGTCGTCGACCGGGCCAGCCTTCCCGCTTGCCTGGAGGTAACCGCCTGGACCGAGGACGGCCTCATCATGGGGTTGGCGCATAAGGAACTGGATATTCACGGCGTGCAGTTCCATCCGGAAAGCATCGCCTCACAGCACGGACATCAAATGCTCGGCAATTTTCTCGCCCTCGCCAAGCGCCTTAGCGGACAAGCAGCCTGATGGGAAGCACAGAACTCATGAAGTCGCTGTTGGCCCGTGTCGCCAACCGGGAGACTCTTTCGGAAGAAGACGCGGAAGCGGCCTTCGACGTCATCATGTCGGGCGACGCGACGCCCGCGCAAATCGCCGGGTTCCTCATGGCCCTTCGGGTCCGTGGCGAAACGGTGGCCGAGATCACCGGCGCCACCCGCATCATGCGGGCGAAAGCCTCGCCGATGTCGGCGCCGCCCGACGCCATCGACACCTGCGGCACCGGCGGCGACGCGGCGGGAACCTACAATATCTCGACCGCAGCGGCGCTGGTGGTGGCGGCCTGTGGCGTTCCGGTCGCCAAACATGGCAATCGCGCCCTCTCGTCGAAATCGGGGTCGGCCGACGTGCTGGCGGCGCTCGGCGTGAAAATCGATGCCGACGCCCAGTTGGTCCAGGAAAGCCTTTGGCAAAACAACATCGGCTTTTTGATGGCCCCCCGGCATCACGCGGCCATGCGTCATGTCGCCGGCGTGCGCGTCGAACTGGGCACCAGAACGATCTTCAATTTGTTGGGTCCCCTGGCCAATCCGGCGGGCACGAAACGGCAAATCCTTGGCGTTTACTCCAAAGACTGGATCGAGCCGCTGGCAGAGGTTCTTGGCCGGCTGGGCGCGGAACGCGCCTGGGTCGTGCATGGCTCCGACGGCCTCGACGAATTGACGACGACGGGCGCCAGTTTCGTCGCCGAATGGCATCATGGCGCCGTCCGCCGTTTCGACATCACGCCAGCCGAAGCCGGGCTCCCGACCGCGTCGCCCGCCGATCTGAAAGGCGGCGATGCTGCAGCCAATGCCGCGGCCCTGCGGCGTTTGGTCGACGGCGAGAAAGGCCCCTACCGTGATATCACATTGCTGAATGCCGCGGCTGCCCTGGTGGTCGCCGGAAAATCGGCCGATGTGAGAGAGGGTGTGGCGAGAGCCGCGCAAGCCATCGACGACGGCAGCACGAGGGAAACGCTGGCGCGGTTGATCCGCATCACCAACCGTGAGCTTGCCTCGTGAACGATATCCTGGTCACCATCTGTGCCGACAAACGCCGCCATGTCGAAACGGCCAAAAAGCGCCGGTCGCTTGGTGAACTGACCGATCTTGCCGCCCAGCAACCGGCGCCGCGCGGTTTCAAAGACGCCCTGACCCGCGCCGCGACAGCGGGCTACGGACTGATCGCTGAAATCAAGAAGGCTTCGCCGTCGGCCGGATTGATCCGCCCGGACTTCGACCCCGCGTCTCTTGCCAAGGCCTATGCCGCCGGCGGCGCCGCATGCCTGTCGGTACTGACCGATACGCCTTATTTTCAAGGCCAGGACGATTTCCTGATCGCGGTTCGCCAGGCGGTGACATTGCCGGCGTTACGCAAGGATTTCATGATCGATCCCTGGCAAATCACCGAATCGCGGGCGTTGGGCGCCGACTGCATTCTGCTGATTCTGGCCTGTCTCTCGGACGCAGAGGCAAAGGAACTGGAGGACGCCGCCTTTGCGCATGGCATGGACGTTCTGATCGAAGTGCATGATGAGAGCGAACTGACGCGCGCCTTGGCCTTGCGCTCTCCGCTGATCGGCATCAACAACCGCAATCTCAAAACCATGACGACCGATATTTCCACGACGGAACGCTTGGCCGCCCTCTTGCCGGCGAATCGCGTTCTGGTTTGCGAAAGCGGTTTGAAAACGCCGGCCGACCTCGCCCGCATGGCCAAGGCCGGCGCCCGGCGTTTCCTGATCGGCGAGAGCCTCATGCGCATGGCGGATGTCACCGCCGCCACACGCGCGTTGCTGGCCAATCCCGTAGAGCGCGATGACTTTGGATCGCCCTCTACTTTATTGAGATAGAGGCGGATTCAGAGGACACTATGGGAGAGTTCACCCATTTCGACAGCCAGGGTAATGCCGTCATGGTCGATGTCGGCGCGAAAGCGGAAACCGAACGAGTCGCCGTCGCCAAGGGCTCGGTAACGATGGCGGCCGCGACGATGGCCTTGATTCAGCAAGGCGGAGTCAAGAAAGGCGACGTTCTCGCCGTCGCCCAATTGGCGGGAATCATGGGCGCCAAGCGCACCCCCGACTTGATTCCGCTTTGCCACCCGCTGCCGCTGTCGAGCGTCAAGCTTGAACTCTCCTGTGACCCGATCCGGCTGGCGGTGGATATCACGGCGACCTGCAAGGTCACGGGACGCACCGGCATCGAAATGGAAGCCTTGACCGCAGTGTCGGTCGCAGCGCTGACCGTCTACGATATGTGCAAGGCCGTCGATCGCGAAATGCGCATCGGCGACATCCGCCTGGTCCACAAATCCGGTGGCAAATCAGGCGTCTTTCAAGCAGCCGAGGGGTGATCCGGCCGCTTAGGAAAGGCGCAGAAATAACTGCGCCCTTCCTAACGTTTCAAACGATACCTCCGCCTCCGGGGTGCGGGCTCGCGCTCGTCCCTGGCGGGACCGTCGGCTTTGCCGACGTCGTTCCGCTTCGCTCCACCGGCGGGCTTAAAGGCCGCTCAGGCTTACCTTGATGACGGTTTTGCGGCAACGGCCGCTTGACGGACGACAAGAACTAAACTAGAACATAATCTGTTGTTGCGGATTTGTTCCATATTGAATGGTCTCCGCCGGACGGAGGGCGAAATGCTGACGCGAAAACAATATGAATTGCTTATTTTCATCGATCAGCGATTGAAGTCCAACGGCGTCTCCCCCTCGTTTGACGAAATGAAAGAGGCGCTCGACCTCAAGTCCAAGTCCGGAATCCACCGCTTGATCACCGGCCTTGAAGAACGCGGGTTCATCCGGCGCCTGCCGCATCGTGCGCGGGCCATCGAAGTTCTGAAACTGCCGGAAAATATCGGCGGGCCCGAATTACGGGAAGGTCCGTCGACCGCCCCGCCACCGAAGTTCTCTCCGAATGTCATCCGCGGTGATTTTAAGACGGCTTTGCCGGGCGCGTCCATTGGCATCGCCGCCGATGCCATCGACCTTCCCCTCTATGGAAAAATCGCCGCCGGCACGCCGATCGAAGCGTTGAGAGACCATTCCAACTCCATCAGCGTTCCGTCCACACTGCTGGGAAGTGGTGAACATTACGCCTTATCCGTCGAAGGCGATTCGATGGTCGAAGCGGGTATTCTCGACGGCGACGTGGTCATTCTCCGGCGCTGCGACACCGCTGAAAACGGCGCCATTGTCGTCGCTCTGATCGACGACAATGAAGCGACGTTGAAACGATTGCGACGCAAAGGGGCGTCCATCGCGCTGGAACCCGCCAACCAGAAATATGAAACGCGTATTTTCGGACCCGACCGCGTCCGCGTTCAAGGCCGTCTGGTCGGTCTGCTGCGTCGCTATTCATAGAGCCTAGACGAACGATCCCATCAGGTCCGCAGAACGGCACCGATCAATCAATTCGACCGGCGGCAAAGGCCGGGCGAACAGATAGCCTTGTCCGATATGACAGCCCAAGTCACGCAGGGTATCGAACTGTTCCCGGGTTTCGATTCCTTCGGCGACGACCGACAATCCCAGGGTTTGCGCCATGGCGATAATCGTTTGCGCGATGGCCCGATCGTCGGAACTGCTTGCGATATCGTTGACGAAACTACGGTCGATCTTGAGTTCGTCGATGGGAAAGCGCCGCAGATAAGAGAGCGACGAAAACCCCGTCCCAAAGTCGTCGATGGAAATCCCCAAACCAAGATCCTTGAGATCGTGAAGGATTCGCCGAAACTGTTCGACATCCCCCATCAATGCGCTTTCAGTGAGTTCGACCACCACTCTGTCCGCAGGCAACCGATGAAGGTGAAGCATTCTTTTCAACATGGCCTGGGGTTGACCGCGCTTGAACTGCTCGACCGAAACATTGACCGACATCCGGGGAGGATCGATGCCAAGGGAGACCCACTGCGCCATCTGTTGGCAGGCGGCGTTCGCCACCCACTCGCCAAGACCAATGATCAAACCGGATTTTTCAGCCAAGGGAATGAAGCGGCTTGGCGATATCATACCCTCCGTCGGATGGCTCCATCGCGCCAGCGCCTCGATTCCGACGATACGGCCCGTCGCCAGATTGATCTGCGGCTGGTAGTGAAGTTCCAAGTCTCCATTGTCGATGGCATGGCGTAACGCGGCCTCCAGATGCAGGCGTTCATCGGCCGCGCTCTTCAGGTTCTGGGTGAAGAACCGATAGGTGCTTTTGCCCGATTCCTTGGCGTGATACATCGCCGAATCGGCATTTTTGAGCAATGTCCCGGAATCGGTCCCGTCACTGGGATAGAAACAAATGCCAACGCTCGCCGAAACGTGAATGTCCTGACCGCCGATCGTCACCGGCTCGGTAAGTTCCTGGGCGATTCGGCATGCGGCCATTTCGGCCTCGGCCGACGTCGCGTCTTCGATCAACAGGGCGAACTCGTCACCGCCGAAACGCGCCACGCTATCCATGACGCGGACACAGTGCCGCAGGCGCCGCGCCGCCTCGATGAGAAGCGCGTCACCCGCCGCGTGCCCCAGCGAGTCGTTCACCACCTTGAAATTGTCCAAATCGATGAACAGCAGAGCGAATTGCGCGGCTTTCCGATTGGTCCGGGCGATCGTTTGGCGGAGGCGATCAAGGAACAGCGTGCGGTTGGGCAAACCGGTCAATTCGTCATGCGTGGCGAGGAAATCGACGCGGCGCTGCGTTTCCTTGACGGCGGTGATATCGCTGAACATACCGATGAAATTGGTCAAAACGCCGGTATCGTCCCGCACCAAATTGATGGTCAGCCACCCGAGATAGAAGTTGCCGCTCTTGCGCCGGTTCCAGATTTCGCCTTGCCACCATCCCTGTTCGTCAATGGCCGACCACATTTCCTGGTAATAGCTGGGCTCGTGGCGATCGGATTTGAGAACGCGAGGCGTCTTGCCCAAGACCTCGTCCGCACTGTAGCCGGTAATGGTGGTGAAGGCCTGATTGACCGTCAAAATGCGTTGCCGGGCGTCGGTCACGATGATTCCTTCACCCGCCCGCTCGAAAACCTGTGCCGCCAATCGAAGCTGTTCCTCGGCCTGCTTACGCTCGGTGATGACGTCGAAAATGGCGACGAAATGCTCGGGCTCCGGGCAATAGACAGAAATCGAAAACCACTGATCCAATGCCGTCACAAAGGTTTCGAAGGTCTCCGGCGCGCCGCCTTTGGCGACTCGGCCGTAGATGTCGAAAAGCCCAGGATCCGTCTCCTGAATACCGGGAATAACGTCGCTCACCCGCTTGCCGACGACATCCGTCAAACCGGTATGAAGAGAAAAAGCGGCATTGACGCTGAGATAGACGAAATCGACCGGCCGGCCATCGCGGAACTCCATCCGACAATAGGCGAAGCCATTGAGCATATTGCCAAAAAGAGAGCGGTAGGTTGCCTCGCTTTCGGCCAATTTCGCCTCGGCCGCTTTCCGCTCGGTAATATCTTCGGCGATCCCGAGCGTTCCGTATATTTCTCCCTGATCGTTGCGAAGCGGCACCTTGGTCGTGTGAACAATATAGTCCACCCCTTCGGCAAACCACCGTTCGTCCAGTTTTTCGATTTTCCCCTGTTCGACGACCCGACGGTCGTCGGCGCGGTATTTTTCGGCTAAATCCCTGGGATAGAAATCGAAATCCGTCTTGCCCGGCAAAGCCGAAATGTCGATCTTCAAAGCCTGGGCACAAAGGGTGTTTCCCGAGACATAGACGGAATTGCAATCCTTTTCCCAGATCATGATGGGCAGATTGTCGAACAGAGCCCGACAACGGGTCACGACGTCATGGAGATCGTTGAGAAGGGCCCGTTCGCTGCTTTGATCGCGAAAATCGAGGACAACGCCGATGATCGTCCCGGTGTCGTCGCGAATCGGCGCCCCACTGTCGGCGATAGGAATTTCGCGACCGTCTCGACTGATCAGAATCGTATGGTTGGCCAAACCAACCACGCGATTCTCGCGCAGAACGCGCTGCACCGGACTCTCGACAGCTTGACGCGTCTCTTCGTTGAAGATGGCAAAAACCTCGTCAAGTCGCCGCCCCTGCGCCTCCTCTTGCGACCATCCCGTCAAAACCTCGGCCTGGGGATTGAGGAGTTCGACACGCCCCTCGGCATCCGTCGCGATGATCGCGTCGCCAATGCTGTTCAATGTGATGCGAAACCGTTGCTCCAGCCGATCGATGATCCGCGTCTGCTCAGCACGTTCCAAGGCTTCACAAAGACGTTGGTGGCGCCAGATCAAAAAGATCAGGACGCCACACCCCAATATCGCCGTCAGCGTCAAGAGGGCGGTATAGCGACCCAGGCGGTCGATATCCGCATAGACTTCCTGACGATCGATTTTGGCAACCACCGCCCAGGGTGAACCGGCAACCCTGTCACCGGCGCTGAGAACCGCGATCCCCTGATAGTCCAGTCCTTCGTAGACTCCACGACCGACCGTCACCGCCAGCGCGGCGGGAAGATCCGTCCGCGACAGTGGCAGACGAAAAGTCAAAGCGGCGCCCGAACGACGGCGCAACTCCGAAAGAAACTCGACGTCATCGCCGACACGCCGCACCAACAAGATCTCGCCACTCGCCGTGTTCCGAGGCCACGCTTGAATCAAGGGCGACAAAGTCCGTTGCGCATCGACGCTGTAGAGGATGGCGCCCAAAGGAGAACCGTGAGCGTCATCTGGGTCATGAACCAGGGTCAAAAAACCCAAATGGGCAAAGGCATCCGAGGACCGGTGCGAATGCAGGTCCAACAAGACCGGCGTGTCTTGCCGCGCCGCTTCGCCAATGAGACCGCGAATATCGTCGGGCTCCGAGAGCGTTTCTCCCGCGGACAAAAGCCGCCGCCCCTCCATGTCAAAATATTCAACGGCGACATAATCCGAGGCCCGCAGATCCGCCTGAAGTTGGACGCGCGCGCGGCCTTCCTGCCGATCATCCAACCCGCCGCGCCATCCGGCGAGAGCTTCCGCCAGAACCGTTCCCTCGACCCGACTGCGCACAAAAGCGCGGTGATCAATCAACCAGTCTTCGATCTGTCTGGCTTTGAATTCGGCGACGGAGATCAGTTCATCATTCTTCTGGCGCCGCAGGTTATCTGCCAGCAACCAAAAGAACCCACCCCCAATGATGGCAATAACCAAGGTCAGAAAAAGAAAAACGGCCGCCAATCTGGCGCCAAGAGTGGCGGAAACGATTCTCATGCGCGCGGTCACGGTTTCTTTTTCAGTCTGTTCCCGTCGTACCGCCATCGTCCATGACACCTCAACCAGGCAGGGAGTAAATGATGAGGCAATTAAACCGCTAAGTCCACCCAGAACCGATGTGGGTATGTAACGCGATATCGGACGTCCATCTCATGTCGCTATGGTGGTCCCTTTCCGTCGGTCTCCCCTATCCGCATCGGCGGCGACCGGAGATGATTCCAGGGACGATCGCCTTGCCAATCGCTCACCGTCCACACATGCGGCGCATCGGCATTCAGCCAAACCGCGTGCGTTCCACCCGCCTGCAAGGCGCGGCCATCGATGAGCCATCGCGCCGATGAACAATCACCAAGCGACAGCGGCATCTTGGCGACCACCACATCCGCTTCGCGGCAACCAATGGACAAAGCATCAAGCCGTTGCACCAAAGCCAAAACATGTCCGGCGTGACGATAACGGCACCCCTTGCGGTCGCATGTCAGACGACGATCCTCCGATTCCCACCAGGCAACGGCGTCACTCGCGCGTCCGGCCTGTTTAGCCCACGTCTCGCGCAGCATTTTCTCCCCTTGAAGATGTGAAAACACGAGCGAACCATCGGCCGTCCTGCCGGCCATCATTCGTCCGGAGGGCGCAATCAGAACGTCGGGCGGACGATGAACCGCGAAGAGCAGAATACCGGCTGCCATGCCGGCCAGGCCCCACAAGCGCCACCGCCGACGCCACAGGACCAACCAGGAGCCCCCCAAAGAAAACAGCACCAAAGCCGAGATCGGCATGCTGGGAAGATCGACACTGGCCCCCGGTAAAGCGGCGACCCATTGGGCGATCTTGCTCACACAGACGATCCCCCGGGCCATGATTTGCCAGGCCCAGGTGTCGAGACCGAACGGCATGAAACAAAAGGCAAGAAGGGCCGAAGGCATCACCCAAAACCCAACCACGGGGACCGCCAGAAAATTGCCGAGCAATCCGTAGGTCGCATAGCGATTGAAATGGAAGATCGTATAGAACGCCGTGGCCGTACCGGCGATCTGCGTGGTCAAAAGGATCCCCGCAACATAGAACAGGGGCATCGCCCATCGGCTGCTGTGATTGTGCCGCCACCGCGCATAGCGCGGTCCAATCGCCTCGTAAGCGGAAATGAGCCCATAGACCGCGGCGAAAGACATTTGAAAGCTGGCGCCGATCAAGGCTTCGGGACGAAGCACAAGAATCAACAGTGCGGCCCAGGTGATCGAGCGCAGCGAAATCGCCTCCCGATCGACCAGCACCGCCACCAGAAGAATGGCATTCATCACAAACGCCCTCTGCGTCGGCACCGGCGCCCCGGAAATGATCAGATAGCCGAAGGTGACCAGCAAGGCGCCGACCGCCGTCCACTTCTTGATGGGGTAACGAAGCGCTATCCACGGAATAGCGGCCAGACAGCCACGAAGCGCCACGAAAACGAGGCCCGCCACCATACTCATATGCATCCCGGCAATCACCAGAATGTGCGCCAATCCGGCATCGCGGTAGGCCTGCAACAGATCCGGCGAGACCGGTCCCCGCTCGGCGGTGATCAAAGCCGCCGCCACCCAGCCGACACCGGATTGCATTCCGTCCGCTTCGATGGCGGCGACGATCCGCCCGGTCAGATCGTGACGCAGATTGGCGAGCCTGAGCCGGACGGTCTCGATGAGCCCGTTCTCATCGATGTCCGGCGCGAGTCGCGGCGTATCCACCGCATAACCGACGGCACCGATGCCTTGAAACCATGCCTGGCGGGAAAAATCGTAAGCACCGGGAGACGCCGGTGCCGGGGGCGGCATCAAAACGCCGCGTACGATGATTTTTTGACCGGAGCGCCACGCCTGTCCCCCGTTTCGCAACCGAATGCGCAGTCTGGAAAGCGGCCCGACCGTCTCCGGGAGCGTCAGGCGATCCAGCAAAAGCCGACGTTGGCCTTGTTCCAAAGGCTCCACCTCGACAATACGCCCTTCGATGGAAACGGCTTGGGACGGCCCCACGAGCACCGGCGCCGCCACCGCACGGCTTCGCTCGACGCCCAGCGTGAAACCGAGAGCGACGATTTCCAGAGCGACGGCGACCAGAAAAATCCGAGGTCGATTCCGCCAACCGACGGTCGCGGCGCCTAAGCCAATGGACAGCCCGAAAGGACCGTACCAGCGCGACGGTTCGAATGGCATGGCGAAATAGCATCCAATCCCGCTTCCCAACAGCACCGGCGTCCACAAAATCCAGCGTTCGCGTTCCGCCATGACGGACGCCGTCAATAGGTCGGACTTGTCTCGGATCCGCTCTCCGAACCAACGGAGGAGCCTCAAGAAAGGGCGGCTAACATCATCCATGTGTCACCATGACCGCCGACAGATTACTGCAGCCACCAAAATGTTGCCATTTTGGAAACACGGGTATGACTTAAGGGATATTATTGATCACAGATGAATCCGATGCCGCGTCGCGGCTCCCAGATGACACGGATGACATTTTCGGCGCTGCCCACGGTCAATTGTGGATTTTTTCCAACGCCGAAGGCTCCTCGTCCGCGCCCCGGTTTAACCTTATCAATAGTAAGGAAATCTCGGATCAAGATGCGTTAAATCCCCATGCTGCAACGTCGATAGGAATATGTTACAGACATGCGCCGGCCAAAATTACCGGATCATGAGGTTTTTTGGATCATTATGCCCGTCATCACTCGTTTCGCCCCCTCGCCCACTGGCTTTTTGCATATTGGCGGTGCCCGCACCGCGTTGTTCAATTGGCTGTTCGCTCGACACAACGGTGGAAAATTCCTTTTGCGTATCGAAGACACCGATCGCGCCCGCTCGACCCAGGCTGCCGTCGACGCTATTTTCGATGGATTGCAATGGCTGGGACTTGATTGGGACGCCGAACCGGTCTTCCAATTCTCCCGAGCCGATCGGCATGCCGAAGTCGCCAACCGGTTGCTGGCCGAAGGCAAGGCCTATCGCTGCTACTGTTCGCCAGCCGAACTGGATGCCATGCGGGCGGAACAGAAGGAAAAAGGATTGCCGATGCGCTACGATGGGCGCTGGCGCGATAAGGCTCCGTCCGAAGCGCCGGCCGATGTCCCGCCGGTAATCCGCCTGAAAGCCGAGCGCAGCGGCGAAACCGTGGTTCAAGACAAGGTGCAGGGCGAGGTTCGTGTGGCCAACGAACAACTGGACGACATGATCCTGTTGCGGGCCGACGGCACGCCGACCTATATGCTTTCTGTGGTGGTTGACGATCACGATATGGCGGTCAGCCACGTCATCCGCGGCGACGATCATTTGACCAACACCTTCCGCCAGATCCAACTCTATCGCGCTTGCGGCTGGGATATTCCGGAATTCGCCCATATTCCGCTGATCCATGGACCGGACGGAGCCAAACTGTCGAAGCGCCACGGGGCCCTGGGCGCCGAAGCCTATCGCGACATGGGCTATCTCCCGGAGGCCTTGCGCAATTATCTGCTCAGGCTGGGCTGGGGACATGGCGACGACGAACTCATTTCCACCGAGCAGGCGACCGAATGGTTTGACCTGGGGGGGATCGGTCGTTCGCCGTCGCGGTTCGACATGGCCAAGCTGGACAATCTCAACGGACAATACCTCCGACAAGCCAAGGATGACCGGTTGGTCGCTCTGATTTCTCCGCGCCTGGAGGCGCTGACCGGGCAGCCGGTGAGCGAAAAACAAGCCGCCATGCTCTGCGAGGCCATGGCCAGCTTGAAGGAGCGCGCCAAGACTCTTGTCGAACTCACCGACAGCGCCGCGTTTTATTTACGTAAGCGCCCCCTTGCTTTAGACGCCAAGGCAGCCAAACTTATGGAGAGCGGCGGCAAAGAGACGCTTGCCCGTTTTGCACAAATTCTTGCCGCGCAGCAAAACTGGCGGCAGGATGCATTGGAGGATGAGGCGAGACATTTTGCCGAAGAACAGAAACTCAAGTTGGGGCAAGTGGCACAGCCGTTGCGCGCGGCCCTGACTGGATCGACCGTATCTCCGCCCATCTTCGAGGTTTTACGGATTCTAGGCCGGGATGAAAGCCTAGCTCGAATCAAGGACGCGTTGTAAGTGGTCGGAGACAAAATAAAGTAGCCGCCGCGGCCACTGATATGTTGGCGCGGTTCACATTTCAGGGAAACGAAGGGAATTCTCGACATGACTCAGAACGATAAGTCTTCGGACGCCACGTCGAATGAATCGGTCACGCTGATTGATAAGGCGAGCGGCCAACAATTCGAGCTTCCGGTGCTCCATGGCACGATCGGCCCCAAAGTCGTCGATATTCGTTCCCTGTATGGCGAAACCGGCTATTTCACTTACGACCCCGGTTACACCTCGACCGGTTCCTGCGAATCGAAAATCACCTATATCGACGGCGATGTCGGCGTCTTGTTGCATCGGGGTTATCCGATCGATCAATTGGCGGAACACTCCGACTATCTCGAAGTTTGCTATCTGCTTCTCAAGGGAGAACTGCCGAGCGTCGCCCAGAAAGCGAAGTTTGAAATCGACATTCGTACCCACACCATGGTCCACGAGCAGATCGCCTCCTTTTATCATGGCTTCCGCCGTGACGCCCATCCGATGGCGGTGATGTGCGGTGTCGTCGGCGCCTTGTCGGCCTTCTATCACGATAGCCTGGACATCGCCGATCCTCACCAGCGCATGGTCGCCAGCGATCGCCTGATCGCCAAGATGCCGACCATCGCCGCCTGGGCTTACAAATATTCGCAAGGACAGCCGTTCATCTATCCGCGCAACAACCTGTCCTTTGCCGAAAACTTCCTGCATATGATGTTCGCCACGCCTTGCGAGGAATACAAGGTCAGCCCGGTGCTGTCCCGCGCCATGGAACGCATCTTGATCCTGCATGCCGACCATGAGCAGAATGCTTCCACTTCGACGGTCCGACTGGCGGGCTCCTCGGGCGCCAACCCCTTCGCCTGTATCGCCGCCGGCATCGCCTCGCTGTGGGGTCCGGCCCATGGCGGCGCCAACGAAGCCGTTTTGCAGATGCTGACCCAGATCGGTCACAAGGAACGCATCCCCGAATTCATCACGCGGGCAAAAGACAAAAATGACCCGTTCCGTCTGATGGGCTTCGGTCATCGCGTTTACAAGAACTATGACCCGCGCGCCAAGGTCATGCAGCGGACCTGCCACGAGGTTTTGGACGAACTGGGGGTCCGCGACGAGCCACTCCTCGATCTCGCCATGGAGCTGGAGCGTATCGCGCTGGAAGACCCCTATTTCGTCGACAAGAAACTTTATCCGAACGTCGACTTCTATTCCGGCATCATTTTCCGCGCGATGGGAATCCCGGTCAGCATGTTCACCGTGCTGTTCGCGGTCGCCCGCACCGTCGGCTGGGTTGCCCAATGGAATGAGATGGTCGGCGACCCGAGCCAGAAAATCGGTCGGCCACGCCAGCTCTACACCGGCGCAACCCACCGGGACTACGTCCCTCTCCACGCGCGTGGGTGAGATTCAACACTATCCGCCACGGTCTGAACGGGGCCGCGCCCATCGCGCGACCCCGCTGCCGGCGTCTTTCCGCTTCAGTCCAGCCAATGACAATCGGTCGGGAAAGACGCCTTGGCTTCGCTGGGGACTGTGGGCTCTCTTGGGCTGCGCCCTTGTCGCGCTTCTGGTGGCGACCTCACCTTAAGAAAATATGAAATAAATTACCACAGAGACACAGAGAACGCAGAGTTAAGCCATTATAATTATATGACTTTCGCTTCTTCCCTTTCTCGGCGCTCTCTGTGCCTCTGTGGTGGATAATCACTGTCCAATGCAGAGCTACTTCTTCTCGATTAATTCTATTTTGTAGCCGTCGGGATCTTCGACGAAAGCGATGACTGTCGTTCCATGCTTCATCGGCCCGGGAGCACGCGGAATCTTCGCGCCATTGGCGGCCAAGGCTTCGCAAGTCTTATAGATATCCGGCACGCCCAGAGCGATATGACCGAAGCCGGTTCCAATTTCGTAAGGGTCCTTTTGATCCCAGTTGTGGGTCAATTCGATCACCGAGTGATCGCTCTCATCTCCATAGCCCACGAAGGCCAAAGTGAATTTTCCATCGGGAAAATCGTTACGCCGCAACAATTTCATCCCAAGAAGACGGGTGTAGAAATCGAGCGACGCCTCCAGATCACGCACGCGAATCATCGTATGCAGCATACGAAACGCGGAATTGGTCATTTTCGTGCCCTTTCCTTGATTAACGAGAGAATTTCCCGGGCCGCCCGTCGGCTAGGGCTGTCCCCCCCCAAACCGAGACGCGTCAGCGCCTCGGTGGCGCCCTCCAATTGCGTCTGCCGCGCCTCCCCGTCCTCCATCAAACGCGACACCGCCACCGCCAGACGATCGGCCCGGCAGTTGTCCTGAAGAAATTCTGGTACGACCAGACGATCGACCAACAGATTGAGAAGGCAGGCATAACGGATCTTCAGCAAACGCCGGACGATGACTCCCGTCAAGCGGTTGACCCGATAACCGATGGCCATCGGCACCCCGGCAATCGCCAGTTCCAAAGCGACGGTCCCCGACGCCGCCAAGGCGGCGCGGCTGGCGGCGAACGCGTCATAGCGTTCGCGGGTTCCCCGCACCACATGCGTCGGAACCGGCCAAACGGCGCGTGTCACCTCGTCGGCCACCGTATCGACGGTCGGCACCACAACCTGCAAGCCAGGATGGACTGCGGCTATTTTCGCCACCGTTTCAGCGAATATCGGCAACAGACGCGAGGTCTCCGATCGCCGGCTTCCTGGCAAAACACAAAGCAGAGGAACGCCGGACGGAATTCCATGGCGGGAACGGAACGCCGCGGCGTCGCCACCACCGGCGCCGCCTTCGAGAACCGCGTGTCCGACATGCACGGCCCGCAAGCCGACTTTGGTAAAATAGGCTGGTTCCTGCGGCAACAAGCAGAGCAGCAAATCGACCCGTTCGGCCAACTGATGAACGCGCTTTTCCTTCCACGCCCAGACCATCGGCGCCACGTAATGAACCCGCGGGATGCTCGATCCCTCGGCCTTCAACCGTTTGGCCACGCGTCCGGTAAATCCCCAACTGTCGATGGTGACGACAACGGCCGGTTGACGGTGCCGGATATCGGCCAACGTCTGATTAAGACGACGCAGAATGAGCGGAATGCGCGGCACCACTTCGGCAAGACCCATCACGGCGAGATCGGCCTGCGGAAACAGACTTTCCACCCCTTGCTCGCGCATGGCTTCGCCGCCGATTCCGGCAAAGTGAATATCGCCGTCACTGAGGTCTCGCAACGCGACCATCAGGCGCGCGGCCAAGAGATCGCCAGACGGCTCGCCAGCGATCAGATAGACCAGCGGCGCCGTCATTCCTGATCCACCGCAGCTATTCCACAAACAAACAGGCCAGCGGCGTCGGCCGCCGCGATCACCGCGGGACGATCGACCACAACGGCGGAACCGACCTCGACGGCGATTCCAGCCAATCCGGCCGAAACGGCATTTTTCACAGTCTCGACACCGATGGTCGGCAGATCGACTCGCCGCTCTTGTCCAGGCTTGGCGATCTTGACCAGGACGCCCCCAGCGCCAGCCCTACGAAGCTCCCCGGCCCGTCGTAACAAGGCATCAGTCCCCTCGACGGCTTCGACACCCAAGACGATGCCTTGCTGGACCACCACCGATTGCCCGACGTCCAACGCGCCCAGACCTCGCGCCACCATCACGCCGCGGGCGATATCGGCCTGGGCTCCAGCGTCGGGCCCGACCTTTCCCCAGACGCCCGCATCCGCCAGGATATCGTTCAAAATGTCATGCAAACCGAGAACACGGAAGCCTTCGGATTCCAGTTCGACGATCACGGCCTTCAGCAATCCGTCGTCACCCAAGGCCCGCAAGCCCAGTCGCGCAAAAAAACGAGCGGTCCGCCAATCTGGACGCAAGTCACGCAAGGACGGGCGACGCACCGGCCCCGCCATGACCAGATCTTGAACGCCCTGCTGATGAAGGATTTCGATGCCGCGCCCGGCTTCGCCAAGCCGTACCCAGGCCTGAGGAACACCGATCAGCGTTTCGGCAACGGCGTGACCGGTAATGGCCAACACAAAACAATCGCGCCCGTCGGCCTTGGCCGCCGCCGCCAATCGAGCCGGTAAGGCGCCACCGCCCGCGATGATGCCTAATTTAGCCGACATTCTCCGATTTCGGATGACAAATGGCCCGGGAACTTTCGATACCGATGAAATCGAGGATTTCCATCACGGGGGCCACATCTTTGAACTGACTGGACACCTCTTCGACGCGCTCGGCCATTGTGCCTTCCGGAGCGAACAGCAATCGGTAGGCGTTTCTGAGCGCGTGGATATCTTCCCGCGAAAAGCCGCGGCGCTTCAGACCAATCAGATTCAATCCGGACAGATGAGCCCGATTCCCCGTCACCGTCGCATAGGGGATCACGTCATTTTCGACGCCCGACATGCCACCAACCATCACATGGCGCCCGATGCGAACAAATTGATGGACAGCCGACAAGCCGCCGAGCACCACATAGTCGCCGACCTGCACATGTCCACCCAAGGTCGCATTGTTGGCAAAGATAACCCCGTTTCCGACAATGCAGTCATGAGCGACATGAGCGCCGACCATGAACAAACCGCTATCGCCAACGGTCGTCACCATCCCGCCACCTTCGGTGCCTGGGTTCATGGTGACATTCTCACGAATTTGGTTGTTCTTGCCGACGATCAGACGACTAGGCTCACCCTTGTATTTCAAATCCTGTGGACGATGCCCCAGCGAGGCGAAAGGATAGACGACCGTCCCTTCTCCAATGCTGGTGATGCCGTCAACCACCACATGGGACAGCAACCGCACTTCGGCGGCGATTTCCACCTGGGCGCCAATCACGCAATAGGGGCCAATTTGCGCGGTCTCGGCGATCCGGGCGCCGGCGGCGATCACCGCCGTTGGGTGAATATTGCTCATTCAGCTGTCCATAATCATCGCGGCATAGGTCGCTTCGGCCATCAAAACGCCGTCGACCCTGGCTTCACCACGAAACCGCCAAACGCTGCCGCGACTGCGTTCCTTAACGACATGGACATGGAGGGTATCGCCGGGCACCACGGGCTTGCGGAACCGCGCATTATCGACCGACATGAAATAAACTAGCTTGCCTTCGGCACGCGGGCCCAAGGTTTCGACCACAAGAACAGCCGCGGTTTGCGCCATCGATTCAATAATCAATACACCCGGCATGATCGGTCGTTGTGGGAAATGCCCCTGAAAATGCGGCTCAGACACGGTGACATTCTTGATGCCGGTCGCAGACACGTCCGGTATCACATCAATCACCTTGTCCACCATCAGGAAAGGATAGCGGTGTGGGATCATCTGCATGACCCGGTTGATATCGATCACTTTGCTGGTTCGGTTTTCCACGGTATCCATCCGGCTTATCCCACTATCGGCCCTTTTTGCGGGCCAACTGGCCCAACACGGCTGACTGCCGGAGCCATTCCGTCATCGGTACGGCAGGTGATCCACCGACGGTATGTCCTGCCTCTATGTTGCGCATCACGCCACTTTGCCCCGCGATGCGTGCCCCCGCCCCGATACGCAGATGTCCGGTGATTCCGGCTTGCCCACCAACGACGACAAAATCGTCAAGATGGCTACTACCGGAGATACCCACCTGAGCGACGATCACGCATCCGCGTCCGAGTTGCACGTTGTGCCCGATTTGAACGAGATTATCAATCCTGCATCCAGTGCCAATGACGGTATCGGGCCCAGCGCCGCGATCGATCGTCGCGTTCGCCCCGATTTCCACATCATCTTCGATCAGAACGCGCCCCAGCTGCGGAACCTTCAGATGCCCGGCAGGCCCCATGGCGAAACCGAAACCGTCCTGACCGATCCGCACACCCGGATAAATGTTCACGCGATTTCCCAAAATCGCATGGCTCAGCGTCGCGCCGGCTCCGATGATACAGCCCTCACCGATCACCACGCCCGCCCCAATCACGGCATTCGCGCCAATCACGCTTCCCGAACCGATCTCCGCTCTCGCACCGATCACAGCTCCTGGATCGACTTGCACCTCATCGCCCAATCTCGCCGACGGATCGACATGGGCGCCGACAGCGACGCCCGGCACCAACGGCGCCCGAGGATAGAAAGCCGCCGCCACTTTAGCGTAAGCACGATAGGGATCGTCGGATAGCAGCAGAGCCATTCCATCCGGCGCCCTGGCGGCCAAGCTGGGATGCACCAGACAGGCGCCGGCATGGCTCACCGTAAAAGCCTCGACGTATTTTTTGTTGTCGAGAAATGAGAGGTCCGACGGACCAGCCTTGTCGAGCGGCGCCACATCATGCAACACCGCATCCGGATTGGTGGCGTCGGCCAGTTCGGCACCGCACCACCGGGCAAGCTCCGCCAAGGCGAAAGGGCCTGCCTTGGCGAAGAAACGAGGATCGGCCATCGACTATTTAGACTTCTTGCCGCTGGCGGCCGGAGCGTCGCTCTCCGCTTCCACCTTAGGTGCGGGAAAGTCGACGTGCGACACTTTTCTATCCATGGCCGCGATGATTTCCTTGGTCAGGTTCATCTTGTCATCGAACAAGACAACCTGGCTCCGCGGCAAGACCATCGTCGCGCCATGATTGGTCGCCACCTGCTGGGTAGCCTCCAACATACCCTGTTGGACTTGGCTCATCGCGGTGTTGAAAGACTTATCGAAAGCCCGCCGGCGTGCCAATCCCTTCCTTTGAAATTCGGCAACACTGGCATCAAAAGCGCGGGCCTTTTCGGCGAAAGCTTCCTGAGACAAGGTCTTGCGCTGCTGGTCGATATCTTGCTGGGTCGACCGAAGCGCCGCTTCTTCCTTTGTCATTTCCGACTGGAACGTCTGCTGATATTTGTCCGCTTGACTCCGGACGCCTTTGGCGGCGATCGATTCCTGCAAGATCTGATCAACGTCGATGATCGCAATCACCGGCGTTGGGATAGCCGCCGGGGCCGCCGCTACGGGCGCAGCCCCTCCTCCCGCCGCCTGCGCAAACGCCGGCGCCTGGGAGAACGCCACCATCCCAGCGACCAAACCGCTGCAGACAAACAGTCGTGACATTGACGAAACAAACATATTTAGAACCTCGTACCAAAATTCAGCCGGAAGATTTGCATCTGGTCATGCGTTTGCTTGAGCACCGGCAAAGCCAAATCAATGTTGATCGGCCCCATCGGCGAACGCCAGACCACACCAGTACCGATCGACGCCCGGGGTGCCGACGTTTCCGTAACACCAGCCTTGTTCACCTTCGGATCGGTCGAACCGATGGTTCCTACGTCGGAGAACAACTTGCCCTGCACCGCCAACTCCTTGGGCAGCCCCAAGGGGAACCGAATTTCCGCAGTCCCGGTGGCATCCCACATGCCGCCGATGGCGTCATTGGTCGTGGCGTCACGCGGACTGACACCGGCATCCTTGAAGCCGCGCATGGTGTCGCCACCCAGATAATAACGCTGGTTAATGCGGATCTCGCTGCCGTCCCAACTGAACATCTCGCCGGCATTCGCCGAAAGCATCAGCACGGTCTGGTCCAGCAATTTGAAATATTGCCCGGCGCCGACACTGTTCCGAACGAAACGCTCGGTCCCGCCGATCCCCGCAAATTCGTTGCCGCCACGGAGGAAATAACCGCTGGTCGGATCGATTTTGCTATCACGCCGATCATAGAGAAGGCCGTGCCCGATCGACGACAGAGTGCTCGTACCCTGCTGTTGATAAATGTACTGGGATGAGCCGTCCTGGATATTGCTCACATTCGTAGCGCTGGCGGTGTATTTCCAACTGTGGCTCAGGTATTCGTTGTAATCCCAGCCGCTCCGCAAATCGAAGCCAACCGTGCTCAGATCATAGGTGACATAGGTCTGATTGCTGTTGTTGATGGCGAACAGGTCGAAACCAGCCGACAGATGACGATCGAGGAAATAAGGCTCGGTAAACCCGAGATTGACCGACGTCTGCTTTTGCGCCAACTGTGCCGTAATGCTGAGGATCTGACCTCGTCCCAGGAGATTGCGTTCCGTGGCGCCGACATTGAGCAACGCGCCCACCGCCGTCGACCAACCAACGCCAAAGGACAACTCGCCAGTCGATTTCTCGGTGACATCGACCTTGATGACCGTCCGATCCGCCGCGGTATCGGACGGCACATTGGTCACTTCGGCTTTCTCGAAGAAATTCAGATCCTTGATGCGCTCGCGCGATCGACGCAACTTGGCCGTATTGAACGCGTCGCCTTCAACCAAGCGGAACTCCCGTCGCACAACTTTGTCCAAGGTGCGCACGTTGCCTTGAATATCGATGCGTTCGACGAACACGCGGGGACCTTCCTGCACATCAAACAAAATGTCGATGGTGTGGTCCTCGCGATGACGGTTCAGGACGGGCCTGACATCGACAAAGGCGTAACCTTTGGTGCCGACCGCGTCGGTCAAAGCTTGAATGGTGTTTTCGACATCGTCGGCGTTGTACCAATCGCCGGTTTCCAGCGCCTGAATCGTCGGCTGCAGTTCTTCTGCCTTCAGGTCCTTGATGGCGCTTTTCACGCTGACCTTACCCAGCTTATAGCGCTCGCCTTCCTCAAGGGTGTAGGTGATGAAGAAGCTTTCGCGATCGGGGGTCAATTCGGCCACGGTCGAGACGACTCGGAAATCCGCATAACCGTTTTTCAGATAAAACCGACGCAGCAATTCGCGGTCGTAATTCACCCGATCCGGATCGTAAGTATCGTCCGACGTCATGAACCGATACCAGCGCTCTTCCTTGGTCTGCAAATTCTCGCGCAAGCTGCTGTCGCTATAGATCTTGTTTCCAACGAAATTGATCCGCCGAACATAGGTCGGCGGCCCTTCATTGATCTCAAAGACCAAATCGACGCGGTTCTGCGGCAATTCAATGATCTTCGGGTCGACCGTCGCCGCGAATCGGCCGTTGCGGCGATAGATATCGAGGATGCGCTTGACGTCGCTCTGCACCTTGGTCCGGGTATAAACACCCCGGATCTTCATCTGCACTTCGGTTTGCAGCTGATCGGTCTTGACCCGCTTGTTTCCCTCGAAGGCCAGGCGGTTGATGATCGGATTTTCGACCAACCTCACCACCAAAGCATCGCCTTCACGCCTGATCGTCACGTCGGCGAACAAGCCTGTCGCGAACAAGCTCTTCAGAGACTTGTCGATTTTTGTCTCGTCGAAGCTGTCTCCGGCCGCCACCGATAGGTAGGAACGAACCGTTTCTTCCTCAACGCGTTGATTGCCTTGCACCATGATCTGGCGAATTGAACCGCCTTCCTGGGCATAGACCGACGAGCAAATGGTGGTCAGAAAAAGAGCGACCATACCCGTAAGCAAGAAGCGAAAAAAACCGCTCAAAATACCCTCTCAGAGATCAACAGCCATCAGGATACGAGACCTTTGATGAATTCCCAAACCCGTAGGTCGACCAAATCGTTACGAGTGGCAAACAGCATCAAGGCGAATACCAGAATCAAACCAATGCGGAAACCATATTCTTGTGCCCTCGGCCCGAGTGGCCGTCCCTGTAGGGCCTCAATACCATAGAACAACAGATGACCGCCGTCGAGCAGTGGAACGGGGAACAAATTAATCAGGCCAAGATTGATCGACAACAAGATGGTGTAGAAGACAACACTTCCAACCCCAAGCTGTGCAGCTTGCCCGGCTCCCTTGGCGATTCGCAAAGGGCCTCCCAGTTCGTCGGTCTCCCTTTGCCCCGACACCATCTGCCCCAAACCGATCATTGTGGAGGAAACCAAGTCCCCGGTTTCCTGGGTGGCGGCCCACAACGCCGGCAGCGGCGCGTAATGCACGACTTCGGTGCTGTTCGGATCAGCGACGATCCCCAACACCGGCGTCTTGTGCGCATTGCCGAAAACGTCTTTGACCTCGGTGATTCGCGGCGTCGCGATCACTTGGCGCGTTTCACCGGCACGTTCGATCGTCAGCGATACCGGCTCGCCAACTGTCAATCGGACAATGCGCTGAAGATCCTGAAAACGATCGACGGCCTGTCCATTCGCCTCGCGGACCCTGTCGCCGGTTTGCAAACCGGCTTCGGCCGCGGCGCTATCGGCCTGGACTTGCCCGATCACCGGCGCCGTACGGGGCTGACCATAGATCATGAACATGCCGGCCAGAACGATGATGCCGAATACGAAATTCGACAACGGTCCGGCCGCCACGATGGCGGCCCGTTGGTACAATTTCTTGTAGCGGAATGCGTAGGCCTGCTCTTCCGGCTGAAGATAGGTCGAAAGATCCGGCGTGCTGGCGGCATCGGCATCGCCAAACATTTTCACATAGCCGCCGAGCGGTAAGAGACTGAATTTCCACCGCGTTCCCGACTTGGCGGTAAATCCGAACAGCTCGGGGCCAAAACCGATGGAAAAGACGTCAACTCTGACCCCGGCCCACCGGGCAACCAGAAAGTGGCCCAGCTCATGGACAAAGACGACGACCGTCAAAATCAGCAGAAAGATGACGACATAGTCCCAAAAGCCGGTAAGCAGATGCATCATGGTCTCATTGGCCTATTGAGTGATCCGGACAACCAATTCTCCGGCCACCCGGCGCGCCTGGGTATCGCATATAAGGACGTCCTCCAGAGAGTTCAAAGGCGCATCGCCCAATGTCGCCACCACCTGCTCAACCAATCGAACGATATCGAGGAAACCTATTTTGCGATCGAGGAAAGCCTGCACCGCAACCTCATTGGCCGCGTTGAGAATGGTCGGCGCGGCACCGCCTTTGCGCAGGACGTCCCGCGCCAGACGCAACGCCGGGAAGCGAATGGGATCCGGCGCCTCGAAGGTCAATGTGCCGACCTGGGCGAGATCGAGTGCCTGCCCCGGAACAGCCATCCGTTTCGGCCAGCCCAAGGCCAGGGAAATCGGCGTCCGCATGTCAGGCGTCCCCAATTGGGCCAACACGGAGCCATCGACATAAGACACCATGCTATGCACCACCGATTGCGGATGCACCAGGATATCGATACGGTCCTCCGGCAAGCCAAACAGATGATAGGCCTCGATCAATTCGAGGCCTTTGTTCATCATACTGGCTGAATCCACGGAGATTTTCGCCCCCATGTCCCAGTTGGGATGGGCAACCGCCTGCTCCGGCGTAACCGCCGCCATCATTTCCGCCGTAAATGTGCGAAATGGCCCCCCCGACGCGGTCAGAATGATTTTATCGATACGGTCGCGTTGCGCCGTGTCAAGGACCTGGAAGACGGCGGAATGTTCGGAATCCACGGGGATCACCGTAGCTCCGCAGCGCTCGACTTCCGCCATGACCAGCGAACCGGCACAGACCAGCGTTTCCTTATTGGCCAACCCGATCATGGCGCCACGCTGGATGGCCGCCAAAGTCGGTTTCAAGCCCGCGGCTCCAACGATTGCCGCCATGACCCAGTCGGCGGGACGTGCGGCCGCGTCGACCACGGCATCCGCACCGGCAGCGATTTCGATACCGCTCCCGGCCAGAGCGTCCTTAAGCGGTCCATAGGCAGAGTCCTGCGCCACCACCACCAGGCGTGGCCGCAATCGCTTGGCCTGTTCGGCCAATTTCACCACATTGCGATTGGCAACCAAAGCCTCGACAGAAAAACGCTCGGGCTCACGTTCGACCAATTCGACCGTATTGCTCCCCACCGAACCGGTGGAGCCAAGAATGGTGACTGTCCGCATCTCGTTGCTCATTATTTTCTCACCACCAAAGGGGGAGTCCTCCACCAAAGACCAAACAGATCACGGCCACGACCGGAGCGGTGGCCAGCAGGCCATCCAGGCGATCGAGGACTCCGCCATGCCCAGGAATGATGGCGCTGGAATCCTTGACGCCGAAATGCCGTTTGACCCACGATTCCGTTAGGTCCCCCGCTTGCGCCACGATCGCCAATCCTCCCGACAAGCCGGCGATCCCCGAAGGAGAAACACCGGTGACGGCCCCAGTCACGGCGCCGACAACGGCGGCCGAAAGAACGCCGCCGGCCAACCCAGCCCACGTTTTCTTCGGGCTGATCAGAGGTAGCAATTTGGGACCGCCGATAGAGCGACCTGCCGCGTAAGCACCGATATCCGTCGCCCAAACCAGACACATCAGCCAAAACAAGGTTTCGCGCCCCTGCTCGCGCAGCCAGACCAAAGCCAAACTCGGGAGGCCGATATAGAGCACACCGGCAACCATCCACGTCATCACCCGCGCATTCGTCCGATCAGCCATTGGTACAACGATCAAGGCAACCGCAATCACCAGCAAAGCGCCCTCGGGCGCCAAACGACCCAGGACGGCGACCGATACGGCCATGCAGACAAGCAATACGCCGGAGATTCCGAACCGGCCACAACAAAGACGCGTCCATTCCCAAGCAGCCAATCCACCGGCCAGCGCCGCCAAGGCGACGAACGCCCAGGACCCGAACCAAACAGCCCCGACGGCAATCGGAGCCAAGAACAGGGCGGAAAGAATGCGCTGGCGCAGCAAGCTCTCAGCCTACGCGGCCATAGCGGCGTTCGCGCCGTTGAAACTCCTGGATCGCCGCCTCTAAATCCGCTCTCGAAAAATCGGGCCATAGCACATCGAGAAAAACCAATTCCGCATAGGCGGATTGCCATAGCAGGAAGTTGCTGATGCGTTTTTCTCCGCTGGTCCGGATCAATAAATCGGGATCGGGAATGCCCGCAGTGAACAGGTGAGACGCGAACGCCTCCTCGTCGATATCATCCAGATCACGACGACCGGCCACCACATCCTCGGCAATTCTCCTGGCCGCACGGACCAGCTCCTGACGACCGCCGTAGCTGAGCGCCAACACCAAAGTGAATTTGGTGTTGGCGGCCGTCTTCTTTTCGGCATCTTCGATCAGCCGGATGATATCAGGGTCAAGCCGTTGACGTTCACCAGCAACGATCAGACGCACACCATTGGCATGCAGATCCTTGATCTCGCTACGAAGATAAAATCGCAGCAATCCCATCAGGTCGCGCACTTCACCTTGTGGCCGCTTCCAGTTCTCCGACGAGAAACCGAACAAGGTAAGATAGGAAACACCCAAATCGGCGGCGCTTTTGACGGCCTCGCGAACGGCATCAGCACCTCGACGATGTCCTGCCGTGCGCGGCAAACCGCGTGATTTCGCCCATCGCCCGTTGCCATCCATAATAATGGCGACATGCAAAGGCGGCAATGGAGAACCAGACTGAGTCTGAAACGCTTCCATCAATATTAGACCTGAATAATCTCTTTTTCTTTATGAAGCAAAGCGTCGTCGATACGCTTAATCGTCTCGTCCGTAATTCCCTGGATTTCCTTCTCGTGCAGACGATGTTCGTCTTGCGAGATGACACCATCCTTTTCAAGCTTCTTTAAGGCATCCATTCCGTCACGCCGCACGTTACGCACCGAAACACGCGCATGCTCCGTATATTTTCCGGCAATCTTCTGCAATTCGACGCGGCGCTCTTCGTTGAGCGGCGGAATCGGAACACGCACGGTTTGCCCGTCCGCGGAAGGATTGAGGCCCAGTCCGGCGTCACGAATCGCCTTCTCAACGGATTTGACCATGCTTTTGTCCCACACCTGGACAACAATCATGCGCGGCTCGGGAACATTGATATTTCCCACCTGATTGAGCGGCATGGAGCTTCCATAGGCATCCACCACCACCGGTTCGAGCAAACTGGTCGCCGCGCGACCCGTCCGCAGGCCTCCGAACTCCTTCTTCAACACCTCGACCGCACTGTCCATGCGGCGCTTGATATCCATCTTAAGATCGGAATAGCTAGTAACGGCCACTGGTTAGTTTCCTTCTTCGATAATGGTGAACCGCCCCTCGCCGGCCACCACTTTGGCGAAAGCACCACTTTCGTGCAAATTGAAGACGAGAATCGGCAGATCGTTCTCTCGGCAGAGCGCGATCGCGGTCGCATCCATCACCTGGAGATCGTTGGCCAACACATCCATAAAGGTCAAGCGATCATAACGAATGGCGTCCTTCACTTTGTGCGGATCGGCCGAATAGACTCCGTCGACCTGAGTCGCTTTGATCAGCAGGTCGCAATTCATCTCGACGGCGCGAAGCGCCGCCGCGGTGTCGGTCGTAAAGAAGGGATTGCCGGTACCGGCCGCGAAGATCACGATGCGACCTTTTTCCATATGACGAATGGCGCGACGACGGATATAGGCTTCACAGACCATGGCCATGGGAATGGCCGATTGCACGCGAGTCTGCAAACCGACGCGTTCCAACGCGTTCTGCATGGCCAACGCATTAATAACGGTGGCCAGCATCCCCATGTAATCGGCGCTGGTCCGCTCCATCCCCTTGGACGCGCCGGACACGCCACGGAAGATGTTTCCGCCGCCGATCACCAGACAGACTTGCACGCCCTGTTCGGCGACAGTGCGTATTTCCTCGGAAATACGCGTAAGCGTCGCGGCGTCAAGACCATAGTCGCGCCCACCCATCAGGCCTTCGCCCGACAGCTTGATCAGCACGCGGCGAAATTTGGGCGCATCGGGCATTGTCGAGCCTCTAGATCTTGGAATATTTGAAAAAAGGGGTGAAAGCAGCGCCGAATGCAGCCCACCGGACCACCAGCGGCAGGGATGATACACCATTCCCCGCCGCTGTCGCGTCCTTTCTGGACGCGACCAGGCATCCGTCCACCCCGCGGCGTCTCCCCGCGTTAATGGCCCAACTGGGCCGCAACTTCGGCGGCGAAGTCTTTCTGTTCCTTCTCGATCCCCTCGCCCAGCGCATATCGGGCAAAACCCGCCAATTTGACCGGCACGCCGAGAGTTTTCGCGGCGTTTTCCACAACCTTGCTGATCTTGGTCTCACCGTCGACGACGAAGACCTGTTCCAGCAACACCACTTCCTCGTAATATTTGCGGATCCGGCCTTCGACCATCTTCTCGATGACCGCCGGCGGCTTGCCCGACGCCGACGCCTGTTCGGTCAGCACCGCGCGCTCGCGATCGAGCGCCGCCCCGTCCACCGAATCCACGTTCAGAAACAACGGATTGGCCGCCGCCACATGCATGGCGATCTGTTTCCCGACTTCGGTCAGTTTGGCGGCATCACCGGTCGACTCAAGCGCGACCAAGACGCCGATCTTGCCGAGGCCCGGGGCCGTGGCGCTATGCATATAGCTGGCGACCACGCCATGGGGCACCGACAATGTCTTAGCGCGACGGAAATTCATGTTCTCGCCAACGGTGGCGATCAACGCGGTCAAGTCCTCGTCCAGCGACTTGCCGCTCGGCAGCTTGGCAGCCTTCAGCGCCGCGACATCGTCGCCGACGTTCAAAGCCAACGCGGCCACCGACTTGACGAATCCCTGGAATTGTTCGTTACGCGCGACGAAGTCGGTTTCGGCGTTGATCTCGACCAAGGCGCCTTTCGGGCCTTGCGAGACAACCGCGACCAAGCCTTCGGCGGCGATACGGCCGGCTTTCTTGGCCGCAGCGGCCAAGCCCTTCTTGCGCAGCCAATCGACGGCGGCTTCAAGATCGGCAGCGGTCTCGATCAAAGCCTTTTTGCAGTCCATCATGCCGGCGCCAGTCTTCTCGCGCAGTTCCTTGACAAGCGAGGCGGAAATCTCGGCCATGGTATCCTCTTCCATTGAATTGAATGACGAAACGACAGAAATGGCGGCGACTGTTGCCGCCGCCATTTGAAAACTCTTAACGCTTACCGTCCCAACGGAACGGCCGCCCTCATCAGGCGCCGAGGTGTTCCTCGGTCGGAACGGCAGCCACGACCTCCTCGACCACGACAGCCTCTTCGACAACCGGAACGATCTCTTCGACCGGCGCTTCGGCCGCCGCACCAAGATCGACGCCGGAGCGCGACATTTCAGCCTGAATGCCGTCGATCACCGAACCACCGATCAGATCGCAATAGGTCTGAATGGCCCGCAACGCATCGTCGTTACCCGGAATCGGGTAGGTGATGCCGTCCGGAGAGGAGTTGGAGTCGAGGATCGCCACCACCGGGATACCCAGCTTGTTGGCTTCCTGCACCGCCAAGCCTTCCTTATTGGTATCGATGATGAAGAGAATATCGGGCAGTCCGCCCATCTCCTTGATGCCACCCAGCGCCCGCTCGAGCTTGTCCTGCTCGCGAGACAGGTTCAACTGTTCCTTTTTGGTCAGACCTTGCACATTGCCCGAAGCCATCTGCTCTTCGATCTCGCGAAGGCGCTTGATCGACTGCGAAATGGTTTTCCAATTGGTCAGCATGCCGCCCAACCAGCGATGGTTCACATAATACTGACCACACCGCTTCGCCGACTCGGCGACGATATCCGCCGCGGCCCGCTTGGTTCCGACGAACAACACGCGACCGCCACCGGCGACCACGTCACGCACGGCCTGCATGCCGCGATGCATCAGGGGCACCGTCTGCTGCAAATCGATGATGTGAATGCCATTGCGCACGCCAAAGAGATACGACGACATCTTCGGGTTCCAGCGGCGCGTGTTGTGACCGAAATGGACGCCAGCTTCAATCAGCTGACGCATGCTATAGGTTGGCAGAGCCATGAGAGAATTCCTTTGCTTCTCCGGTTAAACCTCCGCGGGACATCGCCATGCCGGTCCTTGATCTGACCACCACGGCACCGGAGCGAGTAGCCTCTCGGCCACCCGCGCTTCCCGCGTGCGGATTTTGTGGGCCGGTTCATATCCCCTGGCGCGTCATTTTGCAAGGGGGATCAGGGGGCGATGACAAGACCTCACAAAATATTAACGAAATTGAAAGCCCTTGCCTTTATCATGACAAATTAGGATTGGAGTGGATTCTGGTCTCATCGGGTCACCACATCCATGGAAAATTGGAATTGAAGGTACTATAGTAAAGAATCATGACGAATGTGGGCGCGCTGATATCCACGCAAGGCGGTTTGCGGACGGTCGTACAGGTCCTGCCGGGCCATATCGATCCGACGGTCGCCAATGTGGTTACCGAACCGCTCGGCGGGAATGCCGACGCATCCCAGCCGCCGGAGTTTTTCGGCACGCCTCTCCCCGGTCAAGCACAATCGAGCGCGACCTTCGTTCAAACCATGGTTTTCCCATCGGACAGCACAGCGGGCGACAGTGCCAGTTCCGATCAATCCGCCGCCTCCCAGACGTCGACGCCCCAGGCCTCACCGTCAACCGGCACCGCCGGAACCGACTGGCCGGACGTCGCCACAAGCTCCTCGTCCGACCAGGGCACTCCAAACACCTCCGGCGCGTCGACGAATGGACAACCGGCCAGCAACACCGTCTCTCCTGCGTCGCAGGCCTTTACCCAGGCCGCCACCGCCTATCAGGCGGCACAGCAGCGAAGCGGGGGAAACACCCTGCATTCCGTAATGGTCGGCTGATTAACCTGCCGCGCGCAGTTGATCGAGCTTGGCGCGCATGCTGGACAGCAAACCGTCCAACCGACCATCGTTGATCTGCATGGTCGCGACATAATCCGACCGAAGAGTAATGGCCATGCTGACCCCTTCGGCAACGATGTCAAAGACACGGAAATCGCCACCCGGCCCTTGGCGAACACGCCATTGCACTCGGTTCTGCGGTCCTTGCGGCTTCACGATACGGGAATCGATGATCCAGCCACGGTCGCCATCCGGGGATGCATCAAGAGTCTCCAGACGTTCACCGTTATAGTCGGCAAAGCGCCTGGCCCAGGTCAGGATGGTGATCTGCTCGAATAACGCGAGGAAATCACGCTGTTGTTCGGCCGTGGCCATTCGCCAATAGCGCGACAGCACGAAGCGACCGATCTCGGGAATATCAAAAGAGGACACGAACAGCGTCCGAAAATGGTCGACGCGTTCACTCTGCGGCAATTGCTTGTCGGCCACGGTGGTGATGGCGCGCTGAGCCAGAGACTCGATGAAGCGCCGGGCATCTTCTCCGGAACTTTGTGCGTAAGCGGCACCGGACCGACCGACCGTCACAAGAAGGGTGGCAACCACCCCGAGAAACGTACGACGAGCTATCACCATATCACTGACACCACGATTCCTTGGATTCCACATTGGGTAGAGACTCCCGCATGAGCAATCAAGCCGTTTGCGCATTTCGCCGGAAGATCATTCCAGCACGGGTAAAGACTGGCATTCAAGAAGAGCCTTGGCACCGAAATAACGCATGCGCGTCATATCACTCACGCCAAAACTGGGAAATAACGCCTTGCGAACAATGAAACCGGCAATGATCCCTTCCGGATGATATCATCGAGAGATTTGATTTGGTCAAGCATGACCTCATCCCGAGAGAGACTTTGCTCAACAATCGCTTCGACAAGGGCCTTCTTGTTCTCGAAATAGTGGTAAATATGGCCCGTACTCATTCCGCAGGCTTTGGAAATATCGGCCACGCCACCGAGAACCTTCTTCATTCTCCAATTAAAAACGATACCGTACTGTTTCGATTTTTGCTATCTTTGAATGCTGATGATGACGATTTTCCAAGGCATGTCGGTCGATGTGCCGATAGGAAGGCGGTGAACGGATCCGGCGATGATATGATTCGCCCTATGACGGGTTATCCGGAAGACCTGTGACGACCAGACAGGGGGGCTTGGCTGCGTCTTCCACTCGGCTGATGGCCAATGGAACGGTTTTCCGGACTTGCTGCATGAGTTTCCGCTTTCAAAAGGAACATGATGACTGCCAAGCGAACACCTGGACGGGGGACGGGGGGACGGGGGACGGGGGGACGTCCACCAGCCTGTGAAGTCGAGCAACGGCGACGCCATCTGATCGCGATGGCGACCAAACAGTTTCTCTCCAACGGCTATGAAGCCACGAGTTTGGAAAATATCGCCAAGGTCGCTGGCGCTTCCAAGACCACGATCTATCGGAATTTCGGCGACAAGGCCGATTTGTTCCGCGTCGTCCTGAACAGCTTCGTCGAACCGATCTGGCCGAAGCTGAGCGACGTTTCCATTGACGAAAAACGACCGGAGGAGGTTTTAGAGGCCTTCGGGACTCAAATGATTTCGTCAGCCGTCCTCAATCCCGACGCGATCGCGCTGTTGCGGTTGATCTTTCGCGAATCACTCCGATTTCCCGAATTGGCCCGCGTCTTTGGCGAGACCGAACGGACCACCATCGATGTGCTGGCCCGATATCTCGCCGCCGCGACGCGACATAAGCTGCTGACCTTGACCGACCCCTTCTGGGCGGCCACGCAATTTATCGAATTGATTTGGGGAACGTTGTCGCGCCGTCTGGTCATCGGCACGATTACCTTCCCGGACGAAAGCGAACGCCAGCGCATCGTCTTATCCGCCGTCGCCCTGTTTTTGCACGGCTCGTCCGAATCCGGCCCCCTAGAGGCACATCGGCACGAATCCTTATCGACCAGCGATCTCAACTCTCACGGTTAGGTGGTCTCCGATGAACGCGTCCCCAACGACCTGGAAAAACATCTCCGTCTTTCTCAACGATACGCCGGAAGGCGGGAAAGTCGGCGAATACGCAGCCTTGCTGGCCCAGCGATTCGGTGCGCATCTGATCGGCATTCATGGCATCATGGGCACACCCGGCGACTACGCGGCCGATTCCTTCGCTATGGGCAAACAGGCGATCGACAGCGTCATCGCCCGACGCCGCGCCGCCGAGGAAGAACAAGGCCTTTCCGTCGCCCGGCGCTTCGCGGCGCTTTCCGGCAAGCATGACATCAGCACCGAGTTCCGCGTGATCTGGAGCGGACATGACGATGGGGAGGCGCTTCACAATTCGCTGCATTGCGATCTGGTCGTCCTTGGCCACCCCAAGCCGCATGGCTTGCCGGAAAGCTGGACAGCGGAACGTTTGCTGATCGCAAGCGGCGTGCCGATTCTCATCATCCCGGACACCTGGAAGGCGGACACCATCGGCAACAAAGTGCTGGTGGCCTGGAACGCCAGCCGCGAAGCCCGCCGAGCGATCTCCGATGCCATGCCGATCCTCAGCACCGCGCAATCGGTGACGGTGCTGGTCGTCGACCCCACCCGTACGCCTCAAAAATATGGCGAGGAGCCCGGCGCCGACATCGCCACCTCTCTGGCCCGGCACGGCGTCAACATCGATTTGGAACAAGTGGATTCGAAAGGTGCGCCGATTGCCGACATCATCGGCTCCAAGGCTACGGAACTCGGCGCCGACCTGATCGTCATCGGCGCCTACAGTCACGCACGGGCGACCGAGATGATCTTCGGCGGCGTGACCCGAACGCTCCTGACCCGTATGCCGGCGCCCGTCCTAGTGTCGCGATAACCCGTCGGGACAATCGCGAAGAAGACGCGTCACAATTCCTGCACCTCGACCACGCCGGGGATCGTCTTGACCGCTCCAATCATCGCCGGCGACAAGGCGAACCCACCGCCGAGCCATGCCTCGACCTCTCGTTCCTCGGTCTGCGCCACCAGCACGATCCGGCCGCGACCACGCGCCTCCTTGGCAACCAAGGTTTTCAGGCTGTCCAACGCGGACGAGTCGCGAATAAAGATTTTAAGACCAGCCGCGGCTTTTGCCGCCGCTTGATCGAGGCTTTCGATCTGTTGCGCGGTCAGGCGCAATTGCTCGTCGTCAAGCCGCGCCTCGACGGTCACCAGCAAGGGCGTATTGGGTTCCAGCAAATCACGCGTCGTTGCCAGCAATTCGGAAAACATCATCACCTCGAAGAGCCCGGACGCATCCGACAAGCTGAGGAAGGCGTAGCGGCTGCCGCGGCTGGATACCCTCTCCTGCTTGGCGTTCAGCGTGCCCGCCAGCTTGACGCGGCTGGTCCCGCCGGCCGACAGATGACGCACCAGTTCGTTGGATTTCAGCACGCCGAGCCGTTGCAAGCTCTTGCCATAGGCGTCCATCGGATGAGACGACAGATAAAATCCGATGGCATCGAACTCATTTTGCAACTTCTCGGCCGGAGCCCAATCGGGCCGGTTGGGCAAAACCAGTTTCGTCGGCGTGGCGGCGCCGCCGAACAGACTGGATTGCCCCGATTCACGGTCCCCCGCAGCGGCCTGCGCCTCGCGCAACACCATCTCGATCCCGTCGAAGAGTTGAGCCCGATTGCGGCAAAGACAGTCCAACGCGCCCGCCCTCGCCAGATTTTCCATTTGCCTTTTGTTGATCGCCTTGGCGTCGATCCGCCGAGAAAAATCGGCAAGATCGACAAACGGCCCCTTCGCCTTCCGCTCGGCGACCAACGCCGCCATGGCCGCCGCTCCGACATTCTTCAAAGCCGCCAGAGCGTAGCGCACGACCAGTTCACCACCGACGGCGTCCACCCAGAAATCCGGCCCCGACTTGTTCACATCGGGGGCCAAGAGCTTCACCTTCAAGCGATCGAGCTCCTGACGAAAGACATTGAGCTTGTCGGTGTTGTGCATGTCAAAGGTCATCGACGCGGCAATGAAGGCCACCGGATAATTGGCCTTCAGCCAAGCCGTCTGATAGGCCACCAGGGCATAAGCCGCCGCATGTGATTTGTTGAATCCGTAACCGGCGAATTTGTTGACCTGATCGAAGACCTCGGACGCCTTGGTCTGATCGACCTCCCTGGCCACCGCGCCATCGACGAAAATCTTACGTTGGGCATCCATCTCCGCCTGGATCTTTTTGCCCATGGCGCGGCGCAACAGATCGGCTCCGCCCAACGTGTAGCCGGACAGTTCCTGGGCGATCTGCATCACCTGTTCCTGATAGATCATGATCCCGTGCGTTTCCTTCAGGATCTTTTCCAGGCGCGGATGCAGATAATCAGGCGGCTCTTGGCCGAGCTTAACGGCGATGTAGTGGGGAATATTGTCCATCGGACCGGGGCGATAGAGCGCCACCACGGCGATGATGTCTTCGAAGCAGTCGGCGCGCATCTTGCGCAACACGTCGCGCATGCCGGAACTTTCCAACTGGAACACGCCGACCGTTTCGCCGCGCCCCAGCATCTCGTAGGTCGCCTTGTCGTCCAATGGAATGGCCGTCAGATCGATCTGCTTGCCCGTCGTCCGACGGATGATGTCGACGCAACGGTGCAGAACGGTCAATGTCTTCAGACCAAGAAAGTCGAATTTGATCAAACCGGTCGATTCGACCCATTTCATGTTGAACTGAGTCACCGGCATGTCGGATCGCGGATCGCGGTAAAGCGGCACCAGTTCGTCTAGCGGACGATCGCCGATCACCACGCCGGCGGCATGAGTCGAGGCATGGCGGTAGAGTCCTTCGAGCTTCATGCCCATATCGAGCAGATGGGCGACCTGCTCGTCATTTTGCTGCATTTCCTTGAGCAACGGCTCCTTGTCAACGGCGTCCTTGAGCGTCACCGGATCGGCAGGATTGTTGGGAACCAGCTTGCACAGACGATCAACCTGCCCGTAAGGCATCTGCAGCACGCGGCCAACGTCGCGCAGGACGGCGCGCGCTTGCAGCTTACCGAAAGTGATGATCTGCGCGACATGGTCGTAGCCGTATTTCTGCTGGACGTAATGGATGGTCTTTTCCCGATTGTCCTGACAGAAATCGATGTCGAAGTCGGGCATGGAGACACGTTCGGGATTGAGGAACCGCTCGAACAGCAAGCCCCAGCGCAACGGATCCAGATCGGTAATGGTCAACGCCCAGGCGACGACCGAACCGGCACCGGACCCACGCCCCGGCCCCACAGGAACACCATTGGACTTCGACCATTGAATGAAATCGGCGACGATCAGAAAATAGCCGGGAAAGCCCATCTGAATGATGATGCCCAGTTCATAGTCCATGCGGTCCCGATAGGGCTTGGCCAATCGTTCGCGCTCATGCTCTCCCATGTCCGGTTGGTAAACATGGACCTCCAGACGGCGCTCCAATCCGTCTTCGCTCATCTTACGCAGCGCCTCGACTTCCGTCATGCCATCGATGTGAAAGGGCGGAAGAAGGGGTTTGCGCTTCTTGACCATGAAGGCGCACCGTTTGGCCACCACCAGCGTGTTGTCGACGGCTTCCGGGAGATCGGCGAACAGACTCCGCATCTCTTCGGCGGATTTGAAGCGATGCTCAGGCGTCAAACGCCGTCGATCATCCTGGCTGACATAGGCGCCGGCGGCGATGCAAAGCAACGCGTCATGCGCTTCATACATCGCCTCGTCGGCGAAGAAGGGCTCATTGGTGGCCACAAGTGGGATATCATAGCGATCGGCCAGAGCGATCAGGTCCGGCTCGATAGCATCCTCGATCGGCCATCCATGCCGCTGCAATTCTATGTAAAACCGACCGGGAAAGGCGGCGCACAATCGCGTCAGAACGGCTTCCGCCTGGTCGGCCCGCCCCTCCCCCAACAACCGGCCGACGGCACCCAATGGACCACCGGACAAGGCGAGCAACCCTTCGCTGTGGGCCTCGACATCGGTCATGCTGACCTGCGGGGTCTCGCCTCCATCGGTTTCCAGAAAAGCCTTGGACACCAATTTGAGCAAATGCCCATAACCGATCTCGTTCTGCACCAGCAAAATCAGCTGGTCCGGTTCCGGAGTCCGCCCCTGATCGCGCCCGGCGCCAAATCCTTTTGCGACCTCGTCCTCACGACGAACCTGCAACTGGACGCCGATGATCGGTTGGATACCGGCTTCTGCACAAGAGGTGGAAAACTCCAGCGCGCCAAACAGATTGCCGGTATCGGTCATGGCGACCGCCGGCATGCCCATGTTTTGGCACAGCTTGACCAGGGGCTTGACCTTGATCGCCCCTTCGGCCAGCGAATAGGCGGTGTGAACGCGGAGGTGAACGAAATCAGCGTGCGGCATGGGAGGGGCACTTTAATCGAAGGGGGCGGGACCCGATGAATGAGGCTTATCCCCATCGCACCGGAAAGATCAAGATTTCAGAGAACCGCCAAGGCGCCAAGGCGCCAAGGAATATTCCAAATTTTGGCCGTTTTTCATGACCATGTCAGGCATTGGCCCTCAATATAACGTTTTTCTTGGCGTCTTGGCGTCTTGGCGGTTCAAATTGGCCAAACCCATCCTCTACCGGACGCGAAGAGACAAGCCACAAACCAATCGCCCCATTAACATTCCTTAACTCGCGATATGAAACAAGGCCTGCTATCAATCAATCCGCCGCCATTCCAACCCGGAGCCATCATGACCGACAAGAAGCGTTTTCCCTGGCGCGATTTCTGGGCGCTGACCCGCCCCTACTGGTCGTCGGAGGAACGTTGGTCGGCCCGAGGCCTGTTGGCCGCCATCATCGGGCTCAATCTCGCCGCCGTATATCTGAACGTCGTCTTCAACGAATGGAACAATCTGTTCTACACGGCCTTGCAGGACCTCGACGAACCGGCCTATCTGCACCAGTTGTTCCGCTTCAGCTGGCTGGCGGCACTCTTCATCATCGTCGCCGTCTATCGGCTGTATTTGAACCAGATGCTGCAAATCCGCTGGCGGAGTTGGCTGACCGAACGCTTCGTCACCCGCTGGCTCGACCATCACGCCTATTTCCGGCTGCAACTGACCGGTAGCGGCACCGACAATCCCGATCAGCGAATCGCCCAGGATCTCGCCCTGTTCGTCCAATTGACCTTGGGCCTGACGCTGGGCTTGCTCAGCGCGGTGGTAACTCTGGCCTCGTTCCTCACCATTCTGTGGACTCTTTCCGGGCCACTCGATTTCGTCTTGTTCGGCCAACAGATCAGCATTCCCGGCTATATGCTGTGGACCGCCGTCATCTATGCCCTGTGCGGCACGTGGCTGATCAACCGCATCGGTCTGCCGTTGGTCGGCCTCAATTTCAATCAGCAGCGTTTCGAAGCCGATTTCCGTTTCAGTCTGGTGCGGTTTCGCGAGAACGCCGAGGCCGTGGCGCTTTACGGCGGCGAAGCGCGCGAACAAGACAATTTCCGCAGAACCTTCGTCCCGGTGATCAAGAACTGGTGGGCCCTGATGCGGCGCCAAAAGGCCCTCACTTGGTGGACCTCCGGTTACGGCCAGCTAGCCATCATCTTCCCCTTCGTCGTCGCCGCGCCGCGCTATTTCAGCAAAGCGATCACTTTGGGCGGCATGATGCAGATCGCCTCGGCCTTCGGCCAAGTGCAGGATGCCCTTTCATTCATCATCACATCTTATTCCAACATCGCCGAATGGCGGGCCGTGGTCGACCGACTGGTCACCTTCCATCACGCCATGCATGCCGCTATCGCCGCCGACGAAGCCCGCGCCATCGCCCGCGATGCGGGACGTCCTGCCGCGCTTGACGTCGAGGGTCTCGATCTGCAATTGCCCGACGGCAAGCCGCTGATCGCCCAAGCGTCGATGACCGTGTCGGCCGGTGAAGCGCTGTTGATCAGCGGCCCTTCGGGCAGCGGCAAATCGACCTTATTCCGGGCCCTGGCCGGACTTTGGCCCTTCGGCTCAGGCCGGATAGGCCTGCCCGCCAACGCCAAACTGATGTTCCTGCCGCAGAAGCCCTATATGCCGCAGGGCAGCTTCGCCGAGGCCTTGAGCTATCCTGAACCGGCGAGCGATAGTAGCGACGAGGCCAAACGCCAGGCCCTGCTCGATTGCGGTCTCGATCAATTCGCCGATCGGCTGGCCGACGTGCAGAACTGGGGTCAATCGTTGTCGCCAGGGGAGCAGCAGCGCGTCGCCTTCGCCCGTGTCTTGTTGAAACGACCGGATTGGGTGTTCCTCGACGAAGCCACGGCCTCGCTCGACACGACCCTGGAACAGGCGCTTTACACCCGTTTGCGCCAAAGACTGCCCAATCTCACCATCGTCAGTATCGGACACCGACCGGGCATCGCCGATTATCACGACCGACGGCTGGAATTGCTGAGTGGTCCAGACGGCGCTCATCTCGGAGCGACGGCTCCGATCACGCAACGGTGACTTTTTTGGCGGAATCCAAGGTTTGCGCGGCAATTTTCTCCAGGCAAGCAAGCGTTTCCATGGAAACGACGTGATCACTCTTCGCCGTCGCCTCCAAGCGTCCGCATGCTTTGGCCAACACCGTGAATCCCAGGTTCGCCGCCGCGCCACGCAGGTAATGAGCGACGACCGCCACCGCCGCCGGGTCTCCGGCTGTTGTGGCGGCCTTGATCTCCGCTAGGCGCGCGCTGAGATCTTGCTCAAAGAGATGCACCATGGAGAGCACGCTCTCCTCGCCAAGAGCGTCGATCAAACTCGCAATGGCGAGCCGATCCAGCAGTGGCGGTTGCCCCAGCCCGTCATCACCATCCTTCCTGTCCCGAGTCACGGCCAAACGTTGTCCCCACCGCTCGAGCACGGCCTCCAGTTGATCGAGATTCAATGGTTTTGAAATATAGTCGTCCATGCCGCCGGCCAAACATTTGTCGCGATCGCCGACCATGGCGTCCGCCGTCATGGCGATGATCGGAATATCGGCGAACGGCCGGGGCAGTCGGCGGATTTCCCGGGTCGCCGCCAAGCCATCCATACCGGGCATATGCAGATCCATGAAAACCAGATCGTAACGCCCGTCTTGCAACATGGCGATACCACGCGCGCCATCGTCGGCCACGTCGACCGATTGATCCAGTTTGGTCAGAAAGCCGACGGCAACCTGCTGGTTGACGGGATTGTCCTCGACCAACAAGATATGCAGCCCTCGCACGGGCATTCGCGGCTGAGCCGGTTCTTCGAGCACCGCCATCACCTCTTGCCCGCAACGACTGACCGGCACCTCGAAGCAGAAACGGCTTCCCTTTCCTTCCTCGCTTATGACATTGATCCGCCCGCCCATCAGATCGACGATGTGTTGCGAGATCGCCAATCCCAAACCGCTCCCCCCATAACGACGGGCCGTCGAAGAATCGGCTTGCGTGAATTTGGTAAACAACTGCGGCAGAATCGCTGAGGAGATCCCGATTCCGGTGTCCTCGACAGACGCCGAAAACCACAAGCCGCCGTCGCGCGTGACAACATCGGCCGAAACGGCAATGCTGCCCCTCTCGGTGAATTTCACGGCATTCCCCACGAGATTGAGCAAAATCTGACGCAACCGATTGGGGTCGCCGATGAAATAGCCGGAGGCTCCAGATTCGACATGAGAGGACAAGTGGATGGGCTTATCGTGGACACGCGGCGCGAAGATATCGACCACGCTTCGCACCAGGGGGGCGATCTCAAAGGGATAATGTTCCAGTTCCAGGCGGCCGGCCTCCAGTCTGGAAAAGTCGAGAACATCATTCAGAATGGACAACAAGGCCTCGGATGAGCCCCGCACCGTTTGAGCCAGATGGCGCTGCTTGTCGGATAAGTCCGTATCAAGGAGCAACCCGCTCATGCCGAGAATACCGTTCATCGGAGTCCTGATTTCGTGGCTCATCACCGCCAGAAAGTCCGATTTTGCGCGGTTTGCGCTTTCCGCCGCGTCGCGGGCCAGGCGCAGGTCGGTCAGCGCACGGTCGCGATTGGAGAGGAGCCAGGAGATCCACAGCATGAGGGCGGTAAAGACGGATGACACCAACAGAGCGCCGAAGCCCAAGGTCATCGCTCTTTTTTTCCAACCGGCAAGCACCAGATCCCCCGTCGCGCTGACGATGACGGCCAACGGATAGTCGGGAACGGCGCTGGCCGCGACAACGCGCCAATGGGCATCGGAATGATCGGATGGGCGGGGTTCGGACGTCACGCGCGTTCTGAGTCCGCTCTTCAAAGCCACCAGCGCCGGATGGTCAACGACAACCGTTCCCAACGTTTCATCAATGGGCGGAAACCGGGCCAGAGACGCACCATCCTGACGATAAAGAGCGACGGCACCGAACTCACTTATATTGACAGACTCATAGTATTTATTAAAAAAATCACTGGAAAAACCAACGATAAGAACGCCAATCATGCCCCCATTTTTATTTCTTATTTTTTTTGCAAAGTAAAATGACCACTCTCCATTCACTCTATTCTTTACAGCATTGCTTAAAAATAGACTTCTCTCAGGTTCCGATGCCAGAACCTGGAAATAGTCCCGATCTGCGAAGTTCACTGCGGGAGCCGGAAAAAAGCGCGTGAAATTGATCAAATCGCCATTCGACGCCACAACCGACAACACATCGATTTGCGGTACGCCGCTAATGCTGTCTTTAAGCATGTCATAACTGGCCCGACTTGAGAGAAGAGAGCGCAATCCCTGCTCGTCATCTACTCCCAGAGTGATCAACCGTTCATTCACGGATTTCAGGACCAGGTCGGCCGCCTTGACGGTCTGTTCGGCGTGCTCCGCCATCAGACGCGACAAATTGAGCATCGTGCCCCGCCATTCCTCAATGGCTTGCTGACGCTGCACATAGATCGTGCCGCCGACGACGCTCAGCAGCAAGACGATGAAAACGCCGCCAACCACCAACAGGCGGCGGCCGGACGTCAGGACATTAGCGCACATTGTTCACCACGACCGCCGTCGTGACGTGAAAAATACCTCTCAGCCAGTATCGACAATAGATCGTCGGATAGACCGGAAATGTCGTAGCCGTGCCTCCCCCCATATCACGCAGGCGCCAAAGGTAGCACCGGCCGCCTGCGTGAGGGAAGCGCCAGCTACTCAAGCCGCCCCCCCCCCTCGCCTCTTAAAAATGGCGACGCAGGAGTGCTGAAACGCCGGTCCTATCCCCAAATAGGGATAGGCGAGTCTTGCGTCAGCATTTATGGTAGCAATAGTTGAATGGGGCCGGAATGATTTAGCGTTGATCGCGCGTCCCGAAAGGCCGAATTCGGCGGTTGCGAACTTCTTACTGTCACGGGAAAAATATGGACGAACGCGTCGCAGCCCTACCCGAAGTCGATCACTTTCACGAACAGATCCGGCGGGAAACGGAGACCCGATTCAACGTCATTATCGACAATGTCGGCGAAGCCATCATCATTGTCGATGCGGCAGGCCGTATCGAGACCTTCAACAAAGCAGCCGAAAAAATCTTCGGACATGAGTCGACGGAGGTTATCGGCAAAAATATCATTCTTCTCATGACGGAAAAGGATGCTGAGCGCATTGGCGGTCAAGTGGAAGACCTTCTGCGAAAAGGCGCCGAACAATTGACCGCGCGACCGCGTGAGATTATCGCCCAATGCAAGAATGGAGATGTTTTCCCCGCCGAATTGGTGATTGGCGAAGCATCGGAAGGACAAAACCGCCGATATATCGTCTTCGTCCGTGATATCACCCATCGCAAGGAAATCGAACAGAACCTGCGCGACAGCGAACAACGTTTCCGAGATC
>Ga0209415_10000592_pt1 | contig 67893 bp, 52 predicted proteins | sample PeaSoiSIISIP2007_FD_187696 | JGI IMG/M metagenome (GOLD analysis project Ga0209415, IMG submission 187696) | Peat soil microbial communities from Weissenstadt, Germany - SII-SIP-2007 (SPAdes) (version 2) | ecosystem: Environmental > Terrestrial > Soil > Wetlands > Peat | place: Germany...
CCTATATGAAGCGAACTGACGAAAAAACACAAATCAGGAGAAAGTCGATTGAGGCCGTGTACAATAAACTGAAAAAGCTACCAGTTCAGTAAAAGGCGCCCAAAATGTTTGAACTTATCAACAAAGTACAGGCATTCAGGATTTTGCACGCTGCATTGGTCAAATTTGGCGGTAGGGATAAATACGAATACAAAATGGGAGGAGTGGGCTTAGATGACGATGGAAATGGTGTCCCCGAAATTGACTGTTCTCATATGGTATATGAAGCATTAAAAGAAGCCGGATTGAAAATACCTTACGGATATGTGCAAACTGGTGGATTAAATTCACCAAAAGCGAATAACTTTTTCGGACAGGTAGATCCGGCGGATGTTGTACCAGGGGACTTGATAGTTTTCAGGGAACACGTGGGCATTGTAATTAATATTAGATTTGACAAAGAGACCAATAAGTACAGAGGATCACTTTTCCACAGCGAGAGCCATTCGAAAGGTCCAACTACAAATGGATTCGTTATCGACCCAAGTACATATGAGGGGGGATACAAGAACAACTATTATGGTTCAATAAAAGCCCCTATCACAAAATTTTTACGTCCAAAACGGACGACACAAAAGGCGGAGGTTCCGTCCATCTACACGACCAAGTGGCAGTTCGGAATCTCCCCCGGGCTAGTTGACAATATTAGGAAGAGTGCCCGTTGGAGCCGCAAGACCATTACCGATTGCACAAAGGCAACTGAAGCTAAATGGCAAAAGCTCAAACCCTGGAATTAATCCACGGTTCAACAACACACTTCTACTAACCGGGTCATCTCTTCCCCGCCAACCGCTCCCGCCGGTCCGCCACGAACTCGCCGCGACTCCCCTTAGCTCCGAAACGCAACAGCTCGATCTTGCCGTCCGGGCGCTGCCAGTAGTGGGCTTGCGGCTCTTCCAGGAACGGCAGGTAGCTGCCGCAGACGTCCTCGTAGAGCTCGACGTTGAAGAGCGGCTTGCCGAGATCGCTGCCGTCGTAGGAGTGAAACCGCAACAGCCCCCCTTTTTCGTACACCGGCCGGCCGCCCGCCGCGCAGCGGTAGCCGACGACGTACTTGCCGTTTTCCTTGTGGTAGATGTCCGCGTTCAGCGGGTAAAAGCGGTCGCCGACGACTTCCCGGAAGGTGTCGCCGACGACCTTGTAGATCTTTTCGGCGTTGCAGAGCGCCCACTGGGAGGTGAAGCGGTCGGGGCCATGCACGAGGAGCGTGCTGGCCATTTTCAGGGAGGTGTCGGCGAGTTTGTCGTAATCGGTGTGCACGACGCTGTTCTTGCCGGATACGTCGTGGATGACGGCGGCGCCGTCGAACGCCTTGAGCGCGTCCCGATACCGCTCTTCGCTCCAGATCCGCTCCACATAATCGTTGATGTCGCCCAAGATCATGGTGGCGGCGGCGAATGCCTCGGGCGACATCGACAGTTTCTGCTCCTTTTTTTCGCTGCAGAGCTGTTTCCAGAGGACCGTGTCGTGCACGGTGTCGGCGCTGAAGGCGAGCACGTCCTCCCTCCTGGTCGCCCGGACGCCGGTCGAGACGATGCCGTGCCAGACCGGTGCGTTCATCGCTTCGATGGTGGAGCCGTCACGGCAGGTGTAGACGTTCTGGTCGTCTTCGTAGAAAACTTTGGAGCTGAAGGGATAGAAGGTCTCGGGCTCGATCCACTCACCGTAAACGGGGTCCTTGAAGAGCAGCCGCGCCCGCTTGGTCTTGGGGTGAACGACCACCTTGGCGCGGTCGGGGGGAAGCGCGGCCCCGGTCCTGTCCACCACCTTGAAGGGGTGGAGATAGTCGCCGTTTTCGTCGGTGGCGATCAGGTACTTGGCGCGGGGACCGATCTGGCAAAACTCGATGAACTCTTCGAAGGGGACCTCGACCACGGTCTTGGCGTCGAAGGAGAGGGTGGTGGTCAGCGCGGGAGCGACGGCGCGGCGCAGTTCGGGATAGACGGACTCGGTGGTAATGAGGCGGACTTTCTTCTGCACGTCGGGGGCGTACTTGCCGAAGATGGCGAGATCGCCCAGCCACCGTTTGTGGTCGTCGTGGGCGTGGGTGATGATCACCCCTTCGACTTCCTTGAGACCATGCCCGCCTATCTGCTGGAACAAAGGCGCTCCGCAGTCCAGGATGAAGCTGGAAGCGCCCAACTGCAGCAGATAGCCGATATTCTTGCCCATGTGGGAAAAGGGACCGAAATCCCCCAGGATCCGCACTCTCAAGTCGTCTGGCATGAATCTCCTTTTACCCTATTCTCAGGGTTTGCTGGAACCTACGGCGAGGATGGTGACGGTGAGATCGCCCGCGGGGCGCTTGATGGTGAGCTCGTCGTCAACCTTCTTGCCGAGCAGCGCCTTGCCGACCGGGGAATCGACGCTGATCTTCCCCAGGCTGACGTCGATTTCGTCCGGCCCCACCAGCTGGTAGGAGCGCTCTTCGCCGTTTTCGTCCTCGTAGGTAACCCAGCAGCCGAAACTGGCCACGGTCGGGTTGAGCGGGGCATACACCACTTTCAGTACTTTTAGACGGTCACCTAAGTGTTTCAGCTCGCGGTCTATCTCGCGCAGGCGCTTTTTCGAGTAGATGTATTCGGCGTTTTCCGAGCGGTCGCCCTCGGCTGCGGCCTCCGCCATGTTCTTTACCATGTGGGGCCGTTCGACTTCCCACAGATGGTCGTAGCGCTCTTGCAGGCGTCTGCGGCCTTCGGCGCTGATCATGTTGGTCATGGTTTCTGCTTTTTCCTTTCCCGGTTATTGCAGGGACGGCGGTTGCGGGGAGCGCGGCGACAGCGGCGCCACGGGTTCGGCGGGAGCGGCCGGCGCTGCCGGGGGCTCCGGTCGTTCGGGAACCGCGGCCGCGGGCACGGCTGTTTCGGCGGTCGCCGGCGCGGGAATCGCCGGTTCGCCGGCGGTCTGCTCCTCCGGCGCCGGTTTGTTGGCGGCGTTGTCGTAGTTGGCGCAGATGTCGGACTGGGCCAGTTCCAGAAGCGATTCCGGCGGCACCGGCTCGAACGCCGTGTCGCCGGGGGCTGCCAGGACCTTGCTGATCTCGCGGCGCTGTTTGTCGAACATGATGGTCCCGCGCACGCGATAGGCGGAGACGGCGCAATCAAGCTCGTAGCTTGTGTAGATGTAGGCGAGGTCGCTTAAGTTGTACTGCGTCTTGAAGTACTCTTTGTCTTTCGCCACGCTCTTCAGCCAGAAGAGGTAGACGTTGTCGGGAAGGGACCGGACGGACTTCTGATCGAGGTAGTACTTAAGATCGCTGTCTTCGGCAAAGCTGATCCAGCGCTCTTCCTGGCCATAACTCACACCGCAGTACAAAAGCAGGGCCAAAAACAGCAGTGATACTCTCATCGGCGGCACCCTCCACGGCATCTGCCACGCCTCGCGGCATCTTCCCCCTCCCCCCTGCCCCCTCCCGCGGGGGGAGGGGGAGAGTCGGGATCACTCGTCCATGTGGCGGTACTTCTTGAGCGCCTTCTCGTAGGTGCTGCCGATCTCGTTGGGCGGATGGACCCTCTCGTAGAAGGAGAGGTACTCGGTCAGGTAGTAGCAGATGATCAGAAACAGGATGAAACCGAGCACCCGTATGATCAGGCGGCGGCGCTTTTCGGCGGGGGTCAATTCCCGCTTGGGAACGTACACCGGGTCGCGGCGCTCGGCCGTCTCCCGCAGGTACTCGATCTGCGACCGGGAGATGTGCTGAAAGATGATCTCGCGGTCCTTGTCGTCCAGGCAGACGAACTGCATGCCGGCCTCGTAGACGGTCTTGCGGCCCCGCTGCTCTGGCGGCTTGGCCATCAGCACCTGCGTCACCGCCTGGATCTCCCGCGGCGGCTCTCCGGGGACGTAGATGATCAGACTGATGAACTGATCGAGCCCGACCGGTTCCGGCAGGCGCATGCCGACGCCGCCGCCGCTTAAGTTCACCTCGCAGCGCAAAAGCATCTTCCAGTTGCGCTCCTTGGGTTTGCCGTAGCGGGCGCGCTCGGCGGCCAGGGCGAACTCGTCCAGCCCCTGGAACTTCAGGTGTTCGAGTTCCTTGCGCAGCGTCCAGTCCTTTTCCAGATCGTTCCAGCTTTCGTCGGCGCCCACCACGGCGTATTGCAGCTTCATCTCGACGGTGATGCGGAAGAACTGGCGCCGCTCCCGCAGGTTGAAGGGACCGAAGAGCTGCACCCAGAAGGTGCGCTGTTCGATCTTTTCGTGAACGATGCCGCTGCAGGTGTAGACCTCTTTCTTGACGGTGATGCTGACGTCGAGGAGGAAGCCGGGATCGATCCGGACGTTGCTCGGCAGGAGCTCGCGGGACAGCTGTACCAGCAGCCGATCCAGCTTTTCGCCGCCGGTCTCTTTGATGATCCCCCAGTCGCGGAACACCCCGCCACCGGTAAGCGGAATACCTACCTCTAGTCGCATCCCGTCCTGGAGATACGGTCGATAGGAATCGTATTCGTCGTTCTTCATGTGGTCCATCCGCAGTTATATTTATGAAGGTTGGGCAGCTACACACATTAAACTGCAACCGTTCCAAATTGCAAGGTTTTTTCGATACGATCCGGCACGGCGCGGGAATGATCACCCTCTAACGTCTTGACATTTATCCTGCTTATGCTATCCAACAGACGTTAGTCTTTTTTACATCAAAATTGGGGAGGGAATGATTCATGAAAAAACTGATTGTTGCAGCAGCCGCACTGGTGGCGATGACTGCGGGCCAGGCACTGGCGGTCCCCGCCGGCAAGACGGTGGAGTTCGCCACCTCGATGGGCACCGTCACCTTCAAGGGTGACGTCCACGCCGCCAAGGGGCTCAAGTGCAAGGACTGCCACCCGAAGATCTTCAAAATGAAGAAGGGCGCGGACCAGTTCAAGATGGCCGACATCAACGCCGGCAAGTACTGCGGCGAGTGCCACAACGGCACCAAGGCCTTCAAACCGGCCGGCAACTGCATGAAGTGCCACAAGAAGTAGCAAAAGCGGCCTAGCTGAACCGAAACAGCAGGCCGACCAGGGCAGCACCCAGTATCACGGCCATAGGCGCTATGGCCGTGAACTGCAACACCACGAAGCCCGCCGCCAAAAGCCCGAAATCCCTGACGCTGGAGAGCGAGGTCCGTCCCAGGTTGTAAGCGGCGGCGAAGACCAGCCCCACCACGGCCGGCAGGATGCCGTCCAGGAAATGGTTGACGGCGTCGATCCTGCGAAAGCGCTCGTAGCGGCTGCTCAAAAAGAGCATGAGCGCGGTACAGGGAAGAAAGATGCAGACGGTGGACAAAAGCGCCCCGAGCGGGCCGGCCGCCTTGTACCCGGTGAAGGTGGCCAGCATGGCCAAAGGCCCCGGAGTCAGCTGGGAGAGGGCGACCCCGTCCAGAAACTCCTTCAGGGAGAGCCAGTGCATCTGGTCGACCATGAGGCGATGCAGCAGCGGGATCAGCACGTAGCCGCCACCGAAGAAGATCACCCCGACGCGCAGGAAGACCCAGGCAAGCTTCAAAAGCCCCACCGTCATCGAGTCCTCCCCACACTCCACCCCTTCCAGAGTCCCCAGCAGCCGGCGACCGTCAGCACGGTCAGTCCGCTCGTGTCGAAGAACGCGGAGGCCGCAAAGGCCAAAAGGGCAATGAGGGCCGTAGGCCCGCGGGCAGCCTTCCTGCGCGCCATGCCGACCCCCGCCACCAGGACCAGGGCGATCACCACCGGGTTGCAGCCCAAAAGGGCCGATTGCAGCTCCGGCAGCTCGTGAAAGCGGAAGTAGAGCAGGCTTAACAGCGAGATCAGCAGAAAGGACGGGGTTATGAAGCAGGTGGCGGCCAAGGCGCCGCCGACGGTTCCCCTGAGATAGCTCCCCACGAAGGTGCAGCTGTTGAGGGAGAAGGGGCCGAGCAGCTGCCCGAAGGCGAGCCCGTGCATGAACTCGTCGTGGCCGAGCCACTTCTTGTCCAGGACGCAACGCCGCTCGACGAGGGCCACCACCGCCATGCCGCCGCCGAAACCGGTGGCGCCGATGACGAAGAAGGTCCAGGCGATTTCCACCAGCGACACCTTTTTCTTTTCCCGTCCCATGGCCGGCTTTTATAGCAGGAATGGACGACGATAGCAAAGCGGAAAGCAGCGGCGCAATTTTTCCTTGTCCGGAGGCGATTTCCCGGTTGCATGGGCGCATTTCCTTTACTACAATGGGGGCTTTCCGGTCCCCTAGGTCTTCAGCCGTCCCGGCAAGGAGTTTAGCGTACCATGAGCCCTGTCACCAAACGATCCGTCTGCCCGTTCGACTGCCCGGACACCTGCGGTCTCCTGGTACAGGTAGAGGACGGCAAGGCGGTCGCCGTAGAGGGGGACCCGCAGCATCCCTTCTCCCGTGGCACCCTCTGTCCGAAGATGCTGCACTACGAGAAAAGCGTGCACTCGCCGCTTCGGCTCACCACGCCGCTTCTGCGCTCAGGCCCCAAGGGGAGCGGCCGGTTCGCCCCCGTCAGCTGGGGAGAGGCGATCGCCACCATCGCCCGAAGGTGGCGGGGCATCATCTCCGAATTCGGCGGCGAGGCGATCCTCCCCTATTCCTACGCAGGGACCATGGGGCTCGTGCAGCGAAACGCCGGTCATCCCTTTTTCCACCGGCTGGGCGCGTCCCGGCTGGACCGCACCATCTGCTCGCCCGCCAAGGGCGCCGGCTGGCAGGCGGTGATGGGCAAGACGCCGACGCCCAGGCCCGAGAGCGCAGGCAAAAGCGACCTCCTGATCCTGTGGGGGATCAACGCGGCGGCGACCAGCATTCATTTCCTGAACATGGTGCGCGAGGTGAAAAAGGGAGGGGGCGAGGTCTGGCTGATCGACACCTACCGCACCCCGACCGCGGCTGCCGCCGACCGCACCTTCCTGGTTAACCCGGGCTCCGACGGCGCTCTCGCCCTGGGGATCATGCACGTCCTTCACCGCGACGGGCTCACCGACGAGGCCTTCCTCGCCCGCGAGGTGCTCGGCTTCGAGGAGCTCGCCCGCGAGGTGCTCCCCGGCTGGACCCCGGAACGTACCGCCCGGCAGACCGGCCTGAGCGCGGCCGAGATCGAGGCGGTGGCGAAAGCCTACGGTCGCGCCCGCGCCCCCTTCATCCGGCTGGGGAGCGGCCTGTCGCGCTACGGCAACGGCGCCATGACGGTGCGCTGCATCTCCTGCCTCCCCGCGCTGGTCGGCGCCTGGGGCAAGGAGGGGGGAGGCTGCTTCCCCGACACCGCCACCGGCGGGGCCTTCGCCATGGAGAAGCTCTTGCGGGAGGACCTGATCCCCTCTCCCACCCGCATCGTCAACATGAACCGTCTGGGGCACGCGCTCAACGAGCTTACAGATCCTCCGGTCAAGTCGCTCTACGTCTACCACTCGAACCCTGCGGCGGTGGCCCCGGACCAAAACGCGGTGCTCAAGGGGCTTCTGAGGGAGGACCTGTTCACCGTGGTGCACGAGCGGTTCATGACCGACACGGCGCGCCACGCGGACCTGGTGCTGCCGGCCACCTCTTCGCTTGAGCACGCCGACGTCTACCGCGCCTACGGCACCTACTGCATCCAGCGCGCCCAGGCCGTCGTTTCTCCCGTGGGGGAAAGCAAGTCCAACTGGGAGGTCTTCTCGCTTTTGGCGGCCGAACTCGGTTTCGACGAGGAGCTATTCACGCTGTCGGCCGACGGCGTGATCGGGCTTTTGCTGAGCGCGGACTCGCCTTTCACGCGCGGCATCGACCAAGGCGCGCTGGCCGAAGGGCGCGCCGTGGAGCTCACGGTCGAGCGTACGGGATACCAGACCCCTTCCGGCAAGATCGAGATCCTGAACCGTGCGCTCGCTCAGCCGCTGCCGCGCTTCCTGCCAAGCCACGAGGAAGAGGGCAAACTGCCGCTTCGGCTGATGACCGCGCCCAACCCGTACGCGCTGAACGCGAGCTTCTACGAACAGGAGGAACTGCGCAGACAGCAGGGAGGGATGCGGCTCAAGCTCAACCCGGCGGAGGCCGAAAGCCGGGGTCTTGCCGACGGCGAGAGGGTGACGGCCTTAAACGACCTGGGCGAGGTGACCTTCTTTTTGGAGGTGACCGACAGGGTGCCGCCAGGTCTCGCGGTGGCGGAGGGCGTCTGGTGGCTGGAATTCGCCCCCGGCAGCCGCTCGGTCAACGCGCTCACCTCCCAGCGCCTCACCGATCTCGGCGGGGGGAGCACCTTCTACGACAACCGCATCGAGGTCAAACGGGCGGGGTAACTAAAGAATTGTCTCATGCTTTCCTGGCATTTGCCGATGAAGTTACGACCACAACACTAACGCGGGGGAGACGTATGGAACCGAATAGCAAGATCCTGTTGGAATCCGGCACCAATGAACTGGAGATCGTCGAATTCCGGATCGACGAACTCGACAACAAGGGGAACGTGATTCCTTGCTACTTCGGCGTCAACGTCGCCAAGGTGCGGGAGATCATCCGCTTGCCGAACCTGCGCAAGGTGGTGAACTCCAACGCCGCGGTGAGCGGCATGATCAAGCTGCGCGAGCAGGTGATCACCCTGATCGACCTGGCGAAAACGCTCAACAAGAACACCGAGGGGCTGACCGCCGACCGGGTCATCGTGCTGGAATTCAACCGGGTGATCGTGGGGATCCTGGTGCATTCCGTCTCCCGCATCTACCGCATCTCCTGGGAAAACGTCGAGCCGCCGGTCAAGGCGATCCACGACGCCAACATCACCGGCGTGGTGAAGATGGAAGACCGCATCATCCTGATCCTCGACTTCGAGAAGATCATCGGCGAGCTCTCCTCCACCATGGCGCTGTCCGCCCCCTCCGAGGAGCTCATGCTGGCCAACTCGCCGCTCAACCGCGGCAAGAAGACCATCCTGGTGGCGGACGACTCCAAGTTCATCCGCCACACCATCTGCGACTCGCTCAGGACCGCAGGCTACAAGCTCATGGAAGCGGAAAACGGCGAGGAGGCCTGGGATCTCATCGCCGCGGCCAAGGAGAAGGCGCAGCAGGCCGGCGTCCCCATCTCCGATTACCTGAACATGGTGATCACCGACATCGAGATGCCGCGCATGGACGGCCTGCACCTGACCTCGAAGATCAGGAAGGAGACCTTCCTCGACTCGGTGCCGGTGGTGATCTTCTCCTCGCTGGCAAGCGACGACAACAAGGCGCGCTGGCGCGACCTCGGCGCGAGCGACATCCTGACCAAGCCCGACCTGCCGAACCTGGTGGAGAAGGCGGACTCGCTTGTCCTGTAAGGAGCCGCCGGAACTTTCCGTCGTCGTTCCGGTTTTGAACGAAGCCTTAACCCTCCCCCTGTTCCTGGCCGAACTGGCCCGGCAGCGTGACCTGCGGCTGGAGGCGGTGATCGTCGACGGCGGTTCGTCGGACGGCAGCCCCGAGACGGCTTCAGCGCTTGCCGCCGGAGTCGACTATCCGCTGCGGGTGCTTTCGGGAAAGAAGGGAAGGGGAGCGCAGTTGAACCTGGGCGCCGGTGCGGCTTACGCACCGGCGCTGCTTTTTTTGCACGTCGATTCCAGCTTTCCCGACCCGCTCGCCTTACGGCGCGGGCTCGACGCCTGGCAAGCTGCGACCGCCGGTGGCGGCGACCGCGTCGCCGGCCATTTCGCCCTCTGCTTCCGCTTCCCCGGAAAGCCCCCCCTCCCCTACCGTTTCTACGGCGCCAAGGCCACCCTCGACCGCCCCGGCTGCACCCACGGCGACCAGGGGATGCTCCTTGGCCGCGGGTACTTCGAAAGGCTGGGCGGCTTCGACGCTACGCTTCCTTTGCTGGAGGACACCTTCCTGGCCGAGCGGGTACGGCGGGAGGGGCGCTGGCTGCTCCTGCCGGCCCGCATCGAGACCTCGCCGCGCCGCTTTCTGGCCGAGGGGCTGTTGCCGAGACAGCTTTTAAACGCCATGCTGATGAACCTCGCCTTCACCGGTCATCTTGAGCTGATCGCACCCTTGCGGGACGTCTACCGAAGCCAGGGGGAGATTTCCCGGCTGCAGCCGGCCGGCTGCCTGCACGCGCTGGCCGGGCTGATCGCCGCGCTGCCGCAGCCGGAGCGGCGGCGGCTTTACGCGGCCAGCGGGCGCTACCTGCTGGACAACGCCTGGCAGGTGCCGTTTTTCCTGGACGTACTTTGCGGCCGGGCGGGAGAGGGCGCAGGCGGACCGCTCCTGGGCGTGCACGACCGGCTCTTCGGGCGGCTTTTGGCCAACCGGGCGGCGCAACTGGCGGCGACGGCGCTGGTCCGGGGGTGGTTTAAGGCGATGCTGTTTGGCTGGAGGGGCTGAGAAACCTGCAGGAGTACGGGACGCGCGGCGGCAACGGCGGGACGGCTATGTTCGGGGGGGTGCCTGGACGGCTTCGGACGTAAGCCTGAGGTGTTCCGCGTCCAGGAAGGTGTGCAGCAGCAGGAGTTCCTTCTCGTCCAGGTCCTGGAACTCGACGCCGAAGCCCGCGGGGAGCCGGGGACAGACCGGCTTCGACTCGTGGTTCACCCAGGCGATGGTGCCGACCAGCTCCAAAAGCGAGGGATTGGGCATCGGCAGGTAGATGGCCACCCGCACCGGGCGGCCCGGCCGCACGTCTTCGTTCGTGCAGATGTAAACCCCGCCGGAGCTTATGTCCTGCACCACTCCCGGCGTCACCTTTTTCCCCACCATGTACAAAACGGGAACCCGGCAGATGAGCCGCTGGCCCCGCCGCTCCACCGATTCGGTGTACTTGCGCGCCTTTTCCAGGAACTCGCGGCGGTCGATCGGCTTGGTGACGTAGTCGTCGCAGCCGGCCTGCAGCGCACGCTCGCGATCCCCGTCCCTGCCGGCCGTGGTCAGCATCACCACCGGGATGCGGCACAGAAACGGATCGGCCTTCAAAAGGGTGCAGCAGGAGATGCCGTCCATGGCCGGCATGTTCATGTCCATGAAGATCAGGTCGGGACGATCCCTGCGGATGATTTCCAGCGCCTCGACGCCGTTGGCGGCGGTCAAAACCTCCACGCGCGAGAGCTTGAGGAAGCTCTTTTCGAGTTCCAGCACGAGTTTGGTATCGTCTACCAGTAAGATTTTGGCCTTGGCCACCTGAAGCGCTCCCGCTTTGCGAGTCAAAGTCGTCCGTTCAACCCGTGAACGGTCGGGAAGTTCGGCAAAACTTCCCACCTTGGCATTAATCCGATACTCTCGATCGTTTGTCAAGATGTAAAAACCTGCGGCCCCTGACCTGCCGCCGTTTCTCCTCCCCCCTGCGAGTTTGGCCCACACGGCGGTATCTCCGGGGGAGGGGCGGATCACACGAGCAGGCGGGCGACGCCGGGGATGACGGCGAAGCTGAGCGATCCGCAGCCGAAATAGTCGCCGTCGACCTGGACCGCCTTGCCGCCGGCCACTTCCAGTTCGCTCGCCGTGAAAAAGCGCGCCGACCGGCTCTCCTTAAGCCGCCCTGCGACCAGGAGCAGGAAGAACTTCAGGTAGGTAAGCGGCCCGCCGCTCAGGCAGACCACCCGGAAGCCCGGGGTGAACAGGTCGATTTCCGGCGCCAGCAGGAATTCGCCGGCATAGCGGGCGGCCTTGCAGACGATGACGCTGTGGCAGGCGACGCTCTCGGAGCCCACCTTGACCTGCAGCAGTTCGCGGTCCCAGGGGTGCAAAAGGCGCAGCGCCGACAGTAGGTAGGCGATCTGGCCGAACCTCTTTTTTTCCTCAAGGCGCACCCCGCGCACCACGGCACCGTCCAGCCCCACGCCCGCCATCAAGAGGAAGCGCCTCGTTTGCCCCCCGCAAAAAAGCTCGCCGGCGGAGATGCTGCGGGAGTTCCCGGCGGCGATCCGTTCGAGGGCGTCGTCCACGCTTTTGATCTTGAGTTCGCGGGCCAGGACGTTGGAGGTGCCGAGCGGGATCACGGCCAGGGTGGCCGCGCCGGGCGTGAGCCCGTTCAAAACGCCGTTCAGCGTGCCGTCCCCCCCCGCCACCACGATCAGCGGGTCGGCGGCCTGCGCGCAGATGCGCTGAGCAAAGAGGGTGGCGTCCCGGGGAGTGGTGGTGGGATAAAGTTCGGGCGAGAAACCGGCGGCCGTGAGCGCATCGAGGATGCGCTTGACGGTCGCCGCGGAGTAGCTGCCGGAGGTGGGATTGACGATCAGGAAACAGGGTCGGGGCATGGACGCTTTTGGCCTATTCGCTCTTGGCGCCGTTTTTGTCGTGCGGCTCGGAGAAGCGGCGCAGGTTCTCCACCATCTCCTTGATGCGGGCCTGAACCAGGAAGTTCACCGTCCCCTCCGGGTAGCTGCCGTCCTCCTGGAGCTTTCCGGCCGGCACCCCGGTCAGGATCTCGATCCCTTCGTCGATCGAAGCGACGCTCCAGACGTGGAACCGGCCGGCGGCGACCGCCTCCAGCACCTCGTCGGAAAGCATCAGGTTGCGCTCGTTGGTCTTGGGAATCATCACCCCCTGCTCGCCGGTCAGCCCCTTCTCCCGGCAGACGGCGAAGAACCCCTCGATCTTGTAGTTCACCCCGCCGATCGGCTGCACCTGGCCGTGCTGGTTGACCGAGCCGGTGACCGCGATCCCCTGCCGGATGGGGAGGCCGGAGAGGGCGGAGAGGAGCGCGTAGAGCTCGGTGGAGGAGGCGGAGTCCCCCTCCACCCCGTCGTAGCTCTGTTCGAAGCAGATGGAGGCGGAGAAGGAAAGCGGCGTGTCGCGGGCGAACTTCCCCCCCAGGTAGCCGGTGAGGATCATCACCCCCTTGTCGTGGATCGGACCTGAGAGCTTCACCTCGCGCTCGATGTTCACCATCCCCCCGCGCCCCATGGAGACGCGAGCGGTGAGCCGCGACGGGCGGCCGAAGGCGTAGTCGCCCAGGGTAAGGACGGAGAGGCCGTTTATCTGGCCGACCACCTCCCCTTGCGTGTCGCAGAGGATGGTCCCCTCGGTGATCAATTCCTGCATCCGCTCCTCGATCCGGTTGCGGCGGAAAACCTGCTCGTAGATCGCCTTCTTGACCCAGCCGCGGTCCACCTTTTCGGCCTCGCCCCGGCTCGCCCAGTAGCTCGCCTCCCGTATCAGGTCGGAAAGCTCCATGAAGTGCGCGGAAAGCCGGTTCTGGTCCTCCACCTGCCGGGCGGCATGCTCCAGGAAGGCGGCGATGCCGCTGGCGTCGAAGGGGAGGAGCCCCTCCTTACGGCAGTGGGTGGCGACGAAGAGGGCGTAGTCCTGCATGGTCTCGGGGGTGCGGTTCACGCTGGCATCGAAGTCGGCCTTCACCTTGAAGAACTTGCGGTAGTCGGGCTCCAGGTGGAAAAGGAGGTAATAGACCCAGGGGGAGCCGATCATGACGATCTTGGCGTGCAGAGGCACCGGCTCGGGTTTGAGCGACACCACCGTCATGAAGCGGTACTGCTCCAGCACGTCCTCGATCCGGATCTCTGAGTTGCGGATGCAGCGCTTGAGCGACTCCCAGGCGAAGGGGTTGATCAGCACCTCGCGCGCGTCCACCACCAGGTAGCCGCCGTTGGCGCGATGCAGGGCGCCCCCCTTGATCAGGGTGAAGTTGGTGGTGGCCACCCCCCCCACCTGCATCAGGTTTTCGATCCTGCCGAACAGGTTGTTGTAGGTGGGGTTCGATTCGAAGACGATGGGGGCCCCCTGCTCGGGATCGTTTGAGACCAGGACGTTCACCTGGTAGCGCTCGAAGGTCGGCTCCTGCTTGGGGAGCTTAAGTCCCGGGATCTGGGGGGGGGGCGCCTGCGGCTTGAAGTCCTCCAGGTTCAAGAGGAGGTCCTCCTGCACGCTTTCCAGGTAGGCCAAGATCTTCTGGAAGCCGGCGTACTTCTCCTTGAGCGGGTTTAAATGGTGGCCGACGGCGGAAAGCCCGAGTTCCCGGTCGAGCTGCGCCAGGGCGTCGCGCAGCGCCTTTTCGTTCTCCCTGACCTGGCGCAGGGCGTCGTTTAACTTCTCGGTCAGCTCGCGCCCCAAGGCGTCGACCTTGTCCCGCTCGTCCTTCTCCAGGGCCTCGTATTCTTCCTGGGTGAAGTTGCGCCCTTCCTTCTGCGGGACGATCACCAGTCCGGAGACGGTCCGCTGCAGGGCGAACCCGTGGTCGGCGGCGTCCTTTTCCAGGGCGGAGAAGATCTCGCCGTTTTTGTCCTGGTACTCGTCGACGATGGCGACCCGGTTGGTCTCGTACTCCTTGCTCTCCAGCGCACTCGGGATGTTGGCCCGCACGTACTCGAGCAGTTCCCCCATGTCGGCCGCCAGTTCCGGCCCCATCCCGGCCGGCAGGGAGAGCGCGATGGGGGCGTCCGGGACCTGGAAGTTGTGCACGTAACACCAGTCGGAGGGGGCCGGGGTATCTTTCACCCGCTTTTTCAACAGGGCCGTGATGGTGGAGGTGCGCCCCGTGCCTGCCTCGCCTGCCAGGTAGAGGTTGTAACCGTTGTTGGTCATGCCGAGCGCGAAGTCGATCGAGGCGAGCGCCCGCTCCTGGCCGACGTTCCCTTCCAGGTTGGCGATCTCTTCGGTGGACTTGAAGCTGAATTGGGCCGGGTCACAGACCCACCGCAGTTTCTCCAGCGGGACCTTGTTGCCTGTCGCCGACATGCGAGCCTCCTAAGACGATGAAGTCAGGTCTGTGTTGCCAGGTTATGACAGCGTAGAGTGCGGTAGTTGCCTATGGAGCGTATCCCGGAAGCGGTCCTGCACCAGATCTTTCACCTCGGCCACCGCGACCTCGCGTCCGGTCTCCCCGGAGAGGGTGCTGATCGGGCAGTCGGGGAGGCCGCAGGGGTTGATGCGCTCAAAGGGAGCGGTATCGGCGGCGACGTTGAGACAGAAGCCGTGCAGGGACACCCAGCGCCGCACCCCCACGCCGATGGCCGCGATTTTCCCCGTTTCGGTCCAGACGCCGGTGCGCCCGGCGACGGTGAAGCCCCCCACCCCGAAGTGGCCTGCGATCTCCACCAGGAACCCCTCCAGGAAGCGGAGGTAGCGGTGCAGGTCCCGGCCACGGGCGGCGAGGTCCAGGATCGGGTAGCCCACCAGTTGCCCCGGCCCGTGGAAGGTGACGTCCCCCCCGCGGTTCACCCGCAGCGCCTCGATGGCGGGGTCGAGCAGGTTGCCCGCATCGCCGCCGGAACCCAGGGTGTAGACGGGGTGGTGTTCCAGGAGGAGGAGGGTTTCCTCCCCCCCCGCCAGGACCTCCGCCGCCAGGGTTTCCTGCAGGGCGTACGCCTGACGGTAGCCGATCAGGCCGAGATCGCGGATCAGCATGGTTCGTTTAGCCGTGGATGGCGCGCTTGTCCAGGTCGAGGGCGGCTTCCTTCATCACCTCGGAGAGGGTCGGATGGGCATGGACGGTGAGGGCGATGTCCTCGCCGGAACCGCCGAAGCTCATCACGGCGACCGCCTCGGCGATCATGTCGGAGGCGCGCGGCCCCAGGATGTGCACGCCGAGCACGCGCCCCCCCTCGTTTTCGGCCAGGATCTTGACGAAGCCGTCGGTCTCGTCCATGCACTTGGCACGGCCGTTACCCATGAAGGTGAACTTGCCGACCTTGTAGGATATCCCCGCATCCTTGAGCGCCTCTTCGGTGCGCCCGACCGAGGCCGCCTCCGGCCAGGTGTAGCAGACGCCGGGGATGCAGCCGTACTCCACCAGGCTCGCCTCGCCGTGCATCCGCTCCACGCAGACCGCCCCTTCCTCCATCGCCTTGTGGGCCAGCATGGGACCTGCGATCAGGTCGCCGATGGCGTAGATGCCCGGGACGCTGGTCTGGTAGTTCCCGTCCACCACGAGCTTCCCCTGCTCCATCCTCACGCCCGCCCCTTCCAGGTTAAGCCCCGCGGTCAAAGCCCGGCGGCCGACCGCCACCAGCACCTTGTCGCAGACGATGCGCTGCTCGCCCCCCTCGGCCTCCACGCGCGCCTCCAACTTGCCGTCCTTTGCCTCCACCCCGGCGACCTTCGCGCCCAAAATAAAGCGCATCCCCTGTTTCTTCAGGGAGCGGAGCAGGGAGTCGGCGATCTGGCCGTCGCTTCCCGCCACCAGGCGCGGCAGCATCTCGACCACGGTCACCTGGGCGCCGAGTCTCAGCCAGACCGAGCCAAGCTCCAGGCCGATGTAGCCCCCGCCCACCACCAAAAGGTGTTCCGGCACGGCGGTAAAGGAGAGCGCCTCGCGCGCGCTGACCACCTTTTCCCCGTCGAAGGGAAGCGAGGGGACCTGCACCGCCTCGCTACCGGTGGCGACGATCACCTTTTTGGCTGAAAGCGTGGCGGCCGCCTCGCCCTTGACCTCGATCCGGTGCACGCCGTCGGCGCCTGCGCCCAGCAGGGTACCCTCGCCGGCAAAGCTCTTGATGCCGTTTTTCTTGAAGAGATAGGCGACGCCGTCGGTGAGTTTCTTCACCACGTCGTCCTTGCGCGCCATCATCTTCCCGAGGTTCAAGGCCGGCGGCGCGGCAAGCTCGATGCCGTGGGAGGCGAAGCGTTTGTGGGCGAGATGGAAGAGTTCGCTTGAGTCGAGCAGCGCCTTGCTCGGGATGCACCCCTCGTTAAGGCAGACCCCCCCCATGGTGGAGCGCTTTTCCACCACCGCCACCTTCATGCCGAACTGTGCGCCCCTGATGGCGGCCACGTAGCCCCCCGGGCCGGCGCCGATCACCGCCAGGTCGAATATTTCTTCAGACATAAGTTGCCCCCTTCATTTCATTTCGATGGTTGCGGCCCCCCTTGCAGGGGCACCGCAAAAGCCTAGCCTTCGAGCAGCATCTCTTCCGGGTCCTCGATGTACGCCTTCACCCGTTTCAGGAAGCCGACCGCGCCGGCGCCGTCGACGATGCGGTGGTCGTAGGAAAGCGCCAGGTACATCATCGGCCGGATGACGATCTCTCCGTCCCTGACCACCGGACGATCCTGGATGTTGTGCATGCCGAGCACGGCACTTTGCGGCGGGTTGATGATCGGGGTGGAGAGCATGGAGCCGTAGATGCCGCCGTTTGAGATGGTGAAGGTGCCACCCTCGATGTCGTTGATGGCGATGCGGTTGTTGCGCACCTTTTCGGCGTAGTCTGCGATCCCCTGCTCGATCTGGGCCAGGGTGAGCGTCTCGGCGTCGCGCAAAACCGGCACCACGAGCCCCTTCTCGCTTCCCACGGCGACGCCGACGTCGCAGTAGTGGTGGTAGACGAGGTCCTCTCCCGCGATGCTCCCGTTCACCTCGGGGAACTCCTTCAGCGCCTCGCAGCAGGCGCGCACGAAGAAGGACATCAGTCCGAGCTTGACGTTGTGCCGCTTGAGGAACTGTTCGCCGTGGCGTTTCCTGAGCTTGATCACCTCGCTCATGTCCGCCTCGTTGAAGGTGGTGAGCATGGCGGTGTGCTGCCGGACCGAAACGAGCCGCTCGGCGATCCGCTTGCGGATCGGCGTCATCGGCTTGCGGGTGACACGCGGGGACTCTTCTGGGGCGGTTCGGGGCTGCGCCGGGGCGGGCTCGCGCGGCGCCGCCGGGGCCGCTTGCTGTGAGGGTGCGGCCGGTTGGGCGCTTAGCGCTGCCGGTGCGGGCTCGGTTTTTCTGCCTTTGTCCCCCTCTTTGAGGAGGTCCGCTCCGGTGACCCGGCCGCCGCGGCCGCTCCCCTTGATGGTGCTGGCATCCACCCCCAGTTCGCGGGCGAGTTTGCGGCCGGACGGTGACATGGGCGGCTCCGCCCCAGGCTTTTGGGAGGGCGCCTCCTTGGCGGGCCCGGCGTCGGAGGCCGGCTGGGGCGCTCCGGCGGCTGCGGCCGCCCCCTCTTCGACGGTTGCGATCACCGTGCCGATCTTCACCGTACTTCCTTCCTGCGCCAGGATGGTAAGCACGCCCGCCGCGTCGCTGGTCACTTCCAGCGTCACCTTGTCGGTCTCGATCTCGCAGACCGCCTCGTCCACGGCCACCTGCTCCCCTGTCTGCTTGAGCCAGCGGGACACCAGTGCTTCAAAGACCGACTCGCCTACGGCCGGAACTTTTATTTCCATCGGGTTCCTCCTTGGGGGTAACAAAATTGCACCCTCATTTCATGGTCCTTAATTCCCGGCCAGTGCCTCGTCGACGATCCGCTGCTGTTCGATGCGGTCGAGACGGTGGGAGCCGGACGCGGGGGCCGCGGCACCGGGGCGCCCGACGTAACGGGGCCTTTTTCCCAGGATCTCGGTGAGGGTCGAAGCGATGTGGGTCCAGGCCCCCATGTTGTGAGGTTCTTCCTGCACCCAGCTGAAGCGCGCGCCGCTCGGATAGCGCGTGAGTTCGTCGCGCAAAAGATCCACCCCCAGGGGGTAGAGCTGTTCGACCCTGACCAGGGCGACTCCCCGGACCTCGTCCTTCACGATCCGCTCCAGAAGGTCGTAGTAGATCTTGCCGGTGCAGATCAGCACCTGCTGCACCTCGCCTCCCCGGGGGGGCTCGGCGATCACCTCGCGGAACTCGCCCGCGGCAAGCTCGGCCAGGTTGCTCACGCACAAGGGATGACGCAAAAGGCTCTTCGGGGTGAAAAGCACCAGCGGCTTTCTGAAGCCCTGCAGCATCTGCCTCCTGAGCACATGGAACAGCTGGGCCGGGGTGCTCGGGAAGACGATCTGCATGTTGTTGCCGGCGGAGAGTTCAAGGAAGCGCTCCAGGCGGGCGCTGGAATGCTCGGCCCCCTGCCCCTCGTAGCCGTGCGGCAGGAGCATCACGAGCCCGCTGTAGCGCTCCCACTTCGCCTCGCCGCCGGAGATGAACTGGTCGATGATCACTTGGGCGCCGTTGCAGAAGTCGCCGTACTGCGCCTCCCAGATGGTGAGCGCCTCGGGGGCCTCCAGGGAATAGCCGTAGTCGAAGCCGAGCACCGAGTACTCGGCCAGCATGCTGTCGAAGGCGGTGAAGCGCGCTCCCTGGTCCGCCACCGTGGCCAGCGGCAGGCAGGTCTCGCCGGTTTGCTGGTCGAAGAGGGCCAAGTGGCGATGACTGAAGGTGCCGCGCCGCACGTCCTGGCCGGAAAGGCGCACCGGCACCCCCTGGGACAAAAGGGTCGCGAAGGCGAGCGTCTCGGCGTTCCCCCAGTCGAGCGGGCCGCCGTTTTGCACCGCCTCGCGGCGCTTATCAAGGAGGGCCGCCACCTTGGGATGTGGATGGAACCCTTCGGGGATCACGCTCAGGCGCCCGGAGAGATCCTTGAGCGTCTCCGCCGGGACCGAGGTCTTCACCGGATCCCGCGGGTATCCGGGCTTCATGCCGCTCCAGCGGGCGAGGAAGGCGGATTCAGGGGGGGCGGCGGTGCGCTCCGAGGAGAGGCGGATCTGTTCGGCAACCTCGGGCTCGATCGCCTGCACCTGGGGCTGCGGCAACCCTTCGCGCAAAAGTTCCGCCTCGTAGATGGCGTGCAGCTGCGGACGGAGCTTGATCTGCTCGTACATGAGCGGCTGGGTGAAATACGGCTCGTCCCCCTCGTTGTGACCGTGCCGCCGGTAGCAGATCACCTCCACCACCACGTCGCGCCGGTAGCGGTCGCGGAAGCTTAAGGCAAGCTCGGTGGCGTGCGTCACCGCCTCGGGGTCGTCGCCGTAGACGTGGAACACCGGCGCCGCCACCATGCGGGCGACGTCGGTGGCGTAGTGGCTGGAGCGGGCGTCGGCCGGGGCGGTGGTGAAGCCGATCTGGTTGTTGAGCACGACGTGCAGGGTGCCGCCGGTGCGGTAACCGGCGAGCTGGGAGAGGTTGAAGGTTTCCGCAACCACCCCCTGGCCGGAGAAGGCGGCGTCGCCGTGGATCAGGACCGGCAGCACCTTCCCCTCGCCCCCTTCGCCCAGCCGGTCCTGGCGGGCGCGGCATTTCCCCTCCACTACCGGGTCGATCGCCTCCAGGTGGCTCGGGTTGGCGGTCATGGTCAGATGGAGGGAGCGGCCGTCCAAAAGCTTAAGGTCGGCGGAATACCCCTTGTGGTACTTGACGTCCCCTTCCCCCACCACGCCGTATTCCGCGTTGTCGGCGAATTCGGCGAACATGTTCTCGTAGGGCATGCCGAAGATGTTCACCAGCACGTTCAGGCGACCGCGGTGCGGCATGCCAAGCACGAGGTCGGTGACGCCCAAGCCGGCCGCCTGCCTGACCGCCGCATCCAGCATCGGGATCAAAACGTCGCCCCCCTCCAGGGAGAAGCGGGTCTGCCCGGGGTATTTCTTCTGCAGGTAACGCTCGAAGAGCGCTGCCTCCTTCAGCTTCCTGAGCATGGCCAAGCGCTGCGCGGTGCTGAAGGTCCCGCGGTTCAAAGAAGGCTCCATGCGGTCGATCAGCCACTGGCGCTGTTCCGGGTCCGGGATGTGCATGAACTCGACCCCGAGCGAGCCGCAGTAGGTGCTCCTTAGGATCTGTACGATCTCCTTGAGGGTGGCGCCCTGTTTGAAGAAGCGCTTGCTGTGGAAGGTCTTGTCGAGATCGGAGGAATCCAGCCCGAAGGCGGAGAGGGCGAGCAGCGGGTGCTCGATCAGGCAGGGGGACAGGGGGTCGGTACAGGCGAGCAGGTGGCCGATGTCGCGGTAGCGGTAGATGAGCGACTGTACCGCCGAGTGCTTGAGCATCTCGTCGAGGCCCACAGCCGCGCTCCCCGGCTCGCGCGCAAGGCCGAGCTCGAAACCGGCGAAAAGTGCGCGCCAGTCGCCGGTCAGGCTTTCCGGCGCCTCCCGGTACTGCAGGTACTGGTTCTCGATCCAGGCTGGGCTCAGGTTATCCAGGATTCCCATAGGGTCCGCTCCTTTCAGAAACGTTTATGGCGGCTACGCTTTTTCACGTCAGACGCTTGCCGACGTAGCGCCAGACGGCGACCTTTTCCAGCGTGATCATGCCGCCGTTCATCATCTCCTCGACCCTGGGGAGGACAGCCTCGAAGCGTTCCCGGCTGTCGACCACCTCCAGCACGACCGGCAGGTCGGTGGAGAGCCGCAGCAGGCGATCGGTGCGGTACATGCTGCGGGTGCCGAAGCCGGCGATGCCGCGCAAGACCGTGGCCCCGGCGAAACCGTCCTTCCGGAACAGCTCGACCAGCGCCTCGTACAGCGGGATGTGGCCGAAGCGGTCGCTCTCCCCGATGAAGATCCTCAGCAGGCACTGGTCGCCGGCCAGCTCCGTAAAACTCATAGTCGCTCCTTGACAGGGTGTGTCGGCACCCTTTTATGTACGCTTTTTAGGACAGAGAGGCAATAGTGTAAACACCTTAGACGGCGGCTCCATCGCGGGCAGGCGGGCGCCAGCCTAAGAGCGAAGGGTGCGGGTTAGCGGAAGGTCCGGCCTACGGTCAGGCCGAAGATGTCTGACGAAGAGTCAGGTTGAAAGTAGAGCAGGTTGCCGACTGCCACTGCGGGCGACCGCGCGAAGCGGAACACCTCGTATAAGAAGGAGAGCCTGAGTTTCTGCCAGTAGAGGCCGCTCTCGGCGAAGCCGCTCCACGGGCCGCGCGGCCGGAAGGCGGTCCCGCCGTTAACGGAGAAATCGATGCCGTTTGCCAGCGCCCCCGGGCGGGGGGCGCCGCAGACGACCAAAAGCGCGGCCAGCAGGATTTTCTTCATCCCGTCTCCCTGCTGCTAGGCCTCGGTCGTTTCCTTCTTCTTGCGGGGCGCGCGGGGCTTCTTCGCTTTGGCCTCTGCCGGCGCCTGCGGTTCCGCCTGCGGGGCGGCCTGCTCGGCGGCGCCTGCTGCTTTGCGTCTCCCCCCTTTGCGCGGGGCGGGAGCCTGTTCCTCGGCAGGTGACGGCGCTGCCGGAGCGGCGGATTCGATCGCCTCTGCGGGAGTTCCCTTCTTCCTGCCACGAAGGGCCTTCGGCTTGGCGGCACTCTCGGGCTCGGCGGCGAAACCGGCGATTTCCACCCGCTCGGCAGGCGGCTTAACTGCGGCTTCCCCAACCGGCTCGGCTGCCACGGCGGCACGCTTGCCGGTGGCCCGCTTGCCCCCTTTGGCGGCCTTAGGTTTTGCGGCCGGCTCCTCCGCAGCTGCCGCAGCTGCCGCGGCTGCTTCCGGGGCGAGCGGGGCCGGTGCTGCCGGCAGGGCGGCGGTTTCCGCCTCCGGCGCCTCGGCCGGGGCACCCTTCTTGGCCCGGGGCTGGCGCGCCCGCTTCTTCTTCGGCTCCGCCTCTGCCGCGGGGGCCTCGGCAGCGACCGCCTCGAACGGAGCCGATGCCACCTGCACGCTCACCTGCGCCTGAGCTTCGCCCCCCTCTGCCCCGGGCTCGGTGCCCGGCTCGTGGAGCGCCTCGTGCAGGCCCTTGCCGCGCCGCCGCTTGCGCCGACGTTTTTTCTTCCCTTCTTCGGGGTGATGCTCGCCCGGTTCTGCTGGCTCGCCCTCACCGGGCGCGGCCAAGGCAGCGCCTGCGGCGAGGTCGATTGCAACGGACGGCTCGGCTGCGTGTTCGCCTGCATGCTCGCCTGCGTGCTCGGCGGCTTCGGCGCCCCCCTTGCCCCGCTTCCGCTTGCGGCGGCGCTTCTTCTTTTGCTCCTCCGGCTCCCCTTCCGCGGTCAGCACGCGCTCGGCACCCGCCGGCTCGACGGCGAGAGCCACCGGCTCCGCCTCGCCGGCGTGGAGCGGCTGCTCCGCAGGCTGCGCCTCCTGCACGGGGTGGACCGCAGCCTGTTCGGCCGCCTCGCCCTTGCCCTTTCCTTTCTTTTTCTTCTTGCGCCCTTCGGGGGCCGGCTCCTGGGCACCCGCCTCCTCCCTGGAGAAAGGCTGACGCGCGCCCTTTTCCGGCAGTTCTTCCTGCGGCAGCTTCTCGCGCTTGAGCAGTTCGAGTTCCATCTGGTTCAAAAGGAAGGAGGGTTTTCCCTTGACGGTGACCTGTATGTCGTAGTCGTTTTCGATCTGGGAGAGTTCGTGCCGTTTGCGGTTTAGGAGGTAGTAGGCGACTTCCAGGGGGAGGCTCCCCACCACCTCGGCGATGGTCCCCTTGGCGGCGGCGGCGTGCACCTTCCTCAGGAAGGAAAGGGCCATTGCCTCGACCGACTTCACCTTGCCGCGCCCGTCGCAGTGCGGGCACTCAAGGGTGCTCGCCTGGTGCAGCGTCTGCCTGATGCGCTGGCGGGACATCTCCAAAAGGCCGAACTCGGAGATGCGGGAGACGTTCACCCGCGCCTTGTCCGCCTTGAGCGCGCTCTTCATCGTCTTCTCCACCTCGGAGTTGTGCTTGCGGTCGCGCATGTCGATGAAGTCGATGACGATCAGACCGCCCAGGTCGCGCAGCCTCAGCTGCCGCGCCGCCTCCTCGGCCGCCTCCATGTTGGTCTTGAAGGCGGTGTCCTCGACCCCTTTCTCGCCGGTGGACTTGCCGGAGTTGACGTCGATCGACACCAGGGCCTCGGTGGGTTCGATGAAGATGGAGCCGCCCGATTTCAGGGGGACCTTCTTCTCGTAGATCAGGTCGATCTGCTCTTCCAACTGGTAGCGGGAAAAGATCGGCCGTTTTTCCTGGTGCATCTTCACCAGCTTCTCGAAGGCGGGGTCGATCTCTTTCAGGCACTCGCGCACGTCTTGGTAGACGTCCTTGCTGTCCACCAGCACCTCGTCGATGTCTGCGGAGAAGTAGTCGCGGATGGTGCGGATGATCAGGGCGGATTCCTGATAGATCATTCCCGCCCCCTTCATGGCCGCGCCCTGGGCGCGAATCCCTTCGTACTGCGCGATCAGCGAGTCGAGGTCCTTCTGCAGTTCGTCCCTGGTCCGGCCCATCGCCTCGGTGCGGATGATGTAGCCGTACCCCTCGGGGATGGTCATCTCGGCGATCATCTCTTTGAGCTTCTTGCGCTCCCCCTCTGCCTCGACCTTGCGGGAGATGCCGGCGGAATCGCTCCCCGGCATGAGCACCATGTAGCGTCCCGGCAGCGACACGTAGCTCGTGAGCGCCGACCCCTTGTTGTCGCGCTCCCCCTTCTCGACCTGCACGATCAGTTCCTGCCCCCTCCGCAGGATCTCCTGGATGCGGGGCCGCCGGTGCCGCTGGTCCTCGGGGATGTCGTCGCGCCAGCGCCAGTTCTCCGGGTGTATCTCACCCATCTGCAAAAAGCCCAGCTTCTTCAGGCCGATGTCGACGAACGCCGCCTGCAGGCCCTGCTCCACCCGCACCACGACTCCCTTGTAGACGTTGCCGCGAATCTGCTCGCTGCCGGCGATTTCCACATCCAGGTCGACCAGGCGCCCGTCCTCGACGATCGCCACCCGCGCCTCTTCCGGATGCAGCGCGTTAATCAGCATTTTCCTTGCCATAAGTATACGATTTCCTTTCGATGTGACGGATGGCGCGGCACCGGCTCTACCGCCGCGCGCTTTCCGTCCAGTTTGTTGTCTCAGCCCGGGATGGGCCGTTCAGCTTTTCTATGGGCAACCCCGCACGCGGGGGCAACTGATTAATGAAAACCGAGTGATTATAGCAGAGTTTACCGCTATCGCACATAAAAAAACGCAGTTTTTGCGCGCAATTGACGGCAACCTGGATCATAAGATCCAAAAAACTGCCGAGTCCAGCATTAAACCGGCCGCCGGCCGCACCTTTTCCCCGGCTCATTATTGTTTTGAGATCGAAGCCGTCCCGTGCTACCTTGCCGCCATGGCAGCCGGCCGCGGCCGCCCGCAACTTGCCAGCAAGAAAGGAGAATTCCCCGTGCACGACCTCCAAAACGTTGGGACAGTTGCCCGCGTCATACAACTTTCCGTCGCACCGGTGTTCCTTTTGACCGCCATCGGCACCCTGCTGAGCGTGATGACCAACCGACTGGGGCGCATCATCGACCGTGCCCGCGTCCTCGAGGCACGCCTGGAAACGGCCCCGCCGGAAGCAGCCGCCAAGCTGCAAACGTACCTGGGCACCCTCTCCCACCGGGCCGACCTGATTGGCCACTCCATCACCCTTTGCACCGTGACCGCCGTTTTGGTCTGCACGGTGATCGCCACCCTCTTCGTCGGCGATTACCTGCGCTACGACATGTCGATGCCGGTGGCAATCCTTTTCATTCTGGCGATGCTGCTTTTGGTCATCGGATTGATCAATTTCCTCAGGGAGGTCTTCGTGGCAAGGGCGAGTCTGCGCATCGGCGCCCCCTGACGCTGCCCTGCGGCGAGCGGCGGTAAGGCAGGGAGAACGGCTGGCGGTTTTACGGGAACCGGGGAGCTAACGTGCGGCGTAGGTGCAGTAAGCCTCGTGGAACGAGTCCAGTTGCCGGCTCCCTGCGGCGGTGATGTTCAAAAGCGACTTCTCGACGGAATGATCCGCCATCTTCACCATCTGCTCCCGCAGAAAGCCGCCGAGCTTCGTTTCCAGTTCGATCGCCAGCCGCAAGGCGCCCTGCATGGTCGGCGGGGCCTTTTTGACCGCGTCGACGTGGGAGCGCACGTATCTAAGCAGCGCCTCGGCGTCGGCCGGGTCCGGCCCTTTTCCCTCCAGCTTGGCCAGCAGGGCGAAAAGCCTCGCGTGGTTCTCTTCCTCCATCGCCGCCTTCACCCAGAGCAGCAACGACTCCCGCTCGTCCCTGAACAGCTCGGCAAAGTAATGGTAGAGTTCCGCACAGGCCTGCTCCACGTTCTCGCACACCCCGAACCCGTTATTGCCTCCTGCCGCGCTATCGCTCAAGACACCCCCCTACCCTGGATTGGGCGAATTTTAGCCTATTTCCCGCAAAACTTAAAGGCAAATTAACCGGCAGGCGAAATAGACGGCGACTCGCGTGGCGGCCAGGAGTCGAGGGGGGTTTGGGACCGAGGGGGACTATTGGCAGGAAGTTATTGGCCGGAGAGGTGCAGGAAACAGTCGGCGCGGTAGAGGGAGGCATCGGGCGCCAGGCTGGAATGGGGGTAGGCCTTAAGGAAATCGCCGAAGAGTGCCTGGGCTTTCTGGTAGTTGCGGGCGGCGTAGGCGCGACGGGCGCGCTCGAAGCTCCCCTTTTCGCCGCCGGCGGCAACCGGCGCAGCGACCGGCGCCGCGGGTGCACCGGCAGTAGCGGCGGCCGTCGCCGCGGCATGACGGCGGTGGTGCTTTTTGCCGCGTTTGCCGTGCGTCGCCTTCTTAGCGCCGTGGGCCGTCCTGGCACCGTGCACCGCTTTCCTGCCGGCGGCCTCCCGGCCCGGGGGGACCGGAATGAGCAGGTCGGCACCGGCGTAGATGAGGTCCGGGTTGCCGATCTCGTTAAAGACCAGCATCTGCGGATACAGGCTCGCCTCGCCCAGATGCTCCCGGGAAAGCCGGGCCAGGGTATCGCCGCGCTTCACCTTCACCTTCTTCACCAGCACGCCCTGCGCGGGCGAAGCAGGCACCTCGCTCCCCGCCGAGGGTTTCGGCGTGTACAGCAGGAACTCTTCCGAGCCCGAGATGCCCGGCGCCGCCAGGGTGGAAGCCAGGCAGGCGAAGGTGAGGAGCGTGGCTTTCTTCATTTCTCAGTACCTGTTTCCGAGTTGATCCTGGTAGTTCAGCAGGTTCTGGAGCTGCATGTTGGTGCCGACGGCAGTGCCCGGCTTGACGCGGTAGCTCACGCTGATGCTGCGCTTCTCGCCGGCACCCAACTCGCCGAAGTGCCAGGTGTAGGTGCCGTTGTCGGCCCGGCTGAAGGCGGGGTCGGCGGCGACCACTTCCAGCTGCGAGGGCAGCACGCTCTGCAGCACCACCTGTTTGGCGATGTTGGAACCGCTGTTGACGCAGTTAAGTTCGAGAGAGGATACCTCACCCGGCTTCACCCTGCCACCCTTGCCGGCCATGGAAAGTTTCACGATCGGACGGGAGTAGGTGAGCTGCAGATTGACGGCGGCGGACTTGCTGGCCGCGTTTTCCGGCTCCACGCGCACCGCGATCGGCCCCTTGGCGCCGTCATAGGCGGAGATCGGGGTCTTCACCTCCAAAACCACGTACGCCTCTTCCTTGGGAGACAGCGGGCCTACGTGGTTGACGATCGGCTCGTTTGCCTGCCGTTTGCCGTCGCGGTTCAAGTCGGCGAAGAAGGTGTAGCTCGCACGGGCGGGGACGCTCGCCTTGAGGGAGAACCCTTCACGCTGGTTGCCGGTGTTGGTGACCACCACCGGGATGGAGATGGTCTGCCCAGGGATCGCCACCAGCTTATCGGCCGTGGTCCTGGCGGCAACCCCGCTGACCCGGTCGACCACCGCGGCGGCGGAGATGAAGGACTCTTTCTTGTCGAGCTCGTTGTTCACCAGGTCGGCGCGCACGAAAAGTTCCTGGTCCGCCAGGGCGTCGTCCTTGAGCTGGAAGGAGAAGTTGTAATCCTTGCTCTCGCCCGATTTCAGCGCCACGTCGTCCAGCACCAGGGCGCCGCGGGCACGCTCGAAGCCATTGGTCCGCGAGGAGAGCGGCTCGAACTCGCCCGGATAGGAAACCTTGAGGGTAAGGCCGCGGGCGGCGGCAGTGCCGACGTTCAGAAGGGAAATGCGGTAGGAGGTCCGCTCGCCCGGCAAAAGCCGCGCCTTGTCGCTCTTCACCACCACCCGCAAAAGCGGTGCCGCGGAAACGACCGCCACTTCCTTGCTCAGGGAAACCTCGGGAGCCAGGGAGGAGACGACTTTCACGGGGTAGCTGTTCTTCTGGCCGTCGATGTTGCCGCGCGGCACGACGCCGACGCCCACGGCCCGGAAGCGCTCGCCCACCGCAAGGCTCGGGGTGCTGTCGATGGCGACGTCGGGGCGGGAGGCGGAGGCGAAACGGAAGTTCCAGTCAGCCGGGAACTTCGACTCCAGGTAGTAACGGTCGCTGCCGTTGCCGCTGTTGACGATGTCGATGGGAACGGAGAACTGCTTGCCCACTTCCGAGGTCTCCGGCACCGGTCCGACCTGAACCTCCATGTCGCTGTGCTGGGCGACTTCCAGGGTGAACACCTGGGCCACCTTGGCGCGGCCGGCTGCAGCGCTCCTGGCAACCGGGGGATACTCGATCCCCAGCTCGCGCAGTTTGGCGGAGGCGCCGGCGGCAGCGGCAGTACCGGGATAGTTGTCGACGGTCGATTTGTAGGCCGCGATGGCTTTCTCGCGCATCGGGCTGGCTTTCTTTCCTTTGGCCGGCTTCCGGACCTCTACGACCGGCTGCTCGACCGGCTCTTCCGGGATGGTCTCCTCGACCGGGGCCAGTTCCGCGGGGCGCTCCATGGCCGCCTGGCCGGCGTCCTCCCTTTCGCGAGCAGCCAGCGCGGCCCTGTCGGCTGCGGCCCGTTCTGCCTCGGCCCTTTCGGCGACGACCCTCTCGGCCTCGGCCTTTTCTGCAGCAACCCGTTCGGCGGCGGCGCGCTCGCTGGCGGCCCTTTCCGCTGCGGCCCTTTCCGCTGCAGCCCGCTCGGCGGCAGCACGTTCAGCGGCGGCCTTCTCGGCGGCAGCACGTTCAGCGGCGGCCTTCTCGGTGGCACGTTGCGCGGCAGCCCGTTCGGTTGCGGCCCTTTGCGCGGCAGCCTTCTCGGCTGCGGCCCGCTCGGCGGCAACACGCTCGGCAGCGACTTTCTCCGCGGCCGCCTTTTCGGCGCCGGCTTTCGCCGCGGCTTCCTCAGCCGCAGCCTGTTCGGCGGCAGCCTTTTCAGCTGCCGTCTCCGGCACGATCGTCTCGCTGGGGATGGTTTCGGCAACCGGCTTTTTCCCCTCGGCCTTGGCCGCCTTCCCCGCGGTTGCGGGTGCGCCCTGGTACTTCTGGGCCAGCGCGAGCAGTTCGTCGTCAACCGTTCCCTTCAACGGGCTGTCGGGATATTCCCGCAGGAACTGCGCCATGTACTTGCCCGCTTCCTCTTTGTGACCGGCTTTGAAGTTCGCTCGGGCAAGCCAGAAGATGGCCATGTCTTTGAGGGGCGTGTCAGGATAGCTTTTAAGCAGTCCCGACATCTTTTCGATCGCCGTCTCATAGTCTTTTTTCTGGTAGGCATTGAAACCGGAAATGAAGATCTGAGAGTCTTGAGAGTCTAGAGAGAAGGCTGGCGCAGGAACAAGAACCGCTATGAGAAGCAGTACGGCCAGAATCCTCAGGAACGAGGCACGAAAAGAGATATGATATTGCACGTGATGAACCTTCCCCGTCAGAATAAGGTATAAAAAGCCGAACGTGTCGGGAAAGTATCATTATAGACAACCGTTGTCAACGCCGAATGGCGCCCGATTCCCCGTTAAAAAACCGGCACCTCCGGCATTCGGCGCCCCTCCTTTGCATACGGTCGGCAACGCGCCCGGGACGCGCCTTTCCCATGCGAAAAATCGGGGGTAGAGCTTTCTTTAACGACTGCTGCCGTGCTAACATGCACAGCAACAAAGGAGGTGCCGATGTCACCGTCATATCGCGCACGTGGACCGAAGACCGTCCCTGCCAAAAGCGCCGCAGAACTGAACGAAATCGTCCGCAAGCTCAGGGGCGAACAGACGCGCCCGGAAAACTACCGGGAGCGCTCTCTCAAGATACACGGCTGGATCTGCGCCAAATGCGGCAGGGAGTTCGAGCTCTCCAATCTGCACCTGTTGACGGTGCACCACAAAGACGGCAACCACGACTACAATCCTCCCGACGGCAGCAACTGGGAGAACCTCTGCGCCTACTGCCACGACGACGAGCACAGCCGCAGCATACTCGCCGATTACCTGGCCGGCGAACGGGACAAGTAGGTGAGGGTCCCGAAGGTTTGACAACCATCGGCCCGCCACGTACAATGCACCGTCCGCTTGGTTGTCATCCCCGAGCGAAAGGCGCAGGATCTGCCGTTAAACGACCGATCAAAAGCAGATACTTCGCTTTCTCGCAGGATGAAAGTATCTAATTAGACTAAAGGAAACTACTTCACGATGCTGCATCTGAAAAAACTCTCCAAGGAATTCGCCGGCAAGCCGCTCTTCACCGAGTTGAACTGGCACCTTAAAAAGGGAGAGAGAGTTGGTCTCGTTGGCGAAAACGGGGCTGGCAAGTCCACCCTGATGAGGATCATCGCGGGCGAGGTGGAAAGCTCGAGCGGCGAAATCCAGATCACCCGCGGCGGCACGGTCGGCTACCTGCCGCAGGACGGCATCGTCGCCAAGGGGCAGCCCCTCTTCGCCGAGGTGATGACCGCGCTGTCGCACCTGCAGGAGATCGAACGGGAAATCGCCGAGCTGACCGCGCGCCTTGAGCGGGAACCGCACGACGCACCGGGACACGACCAGCTCCTGGACCGCTTCGGGCACCTTCAGGAGGAGTTCAGGCTTAGGGGGGGGTACTCGATGGAGAGCGAGGTCGGCAACGTCCTCACCGGCCTCGGCTTCTCCCCCGCCGACTGGGAAAAGGAATGCGGAGAGTTTTCCGGCGGCTGGCAGATGCGCATAGCGCTCGCCAAGCTGCTTTTGAAAAAGCCCAACGTGCTGCTTCTGGACGAGCCGACCAACCACCTGGACATCGAGGCGCGCAACTGGCTGGAGGGGTACCTGCAAAGCTACCCCTATTCGGTCATGCTGGTCTCCCACGACCGCTTCTTCCTGGACCAGGTCTGTTCAAGGATCGCCGAGGTCTGGAACCACGTCGTCGCCGACTACCATTGCAACTACAGCCGCTACCTCGTCGTCAGGGAAGAAAGGGTCTCGGCACTCAGGGAGGCGAAAAGGCGCCAGGACGAGGAACTCGAGAAGATCGAGGACTTCATCTCCCGCTTCCGCTACAAGGCGGACAAGGCCTCCCTGGTGCAGTCGCGCATCAAGCAGCTGGAGAAGATCGAGCGCATCGTGCTGCCGCCGGAGCGCAAGAGGATCCGGTTCAGCTTCCCCGTCCCCCCGAAAAGCGGCAAGACCGTGATGGAGCTTTCCGGGGTCAGCAAGGCCTACGGCAGCAACCTGGTGCTCGACAAGATAGCGCTTACCGTGGAGAGCGGCGAGCGGGTGGCTCTGGTCGGTCATAACGGCGCGGGCAAATCCACCCTGATGCGGGTTTTGGCCGGCGGCGACGTCGACGCCGGCCAGGTGAAGGTCGGCCACAACGTGGTGCGCGACTATTTCGCGCAAGACCAGGCCCAGGAGCTGGACGCCACGCGCAGCGCCTACGAGGAGCTTCTGGCCGACGCCCCCTACGACATGGTGCCGCAACTGCGCGACATCCTCGGCGCCTTCCTGTTCTCCGGCGACGACATCCACAAGAAGGTTGCGGTCCTTTCCGGCGGCGAGCGCAACCGCCTGGCGCTCGCCAAACTTTTACTGCGCCCCTCGAACCTGCTGTTGATGGACGAGCCGACCAACCACCTCGACCTGTTCAGCAAGGAAGTGCTCCTGGAAGCGCTCAAGCAGTTCTCAGGCACCGTGGTCTTCGTCTCCCACGACCGTCACTTCATAGACGGCCTGGCAACCCGGGTGGTCGAGGTCGGCGGCGGCGGGCTTACGAGCTATTACGGCGATTACGAATACTATCTGGAGAAAATCGGCGGCCAGACTGCGCCGACCGGCGGCGACGCGACCGGCCCGGGCGCGTCCCCCCAGGGTGCCAGGTCGGCCGAGGCGGCCCGGCCTGATGCGAGTTGGCTGCAGCAGCCGGCCGATTCGAAGGTTTCCCGGCAAAAGCTACGCGAGGTAGACAAGCAGCGCCAGAAGGAAGAACGCGCCCGTGAGAAAAAACTTACCGAGATCGAAAATAGCATCTCGACAAAAGAGGCGGAATTGGCCACACTGGAAGAGACCATGGCCGCACCCGATTTTTTCAAGGACGTCGAGGCCTCCCGGGCCGCCGGCGAACGGCACTCGGCCTTAACCTCGGAGATCGCAGAACTTTACGCCAGCTGGGACGCTCTTTGACAGTGGCCGCGGTACATTGACAGTCAGCAGAACAGTAAGTACTCTTTACTCCGGCTCTACTTAGGCACTCCAACCCTCTAAACCGTAGTAGTGGGACTGCTCATGACTGAAAACATCACGATAAACATGCCGGAAATCGTCCCGCTCTACCCGCTGCGGGAGATCATCGCCTTCCCCTACATGGTGTTCACCATCTTCCTGAAACCGGAAGACATGCCCCCCTTCGAGGAAGCCGTTCTGTTCAACAACCTGGTGGCGCTGGTCAAGCTCAGGCAGGAGCCGGTCGGAGAACTGATGCCGGCTTTGCACGAGATCGGCACCCTCTGCAAGGTCATGCAGATCAACAAACTCTCCCAGGGGGGAGCCAAGGTCGTGCTGGAAGGGGTGGTGCGGGTCCGGCTGCTCTCCATCGTCCAGCAGACCCCGGTGGTGCTCTCCCGGCTCGACCCGGTGCGCGAGTTCGTGGAGAAGTCCATGGTCTCCGAGGCGCTGGTGGGAAGCCTGAACGCCCTCTTGAAGATCGCACTCTCCTACGGCAAGCCGCTCCCCGACGACGTCATGAAGATGATCGACTTCATCGACAACCCGGCGAGGCTCTCCGACCTGGTGGCCCTCTACCTGAACCTGCCGGTGGAGGAGCTGCAGAAGCTATTGGAAACCATCGACCCCCTGGAGCGCCTGAAGAAGGTGTACATGCACTTAACCAACGAGGTGCAGCGCCTGCAGATCAAGGGGGAGGTGCAGGCCGAGGTCACCAAGAAGGTCGGCAAGAGCCAGAAGGAATTCCTGCTGCGCGAGCAGATGAAGCAGATCCAGGAGGAACTGGGCGAGGAGGACTCAAAGCAGGGGGAGGCCAACGATCTGAGGTCCAAGATCGAAAACGCCAGGATGCCCGACGACGTGCGCAAGATCGCCGAGAAGGAGCTCAGGCGGTTGGAGCGGATCAACCCCGCCTCCCCCGAGTACACCGTCTCCCGCACCTACCTCGACTACCTCACCTCTATCCCCTGGCAGACAAGCTCCCAGGACAACCGGGACATCAACCAGGCCGAGACCGTACTGAACGAGGACCACTACGACCTGAAGAAGGTGAAGGAAAGGATCCTCGAATACCTGGCGGTCAGGACCTTGAAGGACAAGATGAAGGGGCCGATCCTCTGCTTCGTGGGTCCTCCCGGCGTCGGCAAGACCAGCCTGGGCAAGTCCATCGCCCGCACCCTGGGGCGCAAGTTCATCCGCATTTCGCTCGGCGGCATGCGCGACGAGGCGGAAATCCGGGGGCACCGGCGCACCTACATCGGCGCGCTCCCCGGCCGGATCATCCAGGAGATCAACCGCGCCGGCACCAACAACCCGGTGTTCATGCTGGACGAGGTGGACAAGATCGGCGCCGACTTCCGCGGCGACCCGGCCAGCGCGCTTTTGGAGGTGCTCGACCCCGAGCAGAACTTCTCCTTCACCGACCATTACCTGGACGTCCCATTCGACTTGACCAACGTGATGTTCATCACCACGGCGAACCTGCTCGACCCGATCCCGGCGCCGCTCAAGGACCGCATGGAGGTGATCACCCTGTCGGGCTACACCGACGAGGAGAAGCTGAACATCGCCAAGAACTACCTGGTGTCGCGCGAGATCGAGGAGAACGGGCTTTCGTCCATGGCGCCGCAGTTCACCGACGAGGCGATCTTCAGGGTAATCCACGACTACACCCGCGAGGCGGGGGTAAGGAACCTGCAGCGCAGCATCGCCTCTGTCCTGCGCAAGATCGCCAAGGAGGTGGCCCAGGGGAAACCGCCCCGCAAGCTGATCGATCCCGAGGCGGTTTCGGAACTGCTCGGGCCGCAGAGGTTCTTCGACGAGGTGGCCTCGGAGCGGGACCGGGTCGGCGTCGCAACCGGCCTGGCCTGGACCGAAAGCGGCGGCGACATCATCTTCGTCGAGGCGACCAAGATGCGGGGAAAGGAAGACCTGATCCTCACCGGCTCTCTCGGCGACGTGATGAAGGAATCGGCCCGCGCGGCACTCTCCTTCGTGCAGGCGAACTGCGAGGAGCTGGGGATCGACAAGAAGGATTTCGAGAACACTACCATCCACATCCACGTGCCGGCCGGCAGCATCCCCAAGGACGGGCCGTCGGCGGGGATCACCATGGCTACCACGCTGGTCTCGCTCTTCTCCGGAAGGCCTGCGCGCCGCGACGTCGCCATGACCGGCGAGATGAGCCTGACCGGGCGCGTTTTGGCCATCGGCGGGCTGAAGGAAAAGGTGCTCGCCGCCCGGCGGGCCGGCGTCAAGCAGGTGCTCGCGCCGAGCAAGAACCAGAAGGACCTCGACGACATCCCGGACAACGTGAAAAACGAGCTCGATTTCTTCTTCGTGGAGGACGTGCGCGACGTGTTCAAACGGGCGCTGCAGTAGCGGCCCGGCAAGGAGCCTGTGTAAGGAACGAAAGGGGCGGAGCCGAAGAGGACTCCGCCCTTTTTACTGCCTTCGCTCCACCTCAATCGCCCCCTCCCCCCTGGCAGGGGGTTAAAAAGACCAAACCTATCGCATTTACCCTCTTGACCGTTGCATTGGCAGCGGCTTTGGTGCTATCTTTCAATTTTATTCACCCGAATCCAGCTTTCTGTCGAGGTAGACGTGAAGATATCCGTGAGACCCGCGCAACTGAGAACGACCCTGGCGGCAGCCACCCTGCTGCTAAGCGCCGCCACCTGCTTCGGCCAGGGGCTTGGCGACCTGGTGCAGGAACACACCCTGAAAAACGGCCTGAAGGTGCTCTTGGCGCCGCGTCACACCTCCCCCACGGTGGCGGCCTACATCCGCTTCAAGGTAGGCTCCGTCGACGAGCGCAGCGACGAGAGGGGGCTCGCCCACCTCCTGGAGCACATGCTCTTCAAGGGGACCAAGACGCTCGGCACCAAAAACTACGCCGCCGAAAAGCCGCTCCTCGACAAGATCGAGGCGACCGCCCAGCAGATGATGGCCGAAAAGCTGAAACGGGATGGTGCGGACCGGCAGAAGATCGACCGCCTTACCAAGGAACTCGACCGGCTGGAGAAAGAGGCCGGCAAGTACGTGATCAAGGAGGAGTTCGCCGACCTCTACGCCCGTAACGGCGGCTCAGGCTACAACGCCTTCACCAGTAAGGACGGCACCACCTACGTCATCAACCTGCCGGCCAACAAGATGGAGCTGTGGGCGGCCATCGAGTCGGACCGCATGCAGCACGCGGTGCTGCGCGAATTCTACACCGAGATGAAGGTGGTCAAGGAGGAGCGCCGCCGCTCCTACGACGCCGAGCCGGAAGGAAAACTCTGGGAGACCTACTTAGCCGACGCCTTCAACGCGCACCCCAACGGCCAGCCCACCATCGGCTGGATGTCGGACATCGACAACCTGACCAGGACCAAGGCGGAAAGGTTCCTGCACAAGTACTACGCCCCCAACAACGCCATCATGGCCATCGTCGGCGACATCGATCCCAAGAGTACGCTCGCCCTGGTGGAAAAGTACTTCGGTTCCATCCGGCCTGGAACGCCGGTGCCGCCGGTGGCGGTCGAGGAACCGCGCCAGCAGGGTGAAAAGCGGACCGAGGTGGTAGGCGACGCCGAGCCGGAAATGATGGTCGGCTTCCACAAACCGACCCTCCCCGCGCCCGACGACTACGTCTTCGACGTGATCGACATGCTCTTGACCAACGGCCGCACCTCGCGGCTCTTCAAGAAGCTCGTGCTGGAAAAACAGCTGGCGACCTCGGTCTCCTCCTTTTCGGCCCCCGGCAGCCGCTACCCGAACCTCTTCGTCGTCAGCGCCACGCCGCGGGCGCCGCACACGGTGGCTGAGGTCGAAGCCGCCATCTACGAGGAACTGGAGCGGCTGAAAAACGAACCGATGACGGCCAAGGAACTTAAGCAGATCCTCAACCAGCTTGAGTTCGACGAGTCCGACCAAATGAGTTCCAACTCCGGCCTGGCGCGCAACCTCACCGAGTACGAGGCCACCGCCGGTACCTGGCGCTACCTGATCGAGCACCGCAGTAAGGTGGCGGCCGTCACCCCGGCCGACGTGATGCGGGTGGCCAGGCAGTACTTCACCCGCGAAAACCGCAACGTCGGCTTCATCACCAAAAAACAGTAAGGGGACCAGGGAATGATCAAAGCTTCGACCCCCGTGAAACTTTTCCGCGCCTGCGCAGTGAGCGTGTGGCTTACGGTTTTCGGCTTTGCCACCTTAAGCTGGGGCGCACAGCCCGCCGGCGCCAGGCAGGCCACCTCGCAGGCCAAGGCCAACCCGCGCACCATGACCTTCCCGCCGCTCAAGTTCCAGCTCCCCAAGAGCGAACGGGTGCAGCTGAAAAACGGCATGACCGTGTACCTTTTGCCTGACCACGAGCTCCCCATCGTCAAATTGACCGCCTACTTCAACACCGGCGGCATCTACGATCCGCCGGACAAGGTCGGGCTCGCGTCTTTGACCGGCGCCACCCTGCGCAGCGGCGGCTCCCTGAAAACCTCGCCCGACCAATTGGACCGAGAGCTGGAATTCAACGCCTCCGCCATCGAGTCGAGCATCAACGCCGATCACGGCACGGTAGCGCTCTCCACGCTCAGCCGCAACCTGGACCGGACGCTGTCGCTTTTTGCCGAGATCCTCACCCAGCCCGGTTTCGACACGGCCCGGGTCGAACTGGCAAGAAGCCACGCCGTCGAGGCGATCCGCAGGCAAAACGACGATCCCAAGGAAGTGGCCGGACGCGAACTGAACTCTGCCATCTACGCCGGCCATCCGCTGGGGCGGGTCCCGACCATCGCCTCGGTGAGCGCCATCAGCCGCGACGACCTGATCGCCTTCCACCGGCGCTACTTCTATCCGGCCAACGCCATCCTCGCCATCTCCGGCGATTTCGACCGCGAAAAGCTGCTCGCGACGCTGGAGACGCTGTTCGCGAACTGGCAGAACCATCCGGCCGACTTCCCGGTCATAGCGCTTCCCAAGAACGACCACCAGCCGGAAATCCTGGAGGTTAAGAAGGACGTGAACCAGTCGGTGATCAGGATGGGGCACCTGGGGATCGACAAGAACAACCCGGACCTTTACGCCATCAAGGTGATGGACTTCATCCTGGGAGGGGGCTTTACCTCGCGGCTCACCCAGGAGATCCGCTCCAACCAGGGGCTTGCCTACAACGTCGACTGTTACTTCGAGACCGGCCGGCGTTTCGAGGGTGCCTTCATCGCCGAGACCGAGACCAAGGTGGAGACCACGGCGCGGGCCATCACCCTGCTCCGCTCGATCATCGCCGGCATGACCCGGGGACCGGTCAGCGAACGGGAGCTTACGCTCGCCAAGGACGCGATCATCAACTCCTTCATCTTCGGCTTCTCGCGCTCCGACGTGGTGGTGGCCCAGCAGGCGAGGCTGGAATTCTACGGCTTCCCGAAAGGCTACCTGGAGAACTACCGCGACAATATCGCCAAGGTGACCAGGGAAGACGTGCTGCGGGTCGCCAAGAAGTACCTGCGCCCGGAGGAGATGAAGCTCGTGGTGGTGGGGGATGCCAGGAAATTCGACCAGCCGCTTTCCATTTTCGGAAACGTGCGGGAAATCAAGCTGAACGACAGCAAATAGGAGGGAAGTCATGGCAAACTGGAAATGCAAAAGCTGCGGATTCACCAAGGAAGGAAGATGCAAACCCCAAAAATGCCCTCAGTGCCAGGAAAAAGGCGGCTTTGAGAAGGAAGAAGAGAAGTAGCAATAGCACCTGTGCAGCCCGTCTAATCCGTCATCCTGAGCGTCCGCGAAGGATCTGCCGGTAAACCAAAAGCAGATCCTTCGCTGCGCTCAGGATGACAAACTCCCGCAGCCGCGATCGCGCCTAAAGGCGCTCCTACCCGACTCTCCGCTCCTACTCGCCGGTAAAGACCGGTGCCCTCTTCTCCAAAAACGCCTTGATCCCTTCCTCGTAATCCTTGCTGTCGTAGACGGTCCTGCGCAACCCCTGCACGCGCTCGAAGGTGAGCGGGCTCAAGGGATGGGCGCTCGCCAGAAGCCGGATCTGCTCCTTGATCACGCCGATGCTAAGCGGGCTGTTGCGGGTGATCTTCGCCGCCAAGTCGTAGGTGAACGACTCCAGTTGCTCCACGTCCACCAGGTGGTTTAGGAGTCCCGCCTGGGCGGCGCGCTCGGCGGAAAGCGGCTCGGCGGAGAAGAACATCTCCTTGGCGAAGTTCACCCCCATGATGTTCATGAAATGCAGGATGCCGGAGACGTTGTAGGGGACGCCGATCTTCGCGGGGGTCATGCAGAAGGAGGCGGACTGGCAGCCGATCAGGATGTCGCAGGAAAGGGCCAGGTCGCAGGCCCCTCCCCAGACGCTCCCCTCGATCATGGCTATCACCGGGATCGGCAGGCTCTGGATGGAACGGAGCACGGTCACCAGCGGATCGTGATAGGAGAGAGGGTCGCGCCCCGGCATGGGGAGCTCGTGCACGTCGTGGCCGGCCGACCACACCCTTACCCCCTTCTGGGCGCGGATTACCAGCACCCGCATCTTCCCTTTCTGCAGCGCCCCGATCGACTGCAGCATCTCGCCGATCATCTCCTTGCTGAGGATGTTGCGGTGGTCGGGGTTGTTGAAGGTGATGGTCCCGATATTGTCGTTGAGCTGCGTGTTGATGACTGCCATACGAATCTCCTCCTTTGCATGAAATGCGATGGACCACTAAGCCGCCCGCAAGCGTCAGGCGGCAGTTCAGGAATTGAGAATGATGTGCACCAGGATGATCTTCCCTATGGTCGCTACCGGGTAGACGGCGGCGTAGCCGTGATCGGGGAGCTCGCTTTTCGCCTGGTCCTTGGCGAAGCCGAGCACGGCTATCTGGGTATGCATGCCGGCAACGATGCCGGTGACCGTACTCATCGGGATCTTCATCCACCGGTGGCCGACCCAGAGCACCGAAGCAGCCGAGAAGGAGGTGATCAGCGCGCCGGCGATCAGGATGGAGACCCCTCCTCCCTGGCTCATGGTCGAAGCGAAGGTATACCCCGCCCGGGTGCCGATGCCGGCCAGAAACAGCACCAGGCCGATCTGCCGCAACGTCAGGTTGGCGCTGTAGGGGAGGGTCCAGACCATCCCCCCTACCCGCCCGAAGGTCCCCAGGAGGAGCGCCACGATCAGCGGCCCGCCGGCGTAGCCGAGCTTGATGGCGCCGCCGCCGGGCATGGGAATCGGGATCAGCCCCAGGCAGAGTCCGATCACCAGTCCCAGACTGAAGGTCATGATGTCCACCTCGCTCACCTGGCGATAGGAGTTGCCGAAGAAGGCGGTGACCTTTTCCATCTGGTCGCGATGCGCCAAGACCCGTACCAGGTCCCCCAGCTCAAGCACCATCTCGTCGCGCGGCAGGTACTCCTGGTCGCCTCGCCGCACCCGGGTCACCGTCTCGCCGTAGCGTTCCGCGGCGTTGAGGTCGCCGATCCTGCGCCCGACCACCTGGGGGTTTGAGACGAAGATGCGCCGGTATTCGTACTCGCTGCGGTCGATGCGCAGTCCCCCCCTGCGCTCGCCGAAGACGCCGGCGATCCTGGTCAATTCGTCCTGGGTGCCGACCGCCATGATCAGGTCCCCCGCGGCCAGCACCGTGTCGGCCCGGGCCGGGAAGAACAGGTCGCCGCGGGTGATGTTGCGGAAGCTCGCCTTCCAGCCGTATTGAGCCGCCAACTCCTCCAGCGTGCACCCCGGCTCTCGCAGGCGCTGCACCCGCAGGGTGCAGTTGAAGTTTTCCGCGTGCTCAGGCTCCCTGAGCCTCAGACGGTCGGCCTCTGCTCTATAATCTACCTTCCAGAGCCGCTGTGCAATGCTGATTACCACCACCACCCCCAGGACGCCGAAGGGATAGGTAGCGGAGAAGCCGACTACCGGCTCCGCCAGTAGCCGCTCCACCAGTTCGGGCGGGGCCGTGTGCTTGATGGCGTCGAGCACGCCGGCCAGCGCCGGCGAGGTGGTGAGGCTCCCCGCGTACATGCCGGCCGCCACCGCCGCCTGCAGGTGCAAAAGCTTTTTGAGCGCCAGGCAGATCAGCGCCGCGCAACCCAGGGCACCGGCCACCAAGAGGTTGGTCTTCACCCCGTCGCGCCTGAGCGCGCCGACGAAGGCGGGGCCGGCGGAGAGACCGACCGTGTAGACGAACAAGGCCTGCCCAAGGACGTAGACGATCTCCGGGGCCTTCATGTCCGGATGCAGCGAGCCGAGTGCGATCCCCATGAAAAGCACCGCCCCCACGCCGAGGCTGATCCCGTACACCTTCACCCTGCCGAGCGGATAACCGACGGCAGCCACCAGGAAAACGAGCAACAACGGGTTGTCGATCAAAAGCTTCGTCATGGCGTTCACCACCTTTTAGCGGGCAATCGGCTGTCGATGCAGAGGGGTTTCTTCGGGGCAACGGCGGGGATGCGAGAGGTTATTTTTAACCCTGGGAAGTATAGCAGCTGTCTTTGCCAAAAGAAGGGGATCGATAAGAAAACGGGAGGGGGGGAGGTGCTAAAAAAAACGCCGCCGGAATAAAGTTCCGACGGCGTGGTGGTCACGGTAGCGTCTTGACGACAGGGCGGGAGGATCAACTGGCGGTGCGTCGCGCCACAAGCTCCAGGAAAAGGTCGAGCCGGTAGCCGGCAGCCTCGGCGGCCTCGGCCAGATCCGCGCAGAGGGCTTCGACGTTGCTGTGCTCCACCCCGGCAAGCTCTGCCGGAACGGCTGGTGCCGGCTGCCGGAGCAGGGAGAGAAGCGAGAACCCGTCGAGTAAAAGCTCCCAACGCTCCTTGTTGAACCAGCTGACGCCGCCGCTTTCGTGCACGAGCAGGAAATGCGCGGCGGCAGGTTCCGCTACCAGTTTTCCCACCGCAGCCGCCAGGCCGGACGTGCGGCACTTTTCCACAAAGGGTGCGCAGACGATGAGCACCTGCAACAGTTCGGCCCACTGCTTAGGCCAGAGGGGGACCACCTGGTCGGCGGCAGCGGCAGGCAGCGCCGCAAACGCCTCGGCGACCGGCCGGCCCAGGCCGAGGGCCAGAAGCGGGTGTGCCCCCTCCTCCTCCAGCGGCTGCACGCGGTGCAGCGCGAGCAGGAGACAGAGCAAAAGCCAGCGGCTCGGGTCGCCCGCCGGATCGATCGCCCCGGCCTGCAGGAGCCTCTCCAGGTCGGCAGCAAACGCCGCCGGCAGGAGGGCTAGCTGCTTCGCCCCGCCGTGCTCGCCAAGCGCCTGCCAGAAGGAGAGGAGCGGCGGCGTAAGCTGCGCCGCCACCTGCTGCTCTGCGAGGTCCTCGTCCTCGCAGAGCGCCGCCGCCTTCGCCAGCACGGCCCGCAGGGCGTCGTTCACCGCCGCGAAGCGCACCTGCTTCAGCTCTTCGGCGAGGCTCGGCACTCCGGCGCCGTTCAGCCGCTGGCAGAGCGCCCCCCAGGTGCCGTAGTCGTCGTCCCAGATCTCTTCGAAATCCAGGAAGGCGTGGTACTCGTAGGCGTGCATCTGTACGTAGAGTCCCTGCTCGCACAGCTCGCGGCCGTTTCTCAGGTAGCTTAAGCCCGTGGCGTAGTCCCGGAAACTGTAGTAGTGGCGGCCGTCCCCCTTGAACTCCAGCGCCTCGCCCAGGCTCTTCTGCACCAGCCGGTTGCCCCCCGCCTCCTTGCGCAGCATGCCGCAGGACATCCTGATCCAGCCGGCGGTGGAGGCGAAACAGTTGTGGAAGAAGATGACGCCGCGCTCGTCGCCTACCCGGTTTGAGTAGGCGAAGACGTTCTCGTCCACCGCGGAGCCGCAGTAGAAGTCGTAGAGCGTGAACTGGTCGGAGCCGGAGAAGATGTGGCGCCGGCGCATGAGCGGGAAGATGTCGCTTTCGTGCCGCTCCACGAAGTGCTGATCCGGCTGCTCGTCCCAATAGGCGCGCCGATACTCCATGCCGTACTTCTCGTGGAACCCTTCGATCTGGCCGTGACCGATCATGGGGAGCCCCGGCATGGTGACCAGGAGCACGGTTGCGCCGAAGTACTTCCCTTCCTTGCCGAACTGCTCCACCGCGGTCCGCTCGTCCGGGTTGTTCATGAAGTTGACGAAACGCTTCAAGATCTCCGGCTCGAACTCCAGCACGTTCTTCAGGGTCTGCCGGTACTTGGCGTTCTCCTCCATCTTCAGCATGTTCATGAAGGCGGAGTTGTAGACCCGGTGCATCCCCAGGGTGCGGACGAAGTACCCTTCCATCAGCCAGAAGGCCTCCGCCAGAAGCAGGGTGTCCGGCGCCTCCTGCGCCACCCGGTCCACCACCTCGCGCCAGAATTCGTTGGGGAAGACCTCGTCGAAGCGGGCGCGCTCCATGCCGTACTCGGCGCGGGAGGGAACGCCGCCGCCGTGGCCGGGGAGCGGATACCAAAGCCTCTGGTAGTGCTTCTTGGCGAGCGTCATGGCCGCGTCGAAGCGGATGATGGGGAACTGGCGGGCCACGTGCAGGATGGTACCCATCACCGCTTCGCGCACCTCGGGAATCAGGTAGTTCAACTGGGCGGTGTCGTTCCAGGGGGTGGAGGTGCCGTCGTTACCGTGGTAGATGTAGCGGACCCGCCCGTTGCTGCGCTCGACGTGCTTGAAGACCACGGCGGCGTCGGTGCGGTCCCAGTAGCCGTCCTCGACGTAAAGGCCGATCCGGCCGTCGCTTGAGAGGTCGGCGCCGGTAAACTGGTAGTCCGGGTAGGGCGGGTAATCGAGCTGGACGAACCAGTCGGGGTGCTCCAGGGTCCACTTCGAGTAAAGCCCGGTATGGTTGGGGACCATGTCGCTCGCCAGGCGGATGCCGCGCTGGGTGCAGCGCAGACGCAGGTTGTCCAGCGCCCATTCCCCCCCGAGGTCCGCGGCGATCACGTAGTCGTAGAGCGAGTAGGCCGAAGAGATGGCGTCGTAGTTGCCGGTGATCTGCTTGATCTTTTGCGAGGCCGGGGAGCGCTCCCAGATGCCGATCAGCCAGAGGGCCGTGAAGCCGTAGCGCGAAAGCCGGTCCAGCTCGGCGTCCGGGATCTGGTCCAGGGTGCGCACCTCGGTCCCGTAGGTCTTGGAGAGCTGGCCGAGCCAGACGTAGACCATCTTGGCGATCATCACCACGTTTGACATCCAGTCCGCGTCCCGGGAAAACCGCTCGTATTCCGGGTAATCGCCCGCCGACTGGTCGATCCCCTTGCCGAACTTGAGCACCTGCGCGTCGACGGTACCGCCGCCCCCCTGGAAAAAGGAGCGTCCCTCCTGCGAGACGATGTCCAGGGCGGTCACCAGCTCGCCCACCAGTTCATTAGGGAGGATGGCGCCCCACTTTTCGCGGATGAAGGCGATCTGGCCGCTCAGCGAATCGGGGGAGGCCTTGACCGGCGCGCGCAAAAGCTCCGGCAGGGAGTAGCCGAGCGGCTGGAAGGGGGGCGCCTTGGCGAGCAGGCGCTCCAGCCGGGAGATGACCGCCAGGTAGGGGGAGGAGTCCTTCAGCTGCCGGTCGTCGAAGAGTTGCCGGAAGGGGGTGAGGGCGGGGTTCTCCACGCTGAGCATCAAAAGGAACATCTCCGCCGACAGCGCTTCCCGCCTCCCCTGGTCGGCGTCGTCTTCCGCCAGATACTGCTCCGGCGTCTCCTCGCCCAGCACCATGCGCCGGGAGGGGTAGAGCGTCATGAAGCGGGAAACTGCCTCCCCCGCCTCGCCGCTGAAGGCGGGATAGCCGGCGTCGGCCATCACCCGGGCTAAGATGCCGGGCTGCTGGCGGCCGCAGTAGTCCGCGACCAGGTAGCGGAAGACGCGGTTCAGTATGGAGTAAAGGTGTAAAAGACCCGGCTGCACCCGCTTTTCGGGGGCGGCTACCTGCAGGTTGAGCTTGGCGGCCAGGCGCCGGGCGTAGATGATGCCGGGAGCGCCGTCAAGCCCCTTGAGCAGGGAGAGGTGGTCGACCCGGTCCCCGCAGGCGGCGGAGATCTGTATGTGAAAGGGGAAGTAGTCGGAGTGGGCGAACCGCTGTCTCATGAAGCACCTCTTCCTGGAAGTAGTTCCGGCGAGGCCGGAAAGCACGGTCCGATATGATACATCGTATTCCCACGACTGTCTTTAAAAAAACAACATTAATACTTGACCATCGCCAATTGTTTCACCAACGACACCGGCTCTTTGCCCTTGACACCGGAGTCCGTTTCCCCTAAAGCTAGAGACAGTCGTCAAAGTTTTTCGATGCACAGGACTACTGCCATTACTGCACAAAACCTCGTACAGCTTTTCCGCAAGCACCGCATCATCCTCGTCTCCGCGCTGCTGGTCCTGATACTGGTTCCGGCCACCCAGTTCACCCTCTTCCTGACGATCCCCGCCGGCGACGGATCGCGAGTCGAGCTGGTGGAACTCGCCAAGGGGCGCCCCTTACGCTCGCTGGCGAGCGAGCTCGAAGCGCGCCACCTGGTCAGGAGCGCCCGCCTGTTCACCCTCTACGCCCGCCTGAAGGGGGGCGCCTCCCGGGTCAAGGCCGGCACCTACCAATTTAACGACGGCATGCACCCCGGCGAGATCCTCGGCAAGATGATCGCCGGCGACGTCTACCAGCGGCTCTTCGCGCTGCCGACCGGCTACTCCACCTACCAGGTGGCCGAGATGCTGGAAAAACGCGGCATCTTCGGCAAGGATGCCTTCCTGGCCGCCTGCCGCGACCGCAAGCTCTTGGCGGAGATGGGGATCAAGGCCGACAGCGCCGAAGGCTACCTCTTCACCGGCACCTACAACATCCTGCCGGGGAAGAGCGAGCGGGAGGTGGTGCGGGAGATGGTGCAGCGGCAACAGGAGCTTCTGTCCGCGGAAATGGCCAGGGTCGCCGGCAAGCGGGAGGTCTCCAGGAACGGGCTTTTGACGCTCGCCTCGATCGTGGCCAAGGAGGCGATGCTCCCCGCGGAGATGCCGACCATCGCGGGGGTCTTCCAGAACCGGCTGAAGAAGGGGATGCGCCTGCAGAGCGACCCCACCGCCGTCTACGGCGTGCGGGCCTTCGCCGGCAGGGTCTCGCACGAGGACGTCGTGCGCCCCTCCCCCTACAACACCTATCTGATCGCCGGCCTCCCCCCGGGTCCCATCGGCAACCCGAGCAAAGAGGCGATCGAGGCGGTCCTGCACCATCCCCGGGTCCCCTACCTGTACTTCGTGGCGCGAGGCGACGGCAGCCATGCCTTCAGCAGCGACCTCGCCACCCATAACCGTGCGGTCCGCACCTACCTAAGATCCGCGCCCCCCTCCCACGGCCAGCCCGCCGCCCGCTAAGACCGCCGCTGTCTTGCCTTGCGGGTACGGCGTCTACCGCGTTTTCCATTCCGACCGAGGCGACGCTGAGTCCGACCACCGTTTTCCGGCCGCGGCATGCACCGCGCAGGCCGCCGAGGCCACCACCGCTTCATCACTCCCCTAACGAGGCACTTGAGTACCACCCAGAAGATCCGCTCCCCAAGCCACCAGCATATTTCTTCCATTGCCAACTCCTCCTAGCGTGTTTTTTCCCTACGAGGAGTATTGGACCGTCCAGCAACGGCTATTCTGTCTTTGCCGGCGATCCGGCCACTGCATCAGCCCGATTTTTTCGCTCGGTGAAATCACGGCAACCTCGCCCGCCATGCGCTTTTGCCGAAGCCGCCTTTTTTTCGTCAGCCTCCGTTCTGCACCTTCTCCCTCGTACATCTCCTCCTGTTGCCAAACCACGATTGGTTAGTATTATTTAAGTTTGTTTGCCGCCCCGCCCGTCCTTATCGCGCAAAATCAGAAAGTTACCAAAACTTTTCGCCAGAACCCCCGAGACATCAGCAACGCGGCGCGCACCAACGCTGCTGCAAAACCGCTGCACAGGGAGGAGACCATGAAGAAGATCGCCTTGCTCGTCTGCATGTTGTCCATTGCCGCCGCCCCGGGAATGGCCGCCGAGCCATCCGCCGAAACCGTCAAGATCGGCATGGTCAACGACCAGAGCGGCCCCAACAAAGGGGCGGGAAAATCGCTCAAGATCGGGGTGGAAGCCTATTTCCAGAAGGTCAACGAACAAGGGGGGGTGAACGGCAGGAAGCTCGAGCTCGTCACCTTCAACGACCAGTACGTGCCGGACAAGACGGTGGACGGCCTCTTGAAGCTGATCGAGGAGCAGAAGATCTTCGCCGTCATGGGCACCATCGGCACCTCCAACGGCGTCTCCATCATCCCGGTGGTGAAAGAGTACAAGCTTCCCTTCGTGGCGCCGCGCTCCGGTGCGGCCAACTTCCGCACCCCGGTGGTGCGCGAGGTGATCAACATCCGCGCCAGCCACCAGCAGGAGCTCGACCGGATGGTGGATCTTTTGATCAAGGAAGGAGGCGCCAAGCGCTTCGCCATCTTCTACCAAAACGACACCTTCGGCGTCGACGTGCTTTCCTGCGCGGAAAACGCGCTCAAGCGCCACGGGCTGTCGCTGGTAGCCAGGGGGTCCTTCGAGCGGGGCACCCAGGCGATCACCGCCGCGCTGTCGGCCATCATCGAAGCGAAGCCGGACGCCATCATCCTGGGCGCCATCTACGCCCCGGGTGCTGAGTTCGCCAAGGCGGCGCGCAAGGAAGGGCTGAAGAGCTACCTGGCCACCGGTTCCTTCGCGGGGGGGATGAACCTTGTGAATGCCGCCGGTCCCGCGGCCGAGGGGATCATCATGTCGCAGGTGGTGCCCCATCCGCAGGACATGAGCGTGCCGATCACCAAGGAGTGCAAGGAGGCGATCGACAGGAACCCGGGGGACATGGGTTACAACGCGGTCAGCCTTGAGGGGTGCATCGCGGCCAAATCGGTGGTGCTGGCGCTCGCCAAGGCGGGCTCCCCCCCCAGCAAGGACGGCTTCCTTAGGGCCTATGAGAGCATGAAAGACACGGACCTGGGGGGTGTCAAGCTCTCCTTCTCGGCTGACAACCATCAGGGCCAAAGCGAAGTCTACCTGGAAATCGTGAAAAATGGCGCACTGCAGCCCCTGAGCTCGCTGAAGCAATAGCGGCCGGGGTGCAAGCCGGGCCGTCCTCCGTCACGGGAGCCCGGCTTCAGGGAGAGGTGAGATGACCGTCAAGAGCAAGCTCTTCAGCAACATGGCGCTTACCATGGTCGGCATCGCGGCGATCGCGGGGATCGGTCTTTTTTCTATCGGCAAGGTCAAGTCGAGCATCGAGATCCTGACCGGAAAATCGACGCCGCTGCACCTGAAAATGCTGGAACTGCAGCAGACCGTGGAGAAGGTCTCGGCTGACTTCATGCGCCTGGAGATGACCAGCGAGCCCGCCGAGGTGAATGCGCTCTCGCAGACCATCACCGAGCGCATCCGGCGCATGGAGACCCTGAACGGCGAGATCGCCGCCGGTGGGGCCGCTACGGGGGTCGACACCCAGGTGCTGCGAACCATCGAGAGCACCGCGGTGCAGGTGGCGAACCAGCGGCTCAGGGACGTGGCCTCCTTCAAAAGCGAGATCGCGGTGGTGAACTCGGAGCTGCAAAAGGGAGAAGCCAGCGTAGCCTTGATGCGCAAGAGCATCAGCCAGATGGGGAACAACGCGCTTTCGGCCATCAACTCCTCCCAGGCCGCCAACCTGCAGGTGAACAGCTCCATCAAGAAGCTCCTTACCCTGCAAAGCCGGCTGAAGGACATCAGCCTGGTCCTGAGCGACCTGGAACTGGTGAAGAACAAGTTCAAGATCGCCCCGCTTCGGGAACGGCTGAAAAACACCATGGAGCTCACCCGCAACATCGAGTACGAAAAGGGGGACCATGCCGCCATCAAGGAGGTGAAGGGGATCGCCACCGACATCCTCAACAAGATCGCGGCCGAGGACGGCGGCCTGGTGGCGCTCAGGCTGGAGATCCTGAGCACCCCGGACAAGGCGGAGACCGAACAGTACGCGGCCAAGCGCCGGGAGATCACCAAGCCTTTGGAGGAAAGCAGCCGGAAGATCTTCAACACCATCGACACGCTGGAGCTGCAGATCGTCAAGGACCGCAACAACGTGGTCTCCTCGCTCGGCTTTCAAAGCGCCGCCTCAAGCGTGATGGAAGCGGGGAGCAGCATCAGCGTGGAGGTGAAGGAACTCAACGCCGGCGTGCGCCAGATCATGCTGAGCACCACCGAAGAGGAGGTCGCCCGCCTCACCGACGCCCTTTTCAAGACCGAGAACCGGGTCGCGGAGAACGTGGCGGTCGCGCGGAAGCTTTTGCTCAAGTCGGGTCAGATCAAGCTTGCCCAAAGCATGACCGAGGTCTCCGGCACCATCCGCCGGGCGGGGGCCTCCATCAAGAAGATCGAGGAGACCAAGCTCAACGTGATCCGCAGCAACCTCGCCATGCAAAAAGCGCTGGATTCGGCGCGCGGCATCTCGCGGGAACAGGCGCAGCGCAGCGAGGAGCAGGTAAAAACTATCGGCGAGAACCAGCAGCAGATCCTTTCCGCCGTGCGCCAGGCGGTGGAAAACGCCTCGTTCCTCTCCCTGGTCATGGTGGGGGTTTCGCTTGCCGTGGTGCTGGTCTCGCTGGCCATCAGCCTGCGCATCATCTCCTCCATCACCAAACCGCTGGCGCACGCCAAAAAGGTCACGGCCGAGATCGCCGACGGCAACTTAACCAGGCGGATCACCGTCTTCTGCCAGGACGAGATCGGCGAGATCTGCAACAGCATCAACGACATCGTGGTGCACTTCCACCAGGTGATCTCGCAGGTAACGCAAAACACCCAGCAGGTGGCCTCCGCCTCCACGCAACTCTCCTGCGCGGCCGAGCAGATGGCCTCGGGTGCCGCGCGGGTCGCAGGGCAGGCGTCCACGGTGGCCACCGCCAGCGAGGAAATGGCAGCCACCTCCAACGAGATCGCCAACAACTGCACGCAGGCCGCGGCCGGCTCGCAGCAGGCCAACAGCGCGGCACTGACCGGAGCCGACGTGGTGCGAAGCACCGTGCAGGGGATGAACCTGATCGCCAAGAACGTGCGCGACTCGGCACAGACCATCGGCAAGCTGGGGGACAAGAGCGAACAGATCGGCGAGATCGTCGGCACCATCAAGGACATCGCCGACCAGACCAACCTCTTGGCCCTGAATGCCGCCATCGAGGCGGCCCGCGCCGGCGAGCAGGGGCGCGGCTTTGCCGTGGTAGCCGACGAGGTGCGGGCGCTGGCCGAGCGCACCAGCGTCGCCACCCGCGAGATCGGCGAGATGATCCAGTCGATCCAGCAGGAAACCCAGCAGGCGATCAAGGCGATGGAGAGCGGGGTGAGCAGCGTGGAGCACGGCACCGTGGAGGCTGCCAAGTCCGGCACCGCCCTGGAACAGATCCTGGAGCAGATAGGTGCGGTAGCCCTGCAGGTGAACCAGATCGCCACGGCCGCCGAGGAACAGACCGCCACCACCGGCGAGATCAGCAGCAACATCCAGACGATCAACGAGGTGGTGCAGGACACCGCCAAAAGCGCGCAGGAATCGGCGTCCGCGGCACTGCAGCTTTCCCGGCTGGCCGAAGATCAGCAACGTCTGGTCGACCACTTCAAGCTCGCCTGACCGAAAAAACCACCCCCCTTCGGGAGCGGCCTCGGTGCCGCCGCGCCGCTCCCGCCCCTCCCCTTCCCCCCTCATCTTTCGCCCATTCGCCGCCAACTCCGCGTACTATCGGCACTTCCTAAAAAGACGTTGATCGCCCGCAGACTTTACATTAAAGTAGGACTCCCTCCGGCAAAAGGGCTAAATATCCGCCATTTTAAATAACGATAGCTACATGCGACACCGCCGTTAATTTCGGTTTTTTCCGTATAACCCTGCCGGCAAAGGAGCCACCTATGTTTCGCAATCTGAGCCTCACCCAAAAATTCGGCTTGGTTGGCACCGTGAGTGCGGTGCTGCTCTGCCTGTCGCTCGCCACCTCGGTGATGGGCATCCGCAAGATGTCCCGCGAGTTCTCCACCTTTCTGGAGAGAGACCAGGCCGTGACTCTCGCGCTCAAGGACCTCTACGCCCAGGGACTGCAGTCCGAGCAGGCCACCCGCAACATCCTGCTCAACCCGGCTGACGACAAGGCTGCCAACAACTACCAGCAGGCGATGGACGACTTCGACAAGGCCTACGCGGTACTGGCGGCAAAAGGGAGCGACCTGCCGGAGGTCAAGGCGCAAAGCGAGCAGATGCTGGCGACCTGGAAGGAAGCGGCGGCGCTGCGCAACCAGGTGCAGAGCCTCGCCAAACAAGGAAAGGCGCAGGACGCCCTGCAGGTGCTGGTGAAGGAGGAAACGCCCAAATGGCGCCAGGTGAAGGAGAAACTCTTCCAATTGAGCGGCGACCGGACCAAGCAGATGGAACTAAGCAAGTCAGACTTCCTCTCCCTCTCCAACCGGACCCTGATCGTCTCGCTTGCGCTGGGAGCCTTTGCCATCGTCTGCACCATCGTGCTGATGCTGATCGTGGTCATGGGTGTCACCGGCAAACTGCAACAGATGAGCGCGGTGATGGACGACATCGCCCACGGCGAGGGTGACCTCACCAAGCGGCTGACCGTCACCTCCAACGACGAACTCGGGCACCTGGCGAACGCGTTCAACCTGTTCCTCAACAAACTGCACGGCCTGATCACCACCGTGGCCCAGACCACCAACCAGGTCACCTCCGCCGCCCAGCAGGTCACCACCACCGCCGGCCAGATCGCCGCCGGCACCGAACAGGTCGCCGCGCAGGCGTCCACCGTGGCCACCGCCGGGGAAGAGATGACCTCCACCTCGATGAGCATCGCCCAGAACTGCGGCATCGCGGCCGACGGCTCCAAGCGCGCGAGCGAAGCGGCCTTCACCGGCGCTGCGGTGGTCGAGCAGACGGTGCACGGGATGGAGCGGATCGCGGAACGGGTCAAGGAGTCGGCGCGGACCGTGGAGGGCTTGGGGGCGAGATCTGACCAGATCGGCACCATCATCGGCACCATCGAGGAGATTGCCGACCAGACCAACCTGTTGGCGCTGAACGCGGCCATCGAGGCGGCCCGTGCCGGCGAGCAGGGGCGCGGCTTCGCCGTCGTCGCCGACGAGGTGCGCGCGCTGGCCGAGCGGACCACCAAGGCGACCAAGGAAATCGGCGACATGATCAAGTCGATTCAGAGCGAGACGCGCAGCGCGGTAGGCGTGATGGAAGAAGGGGTGCGGGAAGCGGAAAGGGGCACCAGCGAAGCCGCCAAATCCGGCGATGCCCTGAAGGATATCCTGAGCCAGATAAACGGCGTGACCACCCAGGTCGACCAGATCACGGTCGCAGCCGAAGAGCAGACGGCAACCACCAGCGAAATCAGCAACAACATCCAGCAGATCACCGCGGTCGTGCACGACGCGGCGCGCGGCGCCCAGGCTTCGGCGGCGGCAGCCGGCCAGCTCTCCCAGCTTGCCGCCTCCCTGCAAGGTGTCATCGGCCACTTCAAACTGTAGCCTTTCTCGTCCCTCTCCCCCGACCGGGGAGGGGGGCCCGTCATGAGCCCGTCAACGCGCTGCGGAGTCGGCTCCTCCGGGCTGTCCTCCGGGCTGTCCTTCCGGCTGTCGGCCCGGCTGTCCTTCCGGCTGTCCTCCCGGTAGGGTTTCTGCGAGTTCTTCCTCCTTCCCCGCCTGCTGGCCCCCCCGCTGGTTTGCCTTTTTGAACATGGTCACCACCTTCTCCTTCACCGAAAGGTAGTTAGCTACCATTTGATCCATGTAGCATTTGTAGGCCCAGACGATGATTCCCAGGAACACCACCAGGGAGAAAAGCCGCCCGAATTGCCGGGTTGGCAGCAGACGGGCCACTCTCCCGGCGATCAGCAGGCCGACCACGAGCGCTCCGACCATAGCCAACGGCTTGAACCAGACGTATTTGGCGGACAGCTCCTCGAAACGGTTGCCTGGCGCGGGCGGCTGCGGCTGTACCGGAGGGGGCTGCGGCTCTTCGCTGGCCGCGGGAGCCTGTTCCGCCTCCCGTTTCACCCCCGCCTTGGGAGCGTCGTCCTTCACCACTTGCACGCTCCCCCGAAACTTCACCGGCACCGAGTCCAGCCGGTCGGTGATGCAGAGGGTGCCCGAGGCGTCCTTGTACTTGTACAGGTCGGCCAGCGTTGCGCCCGGCAGGACGGCACAGGCGACGATACCAACCAACGTCATCAGCATTACCTGGACAGCTTTTATCGACATGCGCTCCTCCCATTTGCCAACAAGCATTCATTGGCCGGGCACAATATAAGGTTCCTGGCGCCATGTCAACCCGTTTTCGACTCCGGCGCCCACGACTCCGATTGCATCCCGGGGGGGCGGAACAACATGCTTGTCATCCTGAGCGTGGCGAAGGGTCTGCTTTTAAGCCGAATCAACAAGCAGATCCTTCGCCTCGGCTCAGGATGACAGTCCAAAAAACGTACGCGGGGGGTGAGCAAAACTATCGGGAGGATGGGCGCCGTGCCGCGCCGAAAAGCTCGGCGGCTGCGGCTTCGCGGCCGCATTTTTCCAGGGCGAGCAGGCAGTTCTTGCGCTCGCTGGGGAGATGGTAGAGGAGCAGCGATTTCTGCAGCGATTTTTCGCGGTCGCTGCGCGGGACGTAGACCTTTTCGCCGGTGAAGGGGTCGAAACCCGTGTAGTAGATGCAGGTGGCGAGCGTGCCGGGCGTAGGGGTGAAATCCTGCACCTGTTCCACGCGCATCCCCCAGCGCTTGAGCATGAGCGCCAGGTCGACCATGTCGGAGATGGTGCAGCCGGGGTGCCCGGAGATGAAGTAGGGAACGATGTGCTGCCGCTTGCCGAGGCGGTCGCTCTCGCAAAGAAACGCATCCCGGAAACGCTCGAAGCAGGCGCGCCCGGGTTTGCGCATGACCGCGGTCACCCGGTCGCTTAGGTGTTCCGGCGCGACCTTCAAGAGACCGCCGACGTGGTGGCCGACCAGTTCCCTGAGGTACTTCGGTTGACGCTCCAAAAGGTCGTAACGCACCCCCGACGAGACGGCGATATGCTTCACCCCCTTCACTCTGCGGGCAGCCTCCAGAAGGCGTGCCGCGGCGGTGTCGTCGGTGGCGAGATTCCCGCACGGCTTGGGGTAGAGGCAGCTCTCCCGGCGGCAGAGAGCCTCCGCAGCCGCGTTCTTGCAGGAAAGCCCGAACATGTTGGCGGTGGGGCCGCCGACGTCGGTCACGGAGCCGCGAAACCAGGGAAGCTGCGTCATCCGCTCCAGTTCCTTGAGCACGCTCGCCTCGCTGCGCGACTGGATGGTCTTTCCCTGGTGGTGGGTTATGGCGCAGAAGGCGCAGCCGCCGAAGCAGCCGCGGTGGGTAGTGATGGAAGCGCGTATCTGCTCGAAAGCGGGAATCGGCTGGTCGTAGCCCGGATGCGGCGCCTTGGCGAAGGGGAGCGCATAGAGGGCGTCCAGTTCCTCGCGCGAAAGCGGGAGCGACGGCGGGTTGCAGACGAGGTAACGCTCGCCGTGACGCTGGGTGACGATCTTGGCGCAGGCGGGATTCTGCTCCCCGGCGAACGTGCGGAAGGCCCGGGCATAGGCCTTGGCGTCGGTGGACACCGTCTCGAAACTCGGCAGTTCCAGTACCCGGTCCGCCGCTTCGGGCGGAGCCTGGGCGAGACAGGCGGTGCCACGGATATCGCGGATCTCGGCAAAACGCTCGCCCTCTTGCAGCCTGTGCACCAGTTCCTCAAGCGGGTGCTCCCCCATGCCGTACACCAGGAGGTCGGCCTTGGCGTCGAAGAGCAGCGAGCGGCGCACCTTGTCTTCCCAGAAGTCGTAGTGGGCGAAACGCCTGAGGCTTGCCTCGATGCCGCCGATCACCACCGGCACGTCGCGGTACGCCTCCTTGAGACGGGAGGTGTAGACGATGGTTGCGCGGTTGGGTCGGGCGCCGTGGCGGCTGCCCGGCGTGTAGGCGTCGTCGTGGCGAAGTTTCCTGGCCGGGGTGTAGTGGGCGACCATCGAGTCCATGGCGCCGGCCGCCACCGCGAAGAACAGGCGCGGACGCCCGAGCGCCATGAACGGCTCTTTCGAGCGCCAGTCCGGCTGCGCTATGATGCCGACCCGCAGGCCGAGCGACTCCAAAAGGCGCGCCAAAAGCGGCACCCCGAACGAGGGATGGTCGACGTAGGCGTCGCCGGTGACGAAGACGACGTCGAGTTCCTGCCAGCCGCGCGCCCGGGCTTCGGAAAGTGAAAGGGGGAGAAAGGAGGAGGGTTGCTGCTTGGGTGGTGCCTGTTTCATAAAAACCTGAGGTAGCTTGGTGGGCAGAGGGCTGCCCACCCTACGAGAAACGGGTTCCGTAGGGTGGGCACTCCGTGCCCACGCGGTCACCACTACGTTACGGGAAAATCGGCAGGAAGTCGAGCCCCAGCGTCTCGGGGAGCCCGCACATCAGGTTCATGTTCTGCACGGCCTGGCCGGAAGCCCCTTTCACCAGGTTGTCGATGGCCGAGACCACGATCACCCTGCCGGTGCGCTCGTCCACCGCGATGCCGACGTCGCAGAAGTTCGATCCCCTGACGTTAGCGGTGGAGGGGAAACGTCCCTCCGGCAGCACGCGCACGAACGGCTCGCCCTCGTAGAACGCCTCGTAGAGCGTGATCAGTTCGGCCGCCGTCACCTTACCGAGCGGATTGGAGTAGATGGTGGAAAGGATACCGCGATCCATCGGCACCAGGTGCGGCGTGAAGGTGATGGCCATCCGGGTCCCGGCCAGAAGCGACAGTTCCTGCTCGATCTCCGGGATGTGCCGATGCACGCCGCCGACGCCGTAGGCCTTGAACCCTTCGTTCACCTCGCAGTAGAGGTTGTCGACCTTGGCGCCGCGCCCGGCGCCGGTGACGCCCGAGGCGGCATCGACGATCACCGATTTCGGATCGATCACCTTGTTCTTCAAAAGCGGCGCCAGACCGAGGATGACGCTGGTCGGATAGCAGCCGGGGTTCGCCACCAGGGACGCCTGGCCGATCTCCGCCCTTCTCAGCTCGGGGATGCCGTACACCGCTTTCGACAACAGCTCCGGGTTTAGGTGCTTTTCGTACCACTTCCCGTAGGTCGCGGCGTCGTGCAGCCGGTAATCGGCGGAGAGGTCGATCACGTCCCTCCCCATCTTCAGGAAGGTCGGCACCACCTCCATGGCGGCCTTATGCGGCAGCGCGGTGAAGACGATGTCCACCTTCTCGGCGATCCCCACCGGCTCCACGCTTTCCAGGACGAGATCCATCCGTCCGCGCAGGCTCGGGAAGACGTCGCTCACCGGACGGCCGGCGTTCTGTTCGGAAGTGACGCAGGTAACGGCAACTTCGGGGTGGGCATGGAGTATGCGCAGCAGTTCTACACCGGTGTAGCCGCTTGCGCCGACGATGGCAACCTTGAGCATGAGAGCCTCCGTTTTTGGAAGGGATTAGCAGAGGGATCAGGGGGACAGGCACCTGCGGAGCCGGTCCCCTGATCGCGCAATGGCGAAGAAACGGCAAAAGGAGGAACCCTCTCGGATTCCCCCTTTGCAGTACATCGCGTCTCGAAAGACGATTAACGCTTGGAGAACTGGAAGCTGGCGCGTGCAGCCTTCTTGCCGTATTTCTTCCTCTCTTTGATACGCGAATCGCGAGTGATGAACCCGGCTTTCTTCAGCGTACCGCGGAGGTCGGCGTCGGCGATGATCAGCGCCTTGGTGATGCCGTGCTTGATGGCGCCGGCCTGGCCGGAGTCACCACCGCCCTTGACGGTGCAGAACACGTCGAACTTGCCGACGTTCTCGGTCAGCTCCAGCGGCTGCATGACGACCATCTTGGAGGTCTCGCGGCCGAAGTAGGCGTCCAGGGACTTGGTATTGACGACGATCTCGCCGGTGCCGGGCTTGATCCAAACCCTGGCGATCGACGACTTCCTTTTACCCGTAGCGTAAAAACTTGCTGCCATTTTCTATCTCCTGATGAACGAATTAAATGTTCAGATTCTTGGGCTGTTGAGCGGAGTGCGGATGGTCCGCGCCGGAATAGATCTTCAGCTTCTTCAGCATGTGGCGGGCAAGCTTGTTCTTCGGCAGCATGCCTTTCACCGCTTTCTTCAAAAGCTCTTCGGGTTTCTTCTCCAGGAGCTTGCCGGCGGAGATCTCTTTGAGACCGCCCGGGAAAGAGGAGTGGCTGTAGTAGCTCTTGTCGGCCATCTTCTTGCCGGTAAGGGCGATCTTCTCGGCGTTGACAACGATCACGAAGTCGCCGGTATCGACGCTCGGGGTGAAGGTCGGCTTGTTTTTGCCGCGCAGCACATTGGCGATCTGGGTCGCAATACGGCCGAGCACCCTACTATCCGCATCGACCAGATACCAATCCCTGGTCACTTCTTCTTTTTTGGCAACTTGCGTCGTCATCTTCTAACCTCACAGCTATCTGGATTTATCATTGAACTTACAGAAGATTGAGAATTTAATCGATTTGGCCCGCCGTGTCAAGACAAAAAGTCACGACGAAACAAAACCGTCCCCGGACTCGGCGAGTTTCCCTTCCAGTTTCAGTTTTTCCTCCGGGTAGAAAACCTGCATCAGGCAAAGCCCCTGCGGTGGCGCCGTCATGCCGGCAAGCCGCCGGTCGCCATCGCGCAACAGCCGGACGATATCCTCAGGCGGACGTTTCCCCAGCCCTACTTCCTGCAGGGTGCCGACCATGATGCGTACCATGTTTTTCAAAAAGCCGCAGCCGTTCACGTCCAGATGCAGGTAACGGCCGTGCCGGGAGATCTCGAAGGAATTGATCGTGCGCACGGTCCTCTTCGCCACGCAGTTCGCGGCGCGGAAGGCGGAGAAATCGTGTTCGCCCACGAAGTGTGCCGCTCCCCGGCGCATCGCCTCCACGTCCAAAGGCCCCGCCACGCGCCAGACGGTGGCCCGGGTGAGCGGCGAGCGGAGCTTGTCGAGCAGGATGGTATAGCGGTAATGCTTGGCGGCCGCGTGCATGCGCGGGTTGAAGGCCGGCGGCACCTCGCAGGCGTCCCGCACCGCGATGTCCGGCGGCAGCATGGTGTTGAGCCCTTCGCGGAAGGCGCGTAGCGGCAGGTTCTTGTCCGTTCGGAAACAGGCGACCATGCCGCGGGCATGCACACCGGCGTCGGTTCGTCCCGAAGCGCGCAGCGTAGTCGGCGCGCCGAGGAGGCGCTCCAGCGCCTCCTCCATCACCTGCTGGACCGCGACCCCGTTGGCCTGCAACTGCCAGCCGCAATAGGCCGTCCCTTCGTATTCGATGATCAGTTTGACGTTGCGCATGCGAGCCCGTTACTTGAGATAATCCTTGATCAAAAGCTCCGCGATCTGCACGGCGTTGGTGGCCGCCCCCTTGCGGAGGTTGTCGGCGACGATCCAGAGGTTCAAGCCGTTGTCGATCGACTCGTCCTCGCGGATGCGCCCGACCAAGGTCAGGTCTGCGCCTGCCGCGTCGATCGCCATCGGGTACTCGTTTTCCTGCGGGTTGTCGACCAGTTCCACGCCCGGAGCGGCGCTCAAAAGCTCGCGCGCCTTTTGCACCGTGATCTTTTTCACCGTCTCGACGTTCACCGACTCGGAATGGCCGAAGAAGACCGGCACCCGGACGCAGGTGGCGGTGGTCCTGATGTCCGCCCCCATGATCTTGGCCGTCTCGTTGACCATCTTCATCTCTTCCTTTGTGTAGCCGTTGTCGCAGAAGGCGTCGATCTGCGGCAGGCAGTTGAAGGCGATGCGGTGCGGGTAGACCTCGTTTTTCGCGGGCCGGCCGTTCAGGAGCTCGCCTGCCTGGACGCGCAGTTCGTCGAGTGCCTTCTTGCCGGTGCCGGACACCGCCTGATAGGTCGAGACCACGATCCTCTTGATGGTGCCGAAGTCGTGCAAAGGCTTAAGCGCCACCAGCATCTGGATGGTCGAGCAGTTGGGGTTGGCGATGATCCCCTTCTTCCGGTAGCCGGCGATCGCCTGCGGGTTCACCTCCGGCACCACCAGCGGCACGTCCTCGTCCATGCGCCAGGCGCTGGAGTTGTCGATACAGACCACTCCCGCCTTGGCGGCCGAGGGGCAGAATTCCCGCGAGCGCTCGCCTCCGGCCGAGAAGAGCGCGATATCCATCCCCTCGAACGAGTCGTGGGTCAGTTCCTCCACCAGCACCGCCTTGCCGTTGAACTCCAGCACCTCGCCGGCGCTGCGGTTACTCGCCAGGCACTTGATCTTCCCGACCGGAAAGTTCCGTTCCTCAAGACACTCGATCATCTGGGCGCCGACCGCGCCGGTCGCCCCCACCACCGCAATATTCCAAAGCCTGCTCATACTTAAACTCCTCTGCTCTAAACAAAACAGGAGCGCGCCCCCGTTCCTCACGGAGTACGCGCTCCAGAAAAAAACTTTGCCACGGAGAAAATCTGAGGGAGGAACTCTCCGATTTTCTCAGATTTTCTCCGTGGCGATGATTTTACTGCCTTTCCTTCAAAATCTGCAGCATGCGGCGCAGCGGTTCGGCGGCGCCCCACAGAAGCTGATCGCCGCAGGTGAAGGCGGAGAGGTACTGCGGCCCCATCTTCATCTTGCGCACGCGCCCGATGGGGACGGTGAGCGAGCCGGAAACGGCGGTCGGGGTGAGGTTCGCGAGGGTCTCCGCCTTGGTGTTGGGCACGAACTTCACCCACTGGTTGTCATTTTTGATCATCTCTTCGATGTCGGAAAGCGGCACGTCCTTGTTGAGCCTGATGGTCAGCGCCTGGCTGTGGCAGCGCATGGCGCCGACACGCACGCAGAGGCCGTCCACCGGGATCGGGGTGGTGGTGCCGAGGATCTTGTTGGTCTCGGCGAACCCTTTCCACTCCTCGCGGCTCTGGCCGTCCTCGACCTCGCGGTCGATCCAGGGGAGCACGCTTCCTGCCAGCGGGAAGCCGAACTCCTTGGTCGGAATGGCGTCGCTTCTCAGGGTGGCGGTGACCTTGCGGTCGATCTCCAGGATGGCGGAGCCCGGATTCTGCAAAAGCTCGGCAACCGAACCCTGCAGCACGCCCATCTGGGAGAGGAGCTCGCGCATGTTCGGAGCGCCGGCGCCGGAAGCGGCCTGGTAGGTCATGGAGGAGATCCACTCCACCAGCCCGGCGCGGAACAGTCCGCCCATCGCCATCAGCATCAGGCTCACCGTGCAGTTGCCGCCGATGTAGTCCTTGATCCCCTGATCGAGCGCCTGGTCGATCACGCCCCGGTTCACCGGGTCGAGGATGATGACCGCGTCGTTTTCCATGCGCAGCGTGCTGGCCGCGTCGATCCAGTACCCTTTCCAGCCGGCCTTATTAAGCTCGGGACGCACCGCCTTGGTGTAGTCGCCACCCTGGCAGGTGATGATCACGTCCAGCTTTTTCAGCTCGGCGATATCGGATGCGTCCTTCAGGGTCCCCGCGTTCATGGGGGCGGGCTGCCCCACCTGGGAAGTAGTGAAGAATACCGGCTCGATGCCGGCGAAATCGTTTTCTTCCTGCATCCGCTGCATCAAAACGGAGCCAACCATGCCACGCCAACCGACCAGTCCGACTTTCATAGGTACCTTCCTCTCTTATAAGTTAGTCAATCGTTGACTTATCTGTCATAACCCAAAAAAACCGCGTGGGCACGGGGTGCCCACCCTACCGGCCCTATTAAACACATCCCCCCTCCCCTGGAGGGAGGGGGGCAGGGGGTGGGGGAATAATCCTTACAGGTTCGCGATGATCGCGGCGCCGATTTCCTTGGTGTTCACGAGCTTCTCGCCCGCCTTATCCATGTAGATGTCGCGGGTGCGGTAGCCCAGATCGAGCACCTTGGCGACCGCGGCGTCGATGGCGTCCGCCGCCTCCACCAGACCGAAGGAGTAGCGGAGCATCATGCCGGCCGACAGGATCTGCGCGATCGGGTTGGCGATACCCTGCCCCGCGATGTCGGGAGCGGAGCCGCCGGACGGCTCGTACATGCCGAAGGAACCTTCGGCCAAGGAAGCCGACGGGAGCATCCCCAGCGAACCGGTCAGCATGGCGGCCTCGTCGGAGAGGATGTCGCCGAACATGTTCTCGCAGAGGATGACGTCAAACTGCTTCGGCCACTTTACCAGCTGCATGGCGGCGTTGTCCACGTACATGTGGGAAAGCTCGACGTCCGGGTACTCCTTGGCGATGCCGGTGACGACTTCGCGCCAGAGCACCGAGGTGGAAAGGACGTTGGCCTTGTCGATGGAGCAGACCTTCTTGCCGCGCTTGCGGGCCGCCTGGAAGGCGACGTGGGTGATGCGCTCGATCTCCGGCACGCTGTAGCGCATGGTGTCGACGCCGATCCGCTCGCGGCCGGCGCCTTCGATCCCCTTGGGCTGGGAGAAGTAGATGCCGCCGGTCAATTCGCGGATCACCAGCACGTCGAAGCCGCCGGCGATCACCTCTTCCTTCAGCGAAGAAGCGCCGGTCAGCGACGGGAAGATGATGGCCGGACGCAGGTTGGCGTAGAGGCCGAAGATCTTCCTCAGCGGCAAAAGCGCGCCGCGCTCCGGCTGCTCGTCGGGGGGAAGCGTTTCCCACTTCGGGCCGCCCACCGAGCCGAACAATATGGCGTCGGAGGCCTTGCAGATGTCGACCGTGGTCTCGGGAAGGGCGCGCCCTTCGAGGTCGATGCCCGCCCCGCCCACGTTGGCGTGAGTGCGCTCGAACGTGACGTCGTAGCGTTTCTCGATTGCATCCAAAACGTTCAGCGCTTCTGCCATAACCTCAGGGCCGATGCCGTCACCCGGCAATACCGCGACCTTAAAAAGCTTTCCCATTTGCAAACCTCCAGGATGTATTAAATCAGCAATTCTATTAGCGGCACCGTCATGTTGTCAACATAAAAAAAGACCGTTAAACGTGGGTTTGACGCGCCTAACCAGGCCGCTTTGGGCCGACTGCGACAGATTCTCCGCCCGCGGCTCGTTGAAATCCGACTTGGCGAGAAAACTTGTCCGGCGGCTGTGAGAAATAACCGTGTAAACACTAAGTAGCGGTTTAATTTCATGAGCCGTTATGATACATTCCCGGTGCCTGTGACCGCTTACGATGCTTCCCCCCCGGGAATTCACCCAATATGCAATCGAGCTACTATCTGATAGTTTCCTTCCAGCCCGAAGGAGCGTCGACAGCTTGGAGGCGAGATGACCACCTTTTCCCGGCTCACGTTAGTGGCCTGTTCTCTACTCGCTATGACGGCATGCTGTCCCACCACCACTAAACTTCTGGGCAATCCCATGGAGCCCTACCCGCCGACGGCCGAGCCGAAGGTGGGCGAATTCGTGCACCTGCCGACCGGCACGAAGGTGACGAAGCGGCAGATGCTCGACGTCGCCGCCGACGCCCGGATCGTCTACGTCGGCGAAACCCACGACAACCCCGCCTCGCACCGGCTGGAGCTCGACGCCCTCAAGGGGCTGGAGGAGCGCCATCCCGGACGTGTCTCCCTCGGCATGGAGATGTTCAACCGCTCGCAGCAGGCAGCACTCGACCGCTGGGTGGCCGGCGAACTGGACGAGAAAGCTTTCCTCAAGGCGGCGCGCTGGTTCGACAACTGGAAGATGGATTTCCGCTACTACCGCGATCTCTTGAATTACGCTCGCGAGCATCGCATCCCGGTGATCGGTCTGAACACCGAATCGAGCCTGGTGCAGGCGGTGCGCAGCAAGCCTTTGGCCGAACTCTCCCCAGAGCAAAAGGCACTGCTGCCCGAGTTGGACGAAAACGATCCCTACCAGCGCGGCCAGACCGAGGCGATTTTCGCCGGACATACCCACGGCAAGATGCCGATCGAAGGCTTCCTGCGCGCGCAAACGCTCTGGGACGAATACATGGCGGAATCGGCGGCGCGCTACCTGGCAAGCCCTGCGGGCAAGGACCGTCACCTTTTGGTGGTGGCAGGCGGCAATCACGTCACCTACGGTTTCGGCATCCCGCGCCGCGTCTTCCGCCGGCTCCCCGCCTCCTACGTCACGATCGGCGGCCGGGAAATCGAGATCGATCCGGGGAAAGAACCGGAAGTGATGGACGTCGAGCTTCCCGACTTCCCGATGGTGCCGTACGACTTCCTGGCCTTTTTCAGTTATGAAGACCTCCCCAAACAGGGGGTGCTTTTGGGAGTGATGTTCGATCAAACCGAAGGGGAGGGGCTGGTGGCGAAAACGGTGGTTCCCGGTTCCAACGCCGAGCGCGCCGGCGTCAAGGACGGCGACCGGTTGCGCTCGCTGGACGGCGACCCGCTCAAGGACGGCTACGACCTGGTCTATGCCCTGAAGCAGAAAAAGGAAGGCGACAAAAGCGTGCTTAAAGTCAACCGCCAAGGCACGACGCTGAAACTCGAGGTGGTTTTTCAGGCCGGCGAGCCGCACGACCACCTGAAGAAATAAACGACCAGGACGAGCAGAATAAAATGACGCACTGAGAAGAACAACAAGGAGGCAGCGGATGTATTCGATGAGCAACGTCGGAAGAAACACTATTGCCATGGTGCTAGCCGGAGGCAAAGGCGAGCGGCTGAGTCCGCTGACCCTCCGCAGGGCCAAGCCCAGCGTCATGTTCGGCGGCAAATACAAGATTATTGACTTCGTGCTGTCGAACCTCTTCAACTCCGGTATCAAGAAGGTCTACATCCTCACCCAGTACCGCGCCTACTCTCTCAACAAGCACATCCGCGAATCGTGGGGCAAGTGGACCGGCCTGGGCGAGTTCTACGTCGCCATCTCCCCCGAAACCAGAAGCGAAAGCGAGGAATGGTTCAAGGGAACGGCCGACGCCATCCTGCAGTACCTCCGCTTCGTGGAATCCTCCGACGCCGACTACGTCGCCATCTTCGGCGGCGATCACATCTACAAGATGGACATCAGCCAGATGATCGACTACCACCGCCGCAACCGCGCCGACCTGACGCTGGCCGCGCTGGAGGTGCCCTCCGAGGAAGCCAAACGCTTCGGCGTCTTCTCGGTCGACGACGACTACCGGGTCACCGCCTTCACCGAAAAACCCGAGATTCCCGAGCCGATCCCCGGCCGCAACACCTGCTTCGCCTCCATGGGGAACTACATCTTCTCCACCCGCAAACTGATCGAGGTGCTGCAGGAAGGGAAGAAGAAATACGAGGACCTCGACTTCGGCAAGCACGTCATCCCGATGATGCTGGAAAACCGCGACAAGGTCTACGCCTACAACTTCAACGACAACATCATCCCCGGCATGAAGGCGGAGGAACGCGGCTACTGGAAAGACGTCGGCACCATCGACTCCTACTACGAGGCGAACATGGACCTGATCGCCGTCTCGCCGCAGTTGAACCTCTACAACTACAAGTGGCCGATCCTGACCAACCAGGGGAACCTGCCGCCGGCCAAGACCGTTTTCGACGAAGAAGGGCGGCGCGGGGTGAACATCGATTCCTACGTCTGCGCCGGCTGCGTCACCAGCGGCGGCACAGTCAAGCGCTCGATCTTAGGTCCCCGCAGCAAGATCAACAGCTACAGCCTGGTCGAGGACTGCATCCTCTTCGAAAACGTCACCATCGGCAGGTACGCCAAGGTGAAAAAGGCGATCATCGACAAGAACATCGTGATCCCAGACGGCGCCACCATCGGCTACGACCACGACCAGGACCGTCTGAACGGCTACCGCGTCACCGAATCCGGCATCGTCGTAGTTTCCAACATGGAATTCAAGTGGTAGCCGGCCACCCTGCCCGGCGGCTGCGGCCGTCTATCCCCCCTCCCCTGGAGAGAGGGGGCGAGGGGGTGGGGGAAGGTTCGCGCCCTTTGGCAGCGCTTCTTCTCGCCGTCCTCCTCCTTTTGGCCACCGCCCTCCCCGCGTCCGCGCAGGCGGCGCACTCGCGCGACGTCCTCTGGGGGATCGTGACCAACTGCCTCGACACGACAGCTCCCAACTACTGCACCGCCTGCACCACACCCAGAACCGACAGCAGTTGCGGCGCCAAACTCTCCTGCCAGGAGAGCCTTGACGTCTGGGCCGAAACCCGCGACTTCGTCGCCGTGCGCGACCGCAAGATGTGCGGCTGCCCCGCCGAATTCGTGCACGCCATCGCGGTACCGCGGGCACGCGTGACCGGAGTGGAAGATCCGCACCGCCCCGACGGCATCTGGTCCTTCGCCTGGGCCGTAGCCGAGAAGAAGATCCCCGACGCGAGCAGCGCCGCCCTGGCGATCAACCCCGCCCGGATGCGTTCGCAGGACCAGATGCACATCCACATCCACATCCTCAGGCTCAAACCCGGCGCCCGCGACAGCATGGCCGGCGCCTGCAGCACCCGGCTCCAAAAACTGGACGACGTCTGGAAAGCGGCGGCCAAGCTCGCCGCGTCCAGCGGCCTGGCGGATTACGGCGTACTGGTAGCCATCCACCCCGAAGGCGGATTTCTCGTCGTAGTCGATCCCGCCAGCCCCGAAAAAGACTACGCCCAGGAGCGCTGCCACTGACACATCACTCCCCTTGACGTTTGCGCCCGCATCGTGTCATCCTGAGTCACGCGCAGGAGTATCGACGCGGCGTTTTTCACACTTAAGAGAGCGTGTATGCGCACCTACCGCGACAGCAAACGTGCCGGCAAGGAAGTCATCAGGATCGTTGCCGTCTATGCCATTTTCGGCAGCGCCTGGATCTACTTCTCCGGCAGCGCACTCAACTGGCTGGTCGCCGACCCGCAGTTGCACGCCACGCTAGAGGTCTACAAGGGACTGTTTTTCATCCTGCTCACCTCGGCACTCCTCTTCCAGCTGATCAGCAATTTCGCCTACCGCAACGCCCAAACCATCAGCCAACTCGCCGAGAGCGAGGCACGCTTCGAAGCCATCTACCACAGCGTCAACGACGCCCTCATCATTCACGACAAGGCCGGCGACATCGTCGACGTCAACCGCACCATGTGCGAGATGTTCGGTTACAGCAGGGAAGAAGCCCTGCAGGTGCAAACCGGCGACCTCAGTCTCGGAGAGTTTCCCTTCAGCCGAACCGAAATCAGAAAGCGGCTGGAGCTTGCCACCCAAGGCACGCCGCAGATCTTCGAATGGCGCAGCAGGAAAAAAGACGGCACCCTCTTCTGGACCGAAATCAACATGCGCAGCGCCGACCTCAACGGCAAAGAGCGCGTCATCGTCATGCTGCGCGACATCGGCTCCCGCAAGCAAACAGAGGAGGCCCTGCGGCAAAGCGAAGAGATCCTGCAAGTGCTGATGGAAGAAATGCCGGCGGGCGTCGGCTGGTCCGACCAGGAAGGGGGCATCCAGTTTCTAAACGGCTGCCTGATCGACTGGTTCGAGGTTACGCCGGCCGAGGTGCCGACCATCGACCACCTGATGCTCAAGGTGTTGGACGACTCCTGTCGCGTGCGGGTACTGGAAACCTGGAGCACCGCCATCAGGGAAGCGCGGGTGAGAGAGACGCCGGTGCCGCCGATCGAGGCGAAAGTGCTGTTCAAGGACGGCTCGCTCAGGCACGTGATCCTCAACACCCGCCTGGTGTTCGACCGCATCCTGTTCATCTTCACCGACATCAGCAAATGGGAGGCGATGCAAAGCGACATCCTCAAGGCCCAGAAGCTGGAATCCCTGGGGGTACTGGCCGGCGGCATCGCCCACGACTTCAACAACATCCTTACCGGCATCCTGGGCAACATCTCCTTCGCGGCCCTGCAGATCGACGAAAAGCATCCGGCGCGGCGCCCGCTCGACAACGCGGAGAAGGCCTCCATGCGAGCTGCGGAACTCGCGCACCAGCTATTGACCTTCGCCAAGGGGGGAGAGCCGGTCAAGAAGCCGGTGTCGATCGGCTCGCTCGTGCACGAATCGCTGTCGCTTGCCCTGCACGGCTCCAAAGTGCAGCCTATCGTGAACGTCCCCGCAGCACTGCACGCCGTCGAAGCCGACGAAGGACAGATCAATCAGGCCTTCAACAACGTGATCATCAACGCGCTGCAGTCCATGCCGCAGGGCGGCACCCTCACCGTCGCCGCCGAGAACGTCGTCCTTGCCGGCTATAACCGGCAGGGGCTCCCGGCCGGCGATTACGTCAAGATCTCCTTCACGGATGGGGGGAGCGGCATATCGCCTGAAAACCAGAAGAAGATTTTCGACCCGTACTTCACCACCAAGGCAGGCGGTACCGGCCTCGGGCTTGCCTCGGTTCATTCCATCGTCAGCAAGCACAGCGGCCGGGTCGAAGTCGATTCCTCACTCGGCAGCGGCACCACCTTCACCTTTTTCCTCCCCTCCCACGGCAAGTCGTTGGCGAGCAGCGAGCGCACACCGGCCGTGGCCACCGGGCAAAGCTGCAGCACCGGCTCCATCCTGGTAATGGACGACGAAGAAAGCATCAGGGCCTTGGCGACCAGCATTCTGGAATATTTGGGGTTTGCGGTAGTAACCTGCGGCAACGGCCAGGAAGCGGTGGAGTTATACAAGGCAGCGAAAGAGGCGGGACATCCTTTCCTGGCAGCCATCATGGATCTGACCGTTCCCGCCGGCATGGGCGGCAAAGAAGCCGCCGAGCGTATCCTGGGCTTCGACCCGTCCGCCCGGCTGATCGTCTCCAGCGGCTACTCGAACGATCCCGTGATGGCCAACTTCACGGACCACGGTTTCCGCGCCGCCGTAGTCAAACCCTACCGCTGCGCGGAGATCCAAAGAGCGCTGGAAGCAGAATAATTATTTACGATCTTATATTCACCTGTCCATTTCGTTCTGCCAGTGATATAAATATACGAACGTATATAATTACGAGGGGCGCAATGAAGATAACCAATGCGGCAGAGATAGGCCGGGTTATAAACGAGAAACGTAAAGAAGACGGCCTGACGCTGGAGGAAGCAGCTGCGGTCTGCGGGGTGAGTTATGCATTTCTGTCGGCTTTGGAAAATGGCAAGGAAACGGTCCGCCTGAACAAGGTATTACAGGTACTCAAGTGTCTGGGGATCGAGCTGGAGGCAAAGCGGCGGACCTGGGCGGCGCCCGGAGCCGAATCATGACCGCTGCGTTGCTGGTGAGGATTGACGACGTTGTGGTCGGACGGCTTTGGCTGGACGAAAAGAAGCACTTTTGTTTCCAGTACGACATGCAATGGTTGGAGCATTCGCAGATCCCCTTGTCCCTCTCGCTGCCATTGCGGCCGGCTCCCTATCTCGACGACGAGTCACATCCCTTTTTTGCCAATCTTCTCCCGGAAGAGAAAATCAGGGCCGTGGTCGCCCGGAATCTAGGCGTTTCCATAAACAACGATTTCGGACTTCTGGAGCGGATCGGGGGAGATTGCGCCGGCGCGGTTTCTCTTTATCCACAGTCCGGCAGACCCAAAAGCGAACCGGGCAGATACCGCCAGCTTTCGGCAGATGAACTCGCTGCCATCATGAGGGAACTGCCGCGTCGTCCGCTTCTCGCCGGTGAGAAGGGAATACGCCTCTCACTGGCCGGGGCGCAGAAAAAACTGCCGATCTTCTACGATGAAGAGTACTTCCATCTCGGATACGGCACTTTCCCGTCCAATTACATCATCAAGCCGGCGATTGAAGAGTTGGATGGCACCGTAGAGAACGAGGCTTTCTGCATGGCACTGGCCCAAGAAATGGGCCTGGAAGTGCCCCGTTCGTTCATTTATCAGCACGAGGAGACGAGAGTTTTCGTCGTCAAACGGTATGACCGCATTGCGACCGCGGATGGGACAAAGAGGCTGCACCAGGAAGACTTCTGCCAAGCATTGGGGATTCCGCCCGAGTTCAAATACGAGACCGAGGGGGGGCCGTCACTGGCGGCGTGCTTCAACCTGCTGCGCCACGCCAGCACCAGATCGGGCAAGGACGTCTTGTCGCTCTTAAACTGGGTGATCTTCAACTACCTCATCGGCAATTCCGACGCCCACGGGAAGAACCTCTCCTTATTGCTGTTGCCGGAGGGACCCAAGCTCGCCCCTTTCTACGACCTCCTCTCCACAAGGATCTACGCTCATTACGGCCTGGCGGAAGGTTTGGCCATGAAGATCGGTGGAGAGAGCGATCCCAAGGCCATCCGTAAAAAACACTGGGAACTCTTTGCCGAGGAGGTCGAGATCAAA
>Ga0209415_10000594_pt1 | contig 67790 bp, 64 predicted proteins | sample PeaSoiSIISIP2007_FD_187696 | JGI IMG/M metagenome (GOLD analysis project Ga0209415, IMG submission 187696) | Peat soil microbial communities from Weissenstadt, Germany - SII-SIP-2007 (SPAdes) (version 2) | ecosystem: Environmental > Terrestrial > Soil > Wetlands > Peat | place: Germany...
GGGGCGCGCGGATTTGAACCGCGGACCTCCTGCGCCCAAGGCAGGCGCGCTACCAGGCTGCGCTACGCCCCGACATGGAGTGCTGCATTGATTCTAAAGCACTCTCCAACTTCGTTACCACTCCGAAACCCTATTTTCTAGGTCAACGGTGCCGATCTTCTATTAAGGTGCGGAGCCACCGCAGGAGCTTTCCCCGGATCGTTCCGCTGTGGCAAGGACGTCTGCGAGGCTTCATGCGACGGGTAACGATCGCGTGCCGCAACAGAAGCGCGTCCGCGGTATGCCTGCTTCGCTGTGCTACCTTAGGCAAATATGAAAGCTGATAACCTGAGGGACGTGCGAATAACCGTCGATGCGTGGCTTCCGCCGGAGATGGCGGAACGCGCGGAAAGCATCGGCGTCAAGAAGGCCGGTCTTGATTTCTTGACCATGCTGGTACTCGGGATTCTCGCGGGAGCTTTCATTGGTCTGGGAGCGCTTTTTTCCACGACGGTAACGGCGTCGCCCCTCCCCTTTAGTGTGAACCGGCTACTGGGAGGATTGGCATTTTCTTTGGGCCTGATCCTCGTCATTGTGGCCGGCGCCGAGCTCTTCACCGGGAACAACCTGATTGTGATGGCGTGGGCCAACAAAAGGGTCACCACGGCACGGCTACTGCGATGTTGGGCGATCGTTTACGTTGGCAACTTGATCGGAGCGGTGGCTACCGCCGGGCTTGTCTTTCTGTCGAAGCAATATTCCTTTGGCGCGGGAGCGGTAGGCAAGAACGCGCTCACGATCGCGCAAAACAAGTGCAATCTGGGCCTTGTCGAGGCTGTAACGCTGGGGATCTTGTGCAACGTGCTGGTCTGCCTCGCGGTATGGTTGTGCTACAGCGCTCGGACGACGACGGACAAGGTCGTCTCTATCATTTTTCCGATCACTGCCTTCGTCGCCGCGGGCTTTGAACACAGCGTGGCGAACATGTATTTCATTCCCGCCGGGCTCCTGATCAAGACGTTTGCGCCGCCCGAATACTGGAATCTAATCCATGATTCGGCCTCCTCGTATGCCGCTTTGACTTGGATGGGTTTCCTGCGAAACCTGGTGCTTGTCACGCTGGGAAACACGTTCGGAGGGTCCTTGATGGTGGGTTTGGTCTATTGGTTCACTTACCTGCGAAAGGCAAGCCAGCCGGACGCAAGTGACGGGGCGTGATGCAATTCGGTGCTGGATGTAACATCTGGGCCGCCTGCGCCGGGTGACTACGGCTTGACGGTTTCCACCGCGGGGACTACCATCCGCTCAAGTGCTGGGTAATTCTCTCCCGGGGAGGCTTTCATGGTCCGGTCCCTCACAGTCATCCTCCTTTCCTGTTTTTTCCTAAGCGTGAGCGCGCAGGCGGGCGAAGCCAATATCGGATCCATCGAGAACTCCGCGGGTGGCACGCTCATACTCCATGAAGGCAAGACGTTTTCGGCGACGGCGGGCGCCGTCTTGCAACTGAACGATATCGTCGTTACAAATCCGGGTGGGCTGCTGCGGCTCGCGCTGACGGACGGATCAGCGCTGCTGCTTCAGGAAAACACCGAGCTTCGCGTGGTTACATTCGATACCGCGCAGCAGCAAACGCTGGTTGAAATGCTGCACGGGCACATCCTTGTGGAAGTGGCGCCGTACACGAAGCCTGGCGCGCGGTTCGTGGTCGATACGCCGACGGCGTCGGTGCTGGCGATCGGAACCACGTTGGAAGTCGAGACGGCATCCTCGGCCGGCACGATCACGTCCAGGCAGGTGGACGATCTGCCTACGTCGGGTCGAAATCCAAACTCCTTGATAGCGCTGGAGCCGGGAACAGCAACCAAGGTTGGAAATGCTATCAAGGCCGTGCCACCGAAAAACTCCATCGGACAGCCGGCCCAGCCAACGAGCCTCCTGGGTATTCAACCCGGGACGTTCAATGCATCCGGGCTCGGACAGTACCCAAATGTCGGGGCGACCCTGGTGGGAGGATTGAATCATTTCGTTGTGACGAGCAACATCAATCCGAGCATTCCGGGGGTGACGTTCCTCTCGCCCGGCCAGTCAGCCCAGGTCACACGAGATTACTCCCCCGACCTCGGTGGACCGCTTGTGAAAGACAAGCTCTGGTTTTGGGGCAGCTATGGCAGGAACGACATCCGCAACACCTCCACGAATGCCATCCCGGGGTGGCGTGATTTCGGCGGCAATGGCCAACCGTGCACGCCCGGAATCGTCGTAAACGGCCAGCCGATTTCGATCGGCGGCGTGATGCCGAATTTTCAGTACAAGGTCCTGGGGATGGGGACTTCGACGGGAAATGCTCTCCAGCTTCAGGTCACGAACCAAGGACCGTGCCCGCTGTACTTCTTCGTTCCATCCGGGACGATCATGCAGCCCAAGGGGTTCACGGAGCGGGTGATCACAGGTTTTCTTCTGGGTGGAACGCCGAGCCTTAAGGATTTTCAGAAGATGATCACATTCGGGCTTTTCCTGCGCATCGGTCCACCAGGTCTGGTGACCGCGGAACCGCCCATGCCCGTGAGCAACGACGTAACGGAAGCAATGCGATCATACTGCGTGCAATTGCACAAGTTGGCGCCGCATCCGAAGACGGAATACAAGTTCGGCGACGAGGGCGACCAGAATGAATACGGCGGGAACCTACAGGTGCTCGACCGGGCCTTTCAACTTTTGCAGTCGGGACAGATCCAATCCTCCATGGGGCATGGGCTGGACCCGATTGTCCAGTGGTCTCTGTGGGCGAAGCTCGGGAAAATGGACCGAAAAGATTTCTCTGAGGAGTATGAAAAACTGGTGCGCAAGAATTTTGAAGCCAAGAGAGAGAAGATCGACAAGGCGACGGAACAGCGGGTGAAGGATTCCGAGGAAGAGCTCTGGAAATTGGTGCAGGTCGTATTGAAGTAGCGAGGAAACCTCGCAATTCCCTGTTTCGAAAGCCCTGCATCATCCTCGCAAGAACAGTCTGGTGCAATTCTTCAGTCCGCGGGGGTGGCGGGACTCGCCTTGGAAATTTTCTCTGCCTCGCTGAGCACCGCCGTGATGTCGGTCCAGCGGCCGGGCGCGAGACCCAGCAAAGTGTTCTCGATACCCTTCGCCCACGGGACCTTCATGACTTCGGCGTTTTTCTTCGACTGCTCCAAGAACGTGTCCGTGAATTTCTTCGCGTCCCAGTTCTCGATCTTCGTCCAAAGGGCGTACTGGCGAATGAATGCGGCGTAGTCCTTGGGGTCGCTGTCGGGGTGGAGCTGACCATTGTCCGCGAGGCTGTGACCGGCTTGAAGAATGGACCGCAGCGGCTTGAATTTTTCCTGCATGGCTTGAGGAGCGATGCGAAAGAGCGCGCCGGCCTCGGGTGGGAGTTTGATGAAGTTGAGGCAGAGCGCGCCGATTTGCTGCGTAAGAACACCGGCCGCGCCCGGGTGGCGGTCGGCCACGGACTTGGCGTCTCCGCTTTGCTGGACCGGTTCGAGGACGATTCCGGGTGGCATGCGGATGTCCTTCAGCCTCCCCGAAGGATCGAAGAGCTGAAGCTGAAGGGCTTCGTTGCCGGTCTTGCCGTTTGAAACGATCGAGAATTCGACGTCGCCCGATTCGGAATTCGCGGGCGATTGGGCGGCTGGCGGCGATTGAGCGCCGGCAGCTGCTTGGGCGCGCGGCACGCCGCTGATGCGCGAGTGATACGCAACAAGCTGCGGGTAGCCCGACGATTGCGCACTGTCGGGGGCGTGACTTTGATTCAAGAGCCTAGCCACGGCCAGGGCAGCTGCTGCGGGGCGAGTTTGGAGTTGAGTATTCTGAGGAACGCCTTCACTTGTGGCATCCAGCGTATCGGTGAACTCAACCTGGAAATCGGAATTCGCGCCCGCGGTGCCGAGGCTGCTTGCCGAGGACTGAGCCCAAATCGGCAGCAAGGGATTAAACACGGGAGTTATTCCCCCGGCGAATTCTTCGTTCCTCACCCCAGCTCCAGCTCCAACCGGGGAGCCAGTCTGGGGCGCGCCACCGCCGACGGCGTTCCCACCGGGCGCGGGTGCCGCGCCGCCGTAGTTGTAGGACAGGCGCAGCTTGAAATCGAGCTTCAGATTGAAATCATTGCCACCGACGGAGAAGATGCGTTCCGGTGGTTTCAAAAAACTATCGGGCAGGGGGCGGAATGGCGACAGCATGGCCGCCGAACTCGCTCGTCTCTTGCTGAGAGTATCCTGGAGGCTGGATCCGATGGCGTTGAGCTGATCTGCTGTTAGGGTTGCCGTGATATCGGAAATGTCTTTGAGATAGTTGTAAACGATGGTGCGCGACGTGGCCGTGCCGTCGGCGTTGAAATCCTGATAGGTCTCGGTGGTGGTGCCGTCCAGACGATAATCATAGATGTCGCGGTATTTGATATGGCCCTGCGCGTCGAAGCCTTCTTCAACTTCATACGTCGGATAATCCGACCAGCTGTTGTAAACACTCCGATCGCGCCAGCGGAGAACGCCCTTGCCATCGTACTCGGACTCGTCTTCGAAGGTCGAACTCCATTCCGTAACGGTTCGCCCGCCGAGAAAGCCGGTGTACGTGGTGGTGTAGCCGCCCGGAGTAGTCTGAGAAGGGATCGTTTCGCCGATCACTCTTCCCGACGGACTGTAGAACGTCTCATGCACAAGATTGTCATTGGCGTCGTAGTCCGCGACTCGAGTCTCGCCGAACTCGTCCTTGTCGGTGTAGCGAAGTCCGCCGGAGACGATCGGAGACTTGACCATCCCGGTCGAACCAGGAACGTTTCCGCCCGCGCTTAAAGCAGGCTTCTCCGGAGGGGGGCAGGGGGGTGCTGGTTGCGCCGCAGGCGCGGGCAGAGCAGCCTGCGCTGCGGGCTGCGACTGCTGCTTGTTTTTCGCGCGCGCTCGAAGATCGGCCGCTTCCTTGGACAGCTCGTCGGCCTTGGCAAATTCTTCCTTGGCTTCCGCGCCGAGACGGTCGCGTTCGGCAATCGACGACTTCGCGTCTTCCGGACGGTTGTCGTCGAGTTGCTGGCGTGCCAGCGCGTCGTATCCCCGGGCCACGCTGAGCGTGTGCTCGGCGAACTTCTGCCAGTACGCGGCCTGCTTGTCGAGGTAGTCGGCTTCCTTGTTCAGCTCACTCGCGTTGTCGTTGTAGGTCCCTGCGCCGTAGTACGTCTGCTCGAAATCCCGCTGTTGCTGCTGCCAACTTGCGTACGAGAGCTGGCACGTGTTGGTGGGTGCCCCGGCGGAATCCTGGGGCACCGCATAGGAAGTGCCGGAAGCGGGACTTGGATTCGGCGCTTGCTGGCCCGCGCCGCCTGCTCCTGTGGCAGGATTCGAAGGAGGCGCCGCGGGAGTCTGCGACGGTGGCGCCGGGGATTGCGCCTGGCCGGGTGCGTTCGGCGTTGGAGTAACTCCCACGGAATTGGACGAAGTTTGAGGTTGAACGAGAGTTCCGCCTCCTGGATTCGGCTGAGGAGATGTGCCGGGCTGGCCCGTCGTCGAACTACCTGTACCGCCGCCGGCGGTTTGCGTTTCTTTACGAGCACCGCAAGCGCAACCGGTACGCACGTAGATCTGCGGGGCTTGGTCGGATACACCCGAACGCCACGAGCCGTTCATCACTTCCTTTGTGGTCGTGTAAGTCTGCGCCAGGTCCACATTGCCGCCCGGGCTAGAGGCTGCCTGATCGTTGAATGCGGAAATGAACTTGTTCGTGAAAAAGCCCCCCGTGGGACCGCGCCAGTCCCACGAATAGTACCCGCGAGATTCGTGGGTCGAGTCGGTGGCAGAGATGATCGTGTAATTGGGGGGGCAGGGCAGCTTCTTCAGGATATCGTTGAAGTCCGAGGCCATTTTGCCGGAGTAGCATGCGTCAATGATGATGATGATCCGGCAGGGTCTGCACTTGCTGAAATCAAAGCTGTTGGCCGTCAGAGTCTCGTACGTGACAGGATCGCCGGATTTGTACACTCCGTTCGAATCGAGTTGAACGCCGTCCTTACCCGGAGTTATGCCGTGAGCCGTGATGTAGACAAAAAGCGTGTCGTCGGGTCCTGCCGCCAAACACTGCTGCTCGAACTGCGTTTTCAACGCGTCCATGCGCGGCGACCGGCCTGGTCCGTTTAGGCCGACGGATTCGCTGGGCTTGTTGAAACGCACGCTGGCCGGCGGGATTCCGCCGTGGCCAAAAAGACCGGTGATGTTCTGGATGTCGGCATTCTCGTCGCTTTCATCGGCGCCCTCGATAATCATGCCGTAGGTCGTACCGCCCCCGCTGGAGGCCGCTGGGGTCTGCGGCTGCGGAACAGCTGCGCGGGCAACGAGCGGTAAGTGGAGGAACGGCGTCCGATCAGCCAGCAGGCTGGCGAGCATCAAGTGCCCGCGAACATTTCGATCGGTGGAATCAAGTACGCGCGTGGATGTCCCGTAGCGCGCATCGCGGATGACGGCAGTAAGTCCGTGCGCGGCGGGCGCGTTCGCTGTCGGCTTCGACCCCGAAGGACGTTTCGGACCAGACAACAGGTCCGGTGACTTCATGTTCGCATCATGATTTCCGTAGTAGCTAAGCCCGTTAATGATCGGCCAGGATGTCACATCCCGCTTCGTCAGCTCTCCCGTGGCGGCGTCGACAAAAAAGAACTCAACAGGGTGCTGAAATCGCGCTGTCGCGTCGGGATCCACGTAGATAAACCACTGCTCCGCGGGCGCCGTATAGGTCGAAGCCGCGCTTGGCTGGCCGCTATCGTCGCCGTACACCGGAGCGACGGTTGTTCCAGCAGGAAGCGGCTCCTGCGGTCCGATGATGATGGTGGCCTGCGGGTCCGTAGTGATCGAGGAAAGGGCGCCCATCACAACGCCGACCGCGGCCGCGCGCGTCATGCGCGGAGCGCCGAGGTTGGCCGTTGCACCGCCGAAAACTGTGACCGGAAAATCGCCGGTCGGCCCCGCCGTTGTTGCGACGTGAAGCACGCCCAGGCCAGCCGGAATATTTTGAAGTGTGAACGCACCCGTGCCGTCGGTCTTCCCGGAAACGGAACCGATGCTCACCGTCGCGCCTACGGCAGGGCTCGCGCCAGCCGGCGGTGCCTGTGCGCGGCCGAGCACCACCGCACTGTCTGCATTCAGAAACGCAACTCCTGCGAGTCCGCCCGTGGAAGGCGTTCCCACACGACCGTCTTGGGAAGCGTTTCGGGGGCTGGCATGCGCGGCCCAGAAGCAGCAGGCAAGTAGGAACGCGCATAGGAAAATGGCAGGAATCTTTCGAGAAGCTGCGAGGCTGGGCATGGGTAACTCCGTCCGCGCGCGCAATCTGGAAACGTCCCAGGAAATTGGTGCATTGTGCTGCCACGGAAAACACGAGTCAAGCGGGAATCCCGAGATGAATCAGCGCGGCCCGGTGCGTGCCCTGCGACGCTACGACACGCCGCATTTCGCCGAGGGTTCAGTTGATGAAGGTTGAGCTCTGGTGGCGGGACCGGGGAGATGACCTGAAATTATCCGCGAACCAACTCGCGGCGAGGCGCGCAACTTCTTCCAGCGTACCCGGTTCCTCAAAAAGGTGCGTCGCGCCGGGAACGATCACCAGCTTTTTCTCCCGGCAGTGCAGTTTTTCAAGGGCGATTCGGTTCAGTTCAATCACTTGTTCATCATTGCCGCCTACGATTAGCAGCGTCGGCGCATGAACGGATTCGAGCACGTCACCCGCGAGGTCCGGCCGCCCACCGCGGGAAACAACCGCACAGACCGAGTCCGGCAACCGCGCCGCTGCGACGAGCGCCGCCGCTGCTCCGGTGCTGGCTCCGAAGTAACCGACCTTCAAGGATTTCAGCTCGTCGCTGAGCAACGACCACCGAGTCGTATCGAACAGCCGTTGCGCGAGCATCGGAATGTCAAATCGAAGCTCAGCGGTCCACTGATCGACCGATTCCTCTTCCTTCGTAAGCAGATCGAATAGCAGCGTCGCAAGTCCTCGCGATTGCAGGACGCCGGCGACATAGCGATTCCGGGGGCTGTGACGGCTACTGCCGCTGCCGTGCGCAAAGAGGACAACTCCCACCGGGTTGGCGGGCAGCGCCAGAGTGCCATACAATTCGACGCCCGCTGCGTCGATCGTGACTTCGCGCTCGGGCTTGCTCGATTCGGATCTTTTTGCGGAAACCATTGAAAGACCCCGTTCCTCGCTCCGTGCCGGACTCAGGCTTTGCTTCGGGCCATCGGTTCCGCAGCTTGCCGAAGCAACGCCTGCACCTCTTCATCCGTCACTTGCGAAAAATCCCGGTAAAACTGCCCGATGGCGTAAAACAATTCGGGCGTATCGAGGCACATCAGCTCATCGACTTCCCGCTCCAGGTGACCGCAAGTCGATTCCGGCGCGACTGGAACCGCGACCACGATACGAGCCGGTTTCATCTGACGAAGGGCCTTAATTCCCGCGCGCATGCTGGAGCCCGTGGCGATTCCGTCATCAACTACGATCACCGTTTTCCCGCCGACGTCCAGCGGAGGCCGGCCAGCCCGGTACACGCGCTCCCGCCGCTCAAGCTCCTTCTGCTCCTTGGCCGTGGTGGATTCAATTTCGAGCTCCGAAACACCGAGAGATTCGATGGTTTCACGGTCGAGGATTCGAATTCCTCCGCTTGCGATCGCCCCCATGGCAAGCTCTTCGTGTCCAGGAGCACCCAGCTTGCGGACAAGAAACACGTCGAGCGGCACTTTCAGCGCTTGGGAGATTTCAAAGGCTACGGGGACGCCGCCACGCGGAACCCCGAGAACGATCACGTCGTTCCGGTTTGCATAGGCGCTGAGCCGCTTGGCGAGCTTTCGCCCGGCTTCCGTTCGGTTTTCGAAGTACATGGCCGTCCTTTACAAAGCTCCTCGTGAATCATGGAGAGAACGCCCAAAGACATTCTCCGACGGGACCGTAAAGTGTGCTGTGCATGGAGTCACAGGTCGCTGTGACCGGTATCACCAACCGTTGCGATACCAGGCTCCGGATTTGACGCCTTGGTGCGTTAGAGGGCCACGCTACCGCAAGCAATGGTTCTTTTACTCGTTGTTTGGGGATCGATCTCGGATTGAAGAGACACGGGGACTGGCTGACCCGGACGCCGTTCGGCGCCAAGTGGAGTGAATTTGCGGGGCGTCTGGACGCTGCGGACCTGTCCCTATCCGGCGCCGGAAACAGCGCTGCGCGCCGCAGCCCGCCGATGCTTTCGCTGGGCTGCGATTCGAACCGTGCTAGCCTGGGCGCCCTTTTCGCCCTGCTCTTCCACGAACGCGACCTCCGTCCCAGCGCGGAGACGACTAAACCCCTCCTTAAGCACGCTGTCTTTATGAAAGTAAATCTCTCGTCCATCTTCGGTTTGAAGAAAGCCGTATCCCTGATCGGGAAAGACTTGGCTCACGCGCGCTGCGGGCAGGGTTTCATGGGTCTTCACATCCCCCCGCTGGCGCCGGCCGTACTCCTGCAACTGCCGCGCCGCCGCCTTGAACGCCTTGCTGATCGCGAGACGCAAATCTTTCTGTGGAGCATCCACTTCCAATCGCTTCGAAGCTTTCGTTCGGCCGGAGCTTTCCAGCCGGTCCGTCACGTTTGGCTCGCGCTTGATCACAAGCTCGCCGCCCGGAATGGTCAGATCGATTCGAACGTGATAGCGGCTACCTTTCCGGTGGTGGCTGTGCAACATTTCGACGGCAACCCGGCAACCCATGATCCTGTCGTAGAAAGTTTCCAGCTTGGCTGCCTCCTCACGAATCCAGCCTTCCAACGCTTCCGAAGGCTTCACGTTCCGGAATGTAACTTGCAACGGAATCTCCATGTTCATGCTCCTCTCGGCCAGCTCGAACTCATTCTGGATTTCGAATCCTCTCAAAACGACAGCCGTTCGGACTCCGGCGCCTCGTCGTGTTGCGCCTTCCTGAGCTTGCCCAGGATCGCCATGGGCCGTTCTCGCCACACACCGTCTTCTTCATACTTCAAGGTGTAAACGAGAAGCAAGCGCCAGCCGGATTGGAGGAGACGATTCACCTCTTCGCGGCCCCGCGCTTCAAGGTTGTGCCCCGTAAGTTCCGCGATGTCGAGGTGCCACAAAGGAACGGATTCGATGAGTCCAATCGGGCCCTTGTTCTCCGGGCTTGCGGCCTGTGATCTCTTATTCGCCATATCACGCCCCGCCACAACTCAGACTATCCCTGCCGTCCCCAAGCATCGGTGATCAGACCCACCGCCGGATGTGACGCGCATCACTTGCCGCTATACCCGCAAAAAATCACATATGCCCGGCGAACGCACGGCAATCTTGGCCCTGTGACTCAGGTCACAGCGGCAGGCCATGCGAACCGCTATGAATGAAACGATGCTCAGGCGAAATCGGGATCCTGGCATCCGTACGATCGGAAGCGAGGTGGCACATGGAGCTAATGGAAGTTCTCAAGAACCGGCGCGCGGTCCGTGACTACAAGGACACTCCCATCGAGCGCGGCACCGTCGAAAAGCTCATTCACGCGGCGATCCTGGCGCCGAGCGCCATGAATTTGCAGCCGTGGGCATTCGCAGCACGCCTCGGTCGAGAAGAAGTCCATCGCCTTGGATTGCGGGCAAAAGAACACTTGCTCAAGAATTTTCCTCAGGCCGGGCCTGAAGCTTCCCTGCGCAAAATGGTGGAAGATCCCAACTTCGTCTTGTTCCACCACGCGCCCGCGCTCGTCATCGTGCTGGCAAAGTCCGGCGACTCCCAGGCGAAGGAGGATTGCTGCCTTGCGGCGCAGAACCTGATGCTCGCCGCGCGCGACGAGGGGATCGGCACTTGCTGGATTGGCTTCGCGCGCCCGTGGCTGAATCTGGCCGCCACCAAAGCCGAATTCGGCATTCCGCCGCAGTATGAGTTCGTTGCGCCCATCATCCTCGGATATCCGAAGTCCTGGCCTGAAACGCATGGCCGAAACGCGGCGGAAATCTTTTGGACTAAGTGAGTAGCCGAACGCTCTGGGACCGGTGGTTAAATGGTTCGGCGGACGAGAACGAGTCAGCAGCATCGATGCGTCACGCCGCTTCGCGCCATGTCGCGGAAGATGTCTCCGGAGCAAACGTGAACTGGGAACACTTCGAGCATGGTTCTGATATCGGAGTTCGCGGGTTCGGCCGCACGGTCGAAGAAGCTTTCGAGCAGGCCGCCATTGCGCTCATGGCGGTCGTAGCGGATGTTTCCCGCATCGGCCACAGCGAGAAGGTTGAGGTCCGCTGCGACGCGCCCGATCTCGAGCTGCTGCTTGTGAGCTGGCTCAACGCAGTCATTTACGAAATGGCCGTGCGAAAGATGCTGTTCAGCAGATTTCAGGTGACCACGACCGGATGTTCTCTCTCGGCTGTGCTTTTCGGTGAAAGCGCGGACCCGGAGCGCCACCATGCAGCAGTCGAGGCGAAAGGGGCCACGGTCACAGCACTTCGAGTTGCGCGGGATCCCGACGGTCAGTGGGTAGCCCAGTGCGTGATCGACGTGTGAATCGTCGCGGGAGCACAAATGGACCTCTCATCACTGTCCCGACATTCTGACTTCGAATGGTGGATCGATCCCGCCGGGAAGATGCGCGTCCCTGCAATCATCTACGCGGGCGAGGACTTGGTCCGCGACATGGACGAGAAAGTCCGCGAACAGCTTACCAATGTCGCCACCTTGCCCGGCATCCAGCGCGCCGCATACGCGATGCCCGACGCCCACTGGGGCTACGGCTTCCCCATCGGAGGCGTCGCGGCCTTCGATCCGAACGAAGGCGGCATCATCTCCGCCGGAGGCGTCGGGTTCGACATTTCCTGCGGAGTCCGCGCGCTGCGCACGACTCTCACGATGGAAGAATTGCAACGGAACAAAGCCGAACTGGCAGAGGCGCTCTTCCATGGCGTTCCAGCAGGAATCGGCAGCACCGGTGCGATCCATTTGGACGAGCACGAAATGGATCAAATGCTTCGCGGGGGCGCGCAGTGGGCGATCGAGCGCGGCTACGGGCGCCCCGAGGATCTCGATTGCATCGAAGAAAAAGGACGCGCCTCGGGAGCCAAGCCCGAATGCGTTTCGCGCGAGGCCAAGAAACGCCAGGCTCACGAAATGGGCACCCTTGGCTCAGGCAATCATTACTTGGAAGTCCAGCGCGTGGCCCAGATCTTCGATGCGGCTGCGGCGGAAGCCTTCGGGCTGAAACAGGATGCCATCGTCGTGAGCATCCATTGCGGATCGCGAGGGCTCGGCCATCAGGTCGGGACAGACTACTTGAAATCCATGGTGGTCGAAGGCTATCGGCCGATTCCGGACCGCGAACTGGCATGCGCGCCGATCCATTCGGAATTGGGTGAGCGGTATCTCGGCGCGATGCGCGCGGCCACCAATTGCGCACTAGCGAATCGGCAGATCATCACGCACCTTGTCCGCGGCGCGTTCGCGCAAGTAACACCGCACGTGAGCCTCACGCTCTTGTACGACGTGTCCCACAACACCTGCAAAATCGAACGCCACTCCACGAACGGCGAAACGCGGGAGTTGTTTGTCCATCGCAAAGGCGCCACGCGCAGCTTTGGCCCGGGCCACCCCGAACTCCCGCCGGGTTTGCGGGACGTGGGACAGCCTGTGCTGATCGGCGGAACGATGGGTACCGAGTCCTACGTGCTGGTCGGGACGCAAGAGAGTGAGCGGCTTTCCTTTTCCTCCGCGTGCCACGGTGCGGGCCGTGCCATGAGCCGCACCCAGGCGACAAAGCGCTGGCAGGGGCGCAAGCTCGTGGAGGAATTGCAGGAGCAGGGCGTGCTGATCCGCACGAAATCGTATCGAGGAGTAGCGGAGGAAGCTCCGGGCGCTTACAAGGACGTCAACGCCGTCGCAGAGGCTGCCGAGCACGCGAAACTGGCGCGGCGCGTGGTGCGCCTCGTTCCGCTGATTTGCGTCAAGGGCTGAAATCTCGAAGTAGGTCGGCCCTCCGCACGCCGAATATCACTGCCCTGCCGTCTCGGGATTCGCGTTCCCTTCTCCATCTTCCAACAAGAGCAGCGACACGTCCGTTTGACGGAGAACTCGTTCCAAAGCCCCCTGTCCTCCATCCGGGATGCGCGTGCCCGAAACAAAAAGCGCCGGACTTTCCGCGCTCAGCGCCCGCAGGAGATCAGCCTGGTCGCTCAAGCGCACGCGGCGATACTTGACCTCGATCTTCGCGTCGCGAATCGACGGCTCCACCTCTTTTTGGAGCTTCAATGCAGCTTCTGCGTCCGGCGCTGCGACCAGAACAGTCATTCCATTTCTCTGGGATCTCTTCAGCTGCGTCGCGGCAGCCAGCGCGCGCTGCGAGCCCGCCGAGCCGTCGTAGTGGACCACCACCCTTGCATTCGCGGGAAGGCCGCGCTCGGACAACAGCAATACCGGAGTAGCGCTCTTCGCAAGCTCAAGCGCAGTCGCGCTCACGCGGGCCTGCAACCCAAACGACCATGCGCTCCGTCCGATCGCAAGGAGATCGGCCTCTCCCGCAGCTGCGCGGATTTCAGCGATTACATCCCCTCGAATCGAGCGAAACGACCACCGCACTTCTTCCCGCCTTCCCGCCGCGGCCACAGCCTTCTCGGCTTGCGCCGAATGGGCTCTGAGCTGGCTCTCCATTCTCGCGCGGTCCAGAGGAGCTCCCGCAGCGGTGGGATAGACGATCTCCCGGGCGTACGGCGATTCCGCTAGGCGCAGCAGGTTGATGTCTTCCACGAATAGTCCTAGGATTTCCGCTTCCGTTTCGGCAGCCAGCTCCGCGGCCGCATCGAGCGCGGCCCAGCTGTCGGGAGAGGCGTCGATCGCCACCAGAATCCGCCGGATAGGAAATAACCTCGAAGGGTCGTTCATTCGCGGCTCTCGAGTTTCGCCTTCTGCTCGGCGGCAAATCGCTTCGCCGCGAGTTCGATCAATCGGGCCTCTACCCGCTGGTTGACGCTGCCGTCGGGAAAATTGCCTGAGCCATCTCGTTCCCCGGCAGTCTTGCCCGTGAGAATCTCGATTCCCTGGTCAATCGTTTCCACCGCGAACACTTGAAATTGTCCCGCTCGCACCGCGTCAACCACATCGCGCCGCAGCATCAGATGCCGCACATTGGACGAGGGAATGATCACGCCTTGCCCGCCCAGATCTCCGCGCGCCTTGCACAGATCGAAGAATCCCTCGATCTTTTCATTCACGCCGCCGATTGCTTGCACTTCGCCGTGCTGGTTCACCGACCCCGTGACCGCCAGCGATTGCTTGATCGGAAGGCCGGAAAGCGCCGAGAGCAGCGCATACAGTTCCGCCGAAGAGGCGCTGTCTCCCTCGACCCCTCCGTACGATTGCTCGAAAACCAGGCTCGCGGAAAGCGAAAGCGGATGCCCCGATGCGTAGCGCGCGCCCAGGAAGGCGGAAAGAATCAAGACGCCTTTCGAATGGATCGGACCGCTCAGTTCCACTTCGCGTTCGATGTCGATCACTTCGCCTTTGCCCAGTCGCACCCGCGCCGTGATGCGGCTCGGATGCCCAAATGCGAATTGCCCCAGTTCAACCACGGAGAGCCCGTTGACCTGGCCGACTCGTTCTCCCTCTGTGTCGATGAGTATCGTTCCGCGTACGGTTTCTTCCAGCAGTTGCTGGCGCACGCGATCGGCGCGATGAATTTGGGCGTCGATGGCTCGCTGCACGTCTGCCGCCGTGATTTCCGGCCGCTTCGCTTGCCGGGCGCAATAGTCGGCTTCCTGCAAAAGATCGGCAAGCGTTCGGCGGTGAATCAGGACCTTCCCGGAGTCCCCTGCGATTCGGGAATTCTGTTCGATCACGCGGCCCACCGCGTCCCGGTCGAGCGGCAGGAGCCCTCTCGATCGGGCGACCGTGCCCACCATCCGCGCGTACAGGAGCTCGCTCTCCGGGCTTCGCTCCATTCGATCTTCGAAATCCGCCGCAACTTTGAACAACTCGTTGAAGTCCGTATCAAGCGACGACAGAAGGTAGTAAAGCAGGCGCTCCCCGGCTAGCACGACCTTCACATCGAGAGGAATCGGCTGAGGCTCCAGCGAGACGGTACTCATCAAGCCGAGCGCCTGCCCGAGCGATTCGATTCGAATCTGCGAGGATTCGAGCGATCGCTTGAGAGCGTCCCAGGCATACGGCTGCATGAGCAGCTTGTGGGCATCGAGAATTAAGTAGCCGCCGTTCGCGCGGTGCAGCGCTCCCGCCCGAATCAGGTTGAAATCCGTCGAAAGCGCCCCCAAATGGGACATGTACTCCACCTGGCCGACCAGGTTCTGATAGGTTGGGTGATCTTCGTACACCACGGGCGCGCCGCGGTCCGCGCTGTGATCGACGAGCACGTTCACTTGATAGCGCCGAAGAAACGCCGATCCCCTGGCCGCGAATGGCAGCGAGCCGCCCATGATCGCCGCCAGCGGACTCTCCGGGTGCGGGATGAATTCATCCACGTTGTCGATGATGTCGGCTTCAACGGCCTCTAGAAACTTCTCGACCTGCGGCAAGTCGGCGTACTTTTCGCGCAACGTGCCGATCAAGTGTCCCACCGCGAATGTTGCCACTTCCTCGTTGAGCGCGCGAATCTGTTCGCGCCCTTCCTGTTCCAGCCTTGGGAGGTGGTGCAACACGGCGTGAAGCTTTTCCTGTAGTTCGGACATCGCCGTTTGTATCCGCTGATGTTCAGCTTCCGCGAGCTTGCCGAATTCCTCCGGCGGCACCACCTCGCCCTTCCGCGTTGGCGCGAGAACCAGGCCCGACGGCGTTCTCAGCAAAGCGATGTCCTTGGCGTCCGCTTCCTTCTGAACCTCGTCGAGATCTTTCTCCTGGCGCTCCTTTACGTCGTGCTCGATCACGTGCTTTCGCGCCTCGTAGTTCTCGCTTTCGAATGCGGACGGGATCGCCGATCGGAGATCGTCCAGCAGGCGGCTCAAATCGTCGCGGAGTTTCGCGCCGCGGCCGGGCGGAAGTCTGAGGGCGTGGGGGTTTTCGGGATCCTCGAAATTGTTGACGTAGCACCAATCATCGGGCTGCGGCTCCATGATCGCTTTTCGTTCCAGGAGACTCCGAGCCGCCGTGTACTTCCCCGTCCCTCCGGGTCCGAGCAGAAACAGGTTGAAGCCCCGCTGCTGTATGCCCACTCCGAATTCGATCGCTTGCGCGGCTCGTTCCTGCCCAATGAGCTCGGTCAGTTCCTCGAGTTCCGAAGTGTTTCGAAACGAAAACTTGCTGGAATCGCAGCGGGTGTACAGCGCCTCCAGAGGCACGGGTTTTAGCGGAGCCATTCTGTCACCTCAAAAACGTGGTTTCGCAGCCTGCGCTTCGTGATCGCCCGGCCGACGTTGCCGGATGCCCCGGTCGATCCCCGCACACCAATCAGACGGTCTTGTCCTGCGAGTAGCATAACGATTCGAGATTGCACTGGATGCAGTTCGGTTTCCGCGCCTTGCAAACGCGCCGCCCGTGCCAGATCAGTTGGTGAGAGAAGAGAATCCATCGTTCCCGCGGAATCACGGCCATCAAATCCTGTTCGATCTTCTTCGGGTCGGTGTTTTTCGAAAGATCGAGCCGGCCCGAAAGTCGCTGCACGTGCGTATCCACCACGACTCCGGCTGCTATGCCGAAAGCCGTGCCGAGCACGACGTTCGCCGTCTTCCGCGCTACGCCCGGCAGCGTCAGCAATTCCTCCATCGTTTTCGGCACCTGGCCCCCGAATTCCTCGACGATCTTCTTGCTCGCGCCCATGATGGATTTCGTCTTGTTGCGGAAAAAGCCCGTCGGACGGATGTCCTGCTCGAGCTCCTTGGGGTTCGCATAGGCGAAGGCTTTGGCGTTGGGATACTTCGGGAAGAGCGTCGCGGTGACGATGTTGACGCGCTCGTCGGTGCACTGGGCGGAAAGAATCGTGGAGATGAGCAATTCGAAAGGATTCTCGTGTCTTAGCGCGCAGGTGGCTGCCGGGTAGGCCTCGTCCAGCTTTCCCAGAATGGCCCGAACGCGCGCGGGATCGGTCCCCCGCCCCGCCGCCTTGCCCGCGCGAGCGCTCGTGGATTTCCGCGCGGCCGCGGTTTTCTTAGCTGCTGTTTTTTTCTTTTTCTTCGCGGGCATGAACGAAAAACTATAACACAGGCGGGACTAGGCCTCGACGCGAACGCCTTTCCAGAACGCCACGCGATCCTTGATCTGCTCGGCGGCGGCTTTCGGATCGGGGTAATACCAGGCGGCGTCGGCGTTGCGCTCGCCGTTCACTTCCACGTGGAAATAGCTGGCTGTGCCCTTCCACGGGCAAATCGTGTGCGTGTCGCTCTGCCGAAAATATTCCGCGTGCACCGAATCCCGCGGAAAATATTGATTGCCCTCCACAACTACCGTGCGGTCGCTCTCCGCGAGCACCGCGCCTTTCCAGGTCGCCTTCGCCATTTTCAGCCTCCTGCTCGATCTATACGGCGAAAAAGAGATTCTGCGCCAGCGGCCATTCCGAATCGAACCACTGCCCCGCGCTGCGATAGCCGGAGCGCTCCCCCATCTGGGCGACTTCTCGTGGATTGTATTTGTGCGAGCTTTCGGTCCAAATGGTTTCACCCTCGCGCAGGTAGAATCGAAATCCCGCCTTGCGAATCTTCACGCGCTGCCAGACTTTCGAACGCAGGTGCATCTCGATCCGCCGCTCGGCTTCGTCCCACCGCACGACGTGCTCGAAATGCGCGAGATTGAAATCCCCGCCGAGCTCGCGGTTGATCCGCGCCAGAAGGTTTTTGTTGAAAGCCGCGGTCACTCCGGCCGGATCGTCGTACGCGAGGATCAGCGTCGGTACCGGCTTCTCGAGATCGGTCGTGAGCAGCAGCGCGTCTCCCGCGCGCAAGATCGACCGCACCTCGCGCAGGAACTGATCCCCCGCTGGCCGGTCGAAATTCCCGATCGTGCTGCCGAGAAAAAGGACGAGAAGCCTCTCGCCCTCGCGCCGCCGCGCCGCCACTTCCTGAAGGCCGTCCAGATAGGCTCGCTCGAACCCCACGATGCTCACCATGTCCATTTGTCCCAGCTCCTGCTGGCACCGGAAGAGCGCGCTGCCGGAAATGTCGATCGGGTAGTAGTTCACGCGCTGCCGCCGCGCGAGCGCTTCGAGCAGCCAGCGCGTCTGCTGTCCGCTTCCGCTGCCCAGTTCGGCGACCACCACCGGGCCGGGCACGCGGCTGATGATTTCGCCGGAGTACCGCTCGAGCATGCGCATTCCCGCGCGGCTCAAACCGTATTCCGGCAGAAGACATATGACGTCGAAGAGCGCCGATCCCACGGCGTCATAGAGGTATTTCGAAGGAAGCTCTTTCTGTCCCGGATGGTTCAGTCCGCCGACGACTTCTGAAGAGAATTCGGATAGGGGCTGAGCCGCGGGGCTTGCCGTTGCCATTCGCGGTGCTGACGCCATGAGCTATTCCTCCACGCAGCGGAATTTGGCGTACACGTGTGGGTAGTGCGGCTGGAACCAGTTCCGGAACGACCGGCGCAGCATGCACGCGTCGGTCCGCGGCGATCCGCCCTTCATCACGAAGTGCTTGCCGTCGAAAAAGCTCGCCGAGTAGCCCGGATAAAATGAAAATGCCTCGAATCCCGGCAGCGGCCCAAAGACGGTCGATGTCCATTCCCACCCGTTGCCGATCAGGTCGGCCACGCCGAACGCGCTTGCGCCCGCGGGATGCGCGTCCACAGCGGCCGCGTCCCAGCGCTCGTGATGGAAATTGCCGCGCGATACATCAGGCGGAGAGTCGCCCCAGGGATACGCCCGTTCCGTTCCCTCCGGCGTGCCGTACGCGGCGCGGTGCCACTGCGCCTCGGTGGGGAGCTTCTTGCCGAACCAGCGCGCGAACGCCGAAGCCTCCGCGTGGCTTACGTAAACCGGCCACGCAAGCGGCAGCGGAATCGTTCCGAACATGGCGCGATATTCCCACTGCGTGTCCGGATCCGCCGCGAGAGAGCTCGATCGCTGCACCCAGAAGTGCGGATGCTGCATCCGGTCGCGGTGAATCCACTCCCAATCTTCCGGCTTCCAGTAGCTCGATTTTTCGTAGCCGCCCGCGCGCACAAATTTCAGGTACTCGCCGTTCGTGACCGGAAATGCGTCGATCGAAAAACTGGGCACGGCGATCCTCTGTTCGCCGAATTCGTTGTCCCATCCGAAAGCATGCGGAATGCCGCGCGGCTGCCCGAGCGTGGCCACTCCTGTGGGAATCCTCACCTGACGCGGCTGCGGCGCGGGTCTCGGATCAGCGAGTGTTCCGGCCTGCGGAATCTTTTTTTCCACCGGCAAATTGTGAAGCAGATAAGCCAAGGTTTCCGCATGCATCAGGCGATGTTCAATCGCGACGTGCAGCAGCGTTCCGTCGGCGAGCGCTGAATTTGGCGACTGTACGCCACGAAAACCGTGCAGTGCCTCATCCAATTGCTCACGCACGCGCCGGTTGTACTGCTCTACCTGGGCAATACTGGGCCAATCACCGGGCACATCGGTTGGCAGGCCGCCGCCAATCGGATCGATCCCAAAGGCGAAGAGCTTGTCGAAGTCTGCGTCGTGTGGCTCGAGACCCAGCGCAGCCCTAAGCAGATTCCAATCGAACGCTTCCAGATGCCCGAGATAAAAGATCAGGCGGTGACGTTCCGGAATCGGTCGCTCGTAAAACGAGTTCGGCGGCAGCAAATCGAAAATGGAGTCCGTGCGGGCACGGGCCTCCTCCAAGCGGGAAAGCAGGGTCGGGTGAAGCTCCGGCGCTAAGCGGAAAGTCGCCATAACTCACCTCAGAGGCAGGGGTGTTCTTTTTACTCCCCCTTGGAGCCTGGGGGCAAGCAATTTTCCTGCGCAGGATTGGATGCGTCAGGGTCTAGGAAGGTGCCGAAAAAGTCGACGAAAAAAGAAGGTCGCGGACCTTGCGAAATACCTTGCCCCGATGGCTGTGGCGATTTTTTTCTTCTGGAAATACCTCTGCGTACGTGCGTCCGCCATCCGAAAAGCAAAAAACGGGGTCGTAGCCAAAGCCGTTTGCTCCGCGCGGCTCGGTCGCAAGAATGCCTTCGGCAAAATCGGAGACAACCGCCAGCGCGCGTCCACGGCGCGCGATGGCGATGACGCAAACGAATCGCGCGCGCCGCTCGTCTCCCACTTTTCCGTCCAATTCGCGCAGCAATTTGCGGACGCAATCTTCGTCCGTCGCATTCGGCCCCGCGTAGCGCGCGGAATAAACTCCCGGCGCCCCACCGAGCGCGGGCACAACCAGCCCCGAATCGTCGGCGAGAATCACTCCGTCGGCGAAACGGCTGTAATGCAGCGCCTTTCCCGCGCCGTTTTCGGCGAATGTCGGAGCGGACTCGTCAAACGCAGGCAGCTCGCGAAAATTTGGAATGAGATCGATTTCGATTGGAGAGCCTGCAGCAAGTTCGCGATACTCCCGGAGCTTGCCGGGATTCGACGATGCCAGCAGGAGTCGTACCGGCGCCAGCTTGCCTTCGCTCACGCTACCGCGATCGGCCACGAAAGTTCACGTGCACCAGCTCCTGCTGCGCCTTGGTGAGGTGGCGGATGCCGCCGGCCGCGAGCTCGACCAGGTCCTGCATCTCTTGTTTCGTGTACGGTCGTCCCTCGGCGCTCGCCTGCACCTCGACGAAGTGGCCCCCGCCGGTCATCACGACGTTCATGTCCACCTGGGCGCGGGAGTCCTCTTCGTAGGTGAGGTCGAGAAGAAGCTTGTCATCCACGATCCCGACGCTCGTTGCAGCGACGGAATCGATGAGCGGCGCCGAGCGAATCATTCCCGCGGCCACCATCCGCTCGAACGCAAGCGCCAGAGCGACAAATGCACCCGTGATCGATGCGGTGCGCGTTCCGCCGTCCGCCTGAATCACGTCGCAATCGAGCCACACGGTGCGTTCGCCCAGCGCCTTGAGGTCGGTCGCCGCGCGGAGCGTTCGGCCGATCATCCGCTGGATTTCGAGCGTGCGTCCGGATTGCCGCCCGCGCGCGGACTCGCGCGGTGTGCGCTCCTCGGTGGAGCGCGGGAGCATTCCGTACTCGCCGGTCACCCAGCCTTTGCCCGTGCCCTTCAGAAACGAAGGCACGCCGTCGTCCACGGTCGCCGTCACGATCACGCGCGTCCGGCCCATCTCGATCAGCACGCTGCCTTCGGCGCTGGAAATGAAGTCCGGCGTAATTTTCAGCGGCCGCAGATCATCGGGCGCGCGTCCGTCTGCTCGCAAGAAATGTCTCCCTTCCGTGCTTCCCGCGTTCGTTCGGCGATTCAGTTTGACGACTGCACGGGGAAGTGTCAACACGCCCGGAACAGCGCGAAAGGCCGCAGCCGACTAGTGCGCCTGCTTCGCCGGGCCCGCCGGCGGATTCACGTCGAAGAATCCCGTCAGGTCCACGTTGCCCGCAAGAGTGTCCACTTCCTGGCCGTGGATCAGAATCTTCAGGCGGCGGACGCCGGGCACGTTGCTTCCGAGCGTTCGCGCGATGGAATTCACGGCCATCTGCTCGCTCAAAATTCCCGAAGGCATTTCGGTGGTGAGTGCATCGGAGAAATCCGCGACCGCAGTTCCATCGGGAAGGATGTAAAAGCCCAGCACGACGGCGGCAGCGGGAATCGTGCGCTGGCCCGGAGTTGGGGGATTCGCGCTGAGCGCACTCAGCAACTGCCTGGAGCGCTCGATCGGATCGGCTGACAGCGGCAACGCGATTTCAACCGGAGCGACCCTGTCTGTTCCCGCGGCCCAGAAGATCTTCGCCTTCAGCGTCACGTCGGTCGGCGTGGAAATCGGCGGAGCGAGGACTTCATGCCGCGCTTGTTCGTCGGCGGACTGCGTCTCGGAAAGATGCTGGATGCGCCGGTGCAGACTGCGCAAGCTGATCAAGCCGATCGCGACGGCGACGGCCAGCACTGCGAGGGCGATCTTCAGATTGCGCGGAGTCATCTCGCCCCCGTCGGACTTGCCTGCCGGAATGCCGCAACGGCCTGCGCAATCGCGCTCGCGAGCGGCGCGGCTGTCGCGGTCAAGGAATCTGCGGTGGATACGGAAACGCTCGAGACTTCGATCGCCACTGCCGGCGCTGCAACGGAGCGCAACCCGCGCACGGCAGCTCCGCTTGCATTGACGGGCGAGCCGGCAAAGCTTTGTGCCAAGCCGCTCTGAATGAGATCGGCGAGGCGGTGGCTTGCGTCCAGATATGGACGCTGCGCTTCCTCCCACACGGCCAAGCCGGATGGAGGAGGAGCTTCGGGCTTGGCGTTTGCGACGGCTGCGCTCGGCGCCGGCGGAATGGGCGCGGCGAACTGGTGGTAGTACACGCGCGCCGTGCCGGATGTTCCTGTGGAGGAAACATGCAGGCTGACGAAAATCGCGTCGCGACGGGCGTTGGCCGCCGCCGCGCGGTCGTCGTAGGAAACATTCGAATCGTCGTTGCGAGTCATCACGACGCGATAGCCCTGGCGCTCAAGCTCCGCGCGCACGGCGCGGGCGATCTGCAAGACGACGTCTTTTTCGACCACCGTTTCTCCTCGCGCCCCGGTGTCCGTGCCCCCGTGTGCTGGATCAAGGATGATGACGGGTGCAGCGGATTCGGAGGGCGGCGCAGCTGCCTGCTGCGCGAATGCCGGCGCCGCAGGCAGGGTCAGGAACACGCATGCAAACACGAGCACGAGAGAAACCCGGGGCAAGAGGAAATTACGCACGGCGCAAAGAATATCAGAAATGGCGCAGCGCGCGTCGAAGGGATGAGTGGGTGGTCGCATGGAATTTTCAGACGGGAGAAACATCGAACAGGTGCGCTTCGAAGGCTTCGCGGCGCACGAACAGACCCGGACTGTGAAGCTCGTCGGCGCTGCGAACGTATCGGACATCGTTCAACTCGTCGTAGAACGCGTATTCCTTGGCCGGCAGCGGGCGATCTCCAAATTGGACGCGCCCTTGCGAGGCGCTGCCCGCGAGGTTCACGGAAATCACCTTCCACGATTTCTCCGAGCGCCATTCGTAAATCACAAAATGGGAAGACGTATCGTCGCCCTCGGGGTTCACCGGCAGCAGATTCCAGCGCCCGTTGTGGAAGACGTCTGCTTCCGTGATTCGCAGGATCTTTTCGAAAAACGCGGCGCTCGCCGGATCGGGCGGCTCCGCCGCAATCCGGCGCAGGGCAATCGGGAGGTGCGTTTTGGCGCCCTCGATCTCTCCTTCCTGATAGAAGCGCATGCCGGGCAGCGTTCCCATCAGCGTTCCGACGGAAGCAAGGCGCTCGGGACCAAACGCCGTGGCGCAACGATCCTCGTCATGATTCTCCAGGAATCGCGCGAGGTGCCGCTGATAGCCCACGCCTTCGGCGAGCCGGGCGTGCAGCTCCGTGAAGTTCTGGTAGCGGACGGCGTCGTACAGCCCTTTGTCATAGACGAACGAAAATCCGAGATCGAGCAGGCGTTGTTCCGTGTCCCAGTACGCCTCGGCGAGAAGGATGAGGCCCGGCACCGCGGCGTGTGCATCGTGCCAGAATTCCGTGTGGGGCGAATCGGCGCCTTGCAGGCGATGGTTCCAGACGCGCTCGAAGATGTCGTTGAACTGAAGCATGGCCATGTCGCAGCGCATCCCGTCGCAATGAGCCGCAATGGTTTGAAGCTCGGCCAGCAGCGCGGCGCGCATGCCCGGCGAGAAGTGATTCAGTTGCGCCACGTCGTCCCACGGGGGGAAGTACGGATCCTTGCCGAGCGCGAGGAATACGGGACCTTTGGGAGTGTCGATGCGATGAAAGCTCGCGGGATCCTTCTGAAAATCCTCCTGCGTACCTTGCACGTAATATTCCGGGTGCTCGCGAGTCCAGGGATGGTCCAGCGCCGTGTGGTTTCCCACGAAATCCAAGAACAGCGCCATCCCTCGCGCGCGCAGCTTTTCGCGGACGCGATCGAGCGAGTCCCAAGTGCCGATCCGCGGGTCCGGAACGTATTGCGCGATCGAATACGGCGAGCCGATCACATCTTCCGGGGTCCAGCCCGGCAGGACGCGATCAAACAGCGGCCGATTGGCCGGATCGGCGAGCTCAATGCGGCGCGCCTCCGCGCTGTGTCCCCACACGCCCATGAGCCAGACGATGTCGAAACCGCGCTGCGCGATAGCATCCCATTCCGCGTCTGGAACGTCCGCGAGCTTGATCAGGCGTCCCAAGCGCACGGAGAGTTTTTCCAGCCACGCCCACGTATTGATCTCGTAGAGATGCGGATGCGGGCGCAGCAAGAACTGCGTCGCGGGGCTCGGCGGAGGCGTCGTCATGGGTGCGAAACTCCGCCACGGAGCGCGCACGCCGCCCCTCGAAAAGTGTGACACTTAGCATGAGCACTCAGCCTTTGTTTTGAATGACTTAGCTCGAATATTACTCGGCAAGGTGTGTCGAGTAAGTGCGCTGAGGAAACTCTCTCTCCGGGCGAGATCGGGCCAGTGAACCGGGCCAAGTTGCCGCGTGTTGGCCATGCTCGCGGGACGGGCAGCGAGGGCATGACTGGGGGGTTCCGCACGAGCCCCCGTGCCTCCCTAGTTCTCGTCGTCTTCATCATCGTCATCACGGAATCAGGCTAGCACGGCCAATTAAGATTGTCAGAAAGTGGTTGTTGTGGACTTTCGAAACCGGAAGCCTCGAGGAACGCTACCGGGGGGCGCAGCGGACGACGGGGAAAACGAGCGAAATCTCTTTCGTTGCGGCGTCGGACCCGGAGACCACGACCGGCGCGGCATCGATGCGCGAGGGCAATTCGCAGGCTGGTTTGCGACGGTGCGGGGCGGCAGGCTGCGGCGCAACATCTTCCCACGCGGAGACGGTATAGCCGTCCGAATCGAGGAGCGTGAATTCGTAGAGTCCGTCGCTGATTTGCTCCGCCATCGGATTTTCGCTTTGATCCGCTTTGGCCGAGACTGAGACGTCGCCGGGAGGCATGCGGCCCCGCCACTTTAGCCGCACCCGCAGCTTGTGATGCGGATAGGCGTCCTTCACCTGCATGTTTACGTTCAAAAGCTCCTGGCCGTCTTTCAGTAAGACCGGCTTGGCCTCGCTCGAATCGGCGACGCCGGGATAGAACGCGCGGCGAAACGGCGAATTCGGGTCGATGCGGTTCGCCCGGTTGTAAACCAAAACGTACTCACCGGCGCCGACGTGGTCGAAATCGAAAACGCCCTTTGCGCCCTGGAATCCCCACAAGCCGGGCCTGGAATCCTGGTAGCTTCCCGCGCGGTAGAGCTCGACCGTCGCGAGCGCGAGAGGTTTGCCGTCCGGGCCGAGAACGCTGCCCTGAATATGGCCGGTGGGCAGCGCACTGACATCGTATTCGTAGCATGCACCATCGGGAATTTTGAACGGAAGCAGACCGGCGACGGCCGGCTTCCGGGTCAACTCCATGGGCGCCCGAAAACTCGCCGTGAGGCTGTACTCGCCGGCATGGACGTCGTAGAAGGAGTAGACGCCGTCCGCGTCGGTGGATGTCTGGAAGCGGTCATCGCGCGACTGAAGATTGAGCGCCACATTCGGAAGCGGCTCTTCGGGATCATCCGGCGGCGCCAGGAACGGAGCGTTGGCGCGCCGCAGAACGCCGAATACGGACGCCACCTGCCGGCCCCTGCGCATCGCGCGCAATTGCGGCAAAAGGGCGCGAGCGTCTTTTGCAGCGCGCGTCCCATTGCAGATGGTGGCGAAAAGGCGGCCTTCCGCGCCCTGCTGCGTGAAGACGAGGTACTGCTCGCCTTTCTTGAAGCGGTAGCCGCAATCGCCGTCATCGCCGCCGGAGAAAACGTCGATCTCCGCGGAATCCACGCCGGCGAAACGCTCGTCGATCTGAAAGTGATAGCGGGTCACGCGGGAGGCCACGATGTCCTCGACGGCCATGACGCTGCCTAGAAACACGACGCCGGCGTTTTGCAGGCCCGGGCACTTTCCCGGCGGCACTTGGGAACACGTGCAGGCCCGCGCCGTCAGCGACAACCCAAAAATGAGAAGGGAGAGAGCCCCAAGCCCGCGAAGAATCATCCTCGCTATCCTACATTTTTTTGAGCGCGATGCGAAGCCGACGCCACAAGCGCATCGAGGAACGCACGCGGAAAGGCCGCTGGCGGCAACGGCGCCGGAGCGCTTTCATGCTACACTTTTTGCGAGAGGTGCAAAGATTTTCGCGTTGGCCGAACGCATACTTCTTGCTGTTGCCGCAATTCCCGCCATCTATTACCTGCTGGTCATCTACAGCACGGCGCGGTTTTCCCGAATATCGAAGCGCGAGAGCAGCGCGAATTCGGATTTCACGCCTCCCGTAAGCTGCCTCAAACCAATCAAGGGGCTTGACCCCGAGGCATACGAAAATTACGCGAGCTTCTGCCGGCAGGATTATCCCGACTACGAAATCGTGTTTTGCGTCGATCCAGACGATCCCGCACTCGCGTTGATCGAAAAACTAAAACGCGAGTTCCCGGAGCGGCGCATTCGCGTGCTTCTGGGTTCAGGGCGCGACGCGATCAACGACAAGGTCGCAAGGCTGGTGAGGCTGACGAACGAAGCTCAGCACGACGTGTTTGTGATTACCGACGGCGACGTCCGCGTGCGGCCCGACTATCTGCGCGCGGTGGTCGCTCCCTTGCGCGACCCGAAGGTGGGCGGGGCGACCTGCCTTTACGCCTCCACCAAGGAAACGACGCTGGTCGAGGAGCTGCAATCGGTCGGCATGATCTCCGATTTTTTTGCCGGAATCATGGTTGCATGGCAATTGGACGGGGTCCACTTCACGTTCGGGCAGACGATCGTGCTGAGGCGCAGCAGCGTTGAGGGCTTCGGCGGCTACCAGACGATCGAGAATCGTCCTGCGGACGATCTCCTTGCCGGCCGATTGACCGCCGAACAGGGATACGAAGTGAAACTGCTTCCGTACGTCGTGGAAACGGTGGCCGATTTTCAATCGCTCGGCGAGCTGCTCTACAAACGCGTTCGCTGGATGACGGTGATGCGCAGCATGCGCCCGTGGGGTCATTTCGGTTTGATTTTCACTTGGGGGCTGCCGTGGGCGCTTGTCGCCGTGGCGACGCATCCCTCCGCCAAGATCGCGCTCGCGTATCTGGGCGGCTATTTCGCAATTCGCGCGGCGATGACGTGGCTGATCGGGGCGCACGTGATGAAGCAGCCTGGATTGTGGAAGAAAATGCCGCTCATCCCCGTGTGGGACGCGACAGCCTTCTTTGTTTGGCTGGCCAGTTTTGCGCGCAGGACCATCCGCTGGCGTGGCGTCGACTATTTCATCAGGGAAGGAAAGCTCGTGGCGGCCGCTTCGGGCCCCGTGCGGAACAGTGCTTTGGAGTGAAATAGCGGAAATCTTTGAGATTTTCCGGGGGCAATTATGTATATTTCCGCAGGCCGATTCTTCGGACGTTTTTGTACTCTCAATCGTTCGTGAGCCTTCTCATTTCTGCCTCGATCGCGGGCCTCCTGGGTTCGCTCATCGCGCTCCGCGCCGATTTGCGACGCCGCAGACTTTCGCTCAGGCGCGGCGCGGGGTGGCATTTCCTATCCGCTCTCGATGTCGCGTGCCCTACCATCACAGCCGGGATTGCGACCGGACTGACGATTGTTGCGGCTCGGCACGGCAGCGTACCGCTCTATTCGCCGGTGACGTGGGCGATCGCGGCCGGCATTTTGATTTTCGCTTTTCTTTGGGGCGAAGGCCGCCGCCAAATCCAATTTCAGCGGCCAGCCGGAATTGCGTTCGCGGAATGGCTAATTCTCGCCGGGGCCTTTCAACTGATCGAATCAACGGTCTTCGGTGGAGTGCCGGGCGTTCCCCGCGGAACTGGTGTCGAGGTTTTATGCATCGGTGCGATTTTGGGCGGCGGCGCTGTGATCGCGATCGTCGTCCCCCGCTTCGTGAAACGCTACGAGGGACACCACATCCTCGATCGCGTCGCAGAACAGGGAGAGTCCGTTCAAGCGGAATACACGCCGCCGACTCCCGAGTGTCCCCATCCTGAGTTCTGGCGAATGGTGGATTCGCAAACGTCGGAGCTGGAGGTCGTGGATTTTCTGAAGTCGGTGGTCATGACTGTAAAGCCGCGGCTGATCGTGGAGACCGGAACGTTCATCGGCTACAGCGCCGTGAAGATTGCCGAGGGGCTGAAGGCAAACGGCTTCGGGCAGCTGATCACGATCGAGTACGATCCGGCGATCTTTGCAAAAGCGAAAGAAAGAATCGATTCTTCGGGGCTGGGAAAGTGGATTGAGTACCGGAATGAATCGAGTCTCGAGACGCGGATCGACCAGACGATCGACATCCTATTCAGCGACAGCCACCTGACAATCCGAGAGGCGGAAATTCGGCGGTTTTTGCCGCAAATCAATCCAAACGGACTGATTCTGATCCATGACGCCAGCTCGCATTTCGGGGTCGTGCGGGAAGCAGCACTGAGGCTGGAGCAAGAAGGCCTGATTTCCGTCGTTTTATTGCCCACGCCGCGCGGCCTGGTGGTCGCGCAAAAGCGGGCCGGACGCAAGTAACCTTCAAGCGAATTCCCTGCCGCACTCTCTGTGAATTTTCAGATCTAGCGGGTTTGCGAGACGGAAGCAGCCGCAGCGCCTCCCACCTGCCTGCGGCGTTCGTTTGTGGCGTTCCTCCAGTTCACCTGGGGCATGAACAGCGAGGGATCAATCCGGTCGCGGTATTCGATGGCGATGTTCATCAGCGAGTCGAGGAGCGAATCGGAAAGATTGTGCGGCTGCAAACCGAGGTCGATCAACTTGGAGTGCTTGGCGTTGTAGTAATGTGATTCGGCTTCGACGCGCGGATCGGGAAGGTGGTCGATTTCAACCTTGAGACCCATTTTCTTGCCGGCGGTCTTGACCATGTGGGCCAGCTCAAGAACGGAAAACTGCTCGGTGAATTGATTGTAAACGCGACATTCACCGGGAGCCGCGGGGTTCAAGCACGCGATCTCGATGCAGCGAACCGTGTCGCGGATATCGAGAAACCCGCGGGTCTGGCCGCCCTTGCCGTAAACCGTCAGCGGATGCCCGACCGCAGCCTGCGCGCAGTAGCGGTTCAGAACCGTGCCGAATACTTCGTCGTAATCGAAACGATTGATCAACGTTTCATCGAGTGCGGTTTCGTCCGTCACGGTGCCGTAGACGACGCCCTGGTTGAGGTCGGTCGCGCGCAACTTCCAGATCCGGCAGGCAAAAAGAATGTTGTGGCTGTCGTGCACCTTCGAGAGGTGATAGAAGGAGCCGGGCTGCTTGGGGAACGGGAGAACGTCCTTGCGGCCGTTGTGCTCGATCTCGATGTAGCCCTCTTCGATATCGATATTGGGCGTGCCATATTCGCCCATCGTGCCGAGCTTGACGAGATGGCAATCGGGCGCGAGCTCGCGGAGAGCGAAAAGCAAATTGAGGGTGCCGACGACGTTGTTCACCTGGGTGAAGACGGCGTGCTTGCGGTCGATCATGGAATAGGGCGCGGCGCGCTGCTCGGCGAAATGGACCACGGCGTCCGGCTCGACTTCCTTGATGACCGAGGCGAGAAACTCGTAATCCATCACATCGCCGGTGAAAAGATCGATGTTCTTGCCGGTGTGCCGCTGCCATGCGCGCAGACGCTCCGGTAGCGTGCGAATCGGCGTCAAGGTCTGCACGCCGAGCTCGAAATCCCACTGGCGCCGGGCAAAATTATCGACGATGGCGACTTCGTGGCCCTTTTGGGATAGGTACAGCGCCGTCGCCCAACCGCAATAACCATCTCCGCCCAGCACGGCAATCTTCATGTTTCCTCCCGGGCCTCTACGCCACCCGATGTTGAATCCAAACAGCTCTTGGCTTGTGGCTGGATCGCGCGAAGCGGAGTCGGCGAAGCACCGAGGGAAATCCAGCCGAATGTAAAGTTTTACCCGCAGTCGAAGGGTGACGCAAGCGGCATCTTGCGGGTCGCATACAACGCCGCAGCCCCAGGGATCCTTGATGCAAATTATCAGCGAAGGATGCTGCGTTATTGCTTTCGAACAACTCGAAGCACTCCCGAATCCCGAGGCGCCGCGTTCCTGAGATGAAAATGGCGGACGTTCATCTCTCCAAGCAAGCCAAGGCAAACCAGCTGCAAACCGGCAAGAATCAGGACCATGGTGAAGAACATAAGCGGGCCGTGCGCCTGGGCAACGTTCATCCCGGCCAGAAGCTCGGCGAAGAGCCACGCAGCGATCGCCGATCCCGATGCCAGCGCGGTGAGTCCGACGGCGCCGAAGAAATGCATGGGACGCGAGATGTAGCGCAATAGAAACGGGATCGTGATTAGGTCAAAGAACGTGGGGAGCACGCGTCCAAATCCGTAGTGCGACTTGCCGTGGCGACGCTCGTTGATCCGGATCGGCACTTCGCAGATCGTCGCGCCATAAGTGGCCGCCAGAGCAGGGATGAACCGCTGGAACTCGCCGTAAAGCGGGACCTGCCGGATGACTTCCGTCCGGTAAGCCTTGAAGCCTCCGCCGAAGTCGTGGATATCCACGCCCGTCAGCTTCGCCATGAGCCAATTCGCAACCTTCGACGGAATCCGCTTCAGAAGCAGGCTGTCGCCAGGACGCGCGATGCGGCATCCGCAAACAACGTCGAAACCCTCGTCGATCTTCTGAAGGAAAAGCGGAATGTCGTGAGCGTCGTGCTGGAGGTCACCGTCCATGGCCACAACGCAATCGCCGGTAGCGTGGTCGAAGCCGGCGACAAGAGCTTCCGTCTTGCCGTAGTTCCGGCGCAGCTTCACTACGATGACTCGCCCATCCTTGTTCGCGATCTCTTCCAGGATGGAGAAGGTCTGGTCGGTGCTGCCGTCGTCCACAAACACGAACTCGAAATCATCGGCTGTGGCTTCCATGACGGCCTTCGTCTCGCGATAGACCTCGGCCACGTTGCCCTGTTCGTTGCAGAACGGGACCACAATGCTGTACTTCATCTCGCGTTTCCTCCCTGCCCTAGCGCCGGGTTGCTCCGGCAGTGTTTGGCCTGGCGACCCGTCAATTATGCTGCAAAATTCGCAATCCCGGTTGCTAATTCGACCGCGGCTGTGAAGGAGTGAGAACTTCGGCGGCGCTGACAGGCTGATTGGTCAGGAGGACCTTGCCGCCGCTCATCGCGATCGTCTGGAGGTGCGGCGTCCCTACGAGTTGTTCGTAGCGGGGCAAATCACGCTGGAACGTAAGAAGATAATAGCGGTCCGGCGCGAGCCACAAGTCCTTCAGTTTCGCCTCGTCGATGAAGACCGAGGGCGCTCCCGGCGCGTACGAACCGTACTCCAGATTGACTCGACGGTCGGTGAAAAGAAGCCCCGTGCGATTCGTATAAAAGAAAACGGATGAGAACTCGTAATAGTGCCCTTGCGTGATCAGTTTCCCCTCGGGAGCTCGCTCGAGCGCAGTTGCGAGGGGGCGCGACGCGAGGAAAGGATCGAACACGACCAGGGCCAGGCGCGCGGCGTGAAAGAACAGAACCATCATCAGAGCCGTCGCGAGAAAGGCGCGTTGCACGGTTCCGCGAAACGTCCCGAGCGCTCCAATGATGAACGCCACTCCAGCGACCACGAGCGGGAGACGGAGATAGGCGAATGAATCGAGCGTAAGGTCCAGCATGTGGCCCATCGAAAGGGTATACGCCTTCGGATGGCGGCTTAAGGCCGCCGAAATATCGCCAGGCGTCGGAAGGCCGCGAACGTAAAACAAAATCACGACGATGGCGACGGCCGCACATACAGCAATCGCCGAAAGCACGCGTGTCCCGCGGCGGACCCAAGCGCCCTCCATCGCCATGGCCGAGCCAAGCAGCAGCGCAAACGCCGGGTAAGCGGGCATCGAGTAATATTCCTGCGTCGTTGAAAACGTGAAGAAAACCAGCACAAATCCGGCCCAGCAGAGCGCGAGCAAGCGGGCGCGGCCGGCGCGATCAACAGGCTTGAAGGAAAGCTTCGCAACCGCGGGCAAATAGACGCTCCAGGGAAAGAACCAAACCAGGTGCAGCAGCCAGAACCAAAGCCGCGGCACGGTGTTGTAGTCGTGCGGATAGCGGAGGTTCAGGAACCGGAGCACCTGCTCGTTGTAGAAGAAGAACCATAGAAACCCGTGGTATTGGCCGGGCCCGCCGATCGGAGTGAAGTCGAAATAGGGCGGATTGCGCAGCGTTGTGAGGATGTGCCAGGGAGCGGCAATCAAAAGGATGATTGCAAGACCGCTGAAGGGACGAAGCCGTTTCCAAGTTGCACGAGAAAAGAGCTGGCGCGTGAGAAGCAGATAAACCAAACCGGCGCCGAGCGGGAAAATCAAGGAGATCAGGCTTTTCAACAGCAATCCCGCAGCAATGCTCGCGGCCAAAACGGCCGCCCAAAGACGCGGGTGAGGCTCCTCCTCGTCCAAAGCGCGCAAGAATGCCCACATGGACAGAGCCACGGTGAACGTGAGAATGATGTCCGGATTCAGGATTCTAGTGAACAGGAACAGGCCGACACACGTGGACATGCAGAGTCCCGCGTAAAACCCCGCGCGTTTGCCGAACGCCCACGTTCCAAATGCGGCGGTAAGGAGGCAGAGCGCGACGGTAAAAAGAGCAAGGGGAATGCGCGCAGCCCAATCGAAGGCGCCGAAAACCTTGTAGGAGCCGGCGATGATCCAATAGAGAAGAGGGGCTCGATCGAGATAGACCACGCCGTCGAGATGTCCCGTGACCCAGTCACCGGAGGTGATCATGTTGCGCGCGATCTGCGCCTGCACCGCGTCCACATCGTCCATCAGCGACGGCGGAGAAATGATGCAGCCGAGATAAATGATCACCGCAACGACCAGGACAACTAGGTAGCCGCGAGAATGCTTCCCGCCACCTTCAAGCTCGGTGCGGGAATGTGTTCGGTCTGAATTTTCCATTTCCTCATCCATAAGAACAAAATCATCAAACCCCAAAGGTGATAGCCGAGATTGGCGCGCCGCTCGATGTGAGCGCTCGCGCATCGATCGATCGCGGCGGGCCGGAACAGCTCGGCGTGCTCGGACGTGCCGCTCCGCAGCGCGTCGAGCATCAGCGGCTTCAGCGGGCCGCGCAGCCATTCATGAGTGGGGATGTCGAGTCCGGTCTTCTTGCGGCGGATAACCGACGCCGGAAGCTTGTCCTTCATCAGTTCCTTCAGGAGAAACTTCAGACGCGAGCCCCGAACCTTGAACGAAGCGGGCAGCGAAGCCATGAACTCGACGATGCGATGATCGAGCAACGGCGGCCGCGCCTCGACGGCGTGCGCCATGCTCATCCGGTCCACCTTCATGAGGATGTCGTCCGGGAGAAAGTACTTCTGGTCGAACCAGAGATAAGGGGAGACATCGTCTCCGCCCGCCAGCTTCGGGCGCAACTCGCCGAGAATGCGATCGAGCGCGCCCGGAAGCGGCGCGTTGACCAAGTCCGCCTTGGAAGCGTCGGAAAACGTCCCGTTCCAGTACACATGAGCCCGCTCGGGCGGCAATAGACAGCCCTCCAGGAAGCGCTTGGCCATGTATTCGAGGCTGATCTTGTCGTCCGACACAGACCACAAGCGGGCGGCCGCGAGGCCGAGGCGTATTGCCGCCGACGGGAATTGCCGAGCGAGACCGGCGAGGCGGTTCGCACGATACGTGAGATAGCCGCCAAACAATTCGTCACCGCCCTCGCCGCTGAGCGCGACAGTCACCTTGGTTTTCGTCATCTTCGAGAGAAACCAGAGCGGCAGCGCGCCCGCATCCGCATCGGGCTCGTCGTTGTAATAAGCAAATTCCTCGATCGCGCTCGAGAGGTTTTCGCCGGGATTCAGATCGAATTCCTCGTGATCCGTTCCGTACTGAGCGGCTACCTCACGGATGTAGGAGGTTTCGTCAAAGCTTTTCCCGAGGAAGGAAATGGAAAGCGTTTTCAGCCGCGAGGTCGACGCGCGCGCGGCGTAGTGCAGGATCGTGGAAGAATCGATTCCACCGCTGAGCCAGACTCCGAGGGGAACGTCGGAGAGAAGATGCTCGCTTACCGACTGCGCGAGCAAGGCATCGAGTTCCTGTTTGGCAGAATCGAGAGTGATTTCACGCGACGGGCCATACGGCAGGCGCCAGTAAGCGTCGGAAGAAACCTCGCCGTCGCGCCATTCGAGCCAGTGCCCGGGTGGAAGTTTTTCGATGCCGTCCACAAGAGTCCAAGGGCACGGAACGTAGTTCAGAGACAAGTAGCAATCGAGACCGGCCATACTCAACCGGCGATCGATTTCCGGATGAACCAGGATGGCTTTCAACTCGGAGCCGAAAAACATGTCGTCTCGCCGGCGCGCGATGTAGAGCGGCTTGATTCCCATGCGGTCGCGGGCCAGGACGAGGCGGCGGCTCGATTCGGTCCAAAGCGCGACTCCGAACATTCCGCGCAGCCGGGAAAAACAGGCTTTGTCCCACTCGATGAAGGCGTGCAGAACCGTTTCCGTGTCGGATCGGGTATGAAATCGGTGGCCCAGCTTTTCCAGCTCGGTTCGCAACTCGATGTGGTTATAGATCTCACCATTGAAAACGATGACAGTGTCGCCGTCGTCCGTCTTGATGGGTTGATTGCCGGTGGCGAGGTCGATGATCTTCAGGCGCGTGGCGCCCATCGAACAGGCTTTCGACCGGAAGACACCCTGCTGGTCGGGCCCGCGATGAATCAACGTGGCAACGACTTCGTCGATCCGACGGGGGCCGGGAGTCCAGTTTTTATGGGTAAAACCCGCGATGCCGCACAAATTACGACGCTCCTGACTGCGAGGGACACAAAACCGCTACACCCGTCCCGGCGATTCTATTCATAACGCAGAGATTCGACAGGCTGAAGCTGAGCGGCCGTCTTGGCCGGCAGGTACCCAAAAAGCACGCCGGTTGCGCAGGATACTACAAAGGCGGACACGACGGATAGCCATGAAATCGGAATGCTCAGCCCGCCCGGCACGGGCAGGAACTGCACCAAAGTCTCGATGAAGAACGGAATCACGACCGCGATTCCGACCCCGATCACCGCCCCCGTTCCACTAATCAGGATTGCTTCCAGCAAGAACTGATAAAGAATCTCGCTGCGCCGGGCGCCGATCGCCTTTCGGATGCCGATCTCACGGGTCCGCTCGGTAACGCTGACGAGCATGATGTTCATGATGCCGATGCCGCTGATCAGGAGGGCCAGCAGGGCAACCAGCAGGAGCACAATGGTCATGGCCAGCGAGATGCGGCGCGCCGTCTCGAGAATCGAGGAGAGGTTCTCGATGTCGTACTCCGCCACCGGGCGATGGCGGCTCCTCAAAATCTGCGCCACCGTCTGGGTTGCGAGCGGCACGTTTTCAGGGCGGTCCGCCTGCGCGTAGAGCGTCACGATGAACTCATCTCCGGTGAAATACTTCACCAGTGAAAACGGCACCAGGACAGAATCGGTCCTGATCTCCGCTTGGCCGAACGTCCCGATGCGCTCGGTGAAAACGCCGATGACGGTGAAGGTCAACTCGCCGAGGTGGATGCTTTGACCAACCGGATTCTCACCGGGGAAGGCCGTCTGCGCGAGGTGCTCCGACACGACGCAGACTTTGCTGACCGTTGAAAAATCGCCGTCATCGAAATAGCTGCCGCGCAGGATCAGGAGATTGCGGATCTCCTGAAATCCCGGCGTCACGCCCACCAGGCCAACCGGCCAGGCTTTCCCGTCCGCGACGACGGTCAGCTGGACATCGTTCGTGCCGGCTGCCTGCACGATTTCCGGGATGCTGTGCCGGACGGCGTCGAGGTCGCTCAGGGAGATCTGGTCGGCGAGAGTGATGTTCTGCGTGGTGCTCGAGTGCTCGAGCGACGCATATACGATATTCGATCCCACGGCCTCGATTTGGGCCGCGACGTACTTTCTGCCCGTGAGCGCGACCGTCACCACCAGGACGATGCACGCACTGCCGATCACGACGCCGAGCATCGTCAGGGCAGCGCGCAGCCTGTTGGCGCGGAGAGCCTCCAACGCCAAATTCCACGTTTCGGACCAGCTAATTGTCGAACCCTTCAAAATTCCTCCCGCAGACTCCTGAACGATACGCTGGAATCTCGCGGCTGACGATGTTCTACACAATCTACCGTGGCGAAATTGGGGTCAGCGGGCAGCCGGCTCCACGGCGGCGAGTTCAGGTATTTCGATGCGTATCTGGGTGCCCTCGCCTTCTTGGCTGCGGATATCCATCTCGAACTGGTCCCCGTAGAGAAGCCGCAGACGCTGGTGCACGTTGCTGATCCCGATGCCGCCTCCATAGACCTCCAGGAGCCGCTCGGGCGACATGCCCAGGCCGTTGTCGTCGATTTCGATGGCGAGGCGGCCATCGTGGCGGCGCGTTCGGATATGGATCTGCCCGCCGTCGAGGCGCGGCGCGAGCCCGTGCTTGATCGCATTCTCGACAATGGGCTGGAGCAGCATGCTGGGGACGAAAACGTCGAGTGTCTCCTCGTCGATTTCCTTGAAGATTTGCAGCTTGTCGCGTCCGAAACGGATCACCTCGATGTCGAGGTAGTCGTCGATGAACTCGATCTCTTCGCGCAGCGGCACAAACGTCTCGTGCTTGCGCAACAAGCGCCGCAAAATGTTGGAAAGTTTCAACACCACGCCGCGGGCCATGTCGGGGTCGAAACGGATCAGGGACGAAACGGTGTTGAGCGTGTTGAAGAGGAAATGGGGATTAATCTGGCTGGTGAGCGCGTCCATGCGCGCTTTCAGCAGGTGCTGCTGGTTCTCCTCGAGGTTCATCTCGATGCGCGTGTTGTTCCAGATCTTGACGGCCATGGCCACGCACATCACCGAGGAAAGCACGACCAGCACGGCATAGCCCAGGTTGGTCGCATGAATCGAGAATATCCACCGCGCCGGAACGGCGCTGGCCAGTTCGATCAAGCCCACCGCAAATGCGACGCAACCGAACAGCGGCAGCATCGCCCAGTTGCCCTTGCGATAGCGGATGAGATTCCACAGCCACTGCGGGATGTTCAGGAAGAGAAACGGGCCGAAATGCCAGACGTCTTCCTTCTCCGGTATCACGTCGCGGATCATTCCCGCCAGCAAGCCGACGAGCGCTGCCATCGGGCTGGACAGCCATTCGTGATCTCCAAACGCGGGAAGACTGATGAGCGACCCACCGAGAAGACCCACGATTCTCCCGCCGATCAATCCCATCAGGAACGAGCCTTCGAGCGTCAGATCCAGGAACGGGTAGCCGAAAATGCGCAGGATGATTCCCGTTGCCAGCGGAGGCGTCAGGAAGAGCAGCAACATCACCTTCTGGTCGGAGTCGCGATTCTCGGTGAAGACGAGTTTGCGGAACGAACGAAAACGAACCAGCAGCGCCGCGAGCGCCGCCGCCCAACCTACCTTCAGGACCAACGTGAACAGCAGGTCCCTGCCCTCTAAGAGTGTGCCCATTTCGTTCGCAAGCCGCCGTCAGGAGATCCTTTGGCTAAAGTAGCCAATGCGGACTGGGATGTAAAGAGTCGGCGTCGACACGAGCAGGCAGAGCGTTTCGCGTACGCTGGAAGTGTGGTATGAAGACCGCAACTCTCGCAGGGGGCCGAAGATGGCTGAACCCACACCGTTCGACATACTGACGCAGGTCACAACTCTCACGGGGCGTCGGCGCACTCAGCATGAGTACGCCGAGTTGTTCAATGCCGCAGGCTTCCGGTTCGAACGGGAAATACCCACCGGCGCCAACGTATCGATCCTCGAAGCCACGCCGATTTAGGGCGGCTACTGCTGCTGTTGTTGCTGCTGCTGGGCGGGCTGCTGCGGCCGTTCCAGAACTGACGCCGCCGGCACGTTGCCAACCGTGATTTTGTTGAGCTGCTCGCAGCCGGCGTCGTCGATGGCGGGGCGGACGCGCACGTCCACCGAAAGGCTCTGTCCGGCATGGCCTTTGTACACGCCTCGCACGGGTGCTACATCACCATAGTCTCGCCCATAGGCGATGCGGACGTGCCGCAAGCCGACAGGCTTGCCCAGGGTGGGATCGAATCCCATCCAGCCGCTGTTGGGCATCAGGACTTCCACCCAGGCATGCGAGGCCTGTCCGCCGATCACGTCCTCCTGCTTCGCGTCCGGCGCGGCCGTGCTGCCGGGAACCAGATAGCCGGAAACGTAGCGTCCGGGAATTCCTCGCATCCGCACAACCCCGAGAAGCACGTGGGCGAAATCCTGACAGACACCCGCGCCGATCGACAGCGAGTCCTCAATCGAGGAATGAACGTGCGTGGCGCCCTTCACGTAGCGAAACCGCTGATGAATCAAGTCCGCGGCGGCCTGCGCGAATCCGACCACCGTCCCTCCGCTGGCTCTTTCCGCCACCTCGACGATTTCCCTGATGCAGGCGAGATGAGGCACATATCCGGTGGGAGCCATGAAGTCGAAGTATTCCTCGTCCAACTGGTGGCTGCGCGAATCGAATTCGGCGAGCGTCGCCGGATCCGCGGGCGCGTCGGATACCTCGTGCGCCAGCACGACCGACTCCGCCTCTACTTTCAGGTGCTGGTGCTCGGCGAGCACGTTGAACTGGTGCACCCAGTTTCCGTGGGCGTCGCGATACGCCGTGCCGCGGGAGCCGGGATTGGTGGTGAGACGGAAGGAGAGACAGCTCTGCCTCTCGTCGTGGAGCGGGCGCAGGCGGACCTCGTTGTAGCTTTCGGAAACGGGGCCGTCGTAAACAAATTCAGTCGTATGGACCAAACGATATCGATTCATGCCACCACCGCGTAGTAGAAGTAAGTTCGGGCGATGTCGTCTCCAATCGCTCCGCACATCCGTAACAGCTCGTTCAAATAGCCGTGCAAGCCCTGCTTGAAGATTTCGTCCACCCGGTCGTACCGGAGCCTCTCGACAACCCTGCCCGCCAGGCGTTCCGCTTCGTTGGCATACGACCCAGCCAAGCTACCGCTGACGGCCCGCAAGCCCGCTTGCACCTCCGAGGCGCTGAAACGGATCGAACGCGGATGCTGCGGGTGCAGAATCAGCATCTCCGCCACCTTTTCGGGTTCGATGGCCGAGTGATACTGGCGATGATAGGCTTCGTAGGCCCCCACCGAGCGCAGCACCGCCATCCATTGATGGTTGTCCGGAGCGCCGACCGAAGGCAGCGCGTCGAGAAGATTGTGATACTGCACGTCGACGAGCCGCGCGCTCATTTCGGCGCGCTCGAGCGACCAGCCGACGCGAAGAAACTCCCAGCCCTCGTCGTGCGGCATCGTGGCGTCCGTCACTCCATGGAAACGATGGGCGCCAAACTTGACCAGGTCGCAAAAGCGATGCGGGCCGGCCGCGATCTCGTCCTCGGGACGAAAGCGCGTAACGGTGTAGTAGAGGCCGTTGATGTCTTCCCACATCTCCCGGGAGATGCGGTCGCGGATCGTGCGGGCGTTTTCCCGCGCCTTCGACACGCACTGGACGATCGAGCTCGGATTGTCCTGGCGAAATGCGAGGAATTCGAAGACGTTCTCCGCATTCGCTTCGCCATACAAACTGCGGAACAGCTTCTCCTCCCCGGCCATGATGACAAGAGGCTCCCAGCGCAGTCGATACGACTGCTGAGACTGCTCGAGCATCATGTGGTAGTTCACGTCGAGGATGCGGGCCGTGTCCTCGGCGCGCTCGATGTAGCGCGCCAGCCAGAAGAGCGATTCCGCGATGCGCGAGAGCATGTCAGCCCTCTCCCCGCAGAACCCACGTGTCCTTGCTGCCGCCGCCCTGGGAGGAATTCACCACCAGCGAATCGCGCTGTAGCGCGACGCGCGTCAACCCGCCGGGCACGATCGTCACCTTCTGGCCGTCATAGAGGCAGTACGGGCGCAAATCGACGTGCCGCCCCGCCACGCTTCCCGTGGAAGGGTCGTAGGAAGGAACGCGCGAGAGCGGAACAACGTGTTGGGCGATATAGTTTCGCGGATTCGCCCGGATGCGCTCGCGAAACTCCTCGATCTTCGCGCGATCGGCCGTCGGCCCCATCAGCATCCCGTAGCCGCCGGATTCGCCCACGGCCTTTACGACCAGCTCGGAAAGGTGCTCGAGCACGTACGAGAGATCGCCCGGGTTCGCGCAGAGATACGTGGGAACCGTATTCAGGATCGGTTCTTCGCCGAGATAGTAGCGAATGAACGCGGGCACGAAGGCGTAGATTGCCTTGTCGTCGGCGACGCCATTGCCCACCGCATTCGCGAGCGCCACGTTGCCGGCGCGATACGCCCCCATGAGTCCGGGCACGCCGAGCAACGAATCCGGGCGGAAAGTCAGCGAATCCAGAAACTCGTCGTCCACGCGGCGATAGATCACGTCCACGCGCTTCAGCCCGCGGATCGTTTTCGTGTACACGACGCCGCCATCCACGATCAGGTCGCGCCCCTCAACCAACTGGATTCCCATTTGCTGCGCGAGGAAGCTGTGCTCGAAATACGCGCTGTTGTGGATGCCGGGCGTCAGGAGCACGATCTGAGCGTCGTCCTCACTACGGGGCGAAATGCTGCGAAGAATCCGGGCGAGCTCCGCAGGATAGTGATTGACCGGAAGCACCTCGCAGGCCTGAAAGGCGTCGGGAAGCGTCCGCGTCATCACCAAGCGGTTTTCGAGCACGTAGGAGATTCCGCTCGGCGTGCGCACGTTGTCTTCAAGCACGTAGAAATCACCGCTCTTCGAATCGCGCACCAGATCGATCCCGCAGATGTGCGTATAGATGCCGCGAGAAACTCCCACGCCGATGACCTCTCGCCGGAAATTCGGGCAGGAGTAAACCAGCCAGCGAGGAATCTGGCGGTCCTTGAAGATCATCTGCTTTCCATAGACGTCTTGCAGGAAGAGATTCAGCGCCACCACGCGCTGCGAGAGGCCCCGGTCGATACGCTCCCATTCCGACTGTGGGAGGATGCGGGGAATGAGGTCGAACGGGAACAGGCGCTCGGTGCCGCGGCCGTCGCTATAGACGGTGAACGTGATTCCTTGGATCAGGAAGGAAAGGTCGGCGAGCTTGCGGCGCTCCTCGAACTGACCCGGCGCCATCGCGGCAAGCTTCTGAAACAGCTTGGCATATGGAGGGCGCGGCTGGCCGGGCGCCGAAAACATCTCGTCGTAAAAGCTCCCGGTCTCGTAGCCTTCAAATAGGCCAGGGTTCACCATGTGCGCCGGCGCGGCTGCCATTGTCGTACTACTCTACCAACGCGCATTTCAGCGCTCTCACGAAAAGAATCTATGGAACGCATCAGGAATTTCGTGCGTCGTTTAGGCTTTGTTTATGGAACTAAAGCAACGGGGGCGGGATACCCGGCTTTGGAAGGCAAAGAGGCGCATTTCACAACCCTGCTATAATGACCGGCTTACATGGAACGCCGGAAACGAACAGGGAAGGCGCGGGTGGTGGCGCGGGCTGATCTGCCTACGCGGTTCGGCCATTTTACGATCGCAGGAATCAAAGGCCGCGGGCCCGAAGATGAGGCTGTGGCCATCCAGCATGGGCGGCTGAAGCCCGGCAGCGCGCCGCTCGTCCGCATCCACTCACAATGTCTGACTGGCGACGTCTTCACGTCCGAGCGCTGCGACTGCCGCGCGCAGCTCGAACTCTCGCTCCGCAAGATCGCGAAGGCGCCCGCTGGAATCGTGCTTTACCTGCCGCAGGAGGGACGCGGCATCGGCCTGATCAACAAGCTGAAGGCTTACGAGCTACAGGACGAGGGCCTCGATACCGTGGAAGCGAACCGCCGGCTGGGATTCGCGGCGGACTCGCGCGATTACGATTTCGCGGCGGCGGCGCTGAAGGCGCTGGGCGTCCGCAGGGTGCGGCTGCTCTCGAACAATCCGGATAAGATCACCCAGCTCGAGCGCGGCGGCGTGCGCGTCGTGGAGCGAATTCCCTGCCGCCCGCGCACCAGCCATCATTCGCGCGCCTACCTGCGCACGAAGAAGCAAAAGCTCGGCCACATCCTCGCGGGGATTTAGATCTGAGGACCGAAACTTGAGGGAGATCCTTCCATGACGAAAGCCATCCAGCAATCGGTGCGGCTTGCGGCTTCGCCGAACGAGCTATTTGAAATCTACCTCAACTCGAAGAAGCATTCCGCCGCCACAGGCGGCAAGGCCCGCATGAGTCGCAAGCCGGGCGGCACGTTTACGGCATGGAACGGCCAGCTCCGCGGGCGCAATCTTCTGATCGTGCCGAAGCGCTTGATCGTGCAGGCGTGGCGGGCCACGCACTGGAAAAGCGGCGATCCCGATTCGATCCTGATTCTGCTATTCAGCAAGGCTCCGGGCGGCGGACAGATCGATCTTGTCCACGTGAACGTCCCGGCGTACGACCACAAGGGCGTGAGGCTCGGATGGCCGAATTACTACTGGAAGCCGTGGAAGAAGTATCTCGCGCGGAAAAAGAAAGGCCGCTAGTGCCGTTCCAACTTGTTTCGGCAAGTTTCGTGGCCAGCTCGGTGGCCTCTTTGTGTGCCAGCCAAATCGAACTCCCTTGGTCAGAAAAGTTGGAACGGTACTAGCCGCCGCCGACAAATTGGACGATTTCGAAGCTGTCGTTTGCCTGGACTCGAGTTTCCTGCCACCGGGCGCGAGGGAGAATATCCAGGTTGCGCTCGATCGCCACACGATCGCCCTTCATGCCGAGATGATCGAGCAGCGCGACGACGTCCAAGTTTTCGGGGATTTCGCGGCGCTCGCCGTTGATCGTGACGGTCATTAATCTACGAACCCTGGACCGCATCCGCAGGCGGAGTCTTGTGACGCGAACGCATCGCGAAGCGAATCTCGTCTTTGGCTGCGTCCGCTTTCGCGTGAATCACGAGCGCCAGATCGCCCTTTCCGAGCGGCGGCAACGGGAATTCAATCTTCACGCGGCCATGATCGTCGCTTGTGCCCGTGTGGCGGGCATTTTCCGCTGCTCCTTCGATCGCGGCTTCCACTTGAACGCCCGCCTGCGGCTGCCGGTCGGCTCGGCGCACGATTTCGACATCGAGCGAGACTGTGCCGCCTGCCAGCCATGATTGGGGATTGAGAAGCTGCACCTGAATCCCGGCTGCACGAATCTCCTGCTCCGCCGCGGCGGCAATGTCAGCCGCGAGCGCGCCCGCGCGCAGGTCGTCGATCACGGCGCGATGCTGGTTCGCCACGCGCTCGCTCAGCGCTTCCGCGCTGAATTCCGCAGAGCCGGCAAATGGCTCGTAGTTGGATGCCCGCCGGTGCAGGATGCGTCCGTGCTGGTACACGGCCGTGTCGATGACGGGATGGTGCGGGCCTCGATCCTCCGTCTGCACGTGGAACACCTGATCGCCGACGTGGACGTCCGTGTTAAATCCGGAACTCATCGACAGCCGATTCCCTCCCGGGGCGCTCCGCGGAACGCCGCGACAAATAAAATCTTGGGGAGTTCATTTGACCGATCTAGGCTCGAACGCTATTATAGCAGCGCATCGAAAATGAACAGCAACTACCTCGACAACTACGGCCCACTTTTGCTGATGTTTATACTGGCGGCTGGGCTGGCCGCCGTGCTGATCACGGCCTCAACAATCGTGGGCAGACACAAACACTCGCCCGAGAAGGATCAGCCCTACGAGTGCGGAATTCGTCCCACGGGCGACGCGCGGCATCCCTTTTCAGTGCATTTCTACATGGTGGCGCTGATTTTCATTCTGTTCGATATCGAGGCCATCTTTCTGTATCCCTGGGCGCTCGTCTACCACCAATTGAATGTGTTTGGCTTTGTGGAGATGTTGCTCTACATTATGATCCTGCTGGTCGGATACATTTTCCTCTGGAAGAAGGGCGCGCTCGACTGGGACCGGTAACCGCCCCTCCGGAATCGGATCCATCGTGGAATCACAGGAAGTCGGCAAGAACTCTGTCGTTCAGAAACTCAAGGACTGGGACGCGAAGGCCGTCGCCGAAGTGATTGAGTTCCGCGGCGAAACGACCGTCGTCGTGCCGCAGAGCCATCTCGTTCGCACGGCCGAATATCTTGCGGCCGAGCCCACCCTGCATTTCACGTTTCTCTCGGACATTACGACGGTTGATCGATTCCCGATCGAGCCTCGCTTCGAGCTGAATTACGAGCTGCTTTCGCTCGAGCGGCAGCAGCGCCTGCGCTTACGCGTGCGCGTGCCGGGCAGCGAAGCGTCGGCGCCTTCGGTGACTTCCGTGTGGCCTACGGCCAACTGGCACGAGCGCGAGAATTTCGATCTTTTTGGCATCCGCTTTCAGGGCCATCCCGATCTGACGCGCATCCTGTTGCCGGACGAGTGGGAGGGGCATCCGCTCCGGAAGGACTATCCCGTGGAAGGGTTTCGCTAGGCTTGCATGAGGACGGCTGAGCTATGAACACGAGGACGACCACGATCGAGACACCCGCCGGCCCCGCCGAGCCGATGGTGCTCAACATGGGGCCGCAGCACCCGTCCACGCACGGCGTGCTGCGCGTGATTCTGGAGCTGGACGGCGAAATCGTGCTCAAGGCCAAGCCCGTGATCGGCTACCTGCACACGGGCATCGAAAAATCCTGCGAATCGAAGACGTACTCGCAGTGCATCACGCTCACCGACCGCATCGACTATCTCGCGCCGCTCTCGAATAATCTGGGCTTTTGCCTGGCCGCCGAAAGGCTGATCGGGATCGAGGTCCCGAAGCGCGCGCAATACATCCGCGTGCTGCTCACGGAGCTGACGCGCATCACCTCGCACCTCGTGTGGCTCGGGACGCATGCGATCGATCTCGGCGCGATGTCCGTGTTCCTCTACACTTTCCGCGAGCGCGAAGAGATCATGAAGATTTACGAGCACGTCTCCGGCCAGCGGATGATGACCAGCTACTTCCGCATTGGCGGACTCGCGCTCGAACCGCCTCCGGACTGGCTCGATCGCGTGCGGCGCGTGGTCGAATCCCTGCCCGGCCACATCGACGAATACGAAGACCTGCTGACGCAGAACCGCATCTGGATGGCGCGAACGAAGGGCGTCGGCTACCTGAGCCCCGAGGACGCGATCGCCATGGGCGTTTCCGGTCCCCTGCTGCGCGCGAGCGGCGTCGCCTACGATATCCGGAAGGTCTTTCCGTACTCCAGCTACGACGAATTCGACTTCAAGGTGCAGACGCAGACGGCGGGCGATTGCTACGCGCGTTATCAGGTGCGCATCGCCGAGATTCGCGAGAGCATCAAGATCATCCGCCAGGCGATGGAGAAAATTCCGTCCGAAGGGCCTTTCCGCGCCGAGGTGCCCGGAATCATTCCGCCGTCGCGCGAAGAGATGAAAACCTCGATCGAGGGATTGATCTACCACTTCAAGATCTTTACCGAGGGATTCGCCGCGCCGCCGGGCGAGGTCTATCAGGCGATCGAATCGCCGCGCGGCGAATTGGGCGTTTTCATGGCCAGCGACGGCTCGGCAAAGCCGTATCGCGTGAAATTCCGCACGCCGTCGTTCGTTAATTTGCAATCGCTGCCGAAGCTTTGCGAAGGCCGGCTGATCGCCGACGTGGTGGCGTGCATCGGCACAACCGATATTGTCCTTGGAGAAGTAGACCGCTAGTCGCTCGGGGTGGGCGAAAGCCGGACCATGCAACTGCCAGCACCGCTCGAAGCCAAATTCAAAGAACTTGCCGGTCGCTATCCGATCAAGCGCTCGGCGCTGATTCCCATGATGCTCTACGCGCAGGACCAGTTCGGGTTCCTGGGCGATGAGATTCTCGAGGAAATCGCGAAGCGCCTCGACCTCAACATGATTCAGGTGGAGGAAACGCTCGCGTACTACTCGATGCTGCGGCGCAAGCCCGCCGGGCGCTACCACATTCAAGTCTGCACCAACATTTCCTGCATGCTGCGCGGCGGCAACGAACTCTACCAGCACGTGCAGAAGCGGCTCGGCATCGGCCACAAGGAAGTGGCGCCGAGCGGCACGTTTTCTCTTGAGGAAGTCGAATGCATTGGCGCCTGCACCGGCGCTCCCGCCATGCAGGTGAACTACGACTTCTACGAGGACCTCGACGCGGACAAAGTGGACGCGATTTTCGAGCAGCTTCAGGCGGGCAAGAAACCCAAGCCCTCGTCGGTGACTGCCGGAGCGCTGCACGAGCGCCTGCCCGCCGAAGTGCCCGTGATCAGCAAGCGCTTCGGCATCCCGAACTCGAACAAGATCGACGTGTACCGCAAGCACGACGGCTATCGGGCGCTCGAAAAAGCGCTCAAGGAAATGACGCCCGATCAGATCATCGACGAAGTGAAGAAATCGAATCTGCGCGGGCGCGGCGGCGCGGGTTTTCCGGCCGGAATGAAGTGGAGCTTTGTCCCGAAAGACACGAGTAAGCCGAAATACATCCTCGCGAACGCGGACGAAAGCGAACCGGGAACGTGCAAAGACCGCCCGCTCATGGAAATGGACCCGCACCAGCTGATCGAAGGCATGGTGATCGCGGGACGCGCGGTCGCGGCGCACCAGGGCTATATCTACATCCGCGGCGAATACCGCTACATCATCGACATCATGGATGCGGCGATCGCCGAAGCCTACGCGAATGGATATCTCGGCAAGAACATCCTCGGCAGTGGATTCGATTTCGAGCTGGTGACGCACACGGGCGCAGGCGCCTACGAATGCGGCGAAGAATCGGCGCTCATGGAATCGCTCGAAGGGAAACGCGGCTATCCGCGCATCCGTCCCCCGTTCCCCGCCGTCGTGGGCCTCTACGGCTGCCCAACCGTGATCAACAACGCGGAGACGCTGAGCACCGTGCCCGCCGTGATCCTGATGGGCGGCGAGGCCTATGCAAATCTGGGCACGCCGAAAAACGGCGGCACGCGGCTCTATTCGATCTCGGGCCACGTGAATCGCCCCGGAATTTACGAGCTGCCACTCGGCTTCCCCCTGCGGCGGCTGATCGAGGAAGTGGCCGGCGGGGTGCGCGGCGGCAAAAAACTCAAGGCCGTGATTCCCGGCGGCAGCTCGTGTCCTCTGCTTTCCGCCGATGAGATCGATGTCGCGATGGACTACGATTCGGTCGCAAAAATCGGGTCGATGCTCGGTTCGGGCGGCACGGTGGTGATGGACGAAGACACGTGCATGGTGGACGTCGCGCGGCGGATCATGCACTTTTACGCACACGAATCCTGCGGCTGGTGCATACCCTGCCGCGAAGGCACAGCGTGGCTGCGCAAGATGCTCGACCGGTTCCATGGAGGCGGCGGCCGCGCGGAAGATATCCCGCTGATCGATGAGCTCGCGAAAAACATGCTGGGGCGCACATTTTGCCCGCTCGGCGACGCCGCGGCGCTGCCGACGATCAGCATCGTCAAGAAATGGCGGAATGAATTTGAGGATCATCTCGCTGGGAAATGTGCGTACAACGCCGCTGAGATGATCGCCGGGGCGCACTAAGGCAACCATGGCGGAACAAAAGCAGATCGCGTTCACGATCGACGGGCAGCAAGTGACCACGTCGGCGGGCACGCTCGTGATCGAAGCGGCCAAGAGACAGGGAATCGAGGTCCCGTCGTTCTGCTACTACCCGGGGCTGTCGCTCCAGGCCGCCTGCCGCATGTGCCTGGTCGAAGTAGAAAAGATGCCGAAGCTGCAGACGGCGTGCACGCTGGTCGCCACCGAGGGCATGGTGGTGAAGACCGGTACCGAGCAAGTTCACAAAGCCCGCAAGGACATGATCGAATTCCTGCTGTCGAATCATCCGCTCGATTGCCCGGTGTGCGACAAGGGCGGCGAGTGCGAATTGCAGGACATGACGTTCCGCTACGGGCTTGATAAAACGCGATTCGTCGAAGAAAAGCTCCACTCCCCCGAAGAAAAATGGTCGCCGCTGGTCTATTACGATGCGCCGCGCTGCATTCTGTGCTTCCGCTGCGTGCGCGTCTGCGACGAAGGCATGGACGTAAAGGCGCTCGGCGTCGGCTCGCGCGGCGTGTTGTCGGTCATCCTGCCGAACGAGCCCGGCGAGCTGGCCTGCGAAGAGTGCGGGATGTGCATCGACATCTGTCCCGTCGGCGCGCTTACCAGCGGCACCTACCGCTACCAGACGCGCCCGTGGGAAATGACGTACGTCGGCAACCCCTGCACGCACTGTTCGAATGGCTGCAAGACCACGCTGAGCGTCCGCAACAACGAAATCCTGCGCGCCAATAATCGCGACCATTCGGGGATCAACGGCGAGTTCCTCTGCGCCAAGGGCCGCTTCGGATTCGATTTCACCACCCACGCGGAGCGCATTCGCCAGCCGCTCGTCCGCCGCAACGGAAGACTCGAGCCGGCGAGCTGGGAAGATGCGCTCGAGGAAGTGGCGCGGCGCCTGAAGCAGATACACGAAGCGCACGGCCCTGCCGCCATCGGCGTGATCGGCTCGAACCACACAACGAACGAAGAGAACTACCTGCTCAATCGCTTCGCGCGCGTCACGCTTGGGACAAACAATCTCGATCATCACCGCACAGCCGACTACGCCGGCCTCGCCACCGCGCTCGGCCCTCGCGCCAAGGACTCGCTTGCGACGATGGCAGACGTGTACAACGCGCCTGCGGTCCTGCTGATCGGCAACGACGTGACACAGCAAAATCCGCTGGTCGCCTGGCAGATTCGCGCCGGCGTGCGCCATCACGGCCTCCGGCTCTATGCGATCAACGGCCGCCCGAGCAAGATTCATCGCCAGGCGAAGGTCGCGGTCGAAGTCGCCAAGGGCGGCGAACGCGTGGCCCTGCGCTGGCTCGCCACGGAGCAAGGTCAATTCGACGCGAAGACGACGGAAGCGCTGGTTCAGCTCAAGGCCGCGCTCGAAGCCGAAAAAGACGTCGTGGTTCTATTCGGCGCAGAAATTCAGGGCTCGGCGATCCGCGATCTGATCTCGCTCAGCGCGCGATTCGGCGGCAAGACGAAATTCATGGCGCTCGGCGATTACGCGAATTCGCGCGGCGCGTCCGACCTGGGAGTGCTGCCGGACCGCCTGCCGGGCTACGCACCACTCGCGGACGCTTCCGAGCGCGCGCGATTTGGAAAACTCTGGGGCGGCGAAGTTCCGTCGACGCCCGGCATGACTGCGCGCGCGATGATGGAAGCGACGGTCGCCGGAAAACTGAAAGCGCTCTACGTCGTCGGCGCGAATCCGCTGAAAACGTTTGGCATGGCGCAGCCCGACCGGCTCGCCGGGCTCGAGCTGCTCGTCGTACACGACATGTTCCTTACGGAAACCGCGCAGCGCGCGGATGTCGTCCTTCCGGCAGCATCCACCTACGAAAAGGATGGGACACTGACGAACACGGCCGGTGAAGTCCAGCTGACGCATCGCGGAGTCGATGCGCAGGGCCCGCGCAGCGATTTCGACCTGCTCCGCATTCTTTCGCACCAACTTGGAATGCTGGGCCTCGGCTCGCCGATCCGGCTGCGGACGCCGGAAGCGGCCTTCGATGAAATTCGCCAGAACGTGGCGGGCTACGACCTTTCGCACGCGAATTTGCTCGGGGGCGGCTCCGAGGTTGCGGCTGCATCGTGCAAAGCGGCCGAGCCGTCGTACGAAGCGCCCGCTGGCGCGGTCTTTTCTTCACAGGATTATCTGTTTACGAGCGGCACCCTGGGCCGTTACTGTTCCAGGCTCACTTCCACCAACGAGGCAAAAGAAACACCGTGGGGTTCATCACCCAACATCCAGTCCTGGTGGTATCGCTAGTCAAGATCGCCGTCCTGCTGTTTATCGTGATGACGGCGCTGGCGTACCTCACCTGGCTCGAACGCAAGGTCATCGCGCGTATCCAGTCGCGCTGGGGTCCGTATAACGTCGGCGCGCACGGATTGCTCCAACCGCTCGCCGACGGCCTGAAATTTCTTTTCAAAGAGGACATGACGCCGCCTACGTCGGACCGACTCGTCTATTTGCTGGCGCCGTTTCTGGCGCTCTCTCTGGCGCTGACGGCGATCGCGCTGATTCCCTTCGGGCCGCCGTCGGTCCGCGTTCTCGGGCAGTCCGTTTTTATCATCTCGGACGTTGATATCGGGCTGCTGTTTCTGTTGTCGATCACGTCGATTGGCGTGTACGGCGTTGCGCTGGCGGGATGGTCGTCCAACAGCAAGTACCCGCTGCTCGGCGGCCTGCGCAGCTCGGCGCAGATGATCAGCTACGAGGTGTCGCTCACGATTTCCGTGGTGGGCGTGCTGCTGCTCGCCGGGTCGCTCAGTTTCAACGAGATCATCGAGGCCCAGCGCGGCTACTGGCTGCACTTCATTCCGCGCTGGCATGTTGTGCCGCAGATCGTCGGCTTCCTCTGCTATATCACCGCCGCGATCGCTGAGACGAACCGCATCCCGTTCGATCTGCCCGAGGCCGAAACCGAGCTGGTGGCCGGATTCCACACCGAATATTCGAGCTTCAAGTTCGCGATGTTCTTCATGGCCGAATACGCGAACATGATCACCGTTTCGTGCCTCGCGACGATTCTCTTTTTCGGCGGCTGGCTCTCGCCCTTTCCCGATAGCTGGACGTGGCAGATCTTCCTTCCCGGTGCGGGGCTGGTGCTGCTGGGAGCGTACTGCGCGTACGACACGGTGATAAACATGCGCGGGATCGCGCAGATCCAGTTCTTGGTCGTGACGCTTCTTGCGCTCGGCGGCGGAGCGATCTCTCTGTATCCTCCCGTGGCGAGCGTGATTCAAGGGCCGTTCTGGTTCACGACGAAGATTCTGGCGATCCTGTTTTTCTACATCTGGATGCGGGGAACGCTGCCGCGCTTTCGCTACGACCAGTTGATGTCGTTCGGCTGGAAGCTGCTGCTGCCTGTTTCGCTCGCCAATCTCGTGATCACGGCGTTCGTGATCATCTGGCCCCTGCTGAGGCACGGATGAGCGTGCCGATCATTATGTTCTTCGCGTGCGCGTTGCTCGCCGTGCTGGGCGCGGTGCTGTTGATCTTGGCGCGCGAGCCGATTCACAGCGCGCTCGCGCTCGTCCTGGTGATGATGTCGCTGGCCGTGCTCTACCTGCTGCTGGGCGCGCCCTTCGTTGCCGCGGTGCAGATCATCGTGTACGCCGGGGCCATCATGGTCCTGTTCGTGTTCGTCATCATGCTGCTCAACGCGGGAGTCGAGGAGCGCACGGACTTCAGCAAGATCGCGAAATGGGTCGGGGTGCCGCTGGGCTTCTTCCTGCTGCTCGTGACCGCGGTCTATCTGCTGCACTCATCCATCGGCACAACCATTGCCACCGGCGTGGGCGCGGCCAACCAGGCGGCTGACACGCGCGAGCTCTCGCAGCAGCTTTTCCGGCAGTATCTGTTTCCGTTCGAGGCGACCTCGATCCTGATTCTGATCGCGATTCTGGGCGCACTGGTCCTAGCGAGGAAGGACGAATGAGCGCCATCCCCATTTCCTGGTATCTGGTGCTGAGCGCAGTCCTTTTCGGGCTGGGCGTGGTGGCGTTCGTGTTCAAGCGCAACGTCATCACGATTTTCATGTCCATCGAGCTGATGCTCAACGCCGTGAATCTGGCTTTCGTGGCCTTTGCGCGGGCGCGTGGCGCGCTCGACGGGCTTGTATTCGTATTTTTCGTGATTGTCGTCGCGGCGGCGGAGGCGGCGGTGGGCCTCGCCATCGTGATCATGCTCGCGCAGCACCGCGAATCGCTCAACGTCGAGCGCGTGAATCTGCTCAAGCTCTGATGCTCCTACTCGACCATCTCTGGATCATTCTCGCGCTTCCGCTCGCTGGCGCCGCGATCAACGGCCTATTCGGCAAGCGCTGGCCGCAATCCGCCGTGAACTCGGCGGCGGTCGGCTCGGTGTCGCTCGCTTTTCTCGCCGCCGCGGAAACGGTCCGCGAATTCTGCAATCTCGCGCCGGACCAGATTCCCTTCGTTGGGAACTACTTCACGTGGATGGTGGCCGGGCCGTTCCGCGTCAATTTCTCGCTGCAAGTGGACCAGCTCACGGTGGTGATGCTGCTGACGGTGACCTTCGTCGGCATGCTCATTCACATCTATTCCACCGGCTATATGGCGCACGAGGGCGGCTACTACCGCTTCTTCTCCTACCTGAATCTTTTCATGTTCTTCATGCTAACGCTCGTGATGGCGGCGAACCTCATCGTGATGTTCGTCGGGTGGGAGGGCGTGGGCCTGTGCAGCTACCTGCTGATCGGCTTCTGGTTCCTGAAGAAGTCTGCGGCGGATGCGGGTAAGAAGGCGTTCATCGTCACGCGCATCGGCGATCTCGGCTTCACGGTCGGCATCCTGCTGGTATTCGCGGCGTTTCAGTCCGTCGATTTCGGCGCGATTTTCAAGGATGTGTCGCAAAATCCGCGCTCGGAAACGCTGCTGACGACGATCTGCATCCTGCTCTTCACCGGGGCGATCGGCAAGTCGGCGCAATTGCCGCTCTACGTTTGGCTCCCCGACGCGATGGAGGGCCCCACGCCCGTCAGCGCGCTGATTCACGCCGCCACGATGGTCACCGCGGGCGTGTACATGGTCGCGCGGATGAATCCGCTCTTTTCGCGCGCGCCGGTAGCCATGCTGGTCGTCGCGATCGTGGGCGCGGTAACGGCGTTCTATTCCGCGACGATCGGCCTGGTCCAAACGGACATCAAGAAAGTCCTCGCGTATTCCACGGTCTCGCAACTCGGCTACATGTTTCTCGCCTGCGGCGTGGGAGCTTACGCCGCGGGCATCTTCCATCTGATGACGCACGCGTTTTTCAAGGGCCTGCTGTTCCTCGCGGCCGGCAGCGTAATCCACGCGATGGGCGGCGAGCAGGACATGTTCAAGATAGGCGGCCTCGCGAAAAAAATTCCCGTCACCTACTGGACGATGCTGATCGCGACGCTGGCCATCGCCGGCATACCCGGCTTTGCGGGATTTTTCAGCAAGGACGAAATCCTCGAAGCCGCGAAATCCGGGCCGCACGCGAATCTGGCTCTCTGGCTGCTTGGCGTCGCCGGCGCGGGACTCACTTCTTTCTACATGTTCCGCCTGGTCTTCCTCACGTTTTTCGGCAAGCCGCGCTTCGACGAGCACAAGGTCCACGTCCACGAGTCGCCGAAGAACATGACTGTGCCACTGATGATTCTGGCGTTCCTCTCGATCTTCGGTGGATGGTTCGCCGCCCCGAAGCTCATCGGCGGGATCGATCACTTCGAGAAATTCCTCTCGCCGGTTTTCACGGCGTACGCGCCGCAGGCAGCCGAGGCCGCCACTGCGTCTGCCGAGAGCGTTGCGAGTCCCGGCATGGCGCTGCTGAGCGCACTGACCGGAATACCTGTCATCGTGGCTGTCCTCGGATTGCTTTTGGCGTGGTGGCTCTACATTAAGAGCCCGGACACGCCGAAGCGGATGGCGCAGAGCCTGCGCGGCCTGTATCTGCTTCTGCTCAACAAGTACTACGTGGATGAAATCTACGCCGCGCTGATCGTCCGCCCGCTGCTCTGGATTTCCACGAACGTGCTCTGGCACGTGGTGGACGAGGGCGCGATCGACGGCGTGGTGAACGGCACGGCGCGCGTGGCTCGTGAATCCGGCAGCCAGTTGCGCGAGCTGCAGTCAGGCAACGAGCGCAGCTACGCCACATGGATCGTGATCGGCGCCGTGGGCTTCACCGTGCTTCTGCTCGTGCTCCTCGGGGGGATGCGCTAGCGTGGGAACACAGTCTCATTTGCTGACGGTCATCACGTTCCTGCCGCTACTGAGCGTCGCGGCTCTGCTGCTGCTTCGCTCGGACGATCACGTGTGGATCCGCAGGATCGCGCTGGCCGCGTCGCTCGCGGAATTCGTAGTTTCGCTGCTGCTCCTGCCCGGATTCAGCGCCGCGACCGCCAAGTATCAGTTTCAGGAGTACCACGGCTGGATCGGCGACGCGATCCACTACCACCTCGGCGTGGACGGCATCAGCCTGTTTCTCGTGCTGCTCACCACGTTCCTCACGCCGCTTGCGATCCTGTGTTCCTGGGAATCGATTCGCGAAAACGTGAAGGGATTCTTCATCGCGCTGCTCGTGATCGAGACGGCGATGATCGGCGTCTTCGTATCGCTCGACCTGTTCCTCTTCTTCGTCTTCTGGGAGCTGACGCTGATCCCGATGTATTTCATGATCGGGATGTGGGGCCACGAGCGCCGGATTTACGCGGCGGTAAAGTTTATTCTGTACACGATGTTCGGCTCGATTCTGATGCTGGTCGCGATTCTGTGGCTCTACGGCAGGGCCGGCACGTTCGACCTGCCGGAGATCCAGGGAATGCTGCAATCGGGCCAGATCGCATTTTCGCCGCGAACGGAAATGCTGATGTTCCTGGCGTTTTTCCTGGCCTTCGCGATCAAGGTGCCGCTCTTCCCGTTGCACACGTGGCTTCCCGACGCGCACACGGAAGCTCCCACGGCCGGCTCCGTGATCCTCGCAGGCGTGATGCTGAAGCTCGGCACGTACGGCATTCTACGCTTCTGCCTGCCGCTTTTCCCCGCGTCCGCGCACCGGGCGGCGCCGACGATTGCCGTGCTCGCCATCATCGGCATCGTCTATGGCGCGCTGGTCGCCACCGTCCAGCACGATTTGAAGCGTCTGGTGGCGTACACGTCCGTGAGTCACCTCGGCTTTGTGGTGCTCGGGATTTTCGCCTTTAATACCATCTCGATCCAGGGCGCCATCTACCAGATGCTCAACCACGGCGTCTCGACTGGCGCGCTCTTCCTCGGCGTGGGCATGCTCTACGACCGGCGCCACACGCACGAAATCAAGGAGTACGGCGGCCTGGCCACGCCGATGCCCGTGCTGATGTCGTTCTTCCTTTTCATCGCGCTTTCATCGCTGGCGCTGCCGCCGCTCAATGGATTCGTCGGCGAGTTCCTGATCCTCATCGGCACGTTCCAGAACCATCACGCGTGGGCTTCGTGGGCCACCAGCGGTGCCGTGCTTTCCGCGATCTACCTGCTGTGGGCTTATCAGCGAGTGGCGCTCGGCGAAGTGACCGTCGAAAAGAATAAGACTCTTGCGGACGCCTCGACGCGCGAGCGCGTGATCCTCGCGACCATGGCGCTGGCCATTATCTTCATGGGCGTCGCTTCCCCGCTCTTCACACGCCGCATGGAAGTTTCCACGAACGCCATGCTCGAGCAGATGAAAGATCAGATGGGAGCCGCTCAGGAAGCTTCGCGCCCCGCGGCCTTGCCCTGCTTGAGTCCAGCCCAGCGAGCCGCCGTGATCCAGACCCAGGCGCCGGGCCAACCGGCGCTCGCAACCGTGCCGGAAAGGCAGGTCGCGCCATGATGGCGGCCTTGATCGCTCTCCACTCCGAGCAGTTGATGAATCTCCACCGGCTCGCCCCGGAGGTAGTGCTCTGTTTCTTCGGCATTCTCATCATGGCGGTGGACCCGTTTATCCGCGCGTCCGGGAAGCGCGTCCTCGGCTGGATGGCGCTGATTGGAGCGCTCACTGCGCTCGCGTCGGTTCACATTCTCGTCCACTACCCAGGCACCGCGTACAGCAATCTGATTCGCGTCGATTCTTTCAGCGTTTTCGTGCATGTGATTATCCTGGTCGCCGCCGTGCTCGCGATTCTGGGCTCGCTCGACTATCTCGACCGGGAAGGGATCCAGCGCGGTGAATACTACGCGCTCGTTTTGTTTGCGGTTGCCGGGATGGGAATTCTCGCGGGCGCGAACGAGCTCGTCACCGCGTTCATCGGCCTCGAGATGAGCTCGATTTCGAGCTACGTGCTCGTGGGATTCCGCCGTCGCGCGCTGGCCTCGAACGAAGCGTCGATGAAGTATTTTCTGCTCGGCTCGTTCGCCACGGCGTTTTTCCTCTACGGCATCGCCATGGTCTACGGCGTCACGGGCACCACGCGAATCGACGCCGTTCAATCGGCGCTCGAGCAGATCGTCGCCGGCCAGGGACGCCTGCCCGCGCTTGCGATTCTCGGCCTCGCTTTGATTTTCGTCGGGCTGGGTTTCAAGGTGGTGGTGGCGCCCTTCCAAGTGTACGCGCCGGACGTGTATGAAGGCGCGCCCACGCCGGTGACCGCGCTGCTGGCTTCCGCGCCCAAGGCTGCCACGTTCGCCCTGATGCTTCGAATCTTCTACATCGCGTTTGGCTCGGCGGGCAATCTGTGGTTCTGGGCGATCTGGGTCTCCGCCGTGCTGACGATGTTCATCGGCAATCTCGCGGCGCTCGTGCAGACCAACGTGAAGCGCATGCTCGCGTACTCTTCGATCGCGCACGCGGGCTATATCCTCGTTGCCTTCGCGGCGTTTTCCGAAGCGGGCGCCGCCGCCGTCCTCTTCTACCTCGCGGCCTACGTGCTAATGAAGGTGGGCGCCTTCCTGGTGGTCGCGCACGCCGGCCAGCAGGGCGAAAAGCGGCTTGCGATTCAGGACTACGCGGGGCTGGGCTCGAAGCAGCCGCTGCTGGCGGCTTGCTTCTCGCTGTTCCTGCTCTCGCTGCTCGGCCTGCCGGCCACGGGCGGGTTCCTCGGAAAATTCTTCGCGTTTCAGGCAGCGCTCGAAGGCCGCGATCGATGGCTCGTGCTGCTCGTGGTCATCGCCGCGATCAACAGCGTTATCGGCGCGTACTACTACCTCCGCGTGATTGTCGTGATGTATTTCCAGGCCGGGTCGAAGGACTACACGCCGTCGCCGGTTGCACCCGCTGTTGCGGTCGCGCTATTCATCGCCGCCGCGGGCACGCTCTATCTCGGCATCCTGCCCGCGCCGATTCTTAACTTCGCCAAAGCCGCCGCCGCGTCTCTTTCCCTGCGCTAGCTTCTTCGCGACTTAATTTGGCCCGGGCATCAAAGAAAACAGCCCGAAGGCTCGTTTTGCGCGAGCCTCCGGGCCGAAAGTTTGGCGCGTGAGCGCTTACTTGATCAGAACGATGACCAGGGCATACAGCGTGAGCGACTCAATCAGCGCCACGCCGATGATGAAAGCGATTCGGATGGGTCCGCCGGCGCCAGGGTTTCGCGCCGTGCCTTCGCAAGCCGCAGCCGTCGCAAGTCCCTGACCGACGCCGCAACCCGCCGCCGCGATGCCGAGCGCAATGGCCGCCGCCACGCCAACCCAGTTCGTGGCCGCAGCCGCCGCTGGTGCAGCCTGCGCGAATGTAACCGGCGCCAGCATCAACGCCGCCACCGCTACCAACAAAACCAACGCTGCTTTTTTCGTCATGTCTTCTCCTTGTTATGAATTCGCCGCCAGGAGGTGGTTACCGGAAGCCCTGGGGGGCGACCGGTCTCACGCTGGCAGCTCTTGCTCTTGATTCCAGACTAGTGTTCCTCGGCGACCGCGAGGCCGAGATACACGATCGACAAAATCGTAAAGATGAACGCCTGCAAAACGGCTACGAAAACGTGGAGCAGCGCCAGAACCAGCGGAATGGCGACCGGCACGACCCCTGAAACATATCCCACGGGATTCAAATGGCCCAGGAAGAAAAAGAGCGAGAGCGAAAGCCCAAGGAACGAAACGTAAAGCAGTTCACTCACCATCATGTTGGCCCAAAGACGGACGGTGAGGGAAAGCAGCCGCGCGAAGTGGCTGACCGTTTCAACGATGAGCATAACGATATTGATCGGGAAAAGCTTGGGCATTGGTCCTAGAAGCGTCTTGGCGTACCCGCCAGCCCCATGCTTTCCGATGCCAAAGCGGTTGTAATACAGAAACACGATCACAGCGCAGCCGAGCGGCACGGTTTTCTCAGCCGTCGGCGACATGAAACCCGGCACCAGGGAAATCAGATTGCTGAACAGAATGAATATCCCAATCGTCGCGATCAGGGGGATGTGGCGCTCCGCTCCATGGCCGACGATATCATCCACCAGGTCTTTCACGCCGATGCCCATCGGGTTCGTGATCAGGAATTCCATTACCTGCTGGGTCGCGCCGGGACGCTCCGCGGAAATCCGCGCCTTGAGCCACAAGAAGAAAAGTACCGCGATGAGAAAAACGAGGAGTTCCATCGAAAGCGCGTTCGAAATCGGATATTTCGCGTCGGCGGGAATGTGCAGCAGTGCCAGCAGCACGGCCACCGGCTTGCCCAGCACCGCATTCACTACCTTTGTGACGCCAAGAACCTGCTCTTCGCCCATGAATCTCCCGTGAGAAGGATGGTTTGGGTGTTCGTCCGCTAAATCGGAGTTACTGCGTGTTCCAACGGTGGTGGCCTTGCATCAACTCGTACCCAAGCTCGAGGAGAATCGCCGGAACCACCGCTACGAGCCCGCACAGAACTGCAATCACGGGCAATCGAAGCCAAGCGAGAATAGCATAGGCCACCACGAGCAACAACAGGAGGCGTCCAACAAACTTTGCGTGCACCGTCGCGGGAACTGTCACTTTCGCGGCGTCCGCCTGCGCCTGCCCCAGCTTAATGACCCCCGCGGCGCCCTGCCGCAGCCAGCGGAAATTCAGCCAGCAAAGCGCCGTCCCTGCGGCAGCGCCCGCGCCGGCGCGAACACCCCACCCGACTCCCGCGCCGAGCGTCATCGCGGCGCCGAGGCCGATCAGAAAACGCTCTATGCGGCGCTCGATTGCGGCGTACTCGGACTCATTCGCCATCTTTGGTGTCGAGAAGCTTTGCAGTCTTCAGCACATCGCGAATGCCGATACCCACCCCCAGCAGTCCCAACACCAGCATGAACGCCGGCTTCGTGTGCAGCCAGCGATCCAGAAAGTAGCCGACCGCGCCGCCGACCACCATCGGCACGACCAGCGTAAACGGTAACGTCCAGGCGATCGCAGCTGCCTTCGCTGCGCCGGGCGGGATTTTGAGCGGGTCGGGATCCTGGGAAGCCACGTGCGCTCGCTACTTCGCCTTCTTGATCTTGAACACCCGCTCGGCGTTTTCGTGGTAGATCATCTGCTTGTGCTTTTCGGAGATGCGCGCGGCGTCCATGAAATCGACGGCGTCCGGGTGATCCTGATAAGGATAGTCGATCGCCCACATGATCCGGTCGGCGCCCAGGACTTCGATGCAGAACTTCAGCGTCGGCTCCCAGTTCATTCCGCTCGTGGTGATGTAGTAGTTCCGCTTGACATACTCGCTTGGAGTCAGCTTGAGCTTCGGCCGGTCAAACGGGATCCGCACACGTCCGTGCATGAAATCGAGGCGGTACAGCCAATAGGGAATGCCCTCGCCCATGTGCCCGAGCACGATCTGCAAACCCGGGAACTCGTCAAGAACGCCGCTCGTGATGATGCGCAGGCCGTGTAGGCCGGTTTCCGCCTGATAGCCCCAGATCGCGTGCTCGAGATGATCCGTGCGGAACGCCTTGGCCATCATAGGAATCGGCGAGCGCGGATGAATGTAGAGCGGCACCTTGAGTCCGGCGATGGCTTCGAGAATGGGCCAGTACTTGCGCTCGCTTAGATATTCCCCGTTCGTATGCGAATTGATCATGATGCCGTTCAGCTTGAGCTTAGTGATCGCGCGATCAATTTCCTTTATGGCGCGCGGCGGATCCTGCACGGCAATCGTCGCGAGTCCGGAGAATCGGTCGGGATGGCGCTGGATGGCTTCATGCAAGCGGTCGTTCCCGATCTCCGCCACTGCCACGGCTCGATCAGGCGCCATCATCTGGACGCCAGTGGACGTGAGCGCCAGCAAATGCATGCCGACGTCGTATTCATCCATCGTGCGCAGCCGCAGGTCGTAGAGATCGATCAGCTTGTTGTGCACGGGACCCATGGGATCTGTCTGAATCTTCCAGAGGAAGAGATCGGGATCGTACTCCGTGGCACTGGCCACCAGTTCGCGCTGTGCGTCCATCTGCTCGGGAATCGAGAAGGCCTCTTCCGTCGCGATTCGCCGGTAGTGTTTCCGCTTGGGTTTCGCCTTGGCCGCGCGTGCCTTGCGCTTTGGACTCATCGAATCTCCTCCGTTTTAGAATGACTTAATCCGAATGACTGAAAAAGCGCCCCCACCACAGAGGCGGAGACGGAGTGTAGCGCAGAACGAGCGGGATTTGCACGTCGCGCGGGGGGTACAACAGCATGAGCGCGGCGGCTAGTGCCGGTCCAACTTTTCTGGCCATAGGAGTTCGACTTAGCGGGAACGCAAAGAAGGCACCGGGCTGGCAACCAAGCTTGTCGAAACAAGTTGGAACGGCACTAGTCGTGACGTGCGCCGTGAAGAATGTCCACGGCGTGAGGGAGCAAATCCGCAACCACATCGAGTGATTCCACAGCGCCGCGAGGGCTACCCGGCAGGTTGATGATAATCGTCCTGCCGCGAATTCCCGCCGTAGCCCGGGAAAGTATTGAGCGGGGAGTCTTCGCCAGGCCCGCAGCGCGCATCCGCTCGGGGAATCCCGGGATCAGGCGCTCGACCACAGCTTCGGTAGCCTCGGGCGTAACGTCGCGAGGTCCGAGACCCGTTCCGCCGGTGGTGAGGATTACGTCGGCGACGTTCGAATCGGCAGTCTCTTTAAGGAACGCTTCGATGGCCGCGCGATCGTCCGCGCGCACGTTGGACGAAGCGATCGTCCAGCCCAGTTCCCGGCAGCGCGCGATCACCGACGGGCCGGAGCGGTCCTCGGCCTTGTCGGCGGCCACGGAATCGCTGATTGTGAGAACGGAAACGCGCATGGGTTGAACCGCGGCAGGCTAGCTTTCTGTCGCTTCGACGCCTTCCGGAGTGCCATCGCGCTGGCCCTCGTCCATCAAGCGCAGCGCTTCCATCAAAAGGCCGGTCGTCGTGCGGGCGATCGTTGAACGCGCCGGGGCGGAATTGAAATCAATCTCGAAATCGCCAGCCGGCCAGCGCACCACCTGAAAAACGGCCGCCTCGCCCTCGAACGAGCCAAGCCGCGCGTCGGCGCACTGTCCGACGGAAAAAAACAGCTCGCAGGACTCGTCGCCATGGCGAATCGTGAGCCGGCAGGACTTCTGCCCCATCTCGAGCGACTGCATCAGGTCGAGAATGCTCATTTCCTCGAGGCGTCCTTGAATCACGCCCGGCCGCACGGCGCGATTTTGCATCTTCTCCAGGTGCAGGCGGTCGATGACTTTTTTCGTGCGCCGCACGACGTCTTTGAGGAAGAACGGCTTCACGACGAATTCCTCGACGCCCTCGACGATCGGCCTGAGCTTCTCTTCGACATCGCTTCGGCTGCCGAGGAAAATGAACGGAATCAGCCGTGTCTGCTGGCGCGCGCGGAGCTTTTCATAGAGCTGGCGCCCGTCGAGGCCGGACATGCGGTAGTCGCACAGGATCAGGTCCGGCGGATCATCCACGATTTTGAGGAGCGCGTCGGCGCCGTCGGCCGCCGCGACGGCCTCGCAGTGCGGCGAGAGCCCCTTCATGAGCAGGTCGAGGATCAGCGCATTGTCGTCGACGACCAGGACTTTGACATCCTTGATCGGCGTCATCGCTTCCCGCTCTTCCCGGAACCCTTACCCGGGCGTACATACGTCCCGCTGCGCCCGCCGGATTTTTTCACGACGTGCAATTCCGTGATCTCCATGCCGCGTTCGAGAGCCTTGCACATGTCATAAATCGTTAGCGCCGCGACCGAAGCACCTACAAGCGCTTCCATTTCAACGCCCGTGGGTCCGGTGGCCGTCGCCTCCGAGGTGATCTCGATTCCATTCTGGCATAGCTGGGCGCGGACATCCACGTGAGTCAAGAACAGGGGGTGACAAAGCGGAATCAGCTCGGAAGTGCGCTTCGCCGCCGTGATTCCCGCGATCCGGGCAATCTCAAGCGGGTTCCCTTTGGGCGATTTCAGATGCCTTATGCTTGCGACCGTGGACTTTTTCATGCACACGAACGCGTGGGCTACGGCCGTACGCGAAGTTGCCGGCTTGGCCGTCACGTCCACCATCCTGACGCGGCCTGACTTGTCGTAATGCGAAAGTCGTTTCATAACTCCCAAGCCCAAGCTGCCATAACGGGAGATGCGGCGCAAGCGCGCCGGGGCTTAGATGATCGAAGAGTTCCAAAAACAAAGCCCCACCCTCGCTTCCCGAGAATGGGGCCGGAAAGTCTTCTCAGATGGACGGAACCGCGCTAGTTCGTTTTCGGGGCGGGTGGCGGAGCGGGCGGATTGATCAGCGCGCCATCCCAGTGCTCGTCCGCCTTGCCGTCCTTGAACCGCCACATGTCGAACCACGAGGTCGTGTATTTCTTCGAGGGATCTCGCGGGTCCGTATACTCACGCGGCGTGACGACAATCACCAGGTCGCCTTCCGCGACGACCGCGACGATCTTGGTCTTCGTGAGATGCTCCGGGATATCGCTCGGCTTGCGGAAGGAACTGAAAAACTTTACGACGCCGTCGCGCCCCGACGCCACGTTGGGGTTGTGCTGATGATATGCGGGCGTCAGCCACTTGTCAGCCAGATCCCAGTGATTCGCCTCCAAGAGGTCCTTCATGATGTGATAGGCGGCCTGCTTGTTGACGTTTAACGCAGGATTGGAGCTGGTGAAAAGAGCATCAGCCTCGGCGCCCGTGACGCCAACGACCGGTTCTTGAGCGATCGCAGGAACGCAGGCAAACAGTATCGCGAGTGCAGCGAGCAAGCTTAGGCGTGTTTTCATGGGTGCTAGATACATCCGTCCGGAGATGGTGTCAAGTGCCCCGGAAAGCCCCGCGGGCGGCCGTAAACATCGCGCGCGGCCGGAGAACGCAGATTGATCTCTCATGTATTGACTTCAAATCGGGAGCGCAGTACGCTCCGCGGCAAATAGAAACAGGCCAATCACCTCAAGGATTTTGGGACAGATCCCGGACCGATTCGATCTCGAGGGGGGAATATGAGAATCGTGCTGAACATCGTCGGCGTGGTGCTGGTGTTTTTCGGCGGAGTTTGGTTTCTACAGGGAATAAACAAGTTCCCGGGCAATAGCTTCATGAACGGGCAAACCCAGTGGTCGATCTACGGCGGCATTGCATTCGTCGCGGGCGTCGTCGTCTTTATTATGGCCAACCGGCGAAAACGGAGCGCCGCATCTCCGCAGTAAGCGCGGCTCGCCAACTCCGGCGAAAACGGCTTCGCGACCACAAACGGCAAGCGGCCGCAGTGCCGAATATCACTTCATTTCGGCGGGCGTGATCGTTGCGGGGCCTTCGCCGACAATTTCGATGACGGCCGTCTCATCCTTGGCACCGTCAAAGTGGACTCCCTTGGCCAGATCCGTGACGTAGCTGCCCGCGGGCATCGGCACGGTGGCGTCGGGATCGTATTTCGTGCCGGTGCCGACCCACCACGTACCCGAGAGGACCGTAATGTAGCGGTCGTTCGGGTGAAAGTGCGGGTGGCTCATGGTGTGCGGCATCCACTTCACGAGTTCGATGTAGAGGCCCGGCTTCGTGGGATCGCCAACCAGCACCGCCGTTTGAGCGGCGTTCGGATTCCCGGTCCACTTGATCTGATCAGGATGTTGATAGACAACTGCGGCCGCATCGAGATCCGGCGCCGCCGGTGAGGCCTTCGGTTCGGCCGAACTGAGCGAGCTGCCGTAGCCGAGCGACAAGGCAATTGCAATCGCGGCCGCGACAGACCAGCGGCGAGACATCCTGAAATTGATCATGGCTCCCTCCGGTGTTACTGGGACGATCCCGGCCCGTTGCGCTGCGGCCGGGATCGTCTCGTCCTTGGCATGGCCCTTGCGGCGAGTCCGCGCTAACTATTCCCTAGATACATCACGTGGACGTACGTGCCTAGCCTGACGTTATACGCCAGATACCAACCAACGTGGTCCGGGTCATCATAGATCACGATTTGGTCGGAATCCCAGAGCCAGTCGTTGCAAAAGCCGAAGTCGTATGGGGCAACGTTAAAGAAAAAGCCGCCAAACCAGAAGCGGCTAGGCCCTCCGCCGCCGATCCGCCAGACATGGCCCCGGCCGAATCCACCGGTAAATCGACCATGCTCCCAAGGATGATCCAAATGGTAGTGCGGATCATCGGGTCCGGAGTCGTGGCCTATCCAGTGATCGCCCTTGGCGTGGACGTGAGGAGCGTTGGGATGCCCCGCTTGGTCGTTGAAGCCGGCGGCCGGTGGGTTCGGATGCTTGGGAGCCTTGTAAGGAGCAGGACCGTGACTGGGAATGTGTCCGCCACCAACCTCCGGGCGGCCATGCTGTTGCGCGAAAGCGGGAAGCGAGAGCACGAGCAATGCTGCGAAGAGTCCGACGAGCTTCTTCATGTGATCCTCCGATAGCCGAATCAACAGAGTGATGTCTGGAGCTGGCGCGTCGCGCAAGGGCCGGAGCGGCGCTACATAATGTAAGGATGCTCAAAAAAGGAATTGGGTTACCGCAGCGTGTGCATTAGAACTGACGTTCGCGCGCGCCTAGAACAAGCCTCGGCGGAGAAGCACGTCCACCCATTCGCCCGCTTCCAGCTGCAGCCTCGACGCGTGCACCACGAGGAAACAGTTTCCGCGCACGACCGCGCCGATGTCGCCCGATCCTTCCCACAGGACCACTTCGACCTTTGGGTCCCCGCCGGTCTCCCCCGCAGGCCAGCTCACGCGCGCGGGAAGAAAATGCGCGACCGTCCCTTTTTCATCAACCGGATGCGCCAGTTTCGCCTTCACGAACGGCAGCGGCTTTGGAGCGTAGGCGCTCAGCGCTTCGATCGCGGGGACCACGAACAACTCAAACGTCACCATGGTCGAAACGGGATTCCCCGGCAAGCCGAACACCGGCTTGCCGCGGCACCATCCGAAAACCGCCGGCCTCCCCGGACGAATCGCAACTGCGTCAAAGAAAAATTCCGCGCCGAGATCCTGCAAGACTTGCTCAACGAGATCGTACTTCCCCGCGGACACGCCGCCGCTCAAAACGAGGATATCCGCATCGAGGCCCTGCTCGATTCGCGCGCGAAGTTCAGCGGCTTCATCTTTGGCGTTGCCTGCGAGAATCGGCTCTCCGCCCGCGAGCGTCACTTGAGCGGCAAGCGAGATGTTGTTGCTGTTGCGGATCTGAAAGGGACCGGGCGCTCGATCGACGGAGACGAGCTCGTCGCCGGTGGAAAGGATCGCCACGCGCGGGCGGCGGCTCACTTCCACGCGGGCGCGGCCTACTTCTGCCGCCATTGCGAGCTCTGCGTAACTCAGGCGGGTGCCGCGCCGGACCACGACTTCTCCCACGCGCGCCTCGGCGCCCGCTAGGACGAAATGCTGCCCCGAATGAGCGGCTTGGTCGAACACTACGAAGTCGCCTTCGCTGTGCGTGAATTCGTGCATCACGACCGCGTTGGCGCCGTGCGGCACGGGCGCGCCCGTCAGTATCCGCACGCACTCGCCCTTGCCCACGTTGCCGTTGAACGCAACTCCTGCCCGGCTCTCGCCGATCAGGCGCAGCCTTGCGCCGGGCTTGTCCACATCGGCCGAGCGCAGGGCAAATCCGTCGCGGATCGAGCGATTGAATGGGGGATAGTTCCGATCGGCGAGAAGGTCTTCGGCGAGAATGCGGCCGAGCGCGGCAGACGGCTCGCGGCCGAGATCGATCGTCTCCGTTTCAAAGGCTTGTTTCCCGGACGAACCGGCGCGCGCCGCAAGAGTTTCGATCACCTTGGCGCGGGCGTCTTCGAAGGAAAGCATGGCAGGCTATAGCCAGGAGGCGAGCTTGGTTCCGCGCGGGACGATCGTGGCGTCGCGCTCCGGGCCGGTCGAGATCATGCCGATTTCGACCTGGAGCTGGTCGGAGATGAAATTCAGATAATCGCGCGCCGCAGTGGGCAGATCGCGCACGTCGCGGATGCCGGGCGTCGGCTTCTTCCAGCCGGGCAGCGTCTTGTATTCGGGCTCGATCTGCGCCAGCGTTTCCACGTCGGGCGGCATATCCGCGATCGGCTGGCCCTTGTAGCGATATCCCGTGCAGACTTTGATTTCGGGCTGCTCGTCGAACACGTCGAGCTTTGTCACCACCAGCGAATCGATTCCGTTGAGCATCTTGGCGTAGCGCAGCACCACCAGATCGAGCCAGCCGCAGCGCCGCGGCCGTCCCGTCACCGCTCCGAATTCATTGCCGCGCGCGCGGACTTCCTCGGCGTCCAGATCGGGCATCTCCGTGGGAAATGGTCCGCTGCCCACGCGCGTTGTGTAAGCCTTCGTCACGCCGACGACGCCCGTGACCCGCGTGGGAGCCACGCCGAGGCCGGTCGCCGCGCCGCCCGAAATCGCGTTCGAGGACGTCACGTAGGGGTACGTCCCGTGGTCGATATCGAGCATCGTGCCCTGCGCGCCCTCGAAGAGCACCGATTCGCCGTGGTCGAGCGCGCTATTGAGCAGCACCGCCGTGTCGGTCACGAGGCCGCGAATGTGCGCCGCGATCTCGAGATATTGTTCGAGCAGGCCGGCAGTTTCGAGCGCATGTCCATAGGCCGCTTTGCTGATGGCGTTTTTTTCCGCGATCACTCGCTCCAGCTTTACGCGAAAGCAATCCGGCTCGAGCAGCTCGCAAATGCGGATGCCGCGCCGCGCCATCTTGTCTTCATACGCCGGACCGATGCCGCGCGACGTGGTCCCGATCTTCGCGGCACCGCGCGCGGCCTCCGCGGCCTGATCCATTTCCCGGTGGTAAGGAAAAATCAAATGCGCGCGGTTGCTGAGAAAGAGACGCCCGCGAACATCCACGCCGGATTTCTTGAGATTGTCGAGCTCGGCCACGAGCGCACCGGGATCGACGACGGCTCCCGGACCGATCACCGCTTTTTTTCCCGGGCGAAGGATGCCACTCGGCACAAGCTGCAGAACGTACCGATGGCTGTTGAAGATGACCGTGTGGCCCGCGTTGTGGCCGCCTGCATAGCGCGCCGTGTAGTCGAAGGATGAAGCGAGATAGTCGACGACTTTGCCTTTGCCCTCATCGCCCCACTGGGCGCCGACCACAGCAATCGCTTTCGTCCGATCTCGCTCTGGCACGCTATGCACTCCGCAACCACACGAGCCGCACTTGCCCCGCTCCGGCTCACAACTGAAACCTTACAGGAGGGCTGATGCGGCTACCGCCAAAACCCAATCGTACGCTGCACCCTCCCTGAAGGCAAGCGCGGCTCTCGCGTGGGTTTGAGACGTTCCAGAGGCGCGATGAGAGGATGTGGAGAGAATTCGCGGGGCGAAAGGTGGTCCGCCCCGCGCGATGCAGACCCTGCGGAGAAACTATGCCTTGCCGAAAATCTGCTCGGCGAGATCAGCTACAACCGGCACGCGGAATCTTTCGCCCTGATACGCCTTGATCATCAGGAGAATCCAGAGGACGAGGCCAATCAATCCGATGAGCGCGAAAATCGATCCGGCCAGGGTCCAACCCGCGAATCCCCATCCCCCGCCAAACATGGTTACGCCGATAAACATGCCGAGGACGATGCGGATGACGGTCAGGCCACCGAACACAACAATGGATTGTTTCGCGTGGAACTGCACGAAGGGGCGCTTGTCGATGACGAAGAAGATCAGCCCGGTTACCCAGCCGAGCACGTAACACAGAAGGCCCGCAACTTTTTCATCCATTTGCGACTGTACCCCCCGATTCGCAGGAGACACGCCTGCCGATTGCTGCGCCCCACAAGCGGGGCAGAACGAAGCATTGTCCGCGACCGCAGCCCCGCACTTCGTGCAATGCGCCATCATTTCCTCCCGGGATCTCTCTTTCGCGGCGGAGCCTAGCAAAACCCAGGCGCACGGGCAAGCTCAATTGAGGACCAGCGGCGATGCTATACTGAGCCGAAGCGGAAGTGGCGGAATTGGCAGACGCGCCAGCCTTAGGAGCTGGTGGCCGAAAGGCCGTAGGGGTTCGAGTCCCTTC
>Ga0209415_10000595_pt1 | contig 67779 bp, 67 predicted proteins | sample PeaSoiSIISIP2007_FD_187696 | JGI IMG/M metagenome (GOLD analysis project Ga0209415, IMG submission 187696) | Peat soil microbial communities from Weissenstadt, Germany - SII-SIP-2007 (SPAdes) (version 2) | ecosystem: Environmental > Terrestrial > Soil > Wetlands > Peat | place: Germany...
CGACCTACACGATCGTCTTCAGAGCAGCCCGCAGCATCCCACCGAGCCGCCACTCGATTGAAGTTCGTGTGGAGCGTCAAAACACGCGGCTACGCTATCCCTCCTCGCTCAACTACTGACGCCTCAGCGTCCTTTCGGAGCCGCGCCTTTTCCAGCCCCAGGAGCCGGTCCGCGCGGGGCGCTCGCCGGAGGCACCACTCCATTCATGCGCGCATACACCACCATCTGGCCGTAATGATCGTAGGTATGCAGCCCCAGAAACGCCGCCGCGGCGAGGCGCGAGGTTTTGCCAGGGCCGAACGGAGACGGCACCTGATCCAGCATGTTCTGCTGCGTCATCGAGCTCATGGCCTTGTGCGCATACGCCACCGCGCCCTTGAAATACTCGACGATCTGGTCCTTGGTCTTCAGAGAGTCTGGGCCGTTATCGCCGGCGCCTGTCTCGACCGGTGGTTGTTGCTCGCCCAATACCGACGCCGAAATCCGCCAGATCTCGGTGGCGTCATGGCGGGCCTGCAAAGCGAACGTTCGCACGCCGGCGAACGTCCCGTTCGTGGGAGCAAAATCGAACTTGTCGGCCGGCATGGCCTGCACCAGCGCCAGAACCTCGCGCTCGATTGAGCTGACCTGGGCGTCGTAGACCTGGCCGACTGCATCGGCGCCGAACGCGGCCGGGCATCCAAGAAATGGGCCTGCAAGCAAAGCGAGAGCTAGAAATCGCATTCAGCTATTGTACTGCGGTAACGCGCCGATTCTGAGCCGCGCCCAAAGGAAGCGGTTGCAACTGGCTAAAGCTCCACCTTGCCCTGAAACATCATGTCTTCGAGATAAAAAGACTGCGTGAGCGCGAGCTTATTGATCTGTGCGTCGAATTCGACGCGCCGGTCGTCGTTGGTGATCTCCTTGGTGCGCGGGAACAGGAACACGATCACGGGACCGTCCTCGCGCCGAAGCACCTGCACGCTGGTGGGCTTGATGTCCTTCTTGTCTTCGCGCTTCAAAGCAGCGTTCTTCTTGCAATCGTCCGCCAGCTTCTTCGAATCCCCGTTCACCATGGTGACGGGGATGCCGTAGACGGCAATCGCGTAATGGTCTTCATCCTCGAGGGTCGGCGCATTGACGTCGCGAGCCTTCAGCTCCGCTTCGCGGACCGGCATCGCGCTTTCCCAGCGCAGAGTCAGCATCGGGAGCTTTTGGTTGGCGTCGTTGTTGGGGTTGTTGTTGGGGTTGTTGTTAGGGTAGCCGCCGCCGCGCCGCCCCATCCCGCCGCCGCCCGGGAATCCGAGCCCAGGAATTCCGAACCCGACGTTTCCATTGCGGCCATACCCCGGGCCGGGACTGCTTTGGGTGCTCTTGGTCAAGCTGGGAGTGACCGACTTCACCCACCCGGAATCGGCTAGGACCTGCTTGGCGTCGTCCTCGCTCCATTCCGGCACCTGTTTGTCCTTCCAGGACAAGTCGGCCGCCAATAGTAAACTCACCGGAAGAATCCCCAGCAAAAGAAGCAGGGCTGTGCGCTTGCCTGACATAGACCTCTAATGATCCCTCTATTACATGGTACGCATCCGGGGGCGCTGCCGTTACACCAATCCTGTCGGCGCTCCGCCTTACCCAGCACCTCCGCGCAAACTATATAATTGGCAGAACTTGGATTCCGAGATTCCGCGTTAAGGAGCGCGCCTCTTTTGGAAGCAGCCGCAGCCTCGATCCGCAATGGCGTGGGACCGCAGGAAGGCAAAACAGAAACCATTCTCGACCTCCTCGGCCTCATTTATGACGCCGCGGGAGATGCCTCCCATTGGCCCGCGTTCCTTGAGGCGCTTCTCCGGGCCATCAATGCTTCGAAAGGTACCTTGGCACTTCGCGATTCGAAACACACTGAATTTGCTTTCGCCTGCTGGCGTGGTTGGTCGAACGAAGACATTCAACTTTATGGGGAGCAATATGCCGAATCGGATCCGTGGCGCATTGCCGCAGCGCGGTGGCCGGAAGGCGCTGTGGGGACCGATTTCGAGATTTGTCCACGGAAGGAGATGGAGGCGAGCGCGGCATTCCAGGAGTTTTACGCTCCGCGGGATGCCATTCACGGACTCGGAGCCACCATCCTGGTAACCGGAGCCGGTCAATCTTTAATAATCGCCTGCCGCGACGCTGGCGCCGGCCCTTCGGAGAGGCTCAGAAAGCAATCCTGCAGGCCCTGACTCCGCATTTGCGGCGCGCCGTCCTCTTGCACACTGAATTGTCCTCGCAGCGTACGCAACTCGCCACCTTCACCGGTCATCTGGATCGATATCCTCACGCGTTCCTGCTGACCGACGCCGAAGGCCGCGTGCTGTACGCCAATAAAGCCGCGCGAGAAATTGCAGATTCAAAGGACGGAATCGCGATTGACGCTGGCGGTATCTCTATGTGGTCGGCACAACAAAATATCGTCTTCCGCGAAGCGCTGGGCGTAGCCGCCTCCGGCCGCGAAGCCTCCATGCGGCGGCTGGAAGTTCCCCGGCCTTCCGGCAAGCAGCCTTACCGTATGATGCTGATGCCGGTGCAGGGCTCGGGATGGAGTCCGCTGGGCGTCTCGCTTCCGGCCGTTACTGTTCTCATCGTGGACAGCGAGTCTCAGCCGGGCTTGGATCCGGCGGTGCTCCAGGAGCTATTTTCGCTTACTCCGGCGGAGGCGCGCGTGACCGGCCAGTTGGCGTTGGGGAGAAGCGTCGAAGAGATCGCGGCGGAGGCGTTCGTATCCGTCGAGACCGTGCGAACTCACATTAAACACATATTGTCGAAAACCGCAACAGAGCGGCAGGGCGAGTTGATTTCCCTAATTCTGCGGTCGACGTCATTCCTGCGGCCATAAAACACAGTCATATACCCAATTTGGGTGACGACTTTCGAGGCTCCCGCGTGTTAATCTCTTCGAGCTGAGTCGTTCACATATTCAGCTCAAATCTCATTTGCGGGAGCTAACTCCAACATGCTGAGTCCTCGTGCCATTCGAAACGGCTTGCTTTTTCTCGCCGGCTGCTCCAGTTTTTGCCATGCCGCCATCTTGACGGTGTCGAATAACTCAGGCCCGGGCGTCTGCTCCAATGCGGCCTATACGACCATCGGCGCGGCGCTATTCGCTTCCGCTTCCGGTGATGAAATCGATATCTGCCCGGGACTATATCCGGAGCAGCTGGTCATCATGCAGCCGGTTACGCTGCGCGGCCTGGCTACAAGCGGGAACCAACGAGTGCTGATACAGCCGGCCACGATCACCAATGTCCAGCCGCCGCTCTATGTCCAGCAGGGAGTTGCGCCGTTTCAAGCGGTAATCAGCGTAATCGGCACCAACAATGTCTCCATTCAAAATCTGGCAATTAATGCGAGCGGGAACACGGCCACCGGCTGCACGGTAACCGTCGCCGACATCCATTTTTCAAACGCCTCCGGCACCGTGGCCAACAACGCCCTCTCCGGCGCGCAGTTGAGTAATCCGTTAAGTTGTACGACACTGTTCCCCGGCAACGGATTCGGGGTTCAGGTGGACACCGCCGCCGGTCAAACCGGACCGTTCTCCGTCTCGATCACCGGAAACAGCATCCACGATTTCAATCGAAATGGAGTTCTGGTAAACGGCGCCGGGATCACCGCGGAAGTCAGCGGAAATACAATCTCCGGCGTGGGGCCAAGCACCGGATACAACCAATTTGGGGTCTTTGTCGCCCTTGGAGCCGTCGCTTATGTCTCCCACAACATGATCACTGAGGGAAATTGCGGGACTATTTCCGTTATTTCCTGCATCCCGCTCCGAAGCGAGGGCGTTGTCTTCAGAGCCGCGGGACCCGCATCCGTGGTGGATTCCAACTTCATCGCCAACGTCCAAAGCGGAATCTTCCTCAACGGAGCCAACCAGGCCCAAATCAGTAACAACGTCATTATGAACGTTGACGCTCTCGACGGCATCGACATTCAAGGATCGGCGGCGGGCTATTTCACCAACAGCGTCATCTTGGGAAACACCATCACTCACGTTTTCCCCATCAGCTCAACCTCCGGCGGCTCAGGTATGGGCAGCTGCGGCATCAATGAGGCGCAGGGAACCGGTGTGGCGCAGAATCTTATTTTGAATAACACGGTCAACGACGCATACTGTGGCGTTGCCGCCGTCACGGCCGATCAAGCGTCCGCGAACACTTTTTCGAATACCTTGTACGGAACGGTGAACGCAAATCTCACCTATCCTCCAGCCCTTGAGCCTTAGCGAAACTTTCAAGATGAGCCGTAGCGGCTTCGTTTAGGATGCCGGCGGAGCCGGTTTGCGCTCCGCCACGATGGTGACCTCGACGTCGCGAGCCATGCGGACCACCTGCTTGATGAAATTGTGTCCCGCCGTAAAGGACCAGTGGCCGTCATGCTCACGGCCGAGATAAATCTGCGTCACGCCCCGGTCATGCGCGAATCTCACCAATTCGGCGGCGGGATCGGGCCCTTCCAGCAGCCGCGTTTCCAGATGCAGGTTGCGGGCGAAGTTCAAGTGCTTTTCCAGAGCCTCGCGGTCGGCCGGAGGCAAGCCCTCAAGCCCAGGCCCGGGAGTCACCGCGACGGCCCAGCATTCGGCGTGGAAGTAATCCGCGGCGCGCTTGGCGCGGCGAATCAACGCCGCGGCGGCAGGGTCCGCAGTCAGATAAACCAACAGGGTCTCCGCGCGCAACGCGTTCTTGGCCGCCGCCGAAACACTTTCCGCATCGGTCCCGGGGTTCGCGTCCTCGCCCTTGCCATGCCGATGTTCCACTTCGTAGGCGGTCTGGCGAAGCGCAAGCTCGCGCAAAGCCACCAGCGTGGACTCCTTGAAAAAATTCTCCTTGGCCTGGCGAGCCTTGTCCGCCTTATACACCACTCCGCGCTCCAGCCGGTTCAGAAGAGCGCGCGGCGTGAGGTCAACCATCACCACTTCGCCGGCTTGCTGCACCACCCAATCCGGCACCGTTTCCCGCACGCGGACACCTGTAATTTGATGCACCTGATCGTTGAGGCTCTCCAGATGCTGCACGTTCATGGTGGTCAGCACATCGATGCCCGCGTCGAGCAGAACCAGAACGTCCTCCCACCGCTTGGTGCGCTGGCATCCGGGGACATTGGTATGCGGAAACTCGTCCACCACGGCAACCTGAGGATGACGAGCCACGATGGCGTCGACGTCCATCTCCTCGAACACCGTGCCGCGGTATTCGATCCTGCGCCTGGGAATCACCTCCAGGCCCTCCAGTTGGGCGATCGTGTCAAGGCGGCCGTGAGGCTCGAAATATCCCACCACCACGTCTGCGCCCTGGCGCCTGCGCTCCTGGGCTTCAAGGAGCATCTTATAAGTCTTGCCGACGCCGGCCGCGAATCCCAGAAAAACTTTCAGCTTGCCTCGGACCGGCGCGGGCTCGACGGAGTTATTGGGGGATGAGCTTGACATCGATCCCCTCGGCGGCTTCGATCAGCCGATCGGCGATGGTCTTGCGAAAGCGCGACCACCAACCCAGCGCCGGACTGTGACCCACGTAGATCTGGGTGATGCGATGTTCGCGGGCGAAGTCGAGAATCGCCGCTACGGGGTCGGCGCCTTCGAGGGTTCGAATCCGCGCGCCTTCTTCACGCGCCAGATCGAGATTGCGTTGCAGCGCGGCTTGAGCTTCGGCGTCCAGATCGGGCTGGCTTACATGGACCACGAAAAGCTCGCCGTGGAAGCGGTCTCGAGCCAGGCGCGCGCGTTCCATCATGCGCGGTCCGTTGGCACGGGGCGTCATGCACACCAGGATGCGCTCCTGCGCTCCAAACGCCTGTCCCGCGCCGTGGCGCTCCACGTAGTCTTCCAGCTGCTGATCGACAACGTCGGCGGTCAGCAACAGGGCCATTTCGCGCAACTGGGAGAGGCGGTGCTCCATCTCGGCCAGTGGAAGCTGAGCGCCGGCCGCTGCTTTTTGCATACAGTACTCGGCTGGTGCGTCGACGATCTCAATCTCATCGGCCGTGCGCAGGAAGCTTTCGGGGACGGTGACCGTGACCCGCTTGCCATCGTGTATGATGCGCTCGACGGCCTCGCGCATTTCCTCCACATATTGCAGGTTGACGCTGGTGATGACCGCGATTCCGGCGCGCAGCAACAGCTCGACGTCCTGCCAGCGATGGGCGTTGGGCCGGCCGGGCGGGTTATCGTAAGCCAGGCCGTCGACCAGGCACACGCCTGGATGCCGTTTGAGAATGGCCTCGACATCCATGTAAGGGATTCCATCGGCACTCTTGAGCGGAATCAAGTCCAGCTTTTTCAGCAGCTCTCCCAGCTCGGGGTCGGTCTTGGGCTGAATGGCGCCGATGACCACGTCCTGGCCGCGCGCCCGACGGCGCCGGCCCTCGTCCAGCATCCGGAAGCTCTTCCCCACGCCGGATGCGTAGCCTAGAAAAATCTTGAGCCGGCCGCGGTGCTCATATGCCTCTTCCGCCTGCACCCGGCGCAAGAGTTCGTCCGGAGACGGACGCGGTACGGAAACTGACATCCTTCTATTGACGATACAATACTCGCCATGGCCATGAGCGAGGATCTGGCGATCCTGATCGTGGAGATGGACTCGAACGTCAGCCACCTGGAGAGCATCGCGGCCGGACTTTCGCGCGAACAATTCAACTGGCGGCCCGAAGCCGGGCGGTGGTCGATCGGCGAGTGTGTCAGCCATCTCAACATCGTGAACGCGGGAGACATCGCTCCGGTCCGGGCGGCGATTGAGAGCGGGCGCGCGCGGGCTGACCGGCGCAGGACCGTTCCGTTACGGGTTCCTTAGCAAGAAATTCATTGCCAGCATGGAGCCGCCGGTGAAGAAGAAGTTCAAAGCTCCCAAGAGCTACCTCCCGCCGAGCGACGCCGAGCCGAAGAGCGCCATCGCCGAATACGCCCGCGTGAGCGCGGAGCTGCGTAAGCTGGCCGTCAGCGCCAACGGGCTGGATCTGGCTCGCGTCAAGACGGAGATGCCAGCGCTGCCTCGACCGCTGCGGCTATTCGTGAAAATGGCGCTGGGCGCGCGGCTGACTGTGCTTACGACTCACGACCGGCGGCATCTGTGGCAAGCTGAGCAGGTGCGCAATCACGCGAAGTTTCCAGCGTGACTTCTATTTCGCCTTTGCCCCAGACCGTCTGGCGTCCAACTCCGATCCATTTACCAAGTTTCAAATAATTCACGAACGGGCCCAGTTCGCCTTCGTATTCGGCTTCACCGACGAAGCCTCCAAGCGGGTGCCGCTGAGCGGTCCTCGACGAACGGCGCTCCACCGTCCTGCGCTCAAGCTCGCATCGAGTCATCCGGATCGCCGCGGCAGCTTCGCCCATCGCGCGGAAGTCGATGTCGAGAGGACCGTCGCCATACAGCGCGCGCAGAGTACTGATGCGGTCGCGCAGCCGGGCGAACAGAATCGCGAACTCGGGGCGATCGACAATCTCTCGCCCGCTCTTCAATTCGGTGGAAGTGACGAAACGGACGCGGGCGCGCGCCGTCTGCTCCGGGACACTCGCGAGATCGAATGCAAGATGCGATTGATCGACATCAACGAGGTCAGCGCGGCCGCGGCCTGGACCTAAGCCCTCCCGCCCCAGTTGCTCGAAAGCCCGAACGAAATGCGGGAGCGATTCACTTGATGAATCTCCGCGCACATCGAAGAGGTGTACATCGAAGTGGAACGGCTCGCCCGCACGGATGGTGGATCCGTCCAGGTGCGAGGCGCGGAACACGAAGGGTCGGGGCCGATCGATGAGTCCGCTCGGTCCTTCGCCGGGGGCGGCTTGCGGCGCGAAGACGCGCGCGTATGGGCAAATGGCGCGGATATTGCAAGTCTTGGCGTCGAGGCAACTCGGGACGCACACCTGCTTGCGCAAGATACCGCCGAATGCGCCCCTCGCGGTGTTGCCCGCTTTACCAGGCGGAAAATGCAGCGGGGCTGCGGCGCGGAATTGAAAACGAACGCGCTGGAATTCGAACGTCAACGCGCCAGCATAGCACTGCTTCGGCGAGAAGATTTATATTGGGAGGCAAAGGTGCCTGCCATGCTTTCGCGAAGGCAACTGTTAACGCTCTTAGCCGGCACAACGCTGGTTGCAGCCGCTCAGACGCCGGTGGATTTCGAGGTGGCGACGATCAAGCCCGCGCCGCCGCAATCCGAAGGCCACACCAGCACCAGAATGTCCTCCGATACTGACACGGGGAAATTGAATTACGCCAACGTCAATCTGAAGGAAGTGATTGGGATGGCGTATAAAGTTCAGCAGTATCAAATCACCGGACCGGACTGGATCAACACCGAACGGTTCGACATCGTCGCGAAGTTTGCGCCCCACTCCGCGGCAGACCAACTCGCCGTAATGCTTCAGACGCTGCTGGCGGACCGCTTCAAGCTGACGCTTCACCGCGAGACCAAGGAGCTCCCGATGTATACGCTGGTTGTGGCGAAGAACGGGCCGAAGTTTAAGTCGATCGAATCCGAGTCGGGCATTTCGTACAATTCGAGCCGGACGCACTGGCACGTCACCGCCAAGGTAACCATGCACCGCTTCGCCGAGTTTCTCTCGGACGAGGCGGGGCGGCCGGTGGTTGATGAGACAGGCTTGAGCGGATCGTACGAAATGACGCTGGATTGGGCTCCCGACGACGCGCCCGCGCCAAACGATTCCGCGGCTGGCCCGTCTCTATTTACAGCATTGCAAGAGCAACTGGGGCTGAAGCTGGATCCCACGAAGGGGCCGGTGGAGACGCTGGTGATCGATCGGGCGGAGCGAACCCCGACGGAAAACTGACTAGAGGCGATACAGTGGTCAAATTGTGTGCGGTGACGGCGCTGGCCGTCGCGCTGATCGTGCTGGGTCAGGAATCCGGGGGCCGTTACGACGCGCTGAAGCAGGCGCTGGGGTTGAGCGATGCTCAGGTGTCGCAGCTTCAGCAAACGCCTCCGAAGGCGATCGTTAGGCCGGCGCCAACGGGGAGTGCAGTCGCGATCTATCAGGCGGGAAGGTTTAGCGGAATGCCGAGGCAGCTGACGCCGAGCGAAGATTCCCTTCGTGTACTCGATGATGCGCAGCGTGCCAAACTCGCGGTGATCCAGAAGGTCTTGGATCGTTTGGGCGCGGCGACTTTGGCGATCGAGTTCGGGTTGATCAGCGAGCAGCAGTGGCCGGGGAGTGCGCAATGCCCTGTCCGTTATGATGCCTATGCAGCGGAATTTGGTCTAAGCGAGTCTCAAATGCGGCAATTGGAGCGACTAACGCAGGCTGCGCGGGAACCCCTGTGGGCGCAGTTGAGGGCGTACGACATGCAGCGGTCGGAGGTCTTGAATTCCGGTGTCAGCGCGGATTCGCCCACGGTGGTTCAATTGGGATCGGAGGAAAACAACTTGCAGGCCCAGATAGGGAAGACCAGGCCGCCGCACGATCTGGCGCTGGCCGTGCTCGACGAAGCGCAGAAGGCGAAGTTAGCGGCGTTCGAGACCGGATTGCAGCTTGCACGCGAAGCGATCGAGCTCGGGCTGATTCCCAAACCAGTTATGGGCGAAATCCTGTGCCACTGAAATAAAAACAGCGGTGCCTACTTCTTTGCGGCGCGTTCGGCGGTGAGCTCCTGCATCAGCTCGATGGTGGGCTTGGGGGCTTCGAATAAAGCTTCTTCGAGAGGATTGCGGCCGAAGTTATCTTTGGCGTCGAAGTCCGCACCGTGATCGGCGAGATACTGCACGATATCGTTCGACCCGTTGCGCACCGCAGTGTGCAAAGCGCTGCCGCGGCCCTTGGGTCCATCGTTGACGTCGAGCCCTAGCTCGACCATCATCGTCACCGCTTCGAGTTTCTTGCTTTGCGTCGCGGCCATCACGCCGCCAGAACCGTCGGGTCCCTTGGCTTTCGGATCTGCGCCGAGCGCGATCAGCTCCTTTAGCATTTCGACGTTGCCCGTCTGCGCGGCTTCTAGAAACGGAGTCAATCCCCCGCCCCCGCGGCCCGGCGGACCGCCGCGGCCTCCGCGCCCTTGGGTCTTCTCATTCACGTCCGCGCCGCGAGCCACCAAGTCCTTCATCAGGTCGATCTTGCCCTGCTGCACCGCCAGATGGAGGGGCGAGTTGCCGGCCGCGTCATGCACGTTGATGTCGGCGCCGCGCTCGAGCATCAATTTCGCGAAAGGCTCACTGCCGCGCGCGAGAGCGACCAGGAACACGGTGCTTCCGTCCTTGGCTTTGAACAAAGGGTCGGCTTTGGCGTCGAGCAGCGCCTTGGCGGCGGTGGCGTCGCCGCGCTGCGCGGCAAACAGGAGCGGGCTGTAACCGTTGCGCGAAACCGCGTTGACGTTGGCTCCGCGCTGAATGAAGAGGTTCACCATATTCTGCCTGCCCTCCGCGATGGCCCACATCAAAGGCGTCTGGCCCATGCGCGATTCCGCAGCGTCGACTTGCGCGCCTCGGTCGAGCAGGAGCTTGACCAGCTCCAGATTCCCAGCGCTGACAGCCATCAATAGAGGAGTGTCACCGCTCCAGCGAGCGGCGTTCACATTAGTCTTGGCATCGAGCAGCACGCGTGCGATCGCGAGATCGCCGTTGCCGCAAGCGAGCAGCAGAGGCGTCTCGCCATTTTCGTCGGCGGCGTTGGGATTGGCTCCGGCCGCGAGCAGCGCGGAGACGATCTCGGCATCGTCGCGGCTGGCGGCCCAAGCCAGCGGAGTGGAGCCGTCGTCGCGGGCGGCGTTTACGTCCGCACCGGATTTTATCAACGCCAGCACGGCCTTCTGATCGCGCTTCTGCACCGCTTCCAGAAGCTTCAAATCGGCGCCGTTGGCGGCCGATAAAGCGATGGGCAGCAGGAGGCATAACGCGAATCGAGACAACAACATACCTCCCATATGATATACTCTCAAGCGCAGTGATTGGGAAACGTCTGGCCACGAGCGCCGCAGGGGTTTTGCTCCTGACTTTGAGCGTCTCGGCGCAGGCGCCCTCGCAAAGCCAGAAGCTTCTCGAAAGCACCGTCGGCGAGTATTGCTCGTACTGCCACAGCGACCAATTAAAGACCGCTGGCGTGACGCTGGAACACGCCAGCTCCAACAACGTGGCGGCGCAAGCGGCGCTACTCGAACGCGTCCTGCACAAATTGCGCGCGGGAGAGATGCCGCCTCCGGGCAATCCTGGTCCCGACGCGGCACAGCGCGCGAGCCTGGTGAAGTGGCTCGAAACCCAGCTCGACGCGGCGTCGGCGGCGCACCCTAACCCGGGCGCTCCGGCGATTCATCGCTTGAATAAAGCCGAATATAGCAATGCAATTCGCGATTTATTGGGACTGGATATGGATAATTCCGCGGGGCTGCCCACGGACGATTCCGGCTATGGCTTCGACAACATCGGCGACGTGCTGACGGTGTCGCCGCTGCACATGGAGAAGTACGTGAGCTCGGCGCGGCGCATCAGCCGCCTGGCCGTGGGGACGCTGAAGGCCAGCAGCGCGATCGAAAAGTTTCCGGCCAAGATTCCACAGAACGATTCGCTGGATGAGATGCCGATCAATGAGCGCGGCGAGGTTTTGCTGCGGCGCTATTTTCCGTTCGACGCGGAGTATTCGATTGTGGTGCGCGTGCGCGGCAATCCCGCGCAGGGCTTGCCGCCGCCCAAGCTGGATGTCCGGCTGGACGGCAAGCGCGTGAGATTGATCGACGCGGAAATCGATACGGCGGAGGCGAACCAGGGAACTCGCAGCATTGAAGTGCGCATGCCGCTGCCTGCGGGCGAGCACTCCATCGGCGCAGGGTTTTTGTCGGAATCGGCGAAGCTCGAAACCGGCGGAGCAGGCGGACGCGGTGGCGCTCCTGCGCCGACGCCCTCGCCCAACGGAGTGTCGGTGGAATATATCAGCATCGGCGGACCGTACAATCCGACGGGGCCGGGCGACACCGAAAGCCGCAGGCGAATCTTCATTTGCCGTCCTAAGGCGGGTGAAGCAGAAGACTCTTGCGCGAAGCAGATTCTGGCGGCTCTGGCGCGGCGGGCGTATCGGCGGCCAGTGACTGCGGCGGATACGGATCCGTTAATGAAGTTGTTTGCGGCGGGGCGCGCCGACGGAGGCAATTTCGATTCCGGCGTCGAGATGGGATTAAGCGGCATTCTGGTATCGCCCGAATTTCTATTCCGCGTAGAAGCGCCTCTGGCGCCTTCCTCCGTGAAGAAGGGTGACACTTATCGGCTTTCTGATTTAGATTTGGCGTCGCGATTGTCTTTCTTCATTTGGAGCAGCATTCCCGATGAAGAATTGCTCGGGCTGGCCGAGAAGGGCAAGCTACACGATCCGGGGGTGCTCGCCGCGCAGGTGCGGCGGATGCTGGCGGATGCGAAGTCGAAGGCGCTGGTTGACAACTTTGCGGGCCAGTGGCTGCGCCTGCGCAACGTCGCGGATTGGAAGCCGGACCCGGACAAGTTCAAGGAAGTGGATGAGCAACTGCGCACCACCTTCGAGCGCGAGACCGAGCTGTTCTTCGAAAACATCGTGGCTGAAGACCGCAGCGTGCTGGAGTTCATCGACGCCGATTACACGTTTCTGAATGAACGGCTGGCGAAGTATTACGGAATTCCGGGCGTGAAAGGCAGCTACTTCCGGCGTGTCGCGCTTAAGGGGCTCAATGGGAAAGCGCCGGAGCGCGGAGGCATTCTCACGCAAGCCAGCGTGCTGATGGTGACGTCGTATCCTACGCGAACGTCTCCGGTGTTGCGCGGAAAATGGATCCTCGAAAGCATTCTCAATGCTCCGCCGCCTCCTCCGCCTCCGAATGTGCCGACTCTGGATGAGACCGCGAGCACCACCGCCAAGAGCCTCCGCGAGACGTTTGAGAAGCATCGCGCCAACGTGGCCTGCGCGAGCTGCCATTCGCGGCTCGATCCTCTGGGCTTTTCGCTCGAGAATTTCGACGCGGTGGGCAAATACCGGAGCAAGGAAGGCGACTCGCCGATTGATGCGACGGGCAACTTGCCTGACGGCACGGTGATCGATGGTGTGCCGGGGCTGAAGAAGATCATCCTCGGGCGCAAGGACGAGTTCGTGGAGGGCTTGGCCGATAAGCTTCTGACCTACGCTCTGGGCCGCGGCCTGGAGTATTACGATCAACCCGTGGTGCGCGATATTCGCCGGCAAGCCGAGAAGAACGACTACCGATTTTCGTCGCTGGTTTTGGCGATTGTGAATAGCGTACCATTTGAAATGAGGAGGGTCCCGGAGTGAGCGTCATCAATAAAACGCTGACTAAGAAGGCTCTGCACCGGCGCACATTCCTCCGGGGCGCGGGCGCCGTGGTGGCGCTGCCGCTGCTTGACTCCATGGTTCCGGCGTTTGCCGCGGGCCCCAAACCGATTTCCCGAATCGCCTTCGTCTACACCGCCAATGGCATCATCATGCGCGATTGGACTCCGGCGCAGGAGGGATCGACCTTCGAATACAGCAAGACGCTGAAGCCGATCGAGCCCTTCCGCAATCAGACTCTGGTGCTGAGTGGCCTGGAACATCATAACGGAGAATCGCTGGGCGATGGCGCGGGCGATCATGCGCGCGCGGGGGCGACTTGGCTCACGGGCGTGCATCCTAAGAAGACGCAGGGCGCCGATATCGAGAACGGGATTTCGGTGGACCAAATCCTGGCGACGGAAATCGGCCATCAGACTCCGCTGCCTTCGCTGGAGCTGGGTCTCGAAGATGTCCGCATGGTGGGCGGATGCGACTCCGGCTATAGTTGCGCATATAGCAACACTCTGGCGTGGAGCTCGCCGACGACTCCGTTGCCGTATGAGACGAATCCGCGGGCGGTTTTCGAGCGCATGTTCGGCGACGGCGAGACTACCGATAAGGAAGCGCGCGCGATGCGGTCGCGCGAAAATCGCAGTCTGCTTGATTTCGTTCTGGCCGACGCTTCACGCCTGAGCACTAACCTAGGCGCGACCGACCGCCGCAAGATGAGCGATTATCTGGATTCGGTCCGCGAAGTGGAGCGGCGCATTCAGAAGGCCGAGGAGCAAAACGCAGCCGCGAATCCGGTTCCCGCGCTCGACCGTCCCGACGGCATTCCGCCGACGTTCGAAGAGCACATCCAGTTGATGTACGATTTGATGACCATCGCGTTCCAGGCCGACCTGACGCGCGTGATCACCATGATGTATAGCCGCGAGGGCGGCAATCGGACGTATCGCTCCATCGGCGTTCCGGATGCGCATCACGGGCTGTCGCATCACATGAACGATCCGGCAAAGATGGCTCGGCTACAGTTGATCGACATGCATCACATCGACATGCTGAGCCACTTCCTCGGCAAGATGCAGGAGGCCAAGGACGGCGACGGCAGTTTGCTGGATCATTCCATGATCGTCTACGGAAGCAGCCTGAGCGATTCCAACCGGCACCTGCACGACAACCTTCCGGTGCTGCTGATGGGCGGCGGCAACGGCAAGCTTCACCCCGGCCGCCACGTGCGCTATCCGAAGCCCACGCCGATGACCAACCTGTACCTCACGCTGCTCGACATGGTGGGGGTGCATGAGGAAAAAATCGGGGATTCGACGGGCAAGGTCCAGCACCTCAGCGAGGTTTAGTCATGCCCAAGCGGCGCGCAGAAAGTTCACTTCTGCTTTGACGCGCCCTGGTCAACCTCTGACAGCGGAATCGTGAGCGTGCCAATCTTTCCGGACGCAAGGTTACCGACCAGCAGCTTCAGTTCTACCGCCTTCAGCGGAATCTTGAGCTCTTTCTGATATGTCGCGCCACTTTGCAACATCGAGGCATAGGTCGAAGGCTTCAGGTTGAAAGTCATCGTTTGCGAAATCACGTCACCCGCCCAAACCCCCTCGGGTGTCATAAAGCGGGCCACTACTTCTGCGGCGCCCTTCCACAACCCGCCGCTCGGCGTCAAGTCCAGGCTGGCCAGATCGAAGGAGACCGTCAAATCCAGCCGGTCCTGCCTGCGCGCGGCTGAGGCTGTCAGGGTGATCGCCGTTGCGTCCACCGGACGGTTGAGCGTCTGCACCAGATCGTCCACCGGATTGGCGGACACCGGGTTAGGCGGCTCTACCTTATAAGTGGCACGGTATCGCAAAGTAATCCCCGGACGGTTCACTCGAATACTAAGTTGATGCGGAATAGGCTGCGGCGTGCCGCCGCGCTTCTCCCGGGCCTTGGCATCTTGGCCCAACTGCTCGTCGGACGCATAGAAGCCTAACGTGTAACTGATATGTCCGTCCTCCAGCGACTCGCGAATCGCCACATCCACGTCGTCGCGATCCACATAGGCGACGCCGCCCGTCATTCTGGCCAGCGCGCGGATTGGCGCGGCGTGGGCCTCTTTCTCGCTGGCCAGCGCGATGGTCGAGCCGATCGCGTCCACCGGATAGATTGAGACGCCGGCGTTCAAAAGGCGTTGCAGCGCCGCGGGGCTGAGGGGAAACTTCTGAGCGATCCAAATCAAGTTCTTGCGGCCGGGGATTCCTGCCAGGTGGTCGGCGATCAAGATCATCTCTTGATCGGTGATGGTGCCCGCCTGGAGCGAAGCAATACGCGCGGCGTCCTCGGCTGTCCTGGCTCTGGCGGCGGCCGCCGCCGGATCGATCAAATCCGCTATTGACGGTGGACGATTGGAGGGCAGCGCTTCCGGCTCTGGGACGCTCCCGGCGCAAACCGCTCCGGCTGCCGGGTAGAAGGCCTGGAGCTGCCGCAGCAACGAGTCCCGATCCGCCGTGAATTCCCGGATCACTTGAAACCGGCACCACAAGGAATACATCGCAATCTTGTCGCCCGGAGGAATCGACTTAAAGGCCCCAAGCCCCTTCAGACGGGCCCGGGCAGTGTGCTCAAAACCGGTATTCAAATTGTCGAAAAGGATCACCGAATAACCGCTGCGCGATCCCTCCGTAGTTGGAATTCCATTTGTGAAAGTACCGGGAGCCGTCGGCTTCGGCGGCGGGGGCTCGGCATTCTCGGACAAAAACAGCCGGATTTCCCGCGGCATGCCATTATCCAGGATCTGAAAATCCTCGCGGCGCAAATCGCCCACCGGCTTGCCGTCTGCATCCTGCGCGACGACGCTCACCTGAACCAGCTTGGTGGTGGAGCGAAAGATCGCATCGCCAGACGACTGTGCCGTGAGCGACGCACTGGCGATGATGAAAAGGAAACTGCCCCTCCGCAGGTTCACTGGAATCCTTAACGGAGACTATATCACCCTGCTCGGACCGTCCATGGAGCACCTTTCGAAGCGGAGGAGACGCGGCGACGAAGACTGCGGCCTACCAGCCGGTATGGGGAGGGAACTCCAGCGTGATGCCCGCGTGCGCCGCCGCGGTAACCGCGAGAAATGACACGATGGCCACGACCGCGGCCCAGCCGCAAAAATCCAGCACCTCAGGCCAAGCGGAAGGGCGGCGGGGCTGCACCAGCGGCTTCTGGGTCTCACGGGCTCGCGCAATTACGCGGGCCTCGAAACCGGCCCGCGGTTCGATTCCTTCGTAAAACCCGGCCAGTTCCCGATCGAGACTGGCGAGCGTTTCTATGTACTCGCGGCAATCGGCGCAGACGGCCAGGTGCGAGTCTGCGCGGCGACGGTCGCGGGCCGTCAGCTCGTCGTAGCCTTGCAGTAAATCTTCAAACGCCGCGCACGGCATCGGTGTGCTCCTTTCGCCATCTTAGCGCCAATTCCTTGCGGGCGCGGTGCAGATGGGTCTTCACTGTTCCTAAAGGAAGCCCGAGCAATCGCGACACTTCTTCATAGGACTTCTCTTCCATATAAAACAGAATCACAATCTGGCGTTGTTTCTCGGGAAGTTCGTCGACCAGGCGCCGCAGATCGGGTGTGTGGGGACGGCCATATGAATCGCCGCGCCTTTCCGCGGCGGCGCGCATTCCAGGATCTTCCAGCGAGACGGTTCGACGCGCGCCCGCAGACTTGAGCGCAGTCAGGCAGGCGTTTCGCGCGATGGAATAAACCCAAGTGGACACCGACGAGAGACCTCGATAACCAGGCAGGGCGCGCCAGATCCGGATGAACACCTCTTGAGCCGCGTCCTCGGCCTGCTCCTGGTTGCCCAACATCGAGAGGGCCAAGTGGAACACCTTGGTTTGATATTGGCGCACAACGAGATCGAAGGCCTCGGCCCATTGCTCGCCATCGAGGTGTGCGCGGATTTCCTCGTCCATTTTGAGTCGGGCGCGATCGGGCGGACTCCGCCCCTCTTAAGACCTTAACGAAAGGCGTCAGGTTTCAGTTCCCTGGTGAAACTTTGGGCGGGTCGCGCGAGGTCTCAATGCACGGAGATCAACACCGAGAGAGGATCTAACATGGATGCCGCTTTAGTCGTCGCCTTGATTGTCGTTTCGATTGCGGGTCTGATTTTCTACGCCCTGTACTTACGCTATCGCCGGCGGGAGCTTCAGCACCAGGAGAGGCTGGCCGCGCTGGAGAAAGGAACTCCTTTGCCGGATGTTCCCGAGGAACTGTTAGCGCCCAGATCGGCACGAATTTATTTACTGCGCGGGATGATGTGGCTGTTCTCCGGGATTGCGATTGTGGCATTTCTTTCGGCGATCTCGGCCTACACGCGGCAACCTCCACAGATGGAGCGCCGGCTTGAGCGGACGCAGGACTTGAAGAGGCTGGGCGCGACCGACGAGCAGATTCAGGAGGCGGAGAAGGAACCGGCGCGCGATGCGATGCCGGGAGGCGTGGCGCTGCTGGGGTTGGTGCCGATCGGGATCGGCCTTGCGTATCTGATCTATTACAGGGTCGAGGGGAAGACCGCTTCCTTTGGTCGCGGCTCGGAAGCGGCGTAGCAGCCGCAGGCCGGGGGCCTGCGCCACGTCTTACCGGGACGGCATTTCGGGAAGCGGCGTGCGATAGCGGCCGGCGAAGATTTCGGCGAACAGCTCGACGGTTTCCGCATGCACCAGGGTGTTGTCGGCCAGCAGATCTGTTCCGCGGAGATCGAAAGGGCCTCCGCGCATGTCCGTGACGGTGCCGCCAGCCTCGCGAATCAGCAGCACTCCCGCGGCCATATCCCACGGATTCAGGCTGAACTCCCAAAACAGATCCAGGCGGCCGCAGGCGACGTAAGCGAGATCGATCGCGGCAGCTCCCGCGCGCCTCACACCATGCGAGAGCATCGCGAGCTGATAGTAGAAATGCACGTTCACGTTCTGATGCCGCTTGCGCGAAGGAAAGCCGGTGGCCGCAAGCGCATCCTCGATCCGTTCCGCGCCGGAGACGTGAATGCGCCGGTTGTTCAGAAACGCTCCCGCTCCCGATTCGGCGCTGAACACCTCATCGCGGGTGGGATCGACGATCACGCCGCAAATCAGCTCGCCCGCGCGCTCCAGCGCCAGCGTAACGTTGAACACCGGAAATCCGTGCGCGAAGTTAGTGGTGCCGTCGAGCGGATCGACATACCAGCGATACTCGGACGACCCGGCGTGGCCGCCGCTTTCCTCGGCGACGATGGAGTGCGTGGGGAAGTGGCTTTGCAGACGCTCGACGATGAGCCGTTCGCTGGCGCGGTCGGTGTCGGTCACCAGGTCGTATTCGCCCTTGAGCTCGAAGGTGTGGTCGTGCTCGCCACGGCGCTTCACGGCAGCGGCAATGAGGGCCGAGGCCTCGCGTCCGATTTCAATTGCAGTTTCGAGGAAAGAGGGCACCTGGTCCTTTAATGAAGATTGGCAGGTCGCAGACCTGCCCCACTAGGCCAGTTCATAAAGATACTTGATGTCGTGCTTGTACAGGAACAGGTTTGGTTCGCCTTCGCGAGTCAGGCGGATAAAATGAGCGTCGTAGAACTCGATGATGCCGTCCACTTCCTCGTTGTCGCTCAAGCGCACGCGCACGCGCACACGGTTCTCGATCAGGCGCTTCAGGAAGTTCACTTCCTCCAAGGTCTGTTCAGGAGCTTTGGCTTGGCTGACTTTTCCGGCCACAGATTGAGGTGGGGACGCGCTCAGGGATCCTTGAATCCATAATATCCCGCGCGCGCGGTAGGCCGCAAATCGGGACGCGCCATCTCCACGCGAACCGGGTGAAAGGCCGGCGCATCCGGCGGCAGACTGTGAGGATAATAACCGATGTAGTATTGCCTGCGCAGGTCGCGCAGAATATCGGCGAAGGCCTGATCGAGCGGCGCGCCCAAACTGGGGTAAAAGGTGCGGCCTCCCGTGTCCTTGGCCACCTGCGCAAGCGCGTTCTCTCCGCCGATGTTGCGGCCGGCGTCGTTGCTGATGGGCACCACCACGATCGGATAGATCACCGCATCGGCCAGGTGCGCTTCCTTGATGGCGTCGGGGTAGTGGTATTTGCTGGTGGTGTCGCCGCCGTCGGTTACGATCACTTCGACGTGCCTGCCTACACGATTGGTTATGCGCTGCGCGGAGAGCACGATGGCGTCGAATAACGAGGTCCCGCCCACGGATCTCAGATCGCGCAGCGAACCGTTGAGCGCCGACGAACTGCGCGTGAAATCCTTGAGCAGCGTCACCTGATAATTGAACGAATAAACCGAAGCCGCGTCCTTACTATTGCCGCTGCCGAGCAGCGCCTTAAAAAACTTCTCGATGGAGGTGGTTTCCTCGCGCACATCCTTGAACGTCGAGCCGCTGGTGTCGATCAGCACGGCCACCGACAACGGCTGGTCCGTCTGCGGCTCGAATGCGGCGATGTCTTGTTTGACCCCGCAATCGTACACTGTGAAGTCGCTTTTTTGAAGCGATCCGACCAGCTCTCCCCGGGCATCCTTCACGTTCACCAACAGATGGACCAGCTTCACGTCGACCTTGTAGGGCGGCGGAGCGCTGGTCTGCGCGGACAACGACAGCGCCAGCACGGCGACCAGAATCAGCCATCGTTTCCTACAGGCGCCTTCCAGGCGCGTCATACGTGAGCCTTTACCACCGTGTCGTCCCATTCGCCATCAACCCATACTTCGCCGTCCGCAAAGTATTCTTTTTTCCACACCGGCACCGTGCGCTTCAAACGATTGATGCCTTCAAGAGCGGCATCGAAAGCGGGCCGGCGATGCGGCGCGGTGACCACCACGGCCACGCTGGTCTCCCCGATCTCGATGCGCCCCAGCCGGTGCACCATGGCGATGCGGCCGATCGAAAATCCGGCCGCGATCTGACGGCCGATCTGGGCCATGGTCTTGACGGCCATCGCTTCGTAGCACTCGTATTCGAGATAGCGGGTGGGCCGGCCCTTGGTGTTGTTGCGCGCCACGCCCTCGAAATTGACAAATGCTCCGTCCTCGCCGCGCAGCAGGCTCTTCGCTATCAAACCGCCGTCAATGGGTTCGCGGGTGAGAGCGAAAAAATTCCCGCTGTCTGAATCGTGAATCTCCTGAATGTAGCGGCCGGAGCCGCCGCTGACCGGAGGCAGGAAGGCCACTTCGTCGCCTTCGGCCAAAGGCGCGGAAGGCGTCGAGAATTCCTGATTCAGAGCCAGCACCACGCTCGCCGCCATCCCGCGCAGGCGGGGGAAGCGGCTGGCATAAAGCTCGAAGACCAACCCCAGCCGGCCCCCTTCGGGGATGTCGAGAGAGTCCTCGCGCAGGCCCACGATATCGCGGAGGACGCCAAAAAATAAGACGCGGATTCGCACGTTGCTGTCATAGTATCAGACTGTTTCCGGGGCTTTTTGGTTTCCAAGGCGTTCCGGTTTCGGAACTTCCGTTAGAATAGGGCTTCCATGTCAATTCCCCAAATACGCCCAGCAGAGACACACCGAGCGGCAGCGGGCCTTGTGGAAGCTCGCCTCCGCGTGCGCTACGCCGAGACCGATCAGATGGGCATCGTCTACCATGCCAACTACCTGGTATGGATGGAGGTGGGCCGCGTGGAGTATTGCCGCACCGCCGGGTACCGCTATCGCGACCTGGAGGCCGAAGGCGTTTTGCTGACGGTAGTCGAGACCCACTGCCGCTACCTCTCGCCGGCGCTCTACGACGAAGAAGTGATCGTCAGCACCGGCATCGAAGAGGCCACTCCGCGGGCGGTTCGCTTCGCTTACCGGATCAGCTCCGCCGACGACGGACGGCTGCTGGCCGAGGGAACCACCAAGCATGTCTTCTGCGGTCGCGACCGCAAAGCCCGCAAACTGCCGAAACAGTTTCAGGCGATGTTCCGCGTCACTGACTCGGAGACTGCACCGTAATGTAGGCCCCGGCCGGGCTTTGAATCCCGCCGATTTCAAGCACCAGCGACAGATCGCCGGCGGGAGTTCCGGCCGGGACCTGAAAATCCAGCTGGTACAGGCCCGGAATCGAAGGTGTGATTCCCACGTACAAGATGTTTGCCGCCGGCAGCGGTTGTCCGTTCAGAAGCACTTGAAAGGCGCCGGTCACCATCGCACTCGCCGGCACGAAAGCGCCGGGAGTCACGGCCGGATTGGTCGCGCCGAATCCGGTCCCGTACACGGTGATGTATTCGCCGGGCTGCGCGGGCGCAAATCCACTTCCGGGGAACAGCGTGGAGGCCGCGATTCCAGCATTGGTGAGAGCATCCGTAGCGGCAACGGGATTATGCCCGTCGGAATTAGTCACGAAATAGAAAAACTCAGGAGCGGCCGCGGCCGTGGGAGCTTCCACTCCGACGCTTGTAAGCTGGTTGGAGGCGCCGCAATTCGCCAGCACCTGAACGGAAACCGAGCTGCCGGAGGTTGCCGGTACCACGAAGTTCACTTGAGTATCCGAAGCCCCGGTGATCGGCGCCATGGTTCCCGATAGCTCCACGCAAGTGCCTTTGAAGTTGGTGGGGAGGGCTCCTTCGACCAAGTCGCCCGAGGTGACGTTCACAAACGTGCTTCCGCCCCCAAACCCGGTTCCGAAAACGCTCGCGATTGCGCCGGTTGCGAGCGAGGTCACGGCCGGGACGCTCAAGGCGGCACTCTCGACGCTGCCCGGCCCGGGCTTGATTTGAGGACCCGCGGACGTGAGCGCAAACGTCACCGGCGGGAGGCTTCCCACGCTCGCCTGAATTTGAATATTGCCCGCCGATCCCAAGGTGACCAGCACGGTGGCGACGCCGGAAGCGTTGGTGGCCACCGACGCCGCGCTGAGTTGCGCCGACCCGCTGGTCACGCTGAAGTTCACGACCGCGCCGCCCACCGGATTTCCTGACGCATCTGTCACCGTCACCGAGATTGCGATCTGGGTTCCAGGGACTGCGGTCTCCACATTCTTGGATGAAACGCCGACGCTGGCCGGGACCACGGGCGTAAGCATGCGGATTCTGTCGTTGAATTCATCCGCGATATAAACGGTGCCATCGGAATTGACCGAAATTCCCACAGGATCGATGGAAACACCCAGGGCTGGGCCGGATTCAAGATCGAAGGTAAACTTTCCGGTACCGGCGACAGTCCAGATAGTGGATCCCGAAATCATGCGCACAACCGAGTTTCCCGTGTCGGCAATAAAGACATCGCCCCGAGCGTCCACGGCGACTCCGGAAGGAGCGAAAAGCTGGGCCACGGCCGCCGAGCCACCGTCTCCGCTGTATCCGGCCGATCCGGCGCCGGCTACCGGCGAAACGATCATGCTGTTCAGGTTGATCTTGCGCACGCGGTTGGTGGCCGGTTCGGCGAAATACAGGTTCCCGCGTTGTCCAGAGCAACGTCCACCGGCGCCACCTCGGCTTAGCTGGCCGGTCCGTTGTTACCGGTGGATGCGCAGCCGCCATTGCCCGCGAGAGTCGTAATGGTCAGGCCCGGATTAACCATCCGGATCGCGCAATTGCCGCTATCGGAGATGTACACGTTGCCGGAGGCGTCTACTGCAACGGCGGTCGGGTTGGACAATTCGGCGGCCGGCGCATAGCCATGATCGCCGAGATAGCCCTGCATGCCGTTGCCGGCGACCACCGAATACGTTCCGCCCGGCACCACTCGCAGGACGCGATTGTTCGACGTATCCGCGATATACACGTTGCCTTGCGCATCGCGGCCGATTCCCTCCGGAAAATCCAGTTCACCAGGATCGCTTCCGGCCACGCCGTTTCCCACTACGTTGGCGATCACGCCGTTCGACACCATCCGCACGCGGCTGTCTCCAGTGTCGACAAACACGAAGTTCCCGGAGCCGGCGCCCGCCACGTCTTCGGGCTGATTCAAGAACGCAGTGGTCGCCGGAATGTTATCCGCGATGGTGGTGCCGGCCACGCTATTGATGATCGCACCGTGAATGCGCCGCACGCGGTAGTTGCCCGTATCCGATATCACAATGTCGCCGTTTGGCGCCGCGGCTATGTAAAGCGGAAAAGAAAACAGAGCTGTGCTGGCTGCTTGGCCATCGCCGCCATAGCCTAACGTATCGCTGCCGGCCACGACGTGAATGAGTCCGTCGGCGAGGGTCACTCGTTGGATGTAATTGATCTCCAGGATTAAGACGTTGCCACTTGCCTCCACGGAGGTCCCGAACGGGATATCCATGGGCGCCGTCGCCGCTGGAACCCCATCCACCAAACCGAAATTCCCGTTGCCGGCGAAGGCATTGATTACTCCGGTTTGCTGGTTGATCATGCGCACATAGTTGTTAAAGTAGTCGGCGAAATATATTACGCCAGTGGAGCCCACCGAGATGCCGGTGGGGCCCGACAGGACCGCCTTGGAGGCCGGTCCTCCATCGCCGGCGTCGCCGCTGTAAGATTGGCCCGCGATGGTCGCGATGGTCTGGTTCACGGCGCTAACTTCCCGAATTCGATTGTTCAGAAAGTCCGCGATATAAAGATTGCCCGCCGAATCCACGGCGATGTCGTCCGGGTCGAGGCCGGCGGAAATGGCCGGGCCTTGATCTCCGGACCATTGATAGTTGCCGTTTCCGGCCACCGTGACGATCGTGCTCGCGCTCAAGTTAATCAGGCGCACACGGCTGTTGTTGTAGTCGGCCACGTACAGCCCACCCTTGCCGTCCAACCGGACGGCGCGTGGGCCGTCGAGCTTGGCATTCAGGGCCGGACCGCCGTCGCCCGTGAAGCCCGCGACGCCCGTGCCGGCAACGATGTGGATGTTGTTGTCGACGCCCACCATCAGGATGCGGTTATCCAGGTAGTCGGCAAAGTAGACGTTTCCGCTGGCGTCCTGAGACGCGCCCCACGGGTACCGAAGGGGAGTGCTGGTAGCGGGAGCACCGTTTTTAAGACGGGTGGTCCCAGCGACGGTTTGAATGATGTAGGATTGACCAAAGGCTGCCGAGGCGCCGAGCAGCGCCGCAGCACAGACACCCAATTGAAGGATTCGCCGCATCGTTCCAATGAGCGTTCTTAAAAGAATAGGCGGTAGATGCTAAAAAAGTAAGTACCCGATCAGATTAATTGATACCATGACTTTATCCATTCGCGACTTAAACCTTACCGGAAAACGCGTCTTTATGCGCGTCGATTTCAACGTTCCCCTGGCCCCAGGCGGCAAAGAGATCACCAGCGATAAGCGGATTCGCGCGTCGCTTCCCAGTATTCAATACGCCCTGGATCACGGCGCGGGCCTGATTCTCGCCAGTCATTTGGGGCGCCCCAAAGGAAAACCCAACCCGGAAATGAGCCTGGCGCCGGTGGCGGAACGGCTCGCGCAGCTGCTGGGGAAACCGGTCGCCATGGCGCCGGATTGTATCGGGCCGCAGGTGGAGGCGATGCTGCCGCAGCCCGGCCAAGTGCTGCTGCTCGAGAACCTCCGCTTTCACGCCGAGGAGGAGAGGAACGATCCCGAATTCTCGCGCCAACTCGCGCGATTTTGCGACATCTACGTCAACGACGCGTTCGGCTCGGCGCATCGCGCTCATGCATCCACCGTGGGAATGATCGCGTTCGTTCCGCAGGCGGCCGCGGGTTTACTGATGGATAAGGAGCTCGAATACCTCGGCAAAGCGGTGCGCAATCCGGCCCGGCCGTGCGTGGCGATTCTGGGCGGCGCTAAGGTCTCCGACAAGATCGAAGTGATTCAGAACCTGATGAAGGTGGTGGACCGCCTAATGATCGGCGGTGCGATGGCCTACACGTTCCTGCGCGCGCGCGGCGAATCCACCGGAAAATCGCTGGTCGAGGAAGACAAGATCGATCTCGCGCGCCAACTGATGAATGAGGCAGGCGGCAAGCTGCTGCTGCCCGTGGATCACGTGGTGGCGTCGGAAATGAAGGCGGGCGCGGAGAGCCAGATTGTCGAACGAGTGCCGGACGGGAAGATGGGTCTGGACATCGGACCCAAGACCATCGCCGAGTATTCGACTGTCATCGCGTCCGCGAAAACGGTTATATGGAACGGGCCGATGGGCGTCTTCGAGATGCCTCCGTTCGACCGGGGCACGGTGGCGCTGGCGAAGGCCGTGGCCGCTTCCGGCGCGATCAGCGTAGTCGGCGGCGGGGATTCGGAGAAGGCCATCAAATCGGCCGGCGTCGCGGACAAAATCAGCCACATCTCCACGGGTGGCGGCGCTTCGCTGGAGTTTCTGGCAGGAATCGAACTGCCCGGCGTGGTTGCGTTACAGACGAAGCTAAACACAACGTCATAATTACGTGCGGATGTCCGCTTGCTGACGCGCGCGGTTCGGAAACGGAACCGTGACCGCGAGGGAGCGGATGCGCAGCAAACTTAACGGCTATTCCGCGAGCTCCGGCTCATCCTGCTCGACCTCAGAGACGTGCTCAACCTCCGAGACGTGCTCAACTTCCGAAACGGCATGCTTGATGATGGTTATGATCACGTGCCATGGAACGAGAATCTTACTTTGGAGTCTATGCTTCTTTTCGCGATCCTTCATCCGTTCGACCCATAGCCCGTGACTTTCATCGATGTAGGAAACCAGAACGATAAATTGCGGACCGCCGATCATGTCGCGCACGGGCTCTCCCAGGAGCAGATTAGCTTCCGTGAGCCGCGCCCAAGACGGGTCCAAAACCAAGCTGACAGTATCGCCCCTGGAGATCATCGGCCCGTTGTTGATTTTTTCTGTTTCTTGCGCATCCGATCCTGCCATTTGGCATCTCCCTTCAATATGTCTTCCTCCGAGACCGTAAACATCTTGCAGACGGCGTTGTCGAAGCATTCTGCCTCTGTATTTGCGGGGACGGACGGCGCTGGTCGCGGTTTCATGCAGATCTCATCATAAGTCAAACGCGGCCTCAAAGTCAGCATGAGAGATGCCGTCGCGTTCTCATCGACGATAAGCCAGCGGGAAAGTGGTTATGCTGGTGATCGGATGATTTTCCTGACGTGGCACTGCTGACAATCTCCGGCGAACCCGCCTCCCGGTTTCAGGAAGTGGCGCACGGCGTGGCGCAGTTGCTGCGCTTCGAATTGGTGGCCGAATCGCGGCTTTCGCAGTGGATCGCGGAAGAGTTCGGCGACGCTCAGATTCCCGAACGCGCCTGGCGTCCGGCGGTCGCCTCCATCGTTGCGCGGATGGCCACCGAGCACCACCTGGTGGTCGCGCTTCCGGGCGCAGAGTCGCTGTTCGATCCCATGCCGCAGTTGCTGCGCGCGGGGATCGTCGCGTCCGAGACGCGCCGCGCCGGCAACGTAATGCTGGATCAGCAACTGGAGCGTCCCGCCGCAAAGGCCGAGCTGGCCAAGCTCGACGCCGCCGCTAAGCGCCTGCGGCGCGCCCGCCTCGGACGGTCGATACCGCGGCCCGGGGACTTCGACATCACGCTCAACGCCGAATTCATGGACCCGGGACAAATGGCCGAGGTGCTGCGCGGAGCCGCTGCCGCGCGGTGTCTCGCCGAGCAAGGCCTGTTGTCCGCCGCGGCCGAAGCGCGCATCCAGTTCCGCACGAGGCTGGAACTGGCGCGCCATGGAATTGTCCCGGCCGGCCGGGTTCACCTGAAGCGTGCGGTTTTCGGGCATCCCAGCGAGGAAATGTTCGCGAACCTGCTCGACTTCTATCGCATCCAGTGGCAGTATGAGCCGCGCAGTTTTCCTCTGCAATGGGACAAGGACGGCAACGTTATCGAGGCATTCACGCCGGATTTCTACCTTCCCGAATTTGATTTGTACGTCGAGCTCACCACCATGAAGCAGGCTCTGGTAACGCGGAAAAATCGCAAGGTCAAGCTGCTTCGCGCGATTTATCCGCACGTCAATATCCAGGTTTTTTATCAAAAGGATTTTCAGGATCTGGTATTTAAATATGGGGCACGCTTATATGGTTCTCAAACGCCGCCTCCGGAGACCGCTTCATGACTCAGCCGCCGGAAATCGAGCGCATCCTGTTCACCGAAGAGCAGGTATCCCAGCGCATCGCCGAGGTGGCCGCGGAGATCAGCGAGAAATTTCGAGGGCGGGATTTGAAGCTCATCGGTGTGCTGAAGGGCTCGGTATTTTTCCTGACGGCCCTGGCGCGAGCCATCTCCACGCCCGTCAAAATCGACTTCCTGGCGATTTCGAGTTTCGGGGGCCCCGCGGGCAGCGGCGCTCCCGGCATGGTGCGCATCGCCAAGGACCTCGACGAACCGATTGAGGACGAGGATGTCCTGCTGGTGGAGGACATCGTCGACACCGGGTTCACCACGCGGTATCTTTTGCAGACGCTGGCGGGCCGGGGGCCCCGGTCGCTGGCCATCTGCACTCTGCTCGACCGTACCGTGCGGCGCATCGTACAGGTGCCGGTGGCGTTCCGCTGCTTCGAAATCCCGGACCGGTTCGTGGTGGGATGCGGCCTGGATTACAAGCAACTGTACCGCAATTTGGGCTATGTGGCAGTGATGAAGCCGTCGCACTTGAATCAAGCCCCGTTGAATCCCGAAAAGGCCTGAAGGCATCCAACCAACGTATGACCTATGAAATCGATCCGAAGCATACCGCTGCGCAATTCAAAGTGCGCCACATGATGATCTCCAACGTAAAGGGCGAATTCGATCGCGTCCGCGGCAGTGTGGATTTCGATCCCGCCAATCTGAGCTCGGCACGGGTGGAGGCCGTCATCGACGTCGCGAGCATCAGCACCCGCGAGCCGGATCGCGACGCGCACCTCAGGAGCCCGGATTTCTTCGACGCCGCAAAATTTCCCGAGGCCAGTTTCCGGTCCACGAGCGTATCAGCGCACGGGGAGGGCTACAAGGTGACCGGCGATCTCACCATGCACGGCGTTACGCAGCCGGTGACGCTGGAAGTGGAATCGGTAACTCCGGAAATCAACGACGGATACGGCAGCCTGAGGCGTGGCCTGACCGCGCATACGCACATCGACCGCCGCGATTTCGGCCTGAATTTCAACATTCCCATGGACGGCGGAGGACTGGCTGTCGGCCACAGCATCGACATCAGCATCGACGTTGAAATAATGCGCAAGTCGAACTGAGCTACTTCCCAACTCTGAGCTATTTCCCAACAAGGTGCGCGTCGCTGCGTTCGTTTTCCGCGCAGACGAACTCGATCAGATCGGTGTCCGGCATCAGGCGCTGATTGACGCGGACGGTGAACGGCTTGGTATACGATTTCGGATCCTCAATGGTGATGTCAATCTGCAAGGAGCCGAAATTCACGCGGCGGAAGCGCTCCGTCATCTTGCCGGTGTTGGTCAGCGGGCTGCCGTTGACATCCAGCCACACGTCGTCGCGGAAGCCGGTGGTCTCGACCACCAGCGTATCGCCATCCCAATGGCCGACCGAATAGCCATACCACCACGGCTGTGGGTCGTTATTGGGCAAAGGGCGTCCATCGGTAAAGATTTGCCGCACGCCTCCCTGGGCTTCGTAGAGAATCACGATGACGCCGGGCGTCTGGATGATTTTCCTCGGCTGCGGATGCAGGTGCAGTTGCATCAGTCCAAGGGGCAGGCAATGCGCGTCGGGATTGTCCTTGCTATTTTCCGATTTGCGCTGGTTCAGGACTTCCAAGCCCCAAGGCGTGAGCGGCGGCAGAGCGCCGGGAAGGCCCGCCCCGACGTTGAAGAATGTTGCGAGCGGAGGCCCGTCGGTGGGCGCTGGCGGCGCACCACCTCTGCCTCTACCTCTGCCTTGCGGCCCGGCTGCGGGAGGTCCACCTTCTGGAGGTCCACCTTCTGGAGGTCCAGCTGGGGGTGGTGCAGCCGCATCAGGAGGCGCACCGCCGCCAGGAGGAGGAGCGCCTTTGCCCTGCCCTGCGCCCCTGCCTCCACCCCGGCCTCCACGGCCACCGCCGCCACCCCCGGCAGCCCAGGTTCCGGAGAGATCGGGCTTGCCGTCGGCAGTCCGAGGCGTGGGCGCGGTGAGATCCGGTTTGCCATCTGGACCCTTCGGAACTCCCGTGGGATACGAAGGCCACTGCGCGAAAAGGGCTATGGCACCGGCAGTGAAAGCGGTCGCCACCGCGACTGAACTGAAAGAGGTTCTCATTTCTGGCGTCCTGATTCCAATTCAGTGTACACCAGCGCTACTTAATAGGCGACGCATTCCGGGTAGGGAATCCAATTGCCGAACTGATCATAATAACCCGCCGGATTACAATAACCGGGGTTGGCGTAATAACCGGATCCGTACGAATAATACGGGGCGCCGTAGACTCCGAAATACGCTCCGCCTCCGCGATAGGCGGGACCGTAGGCGCGCCCACCTTCGAATGCACGACCGCCGGAATAGCTTCGGCCGCCGCCGCCGGAATAGCTGCGGCCGACGCTTACGTGGCCGCCTCCTCCAGCGTGTCCGACTCCGCCGCCACGACCGGCCGCAAATGCCGGAACGGTCATCAGCGCGCCAGCGATAAATACCGGCAGCGCCAGATTCTTGAAGAACATCGATATCCGATTCATTTTTCTACCTCCCAATCGTTCACTTCTAGGAAGGCATTTACCGGTCCAAACGGAAACGTTGAGGGCAGACGAGATAGCGAGGCGTTCACTGGCTGACCACCACCGCTATGGCTGGCTTGAACCAGACGACGCCGAGCGTGCAATCGCGTGCTGTCCGGTATATGCTGTGGAGCATGACTTTTCGTTCGCTTCTGTTGTTGTGTGTCACGGGATCTCTTTGGGGCCAGGGCGTCACTTTCGACCGCATCCTGCATGCCGACCGGGAACCTCAAAATTGGCTCACCTATTCCGGCTCCGTCAACGGCCAGCGCTATAGTCCGCTGACCCAGATCACTCCCGCCAATGTGAAGAATCTCGAACTGCAATGGGTGTGGCAGGCGCGCTCCACGGAGAAGTTCGAGACCACGTCGCTCGTGGTGGACGGCGTTCTCTACACTATCGAAGCGCCGAACAACGTGTATGCGCTGGACGCAGTCACGGGACGCATCTTCTGGAATCTCAACTACACACCCGCGCCGGAAGCGCGCGTTTGCTGCGGGCGGGTCAATCGAGGGCTGGCCATCCTCGGCGATACATTGTACATGGGCACGCTGGACGCTCACGTGATCGCGATCGACGCCAAGACAGGGAAGATTGTTTGGAACACGACGGTCGGGGTCGCCGCGCAGCAGGCAGGCTATGCCATCACGCACGCGCCGCTGATCGTCAAGGACAAGGTGATCGTCGGCATGGCGGGCGGCGACGGCGCCATCCGCAGCTACATCCTCGCACTTGACGCGAAGACCGGAAAGGAAGCCTGGCGCTTCTACACCATCCCGGGGCCAGGCGAGCCGGGCCATGAAACTTGGTCGGGCGATTCCTGGAAGACCGGCGGAGCCGCGATCTGGAACGTCGGAGCCTATGACCCGGACGCCAATCTCACTTATTGGGGCATCGGAAATCCTGCGCCGGACACCAATGGCGACATCCGCCTCGGCGACAACTTGTATAGCGATTCGGTTGTGGCTCTGGATCCGGACACGGGGAAGCTGAAATGGTTCTACCAATTCACTCCGCACGACACGATGGATTATGACTCAACGCAGGTGCCGGTGCTGGCGGATATCGAATATCAGGGCCGTCCGCGCAAGGTCATGATGTGGGCCAATCGCAACGGATTGTTCTACGTTCTGGATCGCACCACCGGTCAATTTCTGATGGGAAAGCCGTTCGTCAGTACGAACTGGCTAACGGGCTTCGATGAGCGCGGCCGGCCCATGCGCACTACCGGGCAGCAGGACAGCCCCACGCCGGTAGTGATTCGGCCCAACGGCCTCGGCGGGACCAATTGGTATCCGCCGTCTTACAGTCCGCACACCGGATTGTTCTACATCCCTGGCTGGGAGAACAGCGGAACCACGTTCTCCAAAGGCGCCGGATTCGGCCGCCCCACCGGCGACACGCCCATGGCTCAGCCGAATCTCATCCCGAACCACAAGACCGAGGAAGAAGGCTACGGGATCGTGCGGGCCTTCGATCCGAAAACGGGCGAGAAGAAGTGGGAATACAAGATGAACGACATCACCTGGGCCGGCGTGCTGTCGACGGCGTCGGATCTGGTCTTCAGCGGCGGGCGCGAGGGCTACTTCTATGCGCTCGACGCCAAGAACGGAAACCTGCTGTGGAAGGTTTCGCTCGGCGGGCAGGTGAACAGCGGCCCGATGAGCTACATGGTGAATAATCGCCAGTATGTGGCCGTGGCCGCGGGCAGCGCGCTGTTTGTGTATGCGCTGCGGCAGTGAAGTGGGGCAGGTCTCCGACCGGCCGATTGACTGACTGAGAACACCGCGTTTGTCGCCTGATCAAAGGCGGCGTCTGGCCTCGCGGCGAATACCCTCTGCGATCCACATTCGAAGCTGGGTCTGGTACGCGACGGACTTGGCGGCGGCGAACTTCTTGGCAGCCGCGATTTGTCCCGGCTCCAATCGGAGGGAGATCGGGGATTTCGCCTGCGCCTGTTTCGCTCGAATGGACTTTGCCAGCGATGACGAAAGCTTCGCGGGTTTCGCAGCGGGCAAGCGATCCCAGACCTCGGCGACAGAATGTGAATCGAAGTACTCGGCAGCCTCTTTATCGGTGCGGAGCTTGGGCAACGGAGCCTTTGCGGGGGGCAGTTTTTTCTTCATAACACCTTCCTCTTCTACTTGCGGCGGTATAAGCGCCGTTCATTCGCTTCCATGTCTTCACGCCTCAGTGTAGCAATACGTATATACAAATAAACACGGCTAGGCTCGCAGGCCGAGGGAATTGGCCCAAAACGCCGGTTCCCGTATATACTACGCAGATGGAAGTCAGTCTCTTTCCCAATCCGCGCCGGCCGGGTTTTGGCCTGCGGCCACGCAGCGAGAGCCAACGGCCACTACTGCCGCAGCATGCCCGCCATTGTCCGGTGCTGGAGGCGGGGAGCGCACTGGGCTACGTAGTCTATCCGCCGCTGGCCGAGCATGAGTTAATTCAAGTCGGCTATGAGGGCGAGGGGCGGTATGAGTTGCAATATTCTGTGAATCCCACAGGGCGAAAGTGGGAACCCTTTTTTTCGGTGATCTACCAGCTTCCCGTGGGTGGCGTCGGCGCGATCAAGGAAGAAGTCAAGCTGATGATTCCGGCGACTCCGGAATCCAAGCAAACCGCAAGCATGATGGCGCGGATGTTTATCGCCCCGGATGACCTTGGCACACCGGCAGGGGCGGTGACGCTGCGCGGCGCGTATAATTTTCAAACCCCCGCCGGCTGGGACACCGTGTACACGTCGATCTTTAACATGATCGAGCGGCCCTCGGCTCCAGTTCTCGTGATCCGGGTTGAGACCGATTGGTATGTCCACGACACCGAGTTCCGATATGTGCTGTTACCCGGCGAGACGATTTCCGCGTCGCACAACTTGCCGATCGGACAGGCGTTCTTCGTCCCGCGCGAGAAAATCACTATGCGCGATGGCACGCAGGAGGAAATAGAAGCGAGGCAACGATCCAGCGAAGAGTTCTTCGACGACAAGGCGGCCGCCAAGGTCAAGACGGCGTACGGATTGGAACACAGCCCGCACTATCTGCGGAAGAGCCGGCAGCAGAACGCGGCTTCCGAAGCGCGGGCAACCGGAGACCCAGGCGGCAAGACTCCCTAACCGGCTACCGCTCGGTTCTGACATCATCCACCTTCATTAGCCAAGGTCCAGGAGTGAACCTTGAACGCTGACAATACGAATTAAACGAGCACGCTCGGCCGGGCGAGGAGTTTCAACTATCCCCGATGGGGATACCAAACCTATCGGCGGACATGTTATGAAGGACTAACGCACTTCACTAATAGAGGTTCAAGATGCACAGGACATTGTTGATCGCCGGACTGATTTCTGCGGCTGTGGCTCATGGGCAGGGTCAAGCAGGTGGCCGCGGCGGACCGCAAGGCGTACCTCCAGCGGGCGCTGCAGCGCAGCCTCCTCTGGGTGCTGCACCGAAGGCGGCGATCCCCAATGCCAAGCCGGTGCGGTCCTGCGATAGCCTCGCAACAGTTGCGCTGCCGAACACCACTATCGAATCCGCCGCGCTCGATCCCAACAATCCGGACATATGCCGCGTGACGGCGGTCACTACGCATCCCCCTGAAGGCGACAAGATCAAGATCTGGGTCGCCATTCCCGCGTCGAACTGGAATGGACGGTTCCTCGGGATCGGGGGCGGCGGATTCTCGGGCGGTAGCGCCGCCGGCGTGAATCAGCCCGTCGCCCTCGGCTATGCTTCCGGCTCCACCGACACCGGACACGAAGGTGGTAGCGGCAGTTTTGCCCTGGATGCGAACGGGCGGCTGAATTGGCAGCTCATCCGGGATAACGCTCACGTAGGAATCCACGAGATGACCGTTGCCGGTAAGGCGCTCACGCAAGCGATGTATGGAGCAGCGCCCAAGTATTCGTACTTCAACGGATGCTCGACCGGCGGACGGCAGGGTCTGATGGAGGCGCAGCGGTATCCTCAGGATTACAACGGCATCGTGGCGGGAGCGCCGGCGATCAACTGGACCAGGTTCATACCGCAGGAGCTGTGGGGCGCAGTGGCAATGAACGCGGCGGGAGATCCGATACCAGCTTGTAAGCTGGCGGCCGCCACGGCAGCCGCGATCGCAGCCTGCGACGCGATCGATGGCGTGAAGGATGGCGTGATCGAAGATCCGAAGCGCTGCAACTATGATCCCAAGCCGCTGATCGGCACCAGCGCCGGAGACTGCGGTTCCTTCACGGAGGCTGATGTGAACCTGATCCGGAAGTTATGGGAGGGCCCCCGGCGCGAAGACGGCAGCTTTCTGTGGTACGGCTTGGTTCGCGGAGCGGACTTAAGTGCCCTATGGGGTAGCCGAGGGACTCCTTTGAAGCCCCAAGCATTCGGCATCTCACTGGATTGGTTCAGATACTTTCTAGCGCAGAATCCGCAGCTAGACTGGACCACTATCACACAGGCCGCTTACGAACGCTTCTGGGATCAATCCATGGAGGAATATGGGGCTGTGATCGGAACCGATAACCCCGACCTGACAGCCTTCCGCGATCGCGGCGGCAAAGCAATTCTATGGCACGGCTGGGCCGATCAGCTCATCACCCCGGAGGGAACCATCGACTACTACACGCGGGTTCAGGAAAAAATGGGAGGCGCGAAGAAGACCTCCGAATTCGCGCGATTATTTCTGGCGCCTGGCGTCGGCCATTGCGGCGGAGGCTCTGGCCCGGCGCCTTACGGCCAGTTAGACGAGCTGCTTTCCTGGGTGGAAGACGGCAAAGCTCCGGCGGCGTTGACGGCTGCTCGTAGAGATCAGGCGGGGGCAATCACGCGGTCAAGACCGTTATGCCAGTATCCGCTGGTGGCGAAGTACAAGGGTACCGGCAGCACGGACGACGCCGCGAATTTTGTGTGCAGCACGGGATTCTAAGGGGGCGAAGGCGGTGAGGGGAACATTTCCGTTCTCGTGTTGCGGCAACTGGAGAAGGCACTGAACCTGTCACGTTGAATTTGATCTTTGATTTCACGGACAATCGGGCTTCCGCGGGACACAGTTTCCGGGACGCACTTTCAGAAGATAGCCTCGACGTGCTCATTCAAGCTCTCAGAGACACGCCTGCTCGGGATTTTCTAAAAGGCCCCGTCGGCAGCACCCCGGCGGCATCCCCCTTCCAACCCATTGACATTTGTGATAAAAATGGAACGTTCGTCGATCGGAATCTGTGTAAATCTTTGATCGAACATCGATCGCCATCCCAGGGCCGTCTAAAGATGAAGCGTTTCATTTCCGCGAGTGCTGTTGTGGCGGTGATCGCTTTTCCCGCATTCCTCGAAACCAGGGTCCTTGGGCAGACTTCTGCCGGAAACGCGGCGGCTGAAACCGATCCACATCGCGCGATGGTGGCCGCCTACTGCGTCACCTGCCACAACGCACGCCTGAAGACCGGTGGCCTTGCGCTGGACGGACTGGATCTCGCGTCCCCGGCGAATGACGCGCAGATCTGGGAAAAGGCCCTCCGCAAGCTGCGCGGACATCAGATGCCGCCGCCGGGCAGTCCACAACCGATGCAGAAGGATGTGGATTCGTTTGTTGTCTGGATGGAGAACACGCTCGACGCTCATGCCGCAGGCCCCCAGCCGGGCCCGACGGCGGGCTACGTTCCGGTCCAGCGCCTGAACCGCACCGAGTACGCCGCGACGGTGAAAGCGTTGGTGGGGGTGGACGTGGACCCGAAGGAAGTTCTACCGCAGGACATCCAGGTGGAGGGCTTCGACAATATCGCGGCCGCGTTAAGCGTCTCTCCCGCGTTCCTCGATCAGTACGTAACCGCGGCGCGGCACGTCGCGCGGCTGACGGTCGGCAATCCCAACCCGCGCGTTTCGAGCGTGAAGTATTCCATCACGGCCAACGAGAATCCCGACGACCCCCTGCCCCTCGGCACGCGCGGCGGCATCCGGTTCAAACACAACTTCCCGGCCGATGGCGAATATCGCATCACCATCAATAATCTTGCAGTGGGCCCGTACAGCAATGCCCTCGAGAATGAGAGTACGGTGGTCATCATGATCGATGGCAGGGTCGTCTTTCGCAAGCCGATCGGCGGGCCCGAGGATCTCTCTCTGGCCGATCGCATGGCTGGAACTGGACGCGCCCAAATCATGGAGCGCTTCTCAAAGATTCCAGTTCCGGTGAAAGCTGGAGTGCGCGACGTCGTTGTGGCATTCATCGATCGTTCCCATGTGGAGACGGGCGAACTCTTCGAAAAACTGCAAGGCTACGGTGGCTTGACCGGCAGCCAGGCTCCCACGGATCGTCGGGCCCATCTTGTCGACGGCGTCGAAGTTGCCGGGCCGTTCAACCCGACTGGCGTTTCGACAACACCCAGCCGGGCCCTCATCTTCATCTGCGATCCAAAAACACAAGGAGATTCCGCCTGCGCCCGGCAGATCACCGAAAACATGGCGAGACGGGCCTTTAGGCGACCCGTTACCGCGGAAGACATGAAGCGCCTCATGCCGTTCTATGAAGCGGGACGTCAGGGCGGCGGAACATTCGACCAGGGAATCGAGCAGGTGGTGGCCGCGGTTCTGGTCAGCCCCCAGTTCCTCTATCGGGCGCTTCTCGGGCCAACCAGTGGCGGGCCGCAGAGCGCCGCGCCCGGCGTTTCTCCAAATGGCGAGTTCGCTCTCACCGATCTGGAACTCGCTTCCCGGCTTTCCTTCTTCCTGTGGAACACCGGCCCCGACGAGGAGCTGCTGGCGCTCGCAACGGCGAACGGGTTGACGCGGCCTGGAGTTATGGAAAAACAGGTGAGGCGTATGCTTGGGGATCCCAAGGCCTCCAGCCTGGTCACCAGCTTCGCCATGAAGTGGCTGAACCTAACCAATCTCGATCAGGTAATCCCCGACCCGGTTTTGTTCCCCGGATTTAACGAGCAACTGCGGCACGATTTTTCGATGGAAGCGGAAGCCTTCATCGGCAGCATCTTTTCGGATGACCGGAGCGTTCTCGAACTCCTCACCGCCGACTATACGTTCTTGAATGAGCGGCTGGCTCGCCACTACGGCATTTCCGGCGTCATCGGCAATCAATTCCGCAAGGTCACGCTGCCTGCACAGAAGGAGCGTTGGGGCCTGCTGGGCAAGGGCGCGGTGCTGCTGCGGACTTCCTACGGCGACCGAACTTCCCCGGTGCTGCGCGGAGCGTGGGTCCTGGATAAGCTCCTGGGCACTCCGCCGACGCCGCCGCCGCCGGATACGGCAACCGACCTCTCGCAAAAGGCCGGCGAGCAGCCGAAGACGGTGCGGGCAAGGTTAGAACAGCACCGCGACAAGGCGAGCTGCAGGATGTGCCACGGTGTGATCGATCCCACCGGTTTGGCGTTGGAGAATTTCGATGCGATCGGGCAATGGCGGACGACAGACCGCCAGGCGAACGCCCCGATCGACGCGAGCACCGTGCTGCCGAGCGGAGTCCCGATCAATGGTGTCGTGGACCTCAGAGCGCAACTGGTCGACCGTCCCGAAACGTTCGCGCGGACCGTGACCGAGAGATTGCTGATGTACGCCGTCAACCGCCCGCTGGAATATTTCGACATGCCTCAGGTTCGAGGAATTGTGCGCGCCGCTGCAAAGAACAGTGCGGCAAAGGACAATTACAAGCTTTCTTCCCTAATTTTGGGAGTCGTCAATAGCGAGTCGTTCCGTATGCAAGGCTCCGACCGCAAGCAGGGCGCGGCAGCCGCTCAGAAACAGTAAGTGGGGCAGGTCTGCTCACCTGCCTGCTATAAAGGAGATAGGATGTTCATCACAAAGAAGCATATTCCTCGCAGAGCGGCGCTGAAGGCTGCCGGCGCGACCTTGGCGCTGCCGTTTCTGGATGCCATGGTGCCCGCCTCCACGGCTCTTGCGCAAACTGCCGCGGCGCCCAAGCTGCGGACGGGCTTCTTTTATCTTCCTCACGGCGCGATCATGGGTAACACGGCGCATGGTCCGGCGTTGGATAGATGGACTCCATCCGGCGCCGGCGCCGATTTCAAATTCAACACCATCATGGCGTCGCTGGAGCCGTACAAGAAGTATGTTTCGTCCTTCGGCAATCTGGAGAACGCCGCCACGGCGGGCTCGGTTCATTCGTTCACTCCGGCCACATGGCTCAGCGCCACCCGTCCGGACACCGGCAGTCCCCGCGCGCATATGGCCACGACTCTCGATCAGGTGATCGCGAAAATCATCGGCCAGGATACGCCTCTTCCATCGCTCGAAGTCTCCTCGGAAACGATTGTTCAGTCAGCGGCGGGAGGCGGCGGCAACTATTCGACTCTGTCGTTTCGCGACGCGGAATCGCCTCTGCCGATGGAATCCAATCCGCGAAAGGTTTTCCTACAGTTGTTCGGCGAGGGCGACACGCCACAGGAGCGCGCATCGATCAGCCATCAGACCAACAGCCTCCTCGATCTGATCCTTGACGGTGCAAAGAGCCTGCAACGCGATCTCGGAAGCAACGACAAGGCGGCTCTCGACGGGTATCTTGAAAGCGTCCGCGAGATCGAGCGGCGTACGCAGAAAGCAGGCGCTCAAGATCTTTCCGCGGTCAAGATTCCCGATGCCCCGGTGGGAGAAATGGACTCCTTTCCCGAACAGGTGAAGCTGATGTTCGACCTCCTTGCGCTAGCGTATCAGGCCGACCTCACACGCGTGGCTTCCTACATCATGGTCGCGGAAGGAACGAACCGGACGTACAACCACATCGGCGTTCCGGATTCCTTCCACCCCGTCTCGCACCATGCCAACGATCTGGACAGAATCAACAAGCTGGTCAAAATCCAGACCTGGCACATGGAGCAGTTCGCGGAGTTTCTCGCCAAGCTCGCCGGGACGCCGGATGGCCAGGGAACGCTGCTCGATCACTCGATTTTCATGTACGGATCGAACATGAGCAACAGCGACCGGCACGATAACTATCCCGAGCCGAATATCGTGGTCGGCGGCGGCGCAGGCAGGATGAAGCTCGGCGGCCAGCACATCGTGCTACCGGAGCGCACCCCGATCGCGAATCTCCACTTGACCCTGCTTCAGAAAGTTGGGGTGGAGCGGGACAAATTCGGCGACAGCACCGGCACGATCGCGGGTATCTAGCAGGTTGCGGAAAAGTCGAAAACGCCGCTTCCTTTGGTCGCGGCTCAGACTCGGCAATTCCCTGTTTTCACAGTCACCTATCGAGCCGCGACCATAGGGAGCGGTTTCCCCAACCATAATAGACGTAGAGGTAAAAGCGATGCTGCTTAGGACACCGATCTTGATTATGGTTGCCTTATCCTCAGTGGCTGCTCAACAGCCGCCCGTTGCCGCGAAGCTGGTTTGCCCTCCCGCGAATCAATCCATTGAGCAGGACCCGGCCGTGTTTAAATGGACGCAAGGGTCGCAAACGCCGAATTACCGGCTGCTTCTGGGCCCGGCCGTGGGCAGCGGCCGCGACGGCGATTCTTCGCTGATTACGGGCCTTCAGGGGCAGTTTGCCGGTCTTCCACCGGGGCAGAATCTGTATGTCACGCTCTGGTCTTACGATCAGAACGGGAACCCGGTGCAGCCGCCGTCGTCCTGTCCGATTAAGACCGCGCAGCAGCAGGCCATCGTAGCCTTCAAGGACGTTCCAGATACCGCGTTAGCTGGAGTATCGCTGGGCAGTTTCACGCTCGCGGGCACTGCCGAGGGTGTCGGCGGCCGCTCAGCCGGTTCGCCTGCGAACACGCCTGGACAAGCAGCGCAAGCCTGCCAGGCGCAATGTAAACAGAACGCCGCGTGTCAAGGATATACCTATTATCCGGCGGGGCCCGCGACTCCTACGGCCATGTGCGACCTGAAGAGTCAGATCACGGAGTCGCGGCCCGACGAGTTCTGTCTGTCCGGCCTCAAAACAGTTTCGCGTGCGGTCCCCCAGGCTTCCGCTCCCGCACCCGCTCCTGCACCCGCTCAGGCTTCCGTCCGCGCTTCCGCTCCGGCGATAAAGTCGATAACTGGCGATTGGGTGAACCAGTTCGGCGCAATCAGCCGAATCGTCCAACAAGGGAATGCGATCACTGGAACGTATTCCGACCCCAAGCAACCGTCCCTCTCGGGAACCCTGCAAGGAACATTCGACGGAACGACGCTGCGCGCAACCTTGAGATGGAAAAATGGACCGGACAGCAGCTTGGGATCGCTGCTGTTAACTTTGACTCGGCAGGGCAAATTGGAGGGAACGTGGACCGACGCCGCTGGAGTGTCGGGGCCGTGGAGTATGGGCCCCGCCGACGGTGCGCGTTGATGGCAAATCCGAATAGCCAACCCGATGTTCGCTCCGTCGAAGTGGTGTTTTCGCCCCAACAATCCCAATGCCAGCAGCGCTGTTGACATAAGGACCACCGAGGATGGCTCGGGTACGCTCAGCGTACCTGTGAGGTCGAAGGACCTGCGCGAAAGGTCTTGTGGTATAGCCGCTTGAACTTCCCCCGTTGGCCGCGCCGTAGCCTTGGTAGCCGGCCCCTATGGCTGAAAAATCCGCATTGTTCCCCCACTCACTGGACGGTAGAGCGGAGTCGTAAAAATAGTAGGCGGCGTTAGGCTGTAAGGTGACTGAAGACGCGAAAGTGTAGACCCCGCCCAATCCTCCGCCCACCGCGTCGGCAATAAATCCGAGGGTCGAAGTGCTAAGGGCAGATGCTGTTCCGCTGTATGGTTGCGATAAAAGGAATACCGTCCCAAGCGCGACTGGGTTACCGTTACCGCCGTAAAAGTTGAAGACGATATCGTCCCAGGGGCCCCCGCTCGGAGTGGTAACCTCCTGGCCGGGCGCTTGGGCGTTTGTCCCGCCGCCCGCGACCCCGGCGTCGTAACTGTATATCGTGCTTGCCTGCGCATGCGCCACACACCATGTAGCTATTAAAAGTATTTGAATCCAGGTCGATTTCGTTATGATTGCGAGCCGGTCGTGCGATTGCTTTATAGTGGCTGCAGACTGCATAGGGGTGGCGCGGGTATTCCTTTGTAAGCGTAGTGCGGTGCCAACGGCGCTCCTCAGGCGGAGTAGCTTGCTGGTTAAGTTGTTCAAGAAATCTCCAATGGGGCGACGCCCCAGAATGGGGGACAAGCCAGAATAAGCGCTTCGACTCTGGTTAACCTATCGGCATTAATAACCGGGGACAGTACACCAGTCAATACATAGCCAACGGCGCGCCTCCGCCAGCACAATCGGCTCATCCCAATCGGCCCTGGCCCCTCCCGCAGCCTGTTGCCGCAGCCTTGACAAGCGCCCCACATGGCGACATAATTCCAACCGGCAATAGTTGGGAACCCAATGCGGCCAATCGTGGCCGGGACGTTCATCCCAGGAGGTGTCACATAGAACCGGACAACGATGGGGGCGGCAGAGCTTTGAATCAATCCTGGAGGATTGAGACCTCAGTACGCCGGACATGGCACGTGAATTCGTGCCGCGCTGTTTATGCGCACCACGATGGCGCGACCGCAGGCCCAAGGATTGGTTTCGGCCATGCCGCCCCCAAAGCCCCACCATATTCAGCCATCTTCTGCGCATCGCCAGTTCGCGCCTCGGGGTAGCACTGCTCGTACGCCGCTCCACCAGCGTAGGTCGATTCTCCCGCCCCTCCACGTTCGCATTCGATAACCCTGTTCAGAAAGGAGTTCGGAAAATGGACATCAAAAGAATTGGCACGCAGCCTTCCGCCCAGGGGCCGGCCGAATGGTTCACCGGCACGGTGCGTATCGATCCGCTGTTTCAGGCGCCAGAGCCGGCGCTTGTTCAGGGCGCCAGCGTCACTTTCGAGCCGGGAGCGCGGACTGCCTGGCATACGCATCCGCTCGGGCAGACTCTCATCGTCACGGCTGGCTGCGGCTGGGCTCAGCGCGAAGGCGGACCTATCGAGGAGATCCGGCCGGGTGACGTGGTCTGGTTTCCGCCCGGCGAGAGGCACTGGCATGGCGCCACGCCGACCACGGCGATGACGCATACCGCCATTCAGGAAAAACTCGACGGCAAGGTTGTCGACTGGATGGAAAAGGTCAGCGACGATCAGTATCGCAGGTAACTCCACGTATGGTCTATATAGCCATATACATATGGTATTCTTAGCTGTATGAAGAAGACGTTTAATGTCGATGAAAAGCTCTTCAAAGAGGCCAAAGCCGCTTGCGGAGCGCAAACCGAAACCGAGACAGTGCGGCTCGGACTCGAGGCGCTGGTACGCCACGCCGCCTATCAGCGCCTACGCGCTCTGCTCGGCACGGAGCAGCGGGCGCTGGATGTCCCAAGACGCCGCGAAAGGCCGGCGCGCAGGCCCGCGTCCAAGCGCAAGCCGGCGTCCAACCGTAAGGTGGTCTGATGGTCCTGGTCGACACTTCGGTTTGGATTCGATCTCTTGCAAATTGTGCACCCTATGCGATGGGTTTGGACCGGTTACTGGCCTTGGATGAAGTTGCGGGGCATGAACTCATCTATGGAGAACTCCTGATTGGCGGCAAGGGAGGTCGAAGTAAGCTCCTGGCCGCCTACCAGCTCATGCGGCAAGCCGAAACGATTCCACACCCTTATGTCGTTGCGTTCGTTCGCGACCGCGGCCTGCATGGCCGGGGCGTGGGTTGGATCGATATCCACCTCTTGGCATCCGCCTTGGTTGGGCGCTTCTCTCTTTGGACGGCCGACCCGCGTCTCGCGGCGATGGCTTACGAACTCGGCGTCGCCTACGAACGGGGTTGAAGCCAACTCAGTCACAATGGAGCGGACACGCCGCTCCATACCAATTCACTCGGGGCCCAGATAGTACACTCGTGTTATGCGGATCCTGGTTGTGGAAGACGAGAAGCGCATCGCCGATTTTCTATCGCGCGGCCTCGAGAGCGCCGGCTACGCCGTGGACGTGGCCCACGACGGCTCCCATGCCATCGACATGGTCCACACCACCGAATACGATCTGGCGATTCTCGACCTGGGGCTCCCCGACATGGACGGTCTGACCGTGCTCCAGAAGATTCGCAACCGCAAGGTTACGCCTCCGGTGCTGATTTTGAGCGCGCGCGACGCGGTGGACGATCGCGTCAAGGGCCTGGAAGGCGGGGCCGACGATTACCTGGTGAAGCCCTTCGCGTTCGTCGAGCTGCTGGCTCGCGTGCGCGTGCTGCTTCGGCGCGGCCAGCCCACGCCGGAGCGCTTGCAGGTGGGCGATCTGACGCTCGATTGCATCCGCCGCAAAGTCATCCGCGCGGGTGAGAATATCGAGCTCGCTCCCAAAGAGTTCAGCATTCTCGAATACCTGATGCGCAACCGCGGTCGCCCCTTGAGCCGCACCATGATCGTGGAACACGTCTGGGACATGGATTACGACGGGCTCACCAATATCGTGGACGTGTACATCCGCCACCTGCGCAGCAAGATCGACGACAAGTGGTCGCAGAAGATGATTCAGACCGTGCGCGGCATCGGCTATATGCTGGAGGCGCCGGAGAAGTCCGCCGAGAGGGTTATTTAACCGACATGGCCAGAATCACGCGAGTCTTCGGAATGCCGAAGCTGCCCGTGAGGTTCGTCCGCGGCCTGCGCTTCCGTCTGACCGTAAGCTATGTCTTCTTCTTCACGCTGTTGCTGTTCGTCATGGGCTTGCTTTATCACCAGATTCTACAGACCCAGCTCGAAGGCCGGGAACAAGCAACGCTGGAGGAGCAGTGGGACGCCGCCAGAGGATACTTCAAGATCGAAAATGACGAGCCGATATGGAACACCGACCCGGAGGACGCCGACGTCGTCGCCCAGTTGAAGAATGTTTATCTGATCGCGGACTCGAGCGGCAACGCTCTCGGCTACAACGAGGACAACGACTCCATCAGCTTCAACGCCTCCGAAATCGGCCGGATTCTCGCAGACCCGAAGCCGCATCAGGCTCCCTCAGTGCGATGGAAAGACGGAGAACCGTTTCTGGTCGAGGCGGGCTGGGTTCTGGACAACGACAGCCACAAGCGGCGCTACTTCCTGGCGATCGGCAGGTCGCTGGCCGAAAGCCGGCGGACCGTCTCGTCCCTCACGCGAACGTATTTTCTATTTGTCCCCTTGTTGATCTCGCTGTCGATTCTGCTCGGATGGGTGGTGGCTGGACGCGCTATCCGGCCCCTCAATTTGGTGGCGCTGGCGGCGCAGAATATCACCGGATCGAACCTGTCACTTCAGATTCCAAGGCGCGGCGCCGGAGACGAGCTGGACCATCTGATCGAAAGCTTCAACCTGATGACCGCGCGCCTGAATCAATCCTTCGAGCAGATCCGGCGCTTCTCCACCGACGTTTCGCATGAGCTGCGCACGCCGCTCACCGCAATTCGCGGGCAGCTCGAAGTGGCTCTGTTCACCGCCGACAAGCCGGAGCAGTATCGCGAAGCCATGGCCAACGCTCTCGAAGACGTGGAGCAGCTTTCGAGTATCGTCCGCGCCCTGCTGCTGCTGTCGCAGGCTGAGTCCGGTCAACTGGCGTTGCAGAAAACCTCCCTCGATTTGAGCAAGGTCGCCTTGGAAGTAGTCGACCAATTCCAGATTCCAGCTCAGGAAAAAAAGATCGCGCTTACAGCGCAAACGGCCCCCAACTCGACGATCCACGCGGACCGCACGCAGATCGAGCGGCTGCTGGCGAATCTGCTCTCGAACGCCATGAAATACACACCGGTCGGCGGCGCGGTCGAGGTTCGCGTCGGACCCTCCGATTCTCCCGTGATGGTGTCGCTGGAGATCGCCGACACGGGCGTGGGAATTCCGGCCGAGAATCTGCCGCACATCTTCGACCGCTTCTACCGCGTGCGCAGTCCCGAAACCAGCGAGATTCTGGGGCTGGGTTTGGGGTTGAGTTTCGTGTCCTGGATCGTGCAGGTTCACGAGGGCCGTATCGAGGTCGCTTCCACCGTCGGCGAAGGTACCCGCTTCCGCATTCTGCTGCCCCGGGAAGGCGAGCCGCCATCCCTGGTAGCTGCTGTACCTGTCGCATCGGCTACACTGGATACTTCCCCATGAGCCTAGAAATCAGCGAAAGCAACCGCGAAGGAGTGGAGATTCTTGCCCTGAAGGGACGGCTTACAGCCGGCGAATCCACCGCCCTTCGCGAAAAAGTGGACCAGGCGATCGCCGCCGGCCATCTCAACGTAATCTTCGATCTGACGCATGTCGATTACGTCGATTCCACCGGCCTCGGCGGCATGGTGATTTGTTACACCACGCTAAAGAAACAGGGCGGCGCGCTCAAATTGGTGAATCCCAACAAGCGCAATGTGGAGTTGCTGGCGCTCACCAAGCTGTACACCATCTTCGAAGTGTTCGTGGATCTGCAGGACGCGGTCAACAGCTTTTTCCCCGACCGCGAGATCAAGCGCTTCGATATCCTGGCCTTCGTGCAACAGCAGGAGCAGGAATCCGAGGGTTAGTGGCGCACGCAGGCCGCAGGCTTGCGCCACAGAGGTCGCCGTGGGGCAGGTCTGCGACCTGCCAATTTAGGGCTAGGGCTCAGCATCGCATCTTTGATAAACGATCGTGGCCCCCGCGCGGCCGGCCTCGCAATATTGCTTGAGCCAAGCGGCCAGCTCCGGATAACCATGAACATCGAGCCTCGGATTATATTGGCTCAGGCCATCGACAACAAACGTCGGGGCCATTCGGGATAATTCTTCGCGGTTGCGGCTGGCCCATTCCTTATCGACCGCCTGGGATTCGGAAAGGTGCCGGTCGGCGGGAACGCCGGTGACCGGCTGCGAGTCCCACAGCCGCCCGGCGACGGGCAGACGCGTATACGCGATCACGTTGGGGCGATACCCCCACACGAAAATTGTGTCTCCGGGGCGCGCCGTCGCGAGAACGATTTTGGCGGCCTCGCGGCTCTCCCGATCCATGGCGGCGTCCTGCCAGGTGTGCTCGATTCCCGCGAGATCCTCGTGCATGAGCTCGGCGTAGCGCGGGCCGAAACGGATCGCGGGGATCAGCAGCAAGGCGGCGATACAAACTCGCGCCGCGCGCGGAGCTAACGCAAGACCGCGCGCCGCCGGGATCGCCAGCGCGGGAAGAAGCTGCATGAAATAGCGCGGCGCGAAGCGCCAGCCCAAGGCCACGCCGCCCAGCGAGACCGCGCACCAGGCTAGCGTCTTTCCGCGTTCTGCATCGCGCGTTCGCACCCAATACCAGACTGCCGCAGCCAGCAGGGCCGCGTGAAATCCGAACCAATCGAGAAGGCTCCAGAGCGCAGCCGGCGCCGGCGGCAAGGCCGAATACAGCAAGCCCCATTTCCACACCTGCTCGATGTAACCGGCCAGCGCTCCCGACGCCGCCAGCCACACCGCCACGGCGGCAGAGGGGATCGCGAATCCGAGAATCAGCAGCGGCAGAGCGACGGCGCCGCAAAAGAATCCGGCAGAAACCAGCACCATCGCCCCCTTGACGCTCAACTGAAACGCCAGACCAGCGGCCACGCCAGCGAGCAGAGGCCGGCGCCGGAACGCCAGATACACCGCGGCGAGGTGCGGCGCGAGCATCAGCGTGTCGGGCTCCTCGGGAATGATTCCGGGCGCCAGGTAGAAGATGGAAAAGAAGGCCAGCGCCGCGGCCGCAAAATAACCTTCACGCTTTGACCATACGCCCGCCGCGAAGCGATACGCCAGCGCGCTGCACAGGCACACGAATAGGCTGTCCGCCACACGCAGTGGAACGCCGGTGCGCGCTCCGAATGCCAGATAGAACAGGAGATTCAAGGGAGGCTTGTCATACCAGAAATCGCGGTACGGAAGCTTGCCGGCGAGCACCTGAATCGCGGCCGCAAGGTGATAATCCTCATCGGCCCACAGAATGTGGATGTGGCTCAGGCGCGAGACCAGGACCGCCGCCGCCAGGCTCGACCAGAACGCGACGGAGCGGCGAGGCAGGCTCATTTGTAGAGCAGGACTCCGGAGAAATCGTCGCGAAATAGCGGCGTCGCGTTGGGGATCGGAGCGGATTTCAAGTCGTCGTCGTCCTTCACATTGAGCACATAGTAATCGAAACCGTCGAGTTGCGTATGCTCGTGGCGTTCAATCGGCTGGAGCGCGGCGATGCGGTAAACCCGCCTGTAGTATTCGAGCGCAGGGACATGAAACCACGTCGCGCTGACCGAGACCGAGCCGGCCGGTGCGCCTCGTACCTCCTCTTCAATGAGCCGGGCCACCTGCTTCATCGGCATGTCGAACTGCCACAGCGCGAAGTAACGGGTGTGGAACTGCGTCAGGAACTGCACGATCAGAAGCGTTGCGAGAAGCGCATTCAAGGCGCGGATGCGAGGCTTCGGAGACTGAGACGCGGCAATCGCCCACGCCAATCCCAACAAGAGGAACAGAGGGAGGCCGAGGCGATCGACGGGATAGTTGAGACCGGCGAAGAAGTGCGCGCCGACGATCGCGGCGAGGGCCAGCAGCAAGGTCAAGGCTGGAAGCAACGTTCGCCGAGGATAATGTCCGCTCCGATGCGCGCGCGCGGAAACGACAATCACGAAGAGTAGGACGGCTGGAAGAAAGAAATATTCGATGGCGTGTGTCCCCACCCCAGTGGCGAATAAGCCGGGATGGCCGGGGATGGCGCGGATGTTCAGGAACACCAGGTTGTAGAGCGCGGCATTGATGGTCGGCTCTCCGACGTAAAGCTGCGAGGTCTTGACCTGGCCGAGGACCGGATAACAGATCGCGAGGAAGATCCCGGCCGCGGGCAGCGCAACTGAGAGGCTTCGGCGCATGCGCGTGGAGATGTCTCCGGTATCCAAAATCAGTGGACAGGCGATCAGCCCGATCGCCGGAAATGCAACGTTGAAGTTGGCCGCCAGGCTCAGCCCGAGCAGCACGCCCGCCCAGGCATCGCGCCCGCGAATCGAAAAATAAATGCCCCACGCCAGCAGCGCGAGACTGACCCCGTAGCCCCGCGCGGCCACCGAAAAATCCAGTAGAAGAGGTCCCGTGCTCAAACCCACCAGCGCGATCCAGCGAACCGCGCGCGACTCGACGGTTTGTTCCAGCACCCTGTGAATTCCGATCACGAGAAAGAAACCGGCCAGCACGCTGGGCAGCCGCAACGAAAATTCCGAGATGCGAAAGGCGCGCACCGAAAGCTGCGCCAGGATGGAATAAAGGATGTGATTGTTGGGATCGTAGTTGGACCAGACGTTGGCCCAGTGCTCGCGGACGTAGTTGAGATAGGTGGTGGCCTCATCCACCGTAATGGACTGCGTCGCGGCGCGGTAGGCGCACACGGCGGTTCGCGCCAGCGCAAACAGCAGCACCGCCGTGCGCTCCGCCGCTCCCCGTGGGCTCACTGATGTTCGAGACGCTTGATGGCTTCGAGCATGGTCCTGCCCACGATTTCGAGACTCGCCGCGCTGATCTTATCCAGAGTGTCGGTGTCCTGGTGCCAGGGCGGATAGTCGAAGTCGATGACGTCCAGCGAAGGCACACCCAAGCGGACGAAGGGCATGTGATCGTCGTCCATCGGTTCGGTCTGGTTAGTGAAATATTTCTGGTAGCCGAGCGAAGCGGCGGCGCTCCACACCAGACGCCGCAGGCTCACATCCGAATTGACGTCCTGCAAAATATTCAGGTTCTTGTCGCCGATCATGTCCACGTTGATCAGAGCCTTGCAGCGGACCCAGGTTCCATCTTTCTTCCAGGTCTCGGCCAGATGGCGGCTGCCGTAGACGCTGTCGGTGGCGGTCCATTCCCCGAAGGCCTCTTCGCCGTCGAAGAAGATCAGGTAGACATCATCGATGCGGGGCTGGCCGGCCAGCGCCTGGGCCAACTCCAGCAGCACTCCGGTGGAGGAGCCGCCGTCGTTAGCGCCCACGAAGTTGCGATTCGCGAAAGGCTTGGTGTCGTAGTGGCCGGTGATGGCGATGGACCTTCCGCTCTTGCCCGGAAATTTCACGATGATGTTCTTCATCGCGACCGGTCCGCGAGGCGTTTGCGCGGTGAACGCGTCTTCGGTAATCTGCGCGCCCTGCACCTTGACCTTCTGGAGAATGTATGCCTGGAGCTTGTGATTGGCGTCCGATCCGGCGGGACGGGGGCCGAACGCCACGGCCGCTTTGGCGAAGTCGAACGCGGCGGCTCCGGAGAATTCGGCCGCCGGGCATACAACCGCAGATAGGGCGAACAGGAGCACACATCGAGTGGCGCACGCACTCGTGCGTGCTGCGTCGGCACTCCTGCCGACGCTCCAATTGCCAGCCGGCGAAGGTGTCGAGATGAGTCTCGACAGGGCACGCACGAGTGCGTGCGCCACGTGAGTCAAGAAGGTTTGCGCGCGAAACATATATACCCCAGTGTAAAGTTTTGGCGGCGGTCCAGCGGATCGAGCAGCGGCACCACCAGCGCGGGCGGAACAAAACAAATCGCGGCAAGCAACATCAGCGGCCCGGGAAAGAATTGGAGCGCGTTGAACATTCGCCGCGACAATAGGCGGAAAAACCCGCCTACAGGGCGGATCTCAATCGAGTCGAATCCGGCTTGGCGCAGCAAATGATCCAGCCCATACCGCGTGTAGCGGAAATAATCGTGCGGCTGCTGATGCTCCTCCCATTCATGCGGCGCGATCAGCAGGAACCGGCCTCCCGGCGCGAGCGCGCAGGCGATCTGGGCCAGCACGCGGGCTGGCTCGCGGACATGCTCCAGCGTTACCACGTTGAGCGACGCCTCGAATGTGCCCGCTACGAACGGAAGCGCGGTGAGATCGCCCACCACGTCGAGCCGCGAATAATCCCAGGCCGCATCGCCGACGCCCAGATCCAGGCCGGTGTAGCGCTGGGCCGTAAAATAGGACCGGTAGTTCCCTTCCCCCGCGCCCGCGTCGAGCACTCGCGCGCCAGCCGGAAGCGAGGCGGCGAAGCCGGATACGGCGTCTTCGATGGCGGCCTCGAAATGCATCACGTAGCGCCGCAACCTCCGCGGCATCCACGACCGAGCTTGCGCGTAGATCACAACTTTTCCGGGTTCACGATTTTTTCCGGGCTTCCACCATGATGGTGGACCCGGCGCGGCACGCGGCTTCAAGCAGCGTGAAGGGAAGCGAGGCCGCGGCGAGCGCGACGTACGCCAGATCTTTCAACAACTGCTGCCGCGGAGTTTCCGCGACGTGGCGCAAACGGCGGGCCATCGGGTCGAGATTCGGCGCAAGACTGGTGGCCATGCCGGCGGGATTGTCGCGCAGGGAAAAATGCTTGTGGCGCAGAACCTCGAATCCGCACTGATCCAGCAGTGAATCCAGATCGGACTTTCGGAAATCGATCAGATGGCGCGGCGCGTCGATCCCGTTCCAGCGCTCGCCCAACAACAGGAACTGCCAGCAGGCGGCGTTGGGCACCTGGAGGATCAGCCTCCCGTCGGGCTTCAGCAGTTGGTGCGCGGCTTCGAGATAACTGCCCGGATCGTAGAGGTGTTCCAGCACGTGAAACATGGTGATGGCTGCGCAACTGGATGGGGCAATGGGCGCGCGCCCCAGCGTGGCGCAGATGGCCGGCACTCCGGAACGCCTCCAGGCCACGTTGGCGGCCTCGAGCGAAAAATCCAGACCAATCACATGCAGTCCGGCTTGGGTTCCATTACGCGCTCCAGCGCGCTGGCGCAGCATCTGGAGAAACAAGCCGCCGCCGCAGCCGACGTCCAGCACCAGACCGTCCTCTTCCGACTCGCGGAGGGCGCGTTCGACGAAGCGAAGATGATCGTGAAGCACAAAGCGGCGGTAGGCCTGCTCCAACCGCCCCGCCGCGGTGGCTTCCGGAATGAACCAATAATCCGGCGGATAATAATCGTGCAGCTCCACGGGCGATGGTTGCGGGTGCAGACGGATGAGGCGGCAATTGCGGCACTCGACAATCTGGAAAACTTTGGTGGTGGTGCGATAGAGACGGTCGGTGGCGGAAAACAGAACCCGCGCGGAGCCGGAGCCGCAGGCAGGGCAGTCGGCGGCCGGATCGCCACTGGAAGCGGTTACGCCGCTTCCTGCGACAGCTCCTTGAGACGAATCCGGTAGTGCAGCAGCAGGCTGCGGATCTGGCGCGAGGTCAGGCGGCGCTTGGAGCGGAAGGCTCTCCGCTTGCGCAGCATCGAGGGAATCATCGGCAACGCCGACAAGTTCCCGCGGATCAGCGCGCCGGCCACTGCCATTTTGCCCTGGGCTCCCGGATAGTGGCGAAGCTCGCCCTTGTTCCGGATCGCGGCCCAGATCCCCGCTGCGATTCTTGCGAAATGATAGCCTGCGTTTGCCCACAGCAGATTCCACGGAAATAGCTTGACCACCAGAAGCACCCGATTGCGCTCAATCAGCGTCAACCGGCGGGCGGAGCCGATTCCCAGCGTCGCGCCGCGGTGATGGCGAACCACCGCCCCGGGCGCGTAGAAGCAACGCCAGCCGGCGATGCGTCCTCGCAAGCCCAGCTCGGCGTCGTCGGCGTAGGCGAAAAACTCCTCGTCAAAACCGCCAACGTCTTCTAGCATCGCACGGCGATACATGGCGGCGCATCCGTCTGGCCACAGGACCTCCTCGACGCGGTCGAACTGGCCCTGGTCGAGCTGGCCGGAGCCGCGGCCGCGGTTCTGGCCGTCGGGGTAGATGAGATGGCCGCATTTATCGATTTGCTTGGGGTTTTCCCACACCAGGATTTTAGAGGCGGCCATGCCGACGTCGTCGTGCAGGCGGATGACGGCCTCCAGGGCCTCCAGCCAACCCGGCTCGGCCTCGGCGTCGTTGTTGAGCAGCGCGACCAGCTCGGACTGGGACGCCGCAAAGCCCTGGTTGTTGGCGGCGCAAAAGCCCAGGTTTGCGGAATTCGCGATCAGCCGCAGCGGCACCGGGAAGGAGCCGGCAAAGTCTCGAACCATGGCGGCGGACCCATCTTCAGAACCGTTATCCACAACCACCACTTCGAAGCTCGGATGGGTCTGGCGGGCCAGCGATGCCAGGCAGGATTGAAGCAGCTCCCGGCGATTCCAGGTGACCACCACGACGCTGACGACCGGGTCTCCGGCGGACGCGGACATGTTGTTGTATGATAGTACGGCTGTCCGGCAGTTCGGGGCCGGATTTTCATAAATCTTATACGGATAGGCAATCTTCCTTATGATCTCCGTAGGTGACATTCTTCGGGGTGCAAGAGAGAGTCAGTGCCGCACGATTGCAGAGATCGCGGAGGAACTCTGCATCACCCAGCGGTATCTTCGAGCACTCGAGCGCGACGATTTAAGCAACCTTCCCGGCGCCTTTTTCTACAAGAGCTTCGTGCGGCAGTACGCCGCGATTTTGGGCGTCCCGATCAGTACATTACAACCCGGCATCGACGCCATCACCGCGGCAGAAGCCGAGCCGCTCTTGCCGGGCCAGACATTTCCAGGCCAGACATTGCAAGGCCAAATCGGCTCGGAGAGCGGGGCGCGGTCTGCGCCGGCGATCCGCGTGCTGGATCCGCTGGTGGAAGCGTCGAACCGCTATTTCTCGAACCGCAAGATCGGCGTTCCGATGGCGGCGCTGGCGGCGGTGCTGCTGGCGTGCTCCGGCTTCTATAGCTGGTGGAATCAGCCGCCCAAGCAGGCTCGCGCGTCTCGATCGCAGCCGGCGGCTCCATCGCGCGTCTCGGCCGCTGCGGCAGCGCCCATTGTGGACGTCTCGACTACCGCCGACGGAGTCAAGCACGTGGTGCTGAACCTGTCGGCCACGGAAAAAACCTGGCTCTCCATTACGAGCGAAGGCAAGCAGATTTTCTCCGGGATCTTACAGCCCAGTGAGACCAAGACGCTGACAGCGTCGGACGCCGCGGAGATGAGGATCGGCAACGCCGGCGGGGTCGCGGTGCGAATGAACGGCAAGGAGATCGGACCCTTGGGCGGCCGCGGAGAGGTGCGCAGAGTCCTGTTCACCGCGCCCGACAAAGTTGAGATTGTGCAGCCTCCGCCGCCGCCTCCGCCGGATGACGCGGCGCTGTAGCCGGGGCGCACCACTCGAGTCAGTCTTTGCGCAAGATGATCGCTTCCGGGGTGAGGCACCGGACGGGCGATCCGCGGAATCCCTTCGGGTCTCGTGTCACAATGAACTCGCACTCGGCGCATCGCGCGGCAGCAGCCGTCACCGCATCTTCAAAGTCGCCGCAGGACAATTGCAGCGCCTCTTGAATGACCGCGCCGTCGACGGCCGCGACTCCAAAGACTCTCAGAATCGCGGGGACGATCCGGCGGGTTTTCGCAGCCCCCGTTCCCTTTCGGACCAGGTAATGGATCGCTGTGATGGCATGGGCGGCCAGCAGACCCTCCACAGCCCTCGTCTCGACGGCCTCCCAAGCCGCGGCGCTCGCCTCCACGTAAGGCTTGCGGTCGAGCAGGACGTCAAGGATCACGTTGGTATCGAAAAGGACTCTTTTCATCGATACTTCGCGGCGACGTGGCTGCGGTAGTCCTCGACATCGGCCTTCTTGAGAGATCCCCGGAGCGAGCGTAGAATCGGGGCCTCGCGTGCGGCTGGCGATTGCGGCCCGGCGACAGCGGCGAGGTAGGTTTCTACCATCTGGGATACGGAAACGCCTCGCAGCTTGGCGTAGCGCTTCGCGCGCGAAACGATGCGGCTATCTACACTTAATGTAAGCTTCGACATCTATACGTATTCTGTCATAAAGGCGATACGTATTGAAGGCGTCGGGACGCGGCACTATTGCGAAGACACTTCGACTGTCGAGAATCGTTACGCGGTGGGCCGATTACATGCAATCGAGCCCACCGGGGTGGACAACGTGAGTTACAGCGACTGTTTATAGACAAGTCGCGAGGGAGAGTATGCGCCAAGTGCCTGAAGGGATTGACGAAATAAATGTGCGCTTCGGTGAACTCTGCTACTCAGGGTTCAATCATGGCCGGCGGAATTGGCCCAGCGGATTCGACCGCCACGACGACGCCGGAGAATTTGCCACGGTAGACAATCGCCAACTTTTCCCGGTCAATGAATTCCCGCCACAACTCCTCATCCATGACATAGATCGATCTGCCGGGAGAAAACCAGCTCAAAGTTTGGGAATGTTTCGCGCTCCGACACCACTCGATAGTAGTTCAGCGCAGAAACGTACAAACCGGTTATTCCGGCATCATTGACACCATAGGTATGGTTGAGCCGCGCCATTACGGAATAAACATCCTTTACGTCGGCATCCCATTCATATTCCCTGAAATAGCTTAGCCGGAGACAGAGCACATAGTAGAGGGCAAGGCAGATAAATACGGCAGTTAGACTTCTACTGAACCACCGGGACACTATGGATCGAGCCGGCGCGGCCGCGATGACACCCGCCAGAAGAGTGCACAATGGGACAAAGTAGATTCCGGTTCGGCCCAGCGGCAGAAGCAGGCCGAAGAAACGGAATGCGAGCCAACTTATCGTCAAGGATAATGCCGCGATGGCGGCGAGCGAAACCGCGAACCCTCCCAGCCATCGGGCTCGGGCATCTTGCAGCCATGAACCGTCGAGCCTGGTCGCAACGATCTGGCACAAACAGAGAATAAGGAGCAGCGGGGGCAGCCGCGGCCGGATGAAATTCACCACTTTGTACCATTCGGAGAATCGGAATCGCGGAGCGACCCGATAGAGGGACGACTGGAGCAGGCTCTGCCGCATTTCCCTGAGCGAGTGCGCGCCCACGGCCAGGTCACCGCTGCGCCAGTGCGCCAGCGGATAACCGCAGATCAGGAGCGCGACGAAGAGTCCGGGCAGCGCGCAGAATCCGACAATGCGCCAAACGGGTTCCCCTTGGCGTTGCCCTATCGCCCAGGTCACGATGGCGAGAAACGCCGCCCCGTCGACGAAGGCAAATGCAAAATGTGCGGTAAAAGAGAGCCCAAGCGCCAGCGAGGCCAAAACGCAGGACGTGCGCAGGGAGGGCCAACCTTTCACGCGATTCCACACCGGGGCCGCAATCGCGGCGAGAAGGAAGGCGTCAGCCAAACCATAGCCGCGTGCAGCCACCATATAGTCAAAAATAAAAGGATTATAGGTTAGGCAAATAAACAGAGGAAGCCGGAGGCTGAACCGATTGGTAACGCTGTTGCATAAGAAATAACAAACAAATACATAGAGCACTGCGCCCAATAGGGCAGGCAGCCGGACCGTGATGCTGGACGCGCCGAATGCGTGCGTGCTTATCCACATCAGCAACGAGTTCAGAACATGATTATTGGAGTTGGGCTCCCATACTGTATTCAGCGGCTTAGCGACGAAGTAAAGGTACGTGAAGGCTTCATCGATGGTAACGGATTGCATCCAGGCTCGGACGACCGCCCAAACAATCGCGAAGACGGCTGCCAGGATCAGCAGCCATTTTTGAAGGAAGCGCAGGTGCCTGAGCCTCGGCATAGATTAGCAGCCTGGGACAATTGGCAGGTCGAAGACCTGCCCAACGTTACGGGACGATCACCGCCGCGCCGTCGATGGCATCGTTCTTAACCGCCAACAGCGCGTCGTTGGCCTGATCCAAGGAAAACTCGGTCACACGCGGGCGCAGCTTGATTTCCGCGGCGAGGCTGAGGAAGTCGCGAGCATCGGCGCGAGTCATGTTGGCGACACTGCGAATCTGCCGCTCCCCCCACAGCAGGCTGTCGTAATCGAACTCCGGAATACGGTCGAGATGAATCGCGTTGACGGCCACCACGCCGCCCTTGCGAAGACTGGCGAGCGCGGCGATGACGACGTCGCCGCTGGGCGCAAAGGTGACGGCTCGGTCGAGGGCCACAGGGGGCCGGTCGCGCTCCTCGCCCACCCAGTCCGCGCCTAATTCCCGCGCAAGCTTCCGATGCGATTCGCCGCGAGTGGAGACGTAGACCTCGCAGTTCCAAGCCTTCAAAACCGGCAGCGCCAGATGCGCCGAGGCTCCGAAGCCGAACAAACCCACGCGCTCTCTCTGCTCCACGCCGGCGACGCGCAGGCTGCGGAAACCGATGATGCCGGCGCACAGCAGCGGAGCGATGGTGAGATCGTCGAGCGTGCCGGGAAGCGGAACGGTGAAATCCGCGCGGGCGAGCGCATATTCCGCGTAGCCGCCATTGACGCTGTAGCCGGTGTAGACCGGAGCGTCGCAGAGATTTTCTTCGCCGCGGCGGCAGTAAGGGCACGTGCCGTCGGTTCCTCCCAGCCAGGAGACGCCTACGCGTGCGCCAGGAGCCGTGCCGGAACCGAGCGTCACGCCAGAGCCAAGAGTCACCCGAGCGCCGAGAGGAATATCCGCACTCGCGACCACTTCCCCCACGATCTGGTGCCCGGGAACGATCCGGCTCTGAAGCGGCGGCAGCTCGCCTTCGACCACGTGAAGATCGGTGCGGCACACGCCACAGGCCTTGACGCGGAGGAGCACATAGCCGGGCTTCACTTCCGGTATGGGTATTTCCTCGATGCTAAGTGGCAGGTCGCAGACCTGCCCCACAGCGTGCTCCACAATGGGGCCTGGAGCCGTTAGCACCGCGGCGCGCATGTTAGAGACTCAAGACCGGGCAGGGCGACTGGCGAATGATGTCGTAGGACTGGGTCCGCAGCCGCCCGAAAGTCGCGTGCATGACGCCGCGGCCGATGATCACAAGATCGGCGTGACGATCGAGCGCCGCCTGGCGCACCACGGCGCCCACCGCTCCGGCGAATACCGACGCCTCGAAGTTGGTTCCAGCCTCGGCTTGCAGCTTGGTCATATCCTTGCGAGCGGCATCGAGAAGGAACAGGCTGAACTCGTCGCCGCCGGTGTCGGCAAGTTGGCGCTCCGCGCCCGGGACCGCATGAACCAGACTCAAGCCCGCGCCCAGTTCCTGCGCAAGCTCGGCGGCGCGGCGGAGCACCGGGGTCTGTTCCGCGCCCCGGTCCACCGCGACCACAACGTTATGGCACGGCCAATGCTGCCGCATCGCGGGATCTTCAACGTGCGGCGCGGTCCACACGGCGCAGTCGGCGTCGTGAAGGACCTTCGAAACCACCGAGCCCATCAACAGGCTGCGAAATTTGCCATAGCCGTGCGTGGGCATCATGATGAGATCCACCTCGTGCTCCCTCGCGTAGTCCGCGACGTTGAGCGCCGCGTCGCCCTCCTCCACCACAATCGGGGCCCCCGCGACGACGGCGTATTCTTTCAGCATTTCGACGATACGCGGCTTCATCGCGGGAAAATCGAAGATCACGGGGAAGGACCGGTCCACGCCTCCAAAGGACTCGACCGGCACCTCCACGACGTGCATCACGGTAAGCTTGGCCTTGAACTGCTCGACCATGGCCTTCACGTACGGGCGCAGGGCTTTGGACCGGTCGGAGAAATCGACCGGAAATAGGATGTTCTTGAATGCGGGCATTCGCTCCTCTGGGTTACTTCTACCGCTCCATAACGGTCGCGGTTCAGTCGGTATCTACCGCTCCATCACGGTCGCGGTTCAGTCTGTGCCTACTATTTTTTCTGATCGGGTAACGCGAACACGTAGACCGCATTCTGGCTCTTGGGCAGACTCTTGCCCTCGGCGCTCAGGTTGAGCAGGCCTTGGGTCATCAAGCCGTCGCCGGTCATTACGGCGACGTATTGTTTGCCATTAACCGAATAGGTGATGGTGCTAACCGAGACCGATCCGTCCACACCGGTCTGCCACAGAACCTTGCCGCTGGTGGCGTCGAGGGCGTAGAAATGGCGGCCCAGATCGCCCCAGAAAGCCACGCCGCCCGCGGTGACCACGACCGATCCGTTGGTCTGCGCGCTGCCCTTGTAGAACTCATGAATCTCGCCGGTGGACATGTCGATTCTGGCGACCCCAGCGTTCTTGGCGGCGGTGGAATTCGGGCCGGGCACGGGGTTGCGGCCGCGGCTGACACCCATGTCCAGGCAGTTGTCGTTATACGGAACGTAGAGCGAGTTGGTGTCCGGACTGTACGCGGTGGGCCAATAACTGCGGGTGTTGTAGAAGCAGATGGTGTGATTTTTCTCGCCCTTGTCCTTGAAGACAAGATCCCAATTGATGGTTGTTTTTCCGGTTTTTCCGTCGATATTCGAGATCAGGAAATTGGGCGTGTCATAGGGGAAGGGGCTGGCCCACAAGAACTGGCCGTTGCCGCGATCCAGAACGAACACTCCGCCGCCCTCGCCGACCATCACCGCGACATCGCGCTGCTCGCCGGGGCGAAGATCGGGATTGGACCACTTGACGAACTTCGGATCGAGGCGCAGGCTGGTGCGGAAGAGCGTGCGTTCATGCGTGTAATCCTCATCCCAATCGTCTCCGGGCAGGTGCTGATAATACCAGGCGAGCTTGCCGGTGTTGGGGTCCAAAGCCACGGTCGAATTGCTGTAGAGATCGGACGGAGAGGTGCGCGAAATCGCGTCGATATTGCCGGCGTGACGCTCCAGGCGCGTGTTCGGCGTGGGATTGGCAATGCCCCAAAAAACCAGGTTGCGCACGGGATCGTAGGTTCCGGGAAGTCCCCACGTTGAAGTGGTCCGTTTCTCTTCCGGAGCGCCGCCCCAGGTGTCCGGGTTGACGTCGTGGGTTCCCTGCGCGGTGTAGAATTTCCAGAGCTCCTTGCCGGTGAGCGCATCGTGCGCGGCGATGTAACAGTTGGCGCGCAGGCCGCCGGTGCAGGTTCCGCCGGTGATGACTTTGCCTTCGACGACGATGGCTCCCGAGGTGTGGCCGCGCGGATCGGGCACGGACCAGCGCAGCTTGCCGGTGGCGGCGTCGATGCCCACGATGGTGCTGTCGGGCGCGCAATAGATAATGAGGTCTTGATAGATGGCAATGGTCTTGGAGCGGGCGGTGCTGGCGCTCTGTCCCTGCGGCATTTGATGCTTGTATTCCCAGATCGGATCGCCGGTAGCGGCGTTGAAAGCGTCGACGACACCCGCAGGCGCGATGACGTACATCACGCCGTTGTGGACCAGTGGAATGCCTTCCATGCTGCCTGCGGGAAGCGCGTGCTTCCATGCCAGCCCCAGTTGTCCGACGTTCTGCTTGTCGATTTGCTTGAGCGGGCTATAGCGCTGCGCGTCGTAGGTGCGGCTGTACATCAACCAGTCGTCCGGACTCGGATTCTTGAGCATCTCCTCGGTGACCGGCTTGTAGTCTTTGACCTGCGCGACCGCCGCGGCGGCGAAGGCGAACATCAACGTCGTTCCGAAACAGAGCGTCTTATGCATGCAAATCCCCTCAGCGCGCATTATACTACCCCCATGACCTCTCCTGTTAAAGTCTCGAAAGTATCGCGGCGAAATATTTTGAAGACCGCGGCGGCCGCAAGCGGGGTCGCTCTGGCTCCGCAGGCGCAGGCGCAACAGGGCGGCCAAAGATTCCGCGCCTTCGTGCGCCACGGCTCGGGAACGTCGGTCGAAGAGCTGCGCCTGCTGCCGATCCAGCCTCGCTAAGTGGTGTGGATCTCCTCGGTGAGGATTAAATAGTTGACGGGGCCTGTATCGGCGATGACGATCATCCGGCTGGCTGATCGGGAGGCGGTCGATCCTTTCGCATTTGGTGACGGCAGGCCGCATCTAAAGCCGTAGACACATCCCGATCAAGATCTTCAACGGTGTAGTGCATGAACACGCCGTGGCGCTTAAGGAACTCGTGTACCTCCATGCGTGTCTCGAAACCGAGCAACTCTTTAAGATCCGCTTCCGTCAGTTGTTGAGTCCGGTATCCCTCAAGAGCCATCGTCTCAAGAACGGCTCGCGCAGGGTCCTTGCTTTCGGCTGACAGCACACCGGCAAGAAGATCCGGCAACTCACCAGTGATGGTCATGACCCCTTTAACTTAGCGCGATCAAATCCGAGACTTAGCTGAGAGCCGCGGCTTGACCGGGCGTGTTCGCTATCGCCTCGCCGGCGCGGGCGCGGGCTTGGGAGCGAACATCGAAAGATCGACCGCGTCCGCCATCGCCTTATAACCCGCGTCATTGGGATGCAGCTTGTCGGTGTTGTTAAAGCCGTCGCGGAACTGCCGAGGATTGTTGGGGTCCTGGATCACCTTGTCGAAGTCCACTACGCCGTCGAAAGCGCCGCTGGTGCGGATGAATGAATTCAAAGCCTGCCGCATGGCCTCCACCGCGTCGGTGGCGTTACCGTAGGGAGTCAAGGTGCAACCGATCACTTTGATCCCGTGCGTGTGCGCGCGCTCAATCATCTGTTTCATGGCTCCGATCAGATCGTCCGCGGTCAGCGCCGGAGCGCCTGCTGCCGCGCCGCCCCTACCCGCGCCGTTCATGTCGTTAATGCCTTCCAGGATCATCAGCCATTTCACACCCGGCTGGCTCAGCACGTCTCTGTCGAAGCGGGCCAGCGCGCTGATTCCGGCTCCGTCGCCGAGAATGCGATTTCCGGCAATGCCCAGATTCAGCACCGACAAGTTGGCGGTGGCGGGGTTGGCGATCAACCGCTCGGCCAGAAGGCTGGGCCAGCTCCGGTTGGCGTCGACCGTCGAGGTCGTGCCATCCGTGATCGAATCCCCAAAGGCGACGATCGCCCCCGAGTCCGCCGGCGCCATCACATCGACGCTCGATATCCAATACCACGCACGCGTGGTCATGGCATCGGCCATCTCCATTTGCCCCGTGGTGTCGCCCGCGGCGATGTAGGTCGTGTGCAACGCCTGGGAGTGCTGCGAAGCCCGCCCGGAGTCGCCGGGAACATACACGCTGATCGCCAGATCGCCGAGCCTCGGCACCACCAGATCCACCGGGTCGCTCAGAAGCACCGCACCGGGCAGAACCCTGGCGGTTGGCTTTCCGTTGAACAACAGCGCGCGATCCGATCCGGCGATGATGGCCGACTCCGTTCCACGAATCGCGATATGAGCGGAGCCCAAATCGAGCGGCGCTGCGCCGAACGCGTTCGAGAACTCCACGCGAACACGGCTTCCTCCGATGCTGGTCCGTACGATCATGCGAGCCGTCTGATTATTCAGCGTGCCCGCGACCGGAGCCGCTGGCGGAGTTGCTGCGGCCTGGGGTTGGGTCGCCGCCGGCCCTTGCTGTCCTGGCGCCGCGGCCGCCTGCCCGCCGGCGCCCCTCCCTCCACCACCTCCCCGCCCCGCGGCGGGTTGCTGCTGTGCCGAGGCCCACGTGGCCACCCAGTGGGCGTCGCCACTTGGAGCACCCTTGGACGCGTTCGCGCCGCGCTGGGCCGATGCGAACGGAAGCAGTTGCGTGAACGCCAGCGCCACGATCCATTGGCGTCGAGTAAAGTGCCGTGCTGTCATGGTGGCCTCTCTTTCTACATCAGTCTACTTCAATGGCCCCCCAATTCCTCAAGTAGCGCGCCGATCGCAGGCCGAGGGCCTGCGCCACAGTTAATCCGAGATCAGCCGGATGGACCCCACGCCTCCCTGGATGTCCAGATGAATGACCACCTTTGAACTTGAGACGGCGTCGTTGAAATAGCGCTTGCCATCCCGGTGAAGGCCCGGCGCGCTCACCTCGCCGATACCGCCCATGACCTCCGCTTCCACACCCACACTCGACGGCAGCCGCACAATAGCCTCCCCGACGCCGCCCTCCACTCGCACTTCGTAGCTCTTCTTGGGAGTTCCCCGCAGATCCAGATTGAGCTGGCCCGCGCCCATCCCAACATCGACGCTGCGCAGAGTGAGATCCCCCAGATCGAGGTGGGCTTCTCCGGCGCCTAAGTGAGCCTCGATTTCCAGCGGAACTTCCCGGTTGAGGCGGAGATCCCATTCATAGTGTGCGTCGCCCAGGCCGGAGGTGACATGTCCGCCTTGCTTGACGGTAAGACTTCCGTGACCGGCCGCGCTGCTGTAATGCACCTCGGGCTTCCAGGAAGGCACATTGTAGTCAAAGACCGCGGCCGCGAGCTTGTCGGTGCCGCCGGCGACTCTCAAAGTCCCCGCTCCCATGTCCAGGTTCACCCGGACCGATTCGGAATTGTCTCGGTCAATGGACTGCGAGTCGTGCTGCATCGGCCCCGGCCGCTCGATCACGCATCCCGTCAAACCCAATGTCCCGGTCAGCAGCACCGCCCATCTTCCCTTTATCATCAGCATCAATTGTACATTCCGGGGCGCTTCCGACAATGCGGCCTCTCCGTTCCAGTTACCATGATCACGAAGGCTTAGTTTCGCCGCGCCCTAACGCATGACTCCTCCCCGTTCCATCGGAACCTCCGTGCCCACCGAGTCCAGCAAACGCCTGCTGCCGTGGCTGGTCGCCGTCGCCTTTTTTATGGAGGCGCTCGACACGACGATTCTGAACACCGCCGTGCCTGCCGTCGCGTCGGCGCTCAAAGTAGCGCCACTGAGCATGAAGTCCGTGCTGTCCAGCTACACGCTGAGCCTCGCGGTATTTATTCCCATCAGCGGGTGGATGGCGGACCGATTCGGAACGCGCCGGGTGTTCGCGTCCGCGATCGGCCTGTTCACGCTGGGGTCGTTTTTTTGCGGCATCTCGAGCAACATCCATGTGCTGGTTGCGTGCCGTGTCCTGCAAGGCTGCGGAGGAGCCATGATGGTGCCGGTGGGGCGCCTCACGGTCGTGCGGACGTTTGCCAAGTCCGAGCTCATCCGCGCGATGAGCTTCGTCGCCATCCCCGGCCTGATCGGCCCAATGCTGGGACCGATCGCCGGCGGCCTGATCGTCGGATATCTTCATTGGCGAGTCATTTTCTTTGTAAATCTTCCCATCGGACTCGTCGGCTTGATTCTGGTCTACCTGCATCTGCCGGACTACCGCGAAAAGTCCAATCCCCTGGACGTGATCGGCCTCATCCTCTTTGGCTCCGGTATCGCGCTGCTCTCGTATGTGCTGGAGGTGTTCGGTGAACATACGTTGAGCGTGCGCGAAATCCTGGTGCTGCTGGCAATTTCTTTCGCCCTTCTGGCAGGCTATGGACTGCACGCGGCGAACACCAGGTTTCCATTGCTGGCCCTGCGTCTGTTTCGCATTCGCACCTTTCGCGCGGCGGTGAGCGGCAGCTTCTTCACCCGCCTTGGCATCGGTGGAATCCCCTTCATCCTTCCGCTGCTCTATCAGGTTGGCCTCGGGTTCAATCCGATTCAATCCGGTCTGATGATGATGCCGCAGGCGATTGCCGCCGTCAGCCTGAAGATGACCATGCCGCGAATTCTGAATCGCTTCGGCTACCGCGCGGTATTGATTTCCAACACTGTGATCCTCGGCGTGCTCATCGTGCTTTTCGCAACCATCGGTGAGGGCACTCCGGTTTTACTGATCGTGGCGCTGACGTTCTGCTTCGGATTCTTCAGCTCGCTGCAATATACCAGCATGAACACGTTAGTGTATGCCGACGTCGTCGAGGAGCAGACTAGCAGCGCAAGCTCCATCGCCAGCACGATGCAGCAAATGTCTATCAGCTTCGGAGTCGCAACGGCGTCGCTGGCCACCGCGTTCTTCATTCCCGATCGCTTTCATTCCACCGCGCCGGAAATGATTCACGGTATCCATCGGGCATTTTGGGTTCTCGGCGGCTTGACCGTCCTTTCCACCATCGTCTTCAGTGGATTGAAAAGCGGGGATGGCGACGTGGTCAGCCGGCAGAAGACCGTTCAATCCGCGGCCTAGCCTTACTTCGCGGCAGCCGGCGCGGGCGCCTTCGGCGGAATCGGCATGGTCTTCAACTTCTGCCGATACTCCGGATACATGGTCTCGGCGCCGCCCAGCACTGCTTTAGCGGGCAGCCCGAACTTCGCTGCAAATTCCGTCATGAACGGATTCTCGCCGGGCATAAAACTGGGGACCTCGCCCTGCGGCCGGCCCGGCGCTTCATCCACATATTCGCAGGGCCACAACCAGTTTCCATTCGAGTTTGGATTCAAAACGTAATCCTGGCTCTTGACCAGCGGCTCCGACAGATAGATCGGATCGTTTGCGACCGTCACATGGGTCAGGTGGTTGCCGTGCCGGATGAAATGCTCGGTCAGCGTCATCATGTCGCTGGACGGAATGCCGTTGCGCCGATGCCAGCCCTGCTTGATATGCGTAGTGTAGACCGTAAGAATGTTGCCGTCCCAATGTCCCGTGGAGAACCCCATCCAAGTGTGCGCCGCCCATTCGGGCGGATGCGGACGGTTATCCATCCAGATGGTGCGGTTCTGCTCATAGGTGCTGGTGTAGTTATGGATGGCGATTAACTCCTGGGTCTGCGGATCGCGCTCCTCCCAGATGCGGAGTTGCAGCGGCCCGCGATAAATGTACGCCACGGTGTGTACCTGGCACTGGTGCTCCTGGAGAGTGAGACGGTCCGGATCCCAGCTCAGGGCCCATTGGCGGCCCTCCGCGTTGATCGGGATGCCGAGGTAATCCACCAGATCGGGTCCCGGTCCGCGCTCCGGCTGGTCTTCCTGGAATTGCGGCTGCCAAGTGCCGGATAGATCCAACTGGCCGAAGGCCGGGACGCTTGCCAGCATCGCGGCCAGCAGCGCGGGAGCTAGGGCTCGATTCCTGATGTGCATGCGATTTCCCCCGTTCATAATCTTAGAACGCCGAGGCATCGCGTGGAGGCTTGAGTATCTAGTTCTCCGAAGGCTTCTCTATGTGATCGATGACCAGCGGTCAACCGGTCCTTTGCCCGATTCGAGTCTGAGGCCGAGCTGTTCCTCGAGCGCAGTGAATATCGAGGGAGGGCCCGTCGGGTCGGGAGCGGGGGAAGGGCCAATAAGGTGGATAGCGGCCAGCTCCGTTCCCTCTCGCGAAAACTCGACGCGCATATCGAATTGTCCGGTGATTCCGGTCTTGTTGATCACGGGACGGCCTACTACCATGCGGAGCATCTTGGAAAATTCATCGAGCGTTGCGTCGTCAGCTTGCACCGAGGGCTTTATCCCGCTGATCATCCTCTCGCAGTATTTTTGGCCCGGCGCGAGCGGGGGTCTCGGGACTCCGTAATAGAGCGTGCAGTTTCCTTCCGACGGCTGCAACTTCGATCCCCCGCGCGCGACAGTTAAGAAGTAAACCGGGCCCTCAGTCGTTTGACGATGGATCTTCAGTTGAAAACGATCTTCTAAGAGCGCCTGCATCATCGGGCCCAGCATCATCTCCTTGCTCGGATTTCCTTCGGCCTTTGCGTTGATGTCATAGGAGGCGGAGTGGATCCATGGCGGACCTCCCGTGATCGGAGCCGGTTCTGCATTGAGATTGAGATGACCGTCAGCGAGTGCGTTGTAGGCATTCCCAATTAAATTGAGCAATTGAGCGCAATCCGTGGCGAGCCTTCCAGGTGAGGAATGGGGGCCACCGTCGTTGAGAGGCTCCGAACAGGCTCTGATCGAGGCAACTTCGAATTTCGGCCTCGGCTCGGATTGAGCGCGGATAGCGGGCGCATTCATCATGCCGACAACGATAGGTACTGCCAGAGCCGCCATCCCAGAAACCGTTAGGGCGAGCATTTTTCTAAAGTTCAGTTTGAGCGCAGTGCGGTTGGATAGGATAGCCTCGATTCTGTTCTTGAGGTTCGATCCGCCAGTCACCCCGGACACGCACTCTAACGGCGATTCCACGTACAGCTTGCAGACCCTCAGAATCCCCTCGGCGTAAATCCGAGGCTCGCCGGTCGTCAAGAGGACTTCTTCATCGCAGGACAGTTCCCGCTCCTCCACCATCCGCTTGCCGATCCACCACACCAGGGGATGGAACCAAAAGACGGTTTCCACGAACATATGAACCGTGGCGATGAGATTGTCCCAGTGATGAACATGACAGAGCTCGTGTGCGACGACGGCCTTCAACTGTGCTGGCGTCAGCCTCTCTGTAATGCCTTCCGGTAAGAGCAAAATGGGCCGGAAGGCCCCGAAAACACCCGGCTCCAAAAGGGTGGGAGAAGATATTGCCTTGATCGGAATGTCAAGCTGCACCGGCGATGCGGTGCGAACGGCTCCTCTAATCCGCCGCCACCGAACAAACCACGAAATGGAGATCCCGATGAACCCGCACGCCCAGATTCCGAACAGAATTGCCGGAAACAAATTGGGAGCAGTCGGCGCCGTTGCCGACATCGGCAATGAAACCGTTGTGACCGTGAACGGCTGGCTGACCTGCTCCACCACGACGGACACCTTGGGCGCTATCGCAGGAGCCGTTCGCAATTCGAAGCGGCCACCGATTGCGATCAGCGTAGAGAACGGAACAAGGAACTTTAAAGACGCAACTACCCAAACCCAATGCCGTACTCGTGCCGAGTTTTTTCGCAACGCCAGCGTCAGCAGCCATGCAGCACCGGCGAACAGCGTCGATTGCCACAGGTGGTTCGCTAATGGACAAAGGGACTGGGGGATCATTTCGATTCATCCTTTCGCTCATGTTCCAGAAGGATCTTCTCCGCTTCACGGATGTCTTCGCGCGTGAACGAGCCGGATTCGATCAGGTGGGCGATGATGGGCCGGGTTCTGCCGCCGAATAAGCCCAACAGATCGTCGATCAACTTGCGTTGCGCCTGTTCGCGCGAAACCGCCGCTTCAAAAATGAACGCCGTGGCGATCTTCTTCACCCGCCGCAGGGCTTTTTTCACTTCCAGGCGGTAGACCATCGTCTGAACGGTGCTGTACGCCGGTCTGTTGCGTGCTGGAAACGATTCGTGAATCTCCCGAATGGAACACTGTCCCTTGGTCCACAGGGCTTCCATGACCGTGAGCTCCAACTTGCTCAGTTTTGGGAGGGCCATAGCTCACTCTTACTCATGTAATCCAATCTATTACACCTGTGGTTCTTTGGCAAGAGTTTTTTGAACAGCCCGTTGCACGCCGTGCCCTTGCCCCCAGGTGGCAGAGCTTTCCTATGCTTTGGTGACCGTTAACAAGCAGCGGTATGCGACTCTACGGCAAGGTGGTCGAGGGCGCAGACGTCACGGATTACAAACCCAAAGCAAATCAGGCTGTTCGACGAACAGATTGCAGCATGAATGCTGCCCCGAGTGCTATAGCAACGGCAGTCACGCTAATCGCTACCAGTGGAATCAGCCATTTATTCAACGCGTGGCTCGAAATCGTCAAGATCTCGAAATCTCCTGCGGTGCGGTTTGCGCGATGCTCGTGCACAAAACTTACAAGCGCTCCGTACGAGCCATCGTACGGTGAATTTGACGGTGAACGCCGTGTTCCCTTGAGACGAATCTGTCACCTTATTCACGGAAGCTAGTGCTGCGTGTCTGAATTGGCCTGAGGCCAGCGACATCACAACATCGCCTGCGGCAGTGCCATCTGCCGGGCCACTCACGGTAATTGCCGCTTCCGCGCGGTCCGGGATCGCGAAGTGGGCAATTACCATGGTAAGCGCGCCCAGTATTCCTGCCGTCAAGAGAATCTGTCCGAAGCGCCACGTCTGAGTCTGCATCTCTAAAGCTCCCTTCATTACGTTCGCCACCGTTTGCCACGTCGGGCGTACGTCCTCAATTAGTGCGGAGAATTCCTCCCCGTAACGTTCCCGCCAGGATCTCGGATAAAGACAAACAAGGAAGTGGCTAAGGCGTCTCATGCTTCTTTCAAGCGTTTTGACGCTGTTTTGATGACTCTGCTGAGTTGATCGACCTGGGCTGTAAGATATTCACGGCCCGCTGAAGTAATTGCATAGGGTTGCCTTCGGTCATCCGAAGGGACCCGGCGAATCCACTCTTGCTGCTCTAAACGAGTAATGGCCCCATAGAGCGTTCCGGGGCCAAGACGAAGTCCAGCGAAGCACTCAACATCCAGAAGGATGGCGTACCCGTGCTTTTCGCCATCGGCCAAACTTGCGAGTACGAGGAGTGTCGGGTCAGACATACAGTATTACGTTATGCGTACTATCGTATCGCGTAGTATTGGATCTGTCAATACCTGCCGTGGGAGTTCGCCGACCTGCGGGTTTCTGGAAGGGGTCAAATCGAAGGCGATGGTCCAAGGATTCTGGGGAGATGGGCCAAATCGGATTGGAGGCGCGGATCGGAGTCGAACCGACGAATAAAGGTTTTGCAGACCTCTGCCTTACCACTTGGCTACCGCGCCC
>Ga0209415_10000597_pt1 | contig 67633 bp, 58 predicted proteins | sample PeaSoiSIISIP2007_FD_187696 | JGI IMG/M metagenome (GOLD analysis project Ga0209415, IMG submission 187696) | Peat soil microbial communities from Weissenstadt, Germany - SII-SIP-2007 (SPAdes) (version 2) | ecosystem: Environmental > Terrestrial > Soil > Wetlands > Peat | place: Germany...
AGCGCGCGTCGTCCGGATTGCGTGCCGACATTTTCACTTTCACACAGAAACCACCTGCAACGCACCCCAAATACGAGTATGCCAGCGAGTGGGATAGCATTGCTGCAGTTCGCATTACCAGCTTGCAGACCTGGTGGGACAAGCTCCCGCAGGAGACTCGTAAGAACGTGCGGAGATCCCAAAAACGCGGCGTCGTATTGAAGGTAAAAGACTTCGACGACAATCTGATCCAGGGAATTCGCGAGGTGAACGACGACGCCCCTTTACGGCAGGGTTTGCCAAACGCTTACTACGGGAGAAGTTTCGAGGAAACCAAGAGGCTCTATGGCGAATTCGTCGGCCGATGCGACTTTATCTGCGCCTATTACGGAGATGAGCTGGTCGGATTCCTGCATCTGATCTATCGGCGAGACGTGGCATCGATCTTGAATCTGACGACGAAACCTAGCCATTTTGACAAGAGGCCTGCCAACGCCTTGATGGCTAAGGCCGCGGAACTTTGTGAAGCAAAAGGCATCTCCCACATTACGTATGGCCTCTATAACTACGGTAACAAGCACGACCATCCGTTACGAACCTTCAAAATCCGAAACGGGTTTGGCGAAGTCCTCGTTCCCCGGTATTTCGTACCCTTGACGCGCTGGGGAAAGCTCTGCATGAAAGTGAAGGTCCATCAGGGCTTTGTCGGCGTTCTTCCGCATTCGCTAATCATCATCGCATTGAGTGCGCGTTCTTTATGGCACAGGTTTAAAGCGTTCGCGAGCCGGTGTAGCTCAATGTCAGAGCAGCCGAATCGTAATCGGCCTATGGAGCGTTCAAATCCTCCCGCCGGCTCCAGTCCTTAACTCTGGAGCAACTGTCCAGCCTGCGAATCTCATCTCCATCAAGTCTATATCGCGCTTTCCAGCTATGCCAGGTATTGTCGGTCTGATTACCCAAATGCCACGTCAATGGGCAGAGCCCCAGCTCTGTCGAATGCTGCAGACTCTCCGGCACGAGACTTTTTACAACAGCGGCATATGGATTGATGAAGATCACGGGGTTTATGCGGGCTGGGTGGCGCGCCAGGGGTCCTTTGCCGATGGCATGCCGCTCCAAAACGAGCGTGGGGACACGACCCTGGTTTTTTCGGGCGAGGAGTTTCCCGAGCCAAGCATTCTTACGACACTTCGTGACCACGGACACGCAGTTGCGCCTGAGGGACCGTCATACCTGGTGCACAGGTACGAAGACGAGCCACACTTTCCCAAAGGGCTGAACGGCCGGTTTCACGGTCTTGCGGCCGACGGCAGCCGTGGAACCGCTCTGCTTTTTAACGACCGGTTCGGTTTGCAACGGCTCTATTATCATGAAGCGAAGGAGGGTTTTTACTTTGCCGCAGAAGCCAAGGCAATTCTAAGGGTTCGTCCGGAACTGCGGACCGTCGAGCCTCGCGGGTTGGGAGAATTTGCCGTTTGCGGCTGCGTGCTCGAGAATCGGACTCTCTTCCCTGGCATCTATCTTCTGCCACCCGGCTCGGCTTGGCTTTTCCGCAACGGAATGCTCGAGAAGAAAGCCGCCTACTTCGAGCCGCGTGAATGGGAGGAGCAAGAACCACTCGAGCCTGAAGCGTATTACACTCGTCTAAGAGACACCTTCGTACATAGCCTGCCACGTTATTTCAATGGGCGTGAGCGCGTCGGTGTTTCGCTTACCGGCGGCCTGGACACCCGCATCATCATGGCTTGGCACAAGGCCCCGCCGGGCACGTTACCTTGCTATACCTTCGGCAGTATGTACCGGGACAACCAGGACGTCCGTCTGGCGCGCAAGGTGGCGAGAGTCTGCGGTCAACCCCACGAAGTTATTACCACCGGCCAGGAGTTCCTCTCTAAGTTTCCTCATTACGCGGAGCGCACAACCTACCTCACCGACGGATGTGTAGACCTTAACCGCTCGCCGGATCTCTACGTTAACGAGAAGGCTCGCGAGATAGCGCCCGTGCGGATCGTCGGAACGTATGGCAGCGAAATCCTTTTGCATGCGGTGATGTTCAAGGCGGAGGAACCTGCTCGGGGACTTTTTAGGACAGAACTCTCGACGCAGATCCGTGCCGCCAAGGAAACCTACGATGCGGCCCGACGAGTCCATCCGGTCACGTTTGTCGCATTCCGCCAGTCGCCGTGGCACCATTTTGGTGTGCTGGGCCTGGAGCAGACCCAAGTAGCCGTTCGTTCACCGTATCTCGACAATGATCTTGTCGAGACGGTGTACCGCGCTCCCGGACCCGTCGCCATCAATGAGGCCGCGAGGGTTCGGCTTATCCGGGAGGGGAACGCTTCTCTCGCCAGGCTGCGCACCGATCGCGGTATTGGCCTCGGTAGCATCTTCAGTCGCGGCCTCCACAGATTTTTGTTCAAGGCAGAATATGCTTATGACATGGGTATGCCGCAGTGGATTGCCCAACTCGACCACTTGCTCGCACCAATTCATTTAGAGCGTCTTTGGCTCGGGCGCCACAAGGTATTTCACTTCCGTGTGTGGTATCGCGACCAACTCGCCCAGTATGTCCGCGAGATGCTCCTCGACCGCCGCTCGTTGTCACGCCCCTACCTTGTGCCGGAAGCGTTACAAACGATCGTTAACGGACACCTCAGGGGCAGCCGCAACTATACTACGGAGATACACAGGCTGTTGACTCTGGAACTGGTCCACCGACTCTTTCTGGATTCGAGATGACACTCCCCATGTTCGCGGCGACGTTTTCGGGATCCGAAGCAAAGCCCTTGCCTATTGAAAAAACCCTGCGGGGGATTCTCCGCTTTGTCGACTGGCTTGATCAATACGGAGAGCTTTCCCATGATTGGCAGGGCTTTTACGCGGGCCGTTTTGGGCGATATGCTAAAGCTCTGTACTACAGGAATCCACTGCTAGGAACCTTGGCGGTTTCGCCCATGGTATTCTGCGAAGCTTTTGTTCCGTCGGCCCGCCGCGTATTCTGGAAGGCGCAGCGATTTCCAATAGCAGATGCGCACTACGCCATGGGCTTTTTATTCCTCGCGCAGCTTTTTGGAGAAGAGCAATACTACAAGCGGGCTCTCCATTTCCTGGAGGTCCTTGAACAAACACGCTGCCCGGGCTACGACCACTACTGCTGGGGATATCCTTATGACTGGGTGACCATGCGCGGTACGATCAAAGAAGGAACGCCGCTCATCACCACAGTGCCCTATGTCTACGAGGCGTTCAAGCAGGCCTATCAGTTCGACGGTGACGGAAGGTGGCTCCGCATCATGCAATCCGCCGCTCAACACGGCTGCCGGGACTACGTGGATTTTGAAACTTCCCCCACTGCTTCGACCTGTTCGTATACTCCCAAGCCGGCAGACTCGGTGGGAGTCGTCAACGCGAACGCCTACCGTGCCTTTTTCCTTACCAGCGCGGCCTTGGATTTCTCCGAGGATACGTACCGAAAGACGGCTGAAAGGAATCTAAATTTCGTTCTCGAGGCTCAGAACCCGGATGGCTCCTGGTACTATGCGAACGACGGTAGGAGAAATTTTACGGATCATTTTCACACCTGCTTCGTCCTTAAAGCACTGGCGAAAATCGAATTGCTTACCGGGGACCCCAGATGCACACGAGCAATTGAACGTGGGGTCCGCTACTACGTCGCCAGTTTGTTTGACGACCGGCATCTTCCAAAGCCCTTTTCGCGTCCCCCTCGTGTGACCGTTTATCGCCGAGAGTTGTACGACTACGCTGAATGCGTCAACTTGGCCGTTTTGCTGTGGGGCCGTTTCGTGGAACTTGAGGCTATTCTGGCCGCGGTCCTCGACGAATTATTTGAGGTATGGCAAAAGCTGGATGGCTCCTTTCGCAGCCGTCAACTTCTCATGGGATGGGACAACACCCCCATGCATCGCTGGGCCCAATCGCAAATGTTCAGAAGCCTTTGCTTCCTGCTCCACGCAAAGTCCCAGGGCCCGGCCAATCTTCTCACGGAGGAGTTCAGTGAACTCAGAGGAAAGGAGCGCTCTTGAGAGTTAGCATCTTCGGTTTAGGTTACGTAGGGGTCGTGTCGGCGGGTTGCCTCGCCCAAGGCGGGCACGAGGTGATCGGAGTCGATCGAGCCCGGACAAAGGTCGAACTGATCAACGCTGGTCGATCCCCGATCATTGAGACCGAAATAGGCGAAGTCATTGCAACGGCGGTCAGGGACGGTCGCTTGCGAGCCACTGAAGACACGGTTCGAGCCGTGCAAGATACGGAATTGTCGTTTGTCTGCGTCGGGACTCCCAGCCAGGTCAATGGCAATCTCGACTTGACGTATATTCGACGGGTGTGTGAAGAAATAGGCATGGCGCTCAGAGGCAAAGGGGCGCGTCACACGGTCGTCATCCGCAGTACGATCTTACCGGGAACGATGCGCAGGGTAGTTATCCCGGTGCTCGAAGAATACTCGGGGAAGCGGGCGGGCCTCGGCTTCAACGTGTGCAACAACCCAGAGTTCCTGCGCGAAGGCTCAGCTGTAATGGACTTCACTTTTCCTGCCAAGACGGTTATCGGGGAACTAGAACCGGGCAGCGGCGACTTGCTGGTCGAACTCTACTCTAAACTCCAGGCGCCGCTGATCAGGACCGACCTGGAAACCGCCGAGATGATCAAGTACATCGACAACGGCTGGCATGCTCTCAAGATCGGCTTCGCCAATGAGATCGGAAATCTCTGCTCATCCCTTTCCGTGGATGCCCATAAAGCGATGGAGATTTTTTGCTTAGACACCAAGCTCAATATCTCGCCGGCCTACCTTTCGCCGGGCTTTGCCTTCGGAGGTTCGTGCTTGCCCAAGGACCTTCGGGCTCTGTCTTACGCCGGCAAGTCGCGTGATTTGGAATTGCCCATCCTGAATTCGATTCTGCGCAGCAATGAACTCCAAATCAGCCGGGGCTTGCAGCGCATTGTGCAGACGGGGCATACTCGCATTGGAATCCTGGGCTTCAGCTTCAAGGCAGGGACAGACGATCTCCGGGAAAGCCCGATAATTGAAATCATCGAACGACTCGCCGGCAAGGGATATGATCTGCGCATTTATGATAGGAATGTGCAGCTTGCAAAACTGGTGGGCGCAAATCGCGATTTCATTCTGAACCATATACCGCACATATCCAAATTGATGGTTGACGATGTTGAAGCAGTGCTAAGGCACGGCGAGACTATCGTGATTGGGAACAAGGATCCGGAGTTTGCATCTGTTTCGGAACGCCTGCACGAAGGCCAGTGTGTAGTGGATCTGGCGCGTCTCTCGGACTGCGCGAATGGCCATGTTAGAAGCGCAGCCGTTTGCCTATAAGGAACCGCAACTTCTCCTGTGAAGCGTAGAGTCCTCATCATCGTGGAAAACGGACCGGTCCCGTCTGATCCCCGCGTCTTTAACGAGGCCCGTTCGCTGCACGCTAATGGATTTGAGGTGACAGTTCTGTGCCCCCGGCGTAGCAACTGCCGTCAAGCCTATGAGGTGATCGAGGGAATTCGTATCTATAGACACCCCATGCCTAGAGAGGCTGACACGGCCCTCAGTTATCTCTGGGAATACGCCTGTGGACTTTTCTGGGAGTTCCTGTACACGTGCTGGATCTACCTCAGACACGGATTTGACGTCATTCAGGGCTGCAATCCCCCAGACGATATCTTTTTGATTGCTCTGCCTTTCAAAGTCCTGGGGATCAAGTACATTTTCGACCATCATGATGCGACTCCAGAATTATACCTCTCCAAGTACGGAAAGAGAGGCTTTCTTTACAGCCTCCTTCTCTGGCTGGAGAAGATGACCTACCGCTTGAGCGACGCAGTTATGGCAACGAACAATAGCTATAAGGAACTGGCCATCACCCGAGGCCGTGTGGCTCCGGACAAGGTATTCGTTGTCCGCAACGGACCAGAACCCCGAACTTTCAAGGCCGTTCCGCCGAATCCCGCACTCAAAGATGGTAAACGATACCTCATCGGTTACGTAGGGGTCATGAATGTCCAGGATGGCCTGGACATCCTTATCGATGTTGCACAATATATCAAGAATCTCGGAAGACAAGATATCCGCTTTGTCTGTGTCGGCTCCGGACCAGAACTGGAAACGCTGCGCGAGATCGTTGTGGAGAAGGATCTAGTGGGCACGATACATTTTACCGGTAGAGTTTCGGATCAGGAGCTACTCGAGATCCTATCAACTGCGGAGGTATGTGTTAATCCGGACCGCCCGTGCGAGATGAATGACATCTCTACGATGATCAAGATCATGGAGTATATGGCGCTGAGCAAGCCGATCGTCCAATTCGACTCTAAGGAAGGCAAGTTTAGCGCGCAAGAGGCGTCGCTGTATGCTGATCGACATGATCGAGAGGCCGATTTCGCCAAGAAGGTTCTCTGGTTGCTCGATAGGCCGGAGGAACGAAAAAGGATGGGAGAATTCGGAAGAAGGCGCATCGAGAAGGAACTGGCGTGGGAGTATTCTGTTCAGCACCTCCTCGCTGCCTACGAGAGGGTCTTCAGTAAGCGACAGCCTACGAGGGATATGGCCGCTCCCAATGCCGGACGTGAAACCCCTCAGAGTCGCGTGCCGGCTGCGATTCACTCCAGAGTGGGCAAGCAGCAGTGAAACAAGAACTCAGGGGCCAAGTCCGGCCGCACATGTCGTACGTGCTAATCACTCCAGCTCGAAATGAAGCTGCGTTCATCGAGAAGACGCTGGAGTCCGTAATTCACCAAACCCTGCTTCCCGCCAAGTGGGTGATAGTTGATGACGGATCGACGGACCGGACGGCCGAGATCATCAGCCAGTATCTCGGCCACTACCCTTGGATCGAAATGGTTCAGATGCCTCAAAGGCGCGACCGCAGCTTTGCCGCCAAAGTGCAAGCTTTCAACGCCGGCTACGAGCGAGTTAAGGGCCTGGCTTTCGGCATTATCGGCAACTTGGACGCCGATATCTCCTTTGAAAAGGATCATTTCGAGTTTCTTGTTGGCCGATTTGCCCAAGACCCTTCCCTCGGTGTGGCCGGGACAATTTTCCGGGAGGAAGGCTACAGCTCTGAAACCGACAGTTTCGAAGGGCGTAAGCATGTTGCGGGGCAGTGCCAGTTGTTCCGGAGGCGGTGCTGGGAGGAAATCGGCGGCTATATTCCACACCGAGCCGGGGGAATTGACTGGATAGCGGTGATCACCGCCCGCATGAAAGGTTGGAAAACCGAATCGTTCCGAGAGAGGTCGTTCTTTCATCACCGGCAACTGGGAACCGCCGAGCGCACTGTCATTTCCTCGTTGTTTTCTTATGGCGAAAAGGACTACTACATGGGTGGGCACCCTGTTTGGGAACTTTTCCGAGCTGGCTACAGGGCTGCGAAACGGCCGTATATCATCGGCGGCGTCGCCCTGGGACTTGGCTATTGCTGGGCGCTCATGTGTCGCAGGCCTCGGCCAGTCTCACGGGAGTTCATGGAATTCCACCGCAAGGAACAGATGGCCAAGCTCAAGGCCATCCTCAAGTCTCTCTTGCGATTCAAGCGGATCGATAGCTTCAGCGTAGCGCGAAGTTAACGCGGCGTTGGCTACTAGCGTGACCGTATGTGCGGTATTTGCGGCCAGTATAATTTCGGCTACCCGGATCCCGTTCAGCGCCGGGACGTCGAAGCGATGACTCAAACCCTCGTCCATCGAGGCCCCGACGACGAGGGGTATTACATCGCCGGACCCCTGGGATTTGGCTTCCGCAGGCTCTCAATCATTGATCTTGGAGGCGGTCACCAGCCCATGTCGGATCGCGAAGAGTCTGTCTGGGTAGTCTTCAACGGCGAGATTTATAACTTCCCGGAAGTGCGCCGTGAACTGGAAGGCTACGGTCATGTCTTCCGCACGAACTCTGACACTGAGGTCATCATCCACGGCTACAAGCAGTGGGGGGATGACGTGCTCAACCACCTCAACGGCATGTTCGGTCTGGCCATTTGGGATGTACGGAAACAGCGCTTAATCCTGGCGCGCGATCCCTTCGGGATCAAGCTCCTCTATTACAGAATCCTTGGGAATCGCTTGTATTTCGGCTCAGAGATGCGCGCCATTCGCGCCACGATGCAGGACCGGGCCGAAATCGATCCCGTGTCATTGAATCTCTTCCTTCGCTACCGCTTCACACCTTCGCCTTATACGATACTGAAGGGCGTGCGGAAGCTCGCTCCAGGCACCAAGCTGACCGTCCAAAACGGCTCCTCTCAGATAACCCGATGGTACCAATTCAAGCCCGTCCCTTTCTCACCCGAGAAGTCACCCGGCGAAGCTAGTGAAGAGCTACTGGAACTCTACAAACAAGCCATCCGACGGCAACTCATCAGCGATGTACCGGTGGGCCTGCTGTTAAGCGGAGGAATCGATTCCGGCTTGCTGCTTGCCTTGATGAACCTCAACGGAAGTTCGTGGCCGACGTACACCGTAGGATACGGCTTGAGCTACGCTGACGATGAATTAGCGGATGCCACTGACACCGCTCGCATTTTGGGCTCGAAGCACACCAGCGTCCTGCTTTCGAGATCCACCTTTGAGAAAGCGCTGCCCAAGATTGTTGCTGCCCTCGAGGAACCTATCGCGGCTTCCTCGATTGTCCCCATGTATTTCGTATGCCAGCGAGCCCGTCGCGACGTCAAAGTCGCGCTGGTCGGCCAGGGGCCGGACGAGTTGTTTGGTGGCTACCGTCGGCATCTTGGTGTTCGCTATGGGGACTTGTGGGCTCGGATGCCCCGTTGGATGCGCAAACCTCTGGCCTCTGCCGTCGCCGCCCTGCCGAGAAATGCGACCTTGAAGCGCGGCGTTTACTCTTTGGCGATACCTGACCGGATGCGCAGGTATCAGCACGTTCTCTCGATCCTGCCAGGAGCCCAGGTGGATGACCTGTTCCAGGACGGGCTTCGGGATGCGTGTTCCGGTGACACCATACTGGAATGCTGGGCGGACATGACCGACCTCATGAGCGAAACAGATGAGCTCGGAGGACTCCAATTCCTGGAGATGCGATCCACTCTTCCGGACGAACTGCTCATGTACGCAGACAAGCTCTCCATGGCTCACAGCCTCGAGCTTCGCGTGCCCTATGTGGATAAAGAGATTGTCGAATACGTCGAACGCCTGCCGGCGACGCTGAAAGTAAGGAATGGTTCGGGGAAATGGTTACACCGCCTGGTGTCCGAGAGTTACCTCCCCAGCGCGATTTTAAGACGGCCAAAACGCGGCTTCGCGGTCAATGTCGTGGATGAGTGGTTCCGTTCTACCATCGACAGCAAGATGACTGCTACCTTTCTCGACGCCAGCTCTAGGATCTATCAATACCTCCGCATGGATAGGGTGCGCGAACTTTTCGAGCAACACACATCCGGCCGTCAGGACAATCATAAAATTCTGTTCAGTCTCATCGTTTTTGAAGAATGGCTGCGAGCGCATGTCGTCCCGTCGCAGCGCTGAGCTAGCCGGGGTTCCTCTCGATTCAAACCGAACATTGAAACCGAACTAGGTGGAGGGAAATTCTCGAATGAAAAGCGCAGTAGTTAGCCAAGATGCCTCAACATTGAGCGCCAGATTTCACGAGCAATACAGCGCCGAGGAGACAGTTCGCAAGTACATCCGGGATACAGCGGGTCATGGGATCAGCTATCTGCTGGAGCACGAATACGGAAACATTTACCTCGACTGCATCAAGCGGTACGTGCCGGGGTCGAGACTACAAGCGGGTGTCCGCGTGTGGGAATTCGGCTGCGGCGGGGGCATGAATCTTCTGCACCTCGTTTCGCTATTGAGACGACGGGGAACAAAAGTGGATTTTGCCTGCGGCACGGATTTCTCCGAAGCGCTCATCGCGGCGGCCCGAAACGAAGCCAGTAAATGCGCAGCAGATCGACTCAACAACGTGCAGTTTGCGGTCGCAAGGAATGAACGTCTTGCTGCGGAAGGTGCGAAAGGACTGGGTGTGGATAAGGACAGCCTACTCGGTTCGTTTGACCTCATCTTTGGCGTGAACACCATTCGATACTCCTATCGGCTGAATAATGTTGACCTGTGCGTCGAAGACATTTGGAGACTGTTGAAAGAGGGTGGTGTCTGCGTAATCATCGACATGAACAACAGGTTTCCGGCCTTTCGCAGCCGGCTTCGAGAGCGGCCCCGAAATGGTGACATATCCACCTATCTGCCCACGCTCGATGAATATGCTCGTCCCTTTTCTTCCGCCGGATTCGAGGTGCTCAAGAAAACGAACTTCTGCTGGATACCGCATTCAGCGGGACCCAGATTGACCGCCGCGATGCGGGCTTTAACCCCTATCTTGAACACTCTGGCCCGGAGTCGCGCGATGCGGTCCCTGGTCATCTCAAGAAAAATCAGCCGTGTCTCACGGTAGCCCGCCGACCAGGAACCCCTAACCCTCATGCCCGGACCAAACGGTTCTACCGCTTTTGACTCGGCTCAGCCGATCAGCGCACTGCTGCTTGGGGGCGAACACATCAGCGCTGAAGAAAGGAATGTGGCGTCGCTGCTCGATTTCTTCGCTATCCCCCGGAGAACCGTGGTGGCACGCGATGGGCCTGTAGACGAATGCGAAGGAAGATATGCAATTGTGGGCTCAGCGGATCGCATACTTGAAGCCATCGAGGGCGCCCAGAATCGAGATGAAAGGCTACCGGCTTGGATCGCCAAAGCTAGAACGGTCTACGTCCACGGTTACCAGGATGACGCCCGCTCGACGAGGCTCCTTCGCTTACTAACTCGAGAGCCCCAAGCGAACTTGAGGTCAATTCAAGCGGCCCAAACGACGATGACAGTCGCCGCGGACTGTCCTGAAATGTGTGGGCCCATGTCCGGGATGCAAGTGCCAGTCACGCTGCGCGCTCCGGGTTATGTCTGCGACATTGGTCGCGGAGTTGCACCTTTCCAAAGCATCATTCGGGCCGATGAGGGAGAGCTCTTTTTTGCAGTTACCTACGCGGGGACGCGCTTCTTCATGAATACGTGGGGCAGCACGGTGGACATTAGCTCTCTCTCCACTGAGTACTTTGACGTGAAAAGTTTCTTTGGGGAAGCGGTTCCCTCCGTGTTTTATCTCAAATGGGCCTTCCATGATCCAGGTTCGTGCCGGAATGAGACCAATGCCTGCCTGATTGTCGACGATCCTCCGCTCAAACGGCGCTACGGATTCCTGAGTTTCCGGGAAGCATTGGATTTGATGGACCGTCACAACTTTGATACTACAATCGGACTTATCCCTTGGAATTGGCGACGTGCCCATCCCCGTACGGTGAGCCTCTTCCGGAGCCGTCGCGAGCGATTCTCACTAGTGTTCCACGGCTGCGACCACACGGCAGGCGAGTTCGCCGTGCAGTCCCCTGCCCTTTTGAACTGGAAAATCCGAACCGCAACCCAAAGAATGGAGAGTTTCCAGAGAAGAACCTCCGTCGAAGTAGGCCGCGTGATGGTCTTTCCGCAAGGAAAGTTTTCCCCCGAGACTGGTCGCGCGTTGAAGCTCAACGGTTTCATTGCAGCCGTGAACACCGAGGTAGCGCCCGTTCAGCGCGAGGCCAACAAAACTCAAATTGCAGATCTCTGGAGCATGGCTATCATGAAGTACGGGACCTTCCCTATCTTCACCCGCCGTTATTTCGCTCACGGGATCGAGAACTTTGCTTTCGACGGGCTTTTGGGCAAACCTTGCTTGATCGCCGCGCACCACGACGTCTTCAGGGATCACGGGCGCAACCTCGTCGATTTCGTTGGACGACTGAATTCGCTGCAGTGGACACTGGTCTGGCGGCCGCTGAACGAGGCCCTCCGTCGTAGCTTCACATTTCGTTGCCTCGCTGATGGCACAAGTCTTATCCGCATGTTCGCCGCAAGCCTGATGGTGACGAATCCAGAACCTCAAGCGCGGAGGATGCTGCTTCTGAAAGAGGAGGATGACCCGGATTGCGTCCAGGCGGTGTACGTAAATCAGACGCCGGTTAATTTCAGAGTAGAGGGCGGATACCTCCAGGTTCGGCTCAATGTGTTTCCAGGTGAGGCAGTTGCGGTTCGTGTCGCTTACCGAGACCTTTCAGCGCCTAATGCGGCCGAAGACCCCCACGAAGACAAATTCAAAATAGCAGCCAGGCGCTACCTCTCGGAATTTCGAGACAACTACCTATCTCGGAGCGATCTCCTTTACCGGTGCGCAAAGTGGCTCAAACACCTCATGAGGTGATATCCCGACTTCTACCGGCGCCTGTTTCTTGTTTGTAACTTTGGCTGCAGATCCAGCTAAGCGCTTCGCCGTCAGACGACGTATGCAAAAGGGAGATCGAATTACTCCTGGACATGGCCGGAAGGGAAGCAGACGCAATACAGCAACCGAAAACTGAAGGACAAGCTTGGGTGGGCACCCAAAGTGCCCACAAGGGAAGCAATGGAGCGTTACTTTCAGCGCTGTAGGCAGGGCAAACAGCATGCTTAGAGTTGCTATCGTGGGTTGCGGTAGGATTGCGGGGACCCACGTGGCGCTGGTCCAGAAGATGGTGGGGTGCGAGATCGTAGGCGTCTGCGATCGCCAACTGTCGACGGCCAAACAGCTCTACGAGCGATTCAGCGTTAAAGGGTATTTCTCCAATCTGGATGAACTCGTAAGCAAGGCACGACCGGACGTTATCCACATCACCACACCGCCGGCCGGTCACTTTGATGTCGCCAAATTCTGTCTCGAACACGGCTGCCACATCTACGTCGAGAAGCCTTTCACACTTGATGCCGAGGAAGCTCAGCAACTCGTCGACTTGGCCACCGCCAAGGGACTCAAGTTGACCGTGGGCCACAACCTCCAATTCAGCCATGTCGCCCGGCGCATGCGAGCGCTCGTGGAAAGCGGGTATCTCGGTGGTGATCCCGTTCACATGGAAAGTCACTACAGCTACAATCTCCGGGATCCCAAATATGCGCGAGCCGTGCTGGACGACAAGCATCATTGGGTCCGCAGTTTACCGGGAGGGTTGCTCCAAAACATTATCAGTCACGGAATCGCGAGAATTGCTGAATTCCTCAGCAACGATTCACTTCAAGTGGTTGCCTACGGTTTTGTAAGCCCGTATCTCAAGAGCATAGGCGAAACCGGGATCGTCGACGAACTCCGCGCCATAATCTGCGATGGGAAGCAATCCACGGCCTATTTTACTTTCTCTTCCCAGATTCGGCCCTCGATCCATCAGTTTCGAGTCTATGGCCCCAAGAACGGCCTCATGCTCGATCAAGATCACGAAGTCCTGATCAGTCTTCGCGGTGCCAAGTTCAAGAGCTACGCTGACAATTTCATTCCCCCGGTGCTATTTGCGAAACAGTACCTCGGAAACCTGAGCAAAAACATGCGACTGTTCCTGAGGCGTGATTTTCACGCGAATTCAGGTATGAAGTATCTCATCGAGGCATTTTACCGTTCCATCCGCGAGAACGCCGCCCTGCCCATTCCCCATCGCGAGATTCTCCTCACCGCCCGAATCATGGACGCCATCTTTGATCAGCTCAAGACCGCGCCGCCTCAGGACTGTTGGGCTCTCCGACCGTAACCTGTGAGGTGGAGAATAATTGCCCCGGACGGAGCCGCCAAGGGCAGAATGCATGGCATGCTTCGTGAAGTTCATCGGGCCGGTTCACGCGCGACAATAATGAAATGACGACTAGGGGACTACGCCATAAGGATGGGTGAAAAGAATAAGGTGGGCACTGCTATTGTGGGGTGTGGGAACGTGGCAGCGTACTACTGCACCACGATACCCCGGCACACCATCCTGCGACTTGCCGGCGTAATGGATCAGGAGGGTAGACGTGCTGACTCCTATTCGTCCTATTATTCGGTTCCGAAGTACGAATCGCTCGACGACTTACTCAATGACCAGGGCGTCGAACTGGTGCTCAATCTGACCAATCCGAAGAGCCATTTTCCTGTCTCGAAGGCCTGTCTCGAGGCCGGGAAACACGTCTACTCGGAGAAACCCCTCGCGCTGTCCTTTGGTGAGGCGCAGCAGCTTGTCAAGCTCGCCGGACAAAAAGGGCTATACATTGCCTCCGCACCGTCGCGCCTGTTGGCAGAAACTGCGCAGACAATGTGGAAAGCACTCCAGGAAAAAGCGATCGGCACAGTTCATGCAATCTACGCAGAAATGGATGGCGGGCTGATTTACCGTTCGCGATATAAGGAATGGATCAATGAAGTGGGAATGCCTTGGCCATATAAGGACGAATTTGAGGTCGGATGCACGATCGAGCATGCTGGGTACACTGTATCGTGGTTGTCGGCCTACTTCGGCCCGGTCGAAAGTCTGACAGGGTTCGGAACGTGTCAGATCCATGACCTACAGACTGATGTGAACCCTGAGGTCCTTCCACCGGATCTGACGGTTGCATGTATGAAGTTCAAATCGGGTCCTGTTGCCCGGTTAACAACCAGTTGGATCGCGCCCGCGAATCATTCAATTCGGATATTTGGCGATACCGGTGTCCTCAGCACTGGCGATATCTGGCAGCCCAGATCTCCCGTGTACATCACACGGAGCCTCAGCATGCGCTTTGGTCCCAAGAGTATCTCGATCCCGTGGAAGAAGAAATACCCCCTGGCGACTCCACCTGGACGGGCGCTTACGGCAAATCCCCGCGGGACGGTCATGCGCTCGCCTCGCGGTGTCGCCCGGGCCCTACGTGCCAGGTTCCTCCACCTCAGAAAGCGGGTGGACTTCTGTCTGGGGCCAGCCGAAGTCGCAAGTGCCCTTCGGGAGAGCCGGCCCTGCAGGCTGTCTCCAGAGTATTGCCTGCACAACACCGAGGTCGTGCTGGCGATCCATAATTCGCTCGAGACCGGGTCCAGCCACAAAATCACAACATCCTTCGCTTCCATGGGGCCTTTGCCCTGGGCACTCCCTCAGATTACCCGTGGCTAACTGCCCGCTGGGCGCGGCCCTCCGAAGTTGTGGAAAAACTCGAAACCTGTTCTGCTGAGACGCAGTCGTTCTGACCAAGCAGTCGCGGGAGAATAATGACACGCCAACGGCTCAGGATGACAAGACAGCGATTTTTTCGTGTCCTCTCTGGGGATGGTGACGCGCTACCGTGACCGCACTGGGGCGCGCGCAGTGATGCAGGATCAAGTGATGAAAATGGAGAATCGACCAGCGGAGCTAATCCCTGAAAACTTGGAATTCGTGGCCCAAGCTCCGGAGTTTTCCGTCATTGTGCCCACGTTCAATGAACGGGAAAACGTGCCGGAAGTGGTCCAGAGGCTTGAGGCTTGCCTCAACGGCAAGGGGTGGGAGGTTATCTTCGTCGATGACGACTCGCCCGACGGAACGGCGGCACGAGTGCGCGAGATCGCCTGCAGGAATCCCCGCGTACGCTGCCTACAGCGTATCGGCCGCCGCGGGCTTTCCTCGGCCTGCGTCGAAGGAATGCTCGCGAGTTCGGCGCCCTTCCTCGCCGTCATGGATGCTGATTGCCAGCATGACGAAAGGGTGCTACCTCGGATGTTGGATATTCTGAAATCAGGAGATGCCGACATTGTCGTAGGGAGCCGATATATCAATGGGGGCGGGATTGGGTCGTGGGGGTCGTCTCGGGCCAAAATGAGCCGCTTCGCTACCCGTCTGAGCCGCGCGGTAATCAAGAAGGACCTATCGGACCCCATGAGTGGCTTTTTTGCTATGCGCCGAAACGTTCTAGAACTCGCCGTGCGGGACCTTTCAAATATCGGGTTTAAGATTCTTTTGGATCTCGTTGCCTCGTCCCCCCAACCGCTGCGTTTAAAGGAAACACCATACACATTTCGCGATCGACACGCGGGGCAGAGCAAGCTCGACAGCCAAGCGATGTGGGGCTACGTCATGTTGCTCGCGGACAAGCTCATTGGGCATATCCTACCAGTGCGATTCGTGGCCTTCGCCTTGGTGGGGGCGGTAGGAGTTCTTGTCCACTTCGCTGTATTGTCAACCCTGTTTCGAGTGATGGCGGCACCTTTCCACTTCAGCCAGGCGGCCGCCACCATAGCAGCAATGGTGGGAAACTTCGTACTGAACAACGCCCTGACTTACAGGGATATGCGGCTGAAGGGGTGGCAATGGATTAAGGGCTTGGCCTCCTTCGCGCTCTCATGCTCGCTCGGCGCGCTTGCCAACGTTGGCATCGCGTCCTATCTCTTCAGGCGCGATACCTCCTGGGCCGTGGCCGCGCTGGCGGGGATCGCGGTAGGCGCGGTGTGGAATTACGCTGTGACATCTTTTTACACTTGGAGCAAGGAAGGGCGGGGGCCCCGCAACTGACCACCGGCGATGCTGTACATGGGCATGACCGTATGGAAGCAACTCAAGAAAGCGGAGTAGCCATGACCTCGGAGGCGCCCAGCCTATTGGGCGAAAACCTCGACGGCCGGTCCGTATTTCTCATCCTCTGCATCGCGTTGCTGATCAATGTTGGAATCCTCTTCGAGGCGTTGCCGGTCCTCACCGGATTCTTGTCCCCGAGGTACAGCCTCCACTTCCAGGACCTCTACGATCTGATCGCCAGCAACTTGGCTAGCGGGAATGGATACCGCATCGAACCAGACATGGGCAGGACGATGATGAGGGAGCCGGGATACCCCTTGATCCTTGCCATGGTATTCAAAATCGCGGGCTACCACATCGAAGCGGCCCGATTCGCCAATCTGTTGCTTGCGTTTGGGAGTGGTCTGGTTGTGATGCGTTTGGCCCGTAAGATAGCGGGCGACAAGACGACCGCTGTACTGGCCGCTTTGCTGTTTCTATCTTATCCGGGCACGCTCATTGCTGAAGCTCGGGGAGGAGTTGAAATTGCCTTCATTTTCGGCGTGGTCTTGTTCATGCTTTTTCTCTATCAGGCGATCGAAAAAGGAAGCCTGTGGCACTACTTTGTTGCCGGCATGTTCATCGGCGCAGCCACGCTCGTCAGAAGTGAGGTGTTGCCATTTCCGCTTCTCTTCTTCGTATATCTACTTCTAACGGCAAACGGGGCAGCCGATCGGCTGAAGGCCATTGCAAGAACTTCGGTTCTTTGTCTTGGATTGGCATTGGTCATTTCGCCCTGGGCAGTTCGTAATTACATGCTGACGAAGGATCTCGTACCGACCGCAAGCGTTGCGGGAGTGGCTGCCCAGGAAGGGCTCTACGCCTGCCAACACCTGTCATCAGGTCGGGACTTTTGGGCCGTACAGATGGATGCCGGGACGGAGCGCGGGGAGTTGGCTAGCCGACTCGGTATTCCCTTTGTTGGGCGCTGGTACTACCAGTTCTTCTACAACCCCACGGACGAATTGACTTTCAGCAGACTCCTTCTTAAGAGGACTGCAGCCGCATACCGCAAAGACCCCATGCTCCTGGCGAGGTGCGGTGGTCAGAACGTGATGTTCAACTTTTGGTTCCTGGGAAAAACCCGGCAGGCGACTTGGCTGAACATGGCTGTACAGGTGCCTCTCCTGCTTCTGGGCCTGGGCGGCGTTGTGCTACTCTGGCGACGCGGCCTCTCGCGGAAAATAGGGCCAATGTTGACGTTCTTGGTGTTTGTTCCAGCAGTTCATGCACCCATTATCGCGCATGCGCGTCACTGCATGGCACTTGTGCCATTCCTGTCGATTCTTGCCAGTGTCTCAATCGTCTCGGTCGCGAATACTTGGAGAGGACAAGTGCCAAGGCAGCCGGCGGCGGCCTGACCTTCCACCCGCAAGAGGCGGTCACCGTTCCATCCTCAAGGCAGCGCAGGAGCCGAACCAACCCAGTGCCTGAACAGCGGTCAGCGTAATCAGGACGACGGATAAACACAATGGATTCATCGGTTGCGCTTGTCGCTTACGCCATTGGTATTGCGGGCCTATTCATCCTCGATCGTGACACCTCCGAACGCCCTTCGAAAGCCCTCTGGCTGCCGGTGATCTGGCTTTGGATCAACGGATCCAGGCCTCTCTCGTTTTGGCTCGGGATGAGCATGCCACGCGAAATCCCAGGCCAACTTCCTCCTACCAGTTTGCTCGACCAGCTTGTTGCAGCGACCTTAATGTTTTTGGGCGTAATCGTTGTGCTGCGTCGCCGCCGAGAGGCGATAAGTCTGCTACGAACCTGTTGGCCTATAGTATTCTATTTCTCGATCTGTCTTTTAAGCCTGCTTTGGTCGGATTTTCCTGTTTGGGGCTTCAAGCGGTGGATCAGGGCTCTGGGTGATTTGCTAATGGTCCTGGTCGTCGCGACCGATGCCCAGCCGACCAAAGCGTTTGGCCGCCTTCTCTCACGTGTGGGTTTTGTTCTCCTGCCTGCATCAGTCCTGTTGATCAAGTACTACCCCAATCTAGGCACGGGCTATGATGAATGGGGACATCAGATGCGTACCGGGGTAACGACCAACAAGAACATGCTCGGCGTTCTGGCTTATCCCATCGCCCTGGGAGTGTTGTGGCACGTGCTCAGCCTTTTCCACGACAAGAAGCAGCCCGCCCGGAAGCGGAGGCTACTGGCGCAGTGTGTTCTGCTCTGTTTTGCGGTGTCGGTATTAAACATAGCCGACTCGGCCACATCCTTGGCGTGTTTCGTCCTCGGCGCGGGGTTGATGCTTCTTACTCGTCTGCGGCTAATCAGGCGGATCCCTGCTGCCGTGCATGCACTCGTTCTGACCATTCTACTTAGCGGCGGCCTGCTTGCCCTCCTCGGCGGTCAGGCGCAAGCCCTGAATGCCATGGGGAGGAAGGCAGATCTTACGGGGCGTACGGAGATCTGGCCCATTCTGATAGCTGCGGCTCCAGACCCAATTCTTGGCGCCGGCTTTGAAACCTTCTGGGTCGGACCGCGCGTCGCATATCTCGCCAGCGTAATTCCCGGTGGTGCCAACGAGGCACATAATGGTTATATTGAGATTTACTTGAATTTGGGCTGGGTGGGCATTGGTCTGATCGCGCTGATCCTATTGCAGGGATATCGCACGACTGCCAGGGCTTTTCGTCGCGATCCAGCATTAGGCGGACTACTGGTAGCCTACGTAGTCACGGCAGCAGTATACAACATCACCGAAGCTGGATTTAGGATGCTTGACCCGCTGTGGTTTTTCCTTCTGCTTTCCCTTGTAGCTGCCAGCCGGCTACGCCACGCCGGCGACGGCTCCTTGCGGTCACGGCAAGGACTCCCCACTGCAGCCCCGACAGTGGTTGAAAGCGATGCTCCCGATTCCAACGTGGCTTGAATGAACGGTCGAATCGCCTAGTGTCCCGGCAGTCAAGAGCGCGGTTCAGTGACCAATCGCCTGGACGTTCGTCGGAGGGGCAACGTTACCAGGACTTGTCTGGGTCAGCGGATGTGGATAGGCATAGGGTGTATAGAAGGCCGTCCAGGTATTAGTGGCAGTGCAAACAAAAAACTCCCCCTGGCCGAATGCGTTCCCGCTCTGGTTCCAGCCACCCTGATCCGTGGCCCAGTAGCCAACATAGGGAGTGCAGGCGGACGGTCGGTTTGCCAGCGTGCCCTGCCCGATGCCAACAGTACCGTTGAATGTCGTCGACGGCTCGCTGTAATTGGGTAACTGGAGGTAATAATCGCGGTTCTCAACGGTGGCACCCGTGGTGTTTGCCCAGTACACGTTAGCTTGTCCGCTCACCGGATTGAAGGTGTTGTCCCAAAGGTAGTAGGGCTCCGAGGCTTGAGTTGGCCACTGACCATTATAAGTGCTGCACCCTAAGGTTTGGTCGCACTTGTTGGGAAACTCGCCGGTCAGAAGGTCGCCTTTACCTCGTCCTGGCTGGTCAACACAGGGATAGCCTGTGGTGCTTGAGGTATTGTGGTCCCAAGCGGAGGTGGCGCCGCTGATTTGATTACCGCAGTAGCCCCATCCGCTTGGGGGAGGCTGCTCTGTGTACGTTGCCTGTTCATGCCTGGAGTTGGCTTCGTTGACCACAGCTTTCTGGCCAGTAAAGATGTTGCCCCAGATCAGCCCCGTACCGGATTCTACCTGCAGGAACGCATAGTTGTTGGTCGCGCCCGAGGAGTCCCAGTTGTCGTTATTTCCGTAGATTTCCTCCGCGCGGCAGCCGCGCCCATCCCCGCCGCTTCCGGTGCCGTGCGTGTAGGGAACCATGTGATAGCCGATGGTGTTGAAGCGGTCCACGTAGCGCCCTCCAGAACCGCAGTCCTCGACAAGCTGATAAGCCGCAGAGGGGGCGGAGTCGAAGAAGTTTTGTTCCAGAAAAATGAACTCTTGCGAGCCGAAGTGCGGGCCGTCTGCCCACGATCCATCGCCGTCGATGTCGGACGCACCGTTCCACAGCTTGCCGTTCTCCATCTTGAACATATTGTCGTCGGTGTTGATGGTGTGGAAGATGTTGTGGTCGAATACGCCGTAAATCTGGTCGTTCACGCCTATGCCTACTGCCGTGAGACCGTACACATGATTGTGGTCAAAGCGGATTCCAGGATTGGTCGAAGGCGTGAATGGATAGATCAAGCTGAACGCCAAAACCCCGTTGTAGGACTTGTTGGCTGTCGCCCCGACGCTCGTGATGCTGAGCCCGGTCATGCGGAACTCGCCGGTCGATGGCGCATAAACGAGTATTACCGACTGGTCGCCTACGCTCGACCGGTTGATATTGTCCGTGATGATCGTATTGTCCGTGCAGGACAAATTGTTGGACGCGGGGTCGCCGCTGCCTGTGCAGACCGTTTGCCCCTCAATAGTCGTGACCACGCTGCTGCTGGAGGCCGCGGGAACCGTAACTGGAAGTTGAGAGGTCCATGTGCAGTTGCCGGAGGGAATGATGATCGTATCGCCCGCCGCTAGTGTATGCGTTGGGCCATTGATGACCGCATTCACGTCGCTATAATTGCAAGACGCGGCCGTGTGAGTATTCTGAGCCCCTGCACTGGCAGCGAAGAAAAGACCCAAAGCAAGACCAAATAAAGTACCCTTTATGATTCGCATCATGAACGCTCTTCCCCCTTATTAAAAAGAAAACTGATTTTCGGAGACTGTATACCCGACGGCCTCGGCTCACTATCGCAGAGCCGATGCGATCCTTTCACTTGCTAAGCGCTGGGCGCTCGCCTTAAGGCGTCCCCCACGACATAACAAAGCTTAATATCGGCCAAAAGAGCAGAGGTGTCAACGGTACTAAGGTACCGGCGGTTGGTTTCTCTGGCGTCAAGGCCCATCCACCGATCGCGAGGGGTCAATGGGGACGAAGAGTCTGTGAATTCTGATTCTCAACTCCCGCTCCAGGAAATGCGTATCATACGGCCACTCGGCACGCGGGCCTGTCAGTTGCGCCTTCGGTGACGCCGCGTTTAGCCGCGAGACTCGGAAGTCCACCGATCTCAGTATTGAAGGTCCCAGGCTCCATCCAAGTGGCAGAGGCCGGAGCTTTGAGCGGCCAAAACCTGTGGTAAATCTCTACACATAACGCCGACGGCCCGGTGTTCACGCCCACGGTGCGAGATGACGCCTAGGCGCGCCGGAGTGGTCAAGTGGCCGGCTGTGGGGCCGGAGATATGCGACACGCTCCGGCGGCATGTGAGTGAACCGAACGGCGCCTCGTCACCGGAGTTGATTCCCAGGCGCTCAGAGCCTGTCACAACAAAACGATGTCTGGATTGGTCGAAAAAACCGGTTCGGCAGGACGTAAGCTCATTTCGGGCTCTGTGTTGAACGCGGCGACCCTGATCGCCGCTGCGATCGCGGCGCTCTTTCTTATGCCCTTCGTCGTCCGTCACATCGGGGACCGGCTCTACGGATTTTGGTCCGTGGCAGGCGCGATCATTGGATACTATAGCTTGCTAGATCTCGGGCTTTCGAGCGCCGTCTCACAGTACATATCTATAGCTATTGGGCGTAAGGAACCGGCTGAGTGCGTCACGGTTTTCAACACGGCTCTGCGCATTCAGTCTATATTTGGCGGCATCGCCCTGCTTGCTACGCTTTTGATTGCTGTCGCCACTCCGTGGTTCTGCCATACTGCTGCAGACGTGTCCGCGTTCCGGCAGGTTATTGTTGTGTTGGGGATCGATGCGGCACTCGCCTTCCCGCCGAGGGTGTACCGGGGTGTCCTGGAGTCGGAACTCCGGTTTGATCTTGTGTCTGCGCTGTCGCTTCTGGCTGTCGTATTGCGTACCGGACTCGTTGTTTGCGCCATATTGGGCGGCGGTGGTCTTGTAGCTCTGGCGTGGATGACATTGTTCGCGAATCTGCCCGTGAGCGCGCTCCTGATATTCCTTGCGCGACGGCAAGCTGCGTGGGCCCGAATTCTAAAACGTACGATCAACCCGATAAGCACCAAGAAGCTTTTTTCGTATAGTGTCTATTCCTTCCTGACTACCCTCGCAGATATTCTGCGGTTTCAGATCGCTCCTATAGTGATTTCTGGCATGATTGGGCTGGCGGCTGTGACCCACTACAGAATCGCCGGTGTGTTCGCACAATACTATCTCCAGATGATTGCCACGGTGGGGGTACTTCGGCCGGTTTTTAGTAGGCTTCACGGAGCTGAGGATCGCGACGGACTGGACAAGGTATTCTTCTTTGGGACCAAGGTTTCTCTCTGGGCCTCGACTTTTGCGTGCCTTGCTCTCATCGGCTGGGGTAAGCCTTTTATTGTACGCTGGATGGGCATAGGATACGAAGATGCGTATCTCCCACTGGTGGCGTTGTCCGTTGCGGTGTTTCTTGACGTGTGCCAGAAGCCTTCAATAGATTTGCTGTATGCAACATTTAATCATCGATTTTACACATACATCAACTGGGCAGAGGGGGTTCTAAATTTGGTCGTCAGCCTCGCACTTGTCCGTCCCCTTGGGATTTTCGGAGTGGCGCTAGGAAGTTTGATCGCAGCGTTCTTCATTCGGGTGATAGTCCAACCGTGGTGGGTGTGCCGAGTCAGTAGCATTCCCTATGGCGGCTATATACGATTTTTGCAAGGAAATCTCTTTCGCTGCGCGTGCTTCATGGGCGCCTCTATCGTGGTCTCATCATGGGGGCTACGCCCCAGCTACCCCTGGTTGATGGGCTCAGCGGCCTTTGCAACCCTGCTGTATGCTGGTGCGTCCTGGTTCGCCGTTTTCGACAGGCGTGAACGCCAAATCCTGTTGGCGGCTATAAGAATTAGTCCGAAGAATCGCGTGGAGCCCGCGAGCGTCGGTGTAAAGCTCTACTAGGGAAGGCCTCATGGAAGTCTCCGCCATTATTCCAACTTACAACCGCCGAGCGCATGTGATTCGCGCGATCGACAGCGTCCTGGCGCAAACCATACCTGTAGAGGAGATAATCGTTACGGACGATGGCTCGACGGATGATACGGTGGAGGCTCTCACACGCCGATACGGATCGAGCGTTAACGTAGTCCGACAGGAAAATATGGGAGCCGCCGCGGCCCGTAACCGCGGCATGCGCGAGGCGCGGTGCGAATGGATCGCGTTTTTGGATAGCGACGACATCTGGCTGCCCACTAAGATTGAGCGCCAACTCGAGGCCTTGACTCCTCTGACCGGAGAGTCTGGGGTGTGTTTCACCGACGTTGTTTTCGATGCGAACCCTGACATGAAGCAGTCAGCGTTCCAGGAGGCCGGGTTTGAACGTGCGCCTGCGCCCGGGACGCTCGAGGAGCCGACCGAACATATGCTGGCCGAGCGCCGGGCGATCTGGACCTCAAGTCTTCTGATTCGTACCTCCTTGATACGGGACGTTGGCGGCTTCGACGAGGCCCTTGTGCTCGCCGAGGACACAGACTTGCTGTTTCGGTTAAGCTTCAAAACAAGATTTCGCTTTGTGGGTGAAGTACTGGTTCGCATGGACAGGGATCCCTCGAGGGCGACCGGTCTCGTGGAATTGTTTTCTACGAGAGACGATCGAAAATACGACAGCTTCGAGCGGATGTACACCAAGTGGCTCGCGATGCCCGAGGTAGCCGGAACCAGACATAGGAACCGTATTCGCGATATGCTGCGCGTAGTCTATTATTCGTCTGTCGAGGCCAAGATGCACGAGCTCCGGCTGCGGCCGGCGTTCCGCAGGATTCGTGAGCTGAGGGCCTTGGGCGAGACATATCCCTCTTTCATCCTGACGCTGCTTGGGCGCAAAATTAAGAAGTTGCGCTCTCGCCCCAAGGCCTTCGAGGAGGGTCGCGTTGGTTTGCGACTGTGATGCATCCCTCGTTCTTCTGCAGGCAGGGCTCTCTGCGAGAATTTCTGCGCAGTCGCGATTTGTCCCTCGTGCTGGTTGTGGAGGCTAAGTGCAGCATCAAATTCCAAAGCGCATAATCCAGACCGGAAAAGATCTCCGCGTTCCCTTACGCAATCGGGCAGTCATGGCAAATATAAGACTGCTGAACCCCGATTTTGAACACCTATTCTTTGACGATGCGCAAGTGGAACAGTTCATCGACCGGGAATTCCCACATTATCGCGAGGTCTTTGACGCCTTTCACTACCCCATTCAGCGGTACGACTTTTTCCGGTACCTCGCGGTGTACTTCTATGGCGGATTTTACTTTGACCTGGACTTGTTGCTGGCCGCCAGCGTCTCCCCTCTCTTGGAGCTGGGTTGTGTTTTCCCGTTCGAGGCACTCACGGTAAGTCGTTTCTTGCGGGATAATTTGGGGATGGACTGGTTAGTTGGCAACTACGCATTTGGAGCCACGGCGGGGCATCCATTCGTCAAGGCTTTAATCGAAAACTGCGTCAGAGGCCAGCGAGATCCCGCCTGGGTCAAGCCCATGATGCGCGGCTCTCCCCCTTTGCTTGGGGACGAATTCTTTATCTTGAACTCAACTGGCCCTGGGTTGGTTTCCCGCACTTTGGCCGAGAACGGAGACTTGGCCAGGATGCTTACAATTCTTTTTCCTGAGGACGTGTGTGACACTCGCAATTGGAATCGCTTCGGTGATTACGGCGTTCACTTGGCGGACAGCTCCTGGCGACGCAAGAAGGTTTTTGTGCGCCAGAAATTTTCAGATTACTGTTGGCGTTGGATACAACACAACTGCGTAAAGGAGAGCCGCCAGGTCGGGAAGTCGAGGTACCACCCTGCTTCAAGTTCTGTGAGGCCGCAAGCGGAGTTAGGGCGGCGTCTCCCGAGGATGCCCTTGGTTTCAATTCTCATTCCCGCATATAACGCCGACCAATGGATTGCGGACACCATCCGTTCGGCGCAGGCCCAGACGTGGGAACGGAAAGAAATCATCGTCGTTGATGACGGCTCCACCGATGGAACGCTCGCCACTTCACGCCGCTTTCAGTCGGAGTCAGTCTGCATTGTCAGGCAGGAAAACCAAGGCGCATCGGCGGCTCGGAACCACGCCTTAGAGCTCAGTCAAGGGGATTACATCCAGTACCTTGACGCGGATGATCTTCTGGCGCCGGACAAGATCGAACGGCAGCTTGCGGCACTGCCGGATGGCGACAGCACACGGATCCTTCTTTCTTCGGCCTGGGCTCGATTTTACTATCGGACTCGAAATGCCTGCTTTGTCCCGAGCCCCCTGTGGAATGACCTCTCCCCTGTCGAATGGCTCTTGAGGAAGATGGGCGAAGGCCTAGGTATGCAAACAGCCACCTGGCTCGCGAGCCGCGAACTCATCGAAGCAGCAGGGCCATGGGACACGCGCCTCTGGTATGATGATGACGGTGAGTATTTTTGCCGAGTGCTCATGGCTTCCGAAGGCACCCGCTTCGTGCCGGAAGCAAAAACATTTTACAGAATTACCCCATGGAACCGGCTGAGCTACATTGGGTCGTCGCCCGAAAAAAAGAGCGCACTGCTCCTCTCCATGAAGCTGCACGTTCAGTATCTGCGTTCGATCGAGGATAGCGATCGAACGCGAAGGGCTTGCCTGGCGTACTTGCAGGCGTGGTACCACCTATTCTGTTCGGAACCCGCGGCCGTAGCCCAGTTGCAGGCCATGGCGGCGGAGCTTCAAGGCCACCTGGAACCACCGCGGCTACGCCGCAAATTCGCTTGGCTCCAGCCCTTATGCGGGCAGGAAGCTGCGATCAGGGCACAGATAGCGCTGCCCCACCTCAAGCTATGGGCGTTCAGGCGGTGGGACAAGGCGATGTTCAAATGGGAAGCCCACTACAGGGCGAGTAGCCATATCACGCAGGGGGCCAGCTTTAACCAGCACGACTAAGAAGGGGCATTTGATGCCAGAGGCGACTCAACAACTGGATAAAATCGTGGCGATCTGGAAGGAGCACATCGAGGTAGCCAAGGCTCTTCCCGGGCTTGCCGCGGCCGTTTCAAACGCCGTGGATATTATTTTTGATTCCCTGGCTGCCGGCGGCCAGCTTTTCACGGCAGGAAACGGGGGATCGGCCGCTGATGCCCAGCACATTGCTGCGGAGCTAACCGGCCGCTTCCGCCGCGATCGGCGGCCATTGCGAGCCATGGCGCTGCATGCAAACACCTCGTCTCTCACCGCAATCGGAAACGATTACGGCTACGATCAAGTTTTTGCCCGCGAACTCTCCGCCCATGCCCGGCCGGGCGACGTCTTCCTGGCGATCTCGACGAGCGGCAACAGCCCGAATATCCTGCTCGCAATTCAAGCGGCGCGCCAGAACAAGGTCACCGTCATCGGGCTGACGGGCGATTCAGGGGGCGAGATGCGAACGGCGTGCGACCTCTGTCTCTGCGTTCCTTCCCAATCAACACCACGAATCCAGGAAATGCACATCATGGTCTACCACGCGATCTGCGAGTTGCTGGAAGAGAGGCTGGCGGAGCCATGACACAGCACCCGGAGAATATGGGGGCTGTGCCGCCCGGAGGTGCGACTCGAGAGATCGCTTTTGATTGCCGATTCTTCCTCGGCGATCGCCCCTGCCTTTGGCACAAGGCCACCGGCGTCCTTTGCACTTGCCAGCACTACCTGCGAATCGACCAGCACCTTTTGATCGTCAAGCTGGACGCCATGGGCGATGTGTTGCGAACCACAGCGTTGCTCCCCGCGTTGGCGGAAGCACGCCCCGGAGCTGCAATTACCTGGATCACCCGCCCGGAGTCACGCGCTCTGCTCGAGCGCAACCCGTATATCACTGAGACCCTGGACTATGGAGAAGACGCCCTGTTGCAACTGCTGGTGCGAACCTTCGATCGTGTCATCAACCTCGACGCCGGCAAAACTAGCGCCGCGGTGGCCAGCATGGCGAACGCCAAGCAGAAGGATGGGTTCGTGCTCGACGCGCGTGGGTGCGTGCAACCCACCAACGCAGCCGCGCGCAAGTGGCTCGAAATGGGCGTGTTCGACGACCTCAAGCGCCAAGGCACACGCACTTATCAGGACATAATGCTGGAGATAATCGGCTTTCCCGGCGCACCGCACCGCTACGTGTTCGAGCTGAGCGAGGAGGAGCGGGCGCGCGGCCGCAAGCACATCGAGCGTTTGGGCGTCGATTGGTCCCGCCCCATCATCGGCCTCAATACTGGGGCTGGACGCCGCTGGAAGCTCAAGCAGTGGCGGGAGGAGGGCTACCTGGAGTTGATCGAGCGGCTTGCCAGCCGGCAGAACGTGCAGTTTGTCCTCCTCGGCGGCCCAGAGGAGCACGAGCGACATCAGCGCTTAGTGTCGCGCTCTCGAGTCCCTCTGATCGATAGCGGCTGCGACAACCCGGTGCGGCTCTTCGCGGCAATCGTTGCTGCCTGCACTGTGGTTGCGGCCGGAGACACCTTGGCAATGCACCTGTCGCTGGCTTTAGGCCGGCGAACAGTGGTTTTGTTTGGCCCGACCAGCGCGGCCGAAATTGAAATGTACGGACTCGGCGAAAAGGTTGTGCCGGGGATGGATTGCCTCGCTTGCTATAAGCCCACGTGCGACTTCGTGCCCAATTGCATGGATCTGATCAGCACCAATATGGTCGAAGCAGCCGTGGAGCGCCAATTGTCATTGGCCGGACTGGCAAAACCGGACATGTAGGAGATCCTGAGTCCATACGAGACGGGCAGTCGCGGCCCATCTATCCGAAATCCAGGATCCAGGGTCCGTAGACTTTCGGCGCGCCCCAAGCGCGCACGAGGCCCAATTGTTTGCCCAATGAATCCAAAATCGAAAACCCAAAAATACCCTGTGGCCCTGCTTACAGGCGGGATCGACAGGTCCTACGTGTTCGGCCTAGTAACCTCGCTGATAACTAAGGGCGTAGCCTTGGACCTAATCGGCAGCGATGACCTGGATTTCCCGGAATTCCGCGGCCAGCCTCAAGTGAGCTTTTTCAATGTACATGGGGACCAGCAGCCAGTTGCCAGCTTCGCGAAGAAGATCACCCGGCATTTGGCATGCTATGGCAGGCTGATTCGTTACGCTGCCGTTTCCAAGCCAAAGATCTTTCACATCCTCTGGAATAACAGGTTTCCGATCGTCGATCGAGCGTTGCTCATGCTCTACTACCGATGCCTGGGGAAGAGGATCGTCCTTACCGCACATAATGTGAATCAAGCACGGCGCGATGGCAACGATACACGCGTTAATCGTGCTACGCTACGTATCCAATATAGGCTTGCTGACCATATCTTCGTGCATACGGAGAAGATGAAACTCGAACTCATTGAAGACTTTGGTGTGCAATCGGCCCAGATCACGGTGATTCCCTTCGGGATTAACAATTCTGTTCCTGACACTCAGCTCACCCCCGCCCAGGCCAAGCGACAATTAGGTGTGAAGGATGGCAAGAGAGTACTTCTTTTTTTCGGCAGAATCCGGCCTTCCAAGGGGCTCGAATACTTGATCGCCGCTTTTCGCGAGAATCTGATTCGGCCTGACGACTATCAGTTGGTCATTGCGGGTCGACCCGATAAATGCGAAAGTTACTGGACCGCCATCCGCGAGATGATCCGTCCCGACGTGCAATCAGGGCGAATCCTGCTGAGACCAGAGTCCATCCCGGATGACGAGACGGAGGTCTATTTCAAGGCTGCAGATGTTCTCGTGCTGCCGTACAGGCACATCTTCCAGAGTGGCGTTATCTTTCTGGGATACAATTTCGGCTTGCCCGTGCTCGCAACTGACGTAGGCTCGCTTAGGGACGACATAGAAGAAGGCAAAACAGGCTTTCTTTTCAGGCCTGAAGACCCGGTTGACTTGGCAAGGACCATCGAAAAGTATTTCGCCAGTGACTTATACAGAGAGCTCAACAGCCGCCGACAGGAGATACGAGACTACGCGCTGGAGCGCCATTCCTGGGACGAGGTCGCTCAGAGAACCATGAGGATATATGGGAGCCTGTTTAATCGAGACGCGGATGAAGGCTCAGGTCTTGGCCGGAAGGCCGAACCCTTTCCGCAACGGGGGGGCGAGAGGCCACGCTGAGGACCGGTTCGGGCTGTTAATCTGTGCAACCCTGTAGCCGCAGTTGGCGTCACTGCAACCCATTGCGGCTGCGCCGCGTGCTTACAGCCCTTCATCATGTCTACGTCAACACAATTAGAAAACGCCCTTAAGACTGATCACCTCCAGACTGACCTGAAAGGCAGGTCCGTGCGAGGCAGTTTGCTGACGCTTTCCGCGTAGGGCACCGGGTTCGTCCTCCAGTCTGTCTCGATTGTGGTGCTGGCCCGATTGCTGACCCCCTACGATTTCGGACTGGTGGCCATGGTCGCCGCCGTGACTGGATTGGGACAATCGTTTGCTGATTTTGGTCTCTCGGAAGCGACCATCCGGCGCGAGGAAATCAGCCACGAGCAAGTCACCGCGCTGTTTTGGATTAATGTCGGTATCGGGCTCATGCTCACGCTGGTCATGGTGGCTCTAGCTCCTTTGATGGTCTGGATATATCATGAACCACGGCTCAGGAACATCACCTTCGTGATATCTCTTACCTTCCTCATCGGCGGCTTGCGGGTACAGCACAATGCGCTTCTCAAGCGCCAAATGCGCTTTCTCTCCCTGGCTATTCGGGATGTGATCGCGTATGCTCTCGCCGTCTCGGTTGCCATCACTATGGCCTGGCGAGGAGCCGGCTATTGGGCGATCGTTGCTTTCCCCATGACGTTGAATTCTGCTCAAATGGTGCTTTCCTGGTTGCTGATCCGATGGATACCAGGCCCGCCGCGGCGTGGTAATAAGGTTCGTTCCATGCTGAGCTTCGGTAGCAACGTTGCTGCCTCCTAGCTCATAACCGCCGTCAACCGCAGTGCTGATAGCGTCCTGATCGGCTGGTATTGCGGGGCTCACCTGCTGGGGCTGTATTCGCGGGCCTATAATCTTCTGATGCTACCCGTGCGCCAACTGAGTCCACCGGCTAGCAGCGTGGCAGTGCCGGCATTCAGCCGGCTCCAGAACGACCCAGAGCGCTTCGCACGATACTACCTGCGCGGCGCCAACCTGATGTTGTGGGTCACCACTCCGGTGTTCGGTTTCCTTTTCGTTGCTGCCCGCCCGGTGATTCTTCTGGTCCTGGGCCATCAATGGGGGGAAGCGGCGCCTGTTTTCCAGATTCTTGTTATCTCGGCCTTGGGGCAATTGCTGTTCGAGTTGAATCTCTGGTTGTTTGTGGGCCGGGGTGAGCCGACACGGCTGCTTAAACTCCTGCTCATCGTTTCTCCCATCATCATTTGCAGCTTTGCAATCGGCCTGCCTTTTGGCATCAAAGGTGTGGCCCTAGCTGGCTCGCTGGTCCTGGTTGCGATGTTCCCGTGGATACTCAAATACACCTTCCGAGGTACCCAATTGAACTTGCAGCGCCTTGGTCGAGCGATCCTGTGCCCGATTGCGCTGTCCCTCGCAGGCATTGCTTCAGCGCAACTTGTGCTGCACGTGATTGTTCCACGTGGAATCGTGTCGCAGCTTCTGGTGTCAGGGCTGGGTTTCGCGGCAGCCTATGCGCTCTCAGCGCTTCTGCGTCCGGTGCGAGAGGAGGCCTTGTCGCTTCGGAAACTATTGAGTGAACTACGTCTGTCCAGGCAGGCATCGTAATCTACCTCATTAATAAGGCATGGGCACACTGAGACAGCTCGGTCAAGAAGACGCGGCACACATAGGTCAAGAATTGCACCAATTTGCCTCGGAGCTCTATCCAATCTGTCGAAGTATCACTGGCAACGGAGTGCGGCAGACATTGGCGCTAATCCAGGGGAAGGTCCCGCTTCGCATTACTGAGGTGCCGACGGGAACTCCCGTCTTCGATTGGACCGTGCCCAAGGAGTGGAATATCCGGGACGCTTACATTAAGGCGCTGGATGGCAAGCGGGTCGTGGATTTCCACAAGAGCAACCTGCACGTGCTAAGTTACAGCGTACCTGTGCATGCGAACATGCCGCTCGGAGAACTCCAACCTCGACTCTTCACAATTCCTGATCACCCGGACTGGATACCGAATCGGACGTCCTACTACAAAGAGGACTGGGGGTTTTGTCTTTCTCAGAACCAGAAGCTAGCACTCGAAGACGGCGAGTACGAGGTCTGCATCGATTCTAGCCTCGAAGACGGCCACTTGACCTACGGCGAGTGCTATTTGCAGGGCCGGTCTACCGAGGAAGTTCTGATATCTACTTACACCTGTCACCCGTCCTTGGCGAATGACAACGTCTCCGGGTTGACTATCGCAACCTTCCTGGCGAAGTCCCTTTCCGGACGTGACCTTCGCTACTCCTACCGATTCCTGTTTATCCCCGCCACAATTGGAGCGATCACTTGGCTGGCGCGAAATCGTGAGGCAGCGAGCCGCATCCGACATGGGCTGGTCTTGACCTGCCTCGGAGACGCAGGGGGGTTCCACTACAAGAAGAGCCGCCGAGGGAATGCCGAGATTGACCGGGCTGCAGCTCACGTTCTTCGCCACTGCGGAGAACCTTTTGAAATCCTGGAGTTCTCCCCGTATGGGAACGACGAGCGACAGTTCTGCTCTCCGGGGTTTAACCTACCCGTCGGCTCTTTAATGCGGAGTGTGTGGGAATCCTTCCCGGAGTATCACACTTCGGCCGACAACCTCGATTTTATTCGCCCCCTTCAACTTGCAGGGTCGCTTCGTGTTTGCGCAGCCATCCTGGACGTGATCGAGCACAATCGCTCCTACCGGAACGAGAACCCGTACTGCGAGCCCCAACTTGGACGGCGCGGCCTTTTCCGATCCATGGGCGGTGAGGCCGGCGGCCGAGCAAGCGGGGAAGAAATGATGGCGCGCCTGTGGGTGCTCAATCTCTCCGATGGAAACAACTCGCTGTTGGACATTGCGGAGCGGTCGGGCATTTCCTTCTCAAGGATAAAAGAAGCTGCGGATCTGCTCTCTGAAAAACAGCTCCTTTCGTTGATCCCGTAGGGTTCCGATGGCTCCCAAGAGGCTCTGCCATATTGAAATCACGCAGGAGGCAACCCATTCAGCCTATAATGGGATTCTTTTTCCGGTTGTGCATCGCGCCTAATATTCGGGGTTGAATACCAATGAGGATAATGCTGACAGGGCACAAGGGGTACATCGGAGCCGTGGCTGGACCGGTGTTGCAGGCCGCTGGGCACGAAGTGGTTGGACTGGATAGCGATCTATTTGGCGGCTGCGAGTTTGGCCAGCCGGCCCACCCAATACCGGAGATCCGCAAGGACCTGCGTGACCTGACGAGAGAGGACCTCCTGGGCTTTGACGCCGTATTGCATTTTGCCGCGCTTTCGAACGACCCCTTAGGTGACCTCGATCCCCAGCTCACCTACGATATCAATCATCACGCATCCGTCCGTCTGGCGGAACTGGCCAAGGCGGCGGGGGTTACGCGGTTTGTGTTTTCTTCATCTTGCAGCACCTACGGCGCTGCGGGAGACGATTTCCACGATGAAACTTCCGCGCTCACTCCGATCACGCCGTATGGAGAGTCCAAAGTGTCAGTCGAGCGCGACATCGCGGTGCTGGCGGACCATGGCTTCACGCCGACTTATATGCGTAACGCGACGGCCTACGGTGTCTCGCCGCGGCTACGCCTGGACATTGTTCTGAATGACCTGGTCGCCTCGGCGTTAACCACAGGCCGAGTGTATATCAAGAGCGATGGGACGCCGTGGCGGCCGATCGCGCATATCCGTGACATCATCGGCGCCGCGCTTGCCGTATTGGAAGCACCCAGGGAGGCTGTTCATAATCAGACCTTCAACGTTGGCCGAACCGAGGAGAACTTCCGCATTCGGGAACTGGCCGCGATAGTCGCGGAAACCGTTCCGGGCTCACGCGTCGAGTATGCGCCCGGCGGAGGGCCGGACCTCCGCTGCTATCGCATCAACTGCGATAAGATCCGCCGCATGGTGCCAGGTTTTCAACCGCAGTGGACTGCCCGTAAGGGCGCCCAGGAGCTTTACGAAGCTTACCGCGCCGTCGGTCTCACGCGCGAGGACGTCGAGTCCGGCCGCTACATCCGCCTCAAGCACATCCAGCATCTCCTGAAAGCGGGTCTGCTGGACACATCACTGCGCTGGCGGCAGCAAGTTGCCGGAACCGCGGCGGTTGCATAATCGCTTCTGACAATGCTCACAGTCACAACCCAGCTTTCTGCTACTGACCCCCGATCGCGCCCTGCGAAGCCGTGCCGATTCTGCGGGGCGGAACTGAAGCGCACGTTCATTGATCTGGGGATGTCGCCACTCTGTGAGACCTACCCTTCGCTCAGCGACATCGAACGCGGGGAAGTTTACTATCCTCTGCACGTTCAACTCTGCGAACGATGCCTGCTGGTACAATTGGGAGAATATCAGCCTCCGGAGAATATATTCACCGAGTACCCCTACTTCTCTTCGTATTCCGACTCCTGGCTCAAGCACGCTGAGAGTTACTGCGACAAGATGGTGGCGGAGCTAGGTCTGACCCAGCACAGCTTCGTCATCGAAGTGGCCAGCAACGATGGTTACCTGCTGCAGTATTTTGTGCGGCGGCAGGTTCCTGTGCTGGGGATCGAACCCGCGGCCAATGTGGCCAGGGAAGCCGTCGAAAAGGGTGTGCCCACTCTCGTGGAATTCTTCGGCGAGCGAGTGGCAAAGGACCTGGCAGCCGGGGGCCGCACAGCCGATCTTGTTGCCGGCAACAATGTGCTCGCGCAGGTACCGGATCTCAACGATTTCGTGGCTGCGCTCCGGGTGTTACTGAAGCCGGATGGCGTCCTGACGCTGGAGTTCCCTCACCTGCTGCGGCTGATCGAGCGCAACGAGTTTGACACTATTTACCACGAGCATTTCTCCTATTTCTCCTTGCTTACAACCCTCCGTATTCTGGAAGCACACCACCTGAAGGTGTTCCATGTCGAAGAACTATCGAGCCACGGAGGCTCGCTGCGCATCTATGCCTGCCGGGCGGAAAGCCAAACGCACGAGATCAGGCCGAGTGTTGGGGATGTGATCGCCGAGGAATCGAGGGCGGGGCTGGGGTCGGCCGACGGCTACGCTCACTTCGCTCAGAAGGTCAAGGAGACCAAGTTGGCCCTCGTGGAGTTCCTGATCGGGGCCGCCCGTCTCGGCGAGTCGGTGGCGGGGTACGGAGCCCCGGGGAAAAGCGCCACTTTGCTCCATTATTGCGGCATTGGCAAAGACTTGATCCAGTTTACCGTGGACCGCAGTCCCTACAAGCAGGGTCGATTCCTGCCGGGCAGTCATATCCCCATTTACCACCCAGACCGTATCCGGGAGGCGAAGCCCGACTACGTCATCATCCTGCCCTGGAATCTGAAAGATGAAATTATGAAGCAATTAGAGTTCATCCGGGATTGGGGCGGCAAGTTTGTCATACCAATCCCCAAGGTCACAATCGAATAGTATTGTCCCTGAGCCCTGGGCGATCGAGAGGTTATCTGCTGCACTGCGAGACCTCCGGGCAACAAGGGGAAGTGAGGTGTGAGTTGAATATATACTTTAATTCCAATATGAGCGATGACCGCCGGCGACAGGAACTCTACCGCGGATCCATTTTCGCACTCTCTCCAGGCCGAGGCGCCCTGAAGCTATGCCAACTCGCAAGAGAATTGATCGAGGAGGCTTTTCGTCCCCTCGATCCGCTCCTTATCCACGAGAGCTTGCCCGCTGAGAAATCTGCTGAGCTTCTCTCAGTACTGAAGCCTAAGTTCATACACCACTCCAAAGCCAAAGAACACCTGGCGGAAATGCTGAGAGAGAACGGATGCGATCTTGAAAAGACCTATTTCGACGTCCCAAGAATGCGGACGGCGTTTCCCGGCGATTATTTGAAAACGGGCATCGCCTATGCTTTTCATCCGCATCGAGACACCTGGTATTCTGCTCCGTTCTGCCAGATTAATTGGTGGATGCCGATCTTCGAACTTAACTCTGAAAACTGCATGGCGATTCATCCCCAATATTGGGAAAAGCCTGTCAAGAACGGATCGAATCTGTACAACTACCACAAGTGGAACTTAGAAAGCCGGCGCACGGCAGCCCAGCATGTCAAGACCGACACGCGCGTCCAGCCGCGTCCCGAGGAACCGGTCGATCTCGATCCGCAAGTGCGTCTGATCGGTGATGTGGGCGCCGCCTATTTGTTCTCGGGGGCGCATCTACATTCCACCGTGCCTAATACGTCGAATATGATCCGCTACAGTATCGACTTTCGCACCGTTCACCTGGACGACGCGAGGGGCCGTATTGGAGCAGCCAACGTCGACTCCGCCTGCAGCGGGACAGCCATAGGGGACTACCTTAGAGGTACGGATTTGGCGCACCTCCCCCAGGAAGTAATGGCCTTGTACCTTGACGGCACAGAGATCCAATACGCCCAGGCGGCGGGATCGTCACAGTGACACAGAAACGTTCCACTTTGGAGAATGCAAAGCTGTCACGCCAATGTGGAGGGCGTAGGAGGCGAGTATGAAAGTGGTTCTATTTTGCGGTGGCGCCGGCATGAGATTACGAGGCTACACGGAAGACGTGCCTAAGCCCATGGTGACCATCGGCCCGCGGCCGGTGCTGTGGCATGTCATGAAGTACTACGCGCACTTCGGCCACAAGGACTTTATCCTCCTGCTGGGTTACAAGGCTAACGTCATCAAAAGCTATTTTCTCGACTACGAGGAATCGGTTTCCAACGACTTCGTTTTCTCACAGGGCGGAAGGAAGCTGGATTTCATGCAACGCGATATCGACGACTGGACCATCACCTTTGTCGACACGGGGTTGCAGTCAACGATTGCAGACCGCTTGCGCCTGGCCGAACCTTACCTGCACGGGGAGGAGATGTTTCTCGCCAATTACAGCGATGGCCTGACGGATTTCCCGCTGCCGGAACTGACTGACGAATTCTCGCGCCGCAACGATTACGCCTGTTTTCTCGCCGTGCAGCCCCGCACAAGCAGCCTTGACACCGTTCAGATGGATGAAAATGGCACCGTCCGCGGGATCAAAACCATGAGAGATTCCGATGTCTGGGTGAACGGCGGCTATTTCGTGCTCCGCAAGGATGTTTTTAGATACATCAAGCCTAAAGAAGAGCTGGTTTACCAGCCTTTCCGGCGGATGATTTCCGAGGGCCGGGTCTGGACGAAGAAATACACCGGATTTTGGCAGTGCATGGATACCTTTCGAGACAAGCAGATCCTCGACGAACTCGAGGCCTCCGGCGAGGCTCCCTGGTGTGTGTGGAAGAACTCCCGTTCGGCAAAGAGGGTAGTAGCGTGATCAGACTGTGCCTTCCTGGAAGAGAGACCGATCTACTAAATGTCCTCTGCCTCGGCGCGCACGCGGATGACATCGAGATCGGGTGCGGGGGGACCGTCTTGTACCTTGGCCGTTCATTGCCGCGCGTGAGGTTTTACTGGGTGGTTTTTAGCAGCCCAGGAAAGCGTCGCCAGGAGGCACTGAAGGCTGCAGACCTTTTTACCGCCCGTTGTGACAAGCAAGTCATCCTCGAGGATTACCGCGACGGTTTCCTGCCCTACAGCGGAGGCGAGGTGAAGGATTTCTTCGAGCGGCTGAAGGGTCAAGTTAACCCAGAATTGATTTTCACTCCCTGGCACGGAGATGCGCACCAGGACCACCGCCTGGTGGCAGAACTCGCCTGGAACACGTTTCGAAACCATCTGATCCTCGAGTACGAAATTCCAAAGTACGACGGCGACATGGGACGGCCTAATCTGTTCGTTCCTTTGGAGGCGCCGTTGTATCAAGAGAAGGTCGATCATTTGTTCGAGGCATTCCAATCGCAGTGCTCCAAACCATGGTTCGACCGCGAGACCTTTCTGGGCGTGATGCGGATCCGGGGTATGGAGTCGAATTCCCCCAGCGGTTACGCTGAGGCATTCCACGTTCGAAAGGTAGTCCTTCAAGCGGCAGTTTGAGAGAGTAACCAGTATGGCTGAAAATCAGAAGCCCGTGATAGCAGCGCCCTGTCTATCGGCTAATCCTCAGGATTTCTCGAAATCCCGCGACCTTCAACGGAAGGCCCACCGCCTCATTCCCGGCGGGGCTCATACCTATGCCAAAGGCGACGACCAATATCCTGAGCGGGCCCCAGCCTTCATCGTGCGGGGCAAAGGCTGTCACGTCTGGGACGTGGACGGTAACGAGTTCATCGAGTTCGGCATGGGATTACGGGCCGTTACCTTGGGCCACGCCTACCAGCCCGTCATTGAGGCGGCTTACGGCCAGATGCAGCTTGGGAATAATTTCACCCGGCCTGCGAAGATTGAGGTGGACCTCGCCGCCAGTTTTCTCGAAATCATTGACGGGGCTGATATGGTGAAATTCGCCAAGAATGGCTCCGACGTCACTACCGCAGCGGTCAAACTGGCCAGGGCTTTTACGGGCAGGGACCTTGTGGCTATTTGCGCCGATCAGCCGTTCTTTTCTACAGACGACTGGTTCATCGGCACGACCGAATTGAATGCAGGAATTCCGCAGTCAATCACCGAGATGACTCTGAAGTTCCAATACAACGATCTGGAGAGCTTGCGGAACCTCTTCGACCAGCATCCCGGCCGAATCGCCTGTGCTGTCATGGAACCGGAAGCCACAACCGCCCCCGCCGCCGGGTACTTGCAGCAAGTCAAGGAACTCTGCGTGGAGCGGGGAGCCCTCCTCGTTTTCGATGAGATGATCACGGGCTTCCGTTGGCATTTGGGAGGAGGCCAGAAGTTTTACAATGTCGTTCCGCACTTGTCCACGTTCGGCAAAGCCATGGGAAACGGATTCGCGATCTCGGCGCTCGCCGGCTTGCGCGAAATCATGCGGCTTGGCGGCCTGGACCATGACCAACCGCGGGTTTTTCTGCTTTCCACGACTCACGGCGCCGAGACGCACGCGCTGGCGGCGTCGCTCGAAACCCTACGCACGTACCGTGAGCAGGGTGTAGTGGAGTTTCTCTGGAGGCAGGGCGAGCGACTTCAGACGTTAATAGACCGATCGATTGCGGAAAACCACCTGGGGGGCTTTTTCCAGCTTATAGGGCGGCCCTGCAATCTTGTATTTGCGGCTGACGACCAAGACGGCAGACGGTCGCAAGCCTTCCGCACCTTGTTCTTACAGGAGATGATCCGGCGGGGTGTGATCGCCCCGTCGTTTGTGGTGAGTTTCTCGCACACCGACGCCGATATCGAGCGAACCGGCCAAGCCGTGCACGAGGCTCTCGCGGTTTATCGCAAAGCCCTGGACGAAGGGATTGAGAAGTACCTGGAGGGTCGTCCCGTAAAGCCCGTGAACCGCAAGTTCAACTAGTGGCGCGACGCCTCGCTGAGCCAATATGAATTCAAAGAGACCGCTGGTGTGCGTAGTAACGCCCTTTTGCAACGTCGGGGACTACCTCGCGGAATGCATCGAGAGCGTACTTCGGCAGACTTACGATAACTGGGAATACATACTGGTTAACAACCGAAGCACCGACAAGTCGGCCGAGATCGCCGAACATTATGTGAAGCTTCATCCTGAAAGAATCCGCCTCGTGCATAACGTCGATTTCCTGTCTCAAATCCAGAACTATAACCGTGCCCTCAGCTTGATTTCGCCGAAGAGTAAGTACTGCAAGTTCGTGCAGGCGGATGATTGGCTTTTCCCGGAGTGCCTCGGTTTGATGGTGGAGACTGCGGAAAGAGACCCCTCGATCGGTGTAGTGGGGTCCTATAGCCTCGAAGGCCGCGACGTGGCATTCGATGGCCTGCCCTACCCCTCTTCGGTTGTTGATGGAAAGGCGGTCTGTCGCCTGTTTTTTTTGGAAAGCCGTTATCTTTTCGGCTCTCCAACCCAACTTCTGCTTAGGTCTGACCTGGTGTTGGAGCGCACGCCTTTCTACGATGAATCGTATATTCCCTTTGAGGACGCCGCCGTCATTTTCCAGTTGTTGCGGCGCCGCAACTTCGGCTTTGTGCACCAAGTTCTCACCTTTAGCCGCCGCGACAATTCGTCGGTAATGAAGTCGCTCCTGGATCTGGACTGCCCAATCGCATTCCAAGTCTTTATACAGCGCGAATTCGGCCATGACTTTCTGACTCCGGAAGAGTACCGGGCACAATTGTGGTGGAGGGAACGCGCTTACTTTCAGACTCTCGCTGACGGTCTGCTGGAGTTGAGGGGAAAAGAGTTTTGGAAGTTTCACAAGTCGATGCTGAAGCGCATGGGGTACTCTTTTCGGTCGGCACACGTCTTGCAGTTGTTTCTTGGGGAGGTCGCTGACATCGTGCTGAACCCCAAAAGGTCCGTGACACTCTTCATCCATAGCTTGCGGCGCCAGCAGAAGCAGAGGCGCGCGCGACGGCGTGCGGCGTCAGGCTACGCGCATGACCCTACGAGTGTGGTCCAGGAGGCGAAGGGACAAGACGCCTCACCTTAGTGGTGCGTCCGCACGTCTCGAGTGCGCCCAACAGCCCGTGCGGGAATCGCTTAACGAACTGTACAAATATCGCGAACTCCTTTACATGCTGGCTTACCGCGACATCAAGGCGCGGTACAAGCAGTCGGTAATGGGTCTTCTTTGGGCGATCCTGATGCCGGTGCTGATCGTCATGGCAGGTGTGGTGGTTCGTTATGCCTACGCGTTGGCGTCTGGCAAACCCTTGGAGACAGCCGATATCGTGGGTGTTGCAGTGAAAGCAGTTCCTTGGGCCTTTCTGGTTTCGAGCGTGCGGTTTGGCTGCAACTGCCTGGTCGGCAACTCAAACTTGGTGACCAAGGTCTACTTCCCCAAGGAGATAGTTCCTATGGCGGCGGTGCTTGCCAGTCTTTTCGATTTCGCCGTAGCCTCCGCAGCACTGTTGATCCTGTTGATTGCGCTGCGAACAAGTTGGAGCGTTTATCTTCTCTGGGCTCCGGCGCTGCTCCTGAATATGATTCTTTTAGCCGCCGGAATCGCTATGGTGGTTTCCGCCGCGAGCCTCTTCTTCCGCGACGTGAAGTATATTGTTGAAGTAGCGCTTACTTTCGGGATTTTCTTCACGCCCGTCTTTTATGATGTCAGCATGCTGGGCAGCAAGGGAAAGTGGCTATTACTCAATCCGGTCGCGCCCATTCTGGAAGGCCTTAATGCCTGCGTCGCACATCAGCATTCTCCTCAACTCCTCTGGATCGGGTACAGCCTTGGCTTCGCGATGGCGGTATTCTTTGGCGGTTATTTCTTCTTCAAGCACCTGGAGCCGGCTTTTGCGGAGAGCGTTTGATCCTGGCGATCTGCTGGGCGCGGTGATCCCTTGCCTCCCGGCCGATAGCACGAGAGACACTCATGTCTGATGTCGCGGTCCGCATGGAACAGGTTTACAAGATGTTCCGCAAAGGCGAGGTCTACAACTCCCTGCGCGACCTCATCCCGGCCTTGACCGGAAGAATGTTCCGGCAGCAGGATCTCAGTGAAAGCGACAAACGAGAATTCTGGGCTTTGCAAGACATGTCGTTCGAGGTAGAACGCGGAGAGGCATTCGGTATCATCGGGCCCAATGGAGCGGGAAAGAGCACCATGCTCAAGCTCCTGAGCCGCGTTATGAAGCCCACGCGGGGTTCCATCTACCTCCCGGGCAAGTGCTCGGCTCTGATTGAATTGGGAGCAGGGTTCCACCAGGACCTCACCGGGCGGGAAAACATATATCTCTATGGCACCATTCTGGGTATGACGAAGCGTGAAATTGCCGCTAAGTTTGACGATATCGTCGATTTCTCCGGACTGGCTGAGTTCATTGACACCCCCATCAAACGATATTCCTCCGGCATGTACACGCGACTGGGTTTCGCAGTTGCCTCCCACGTCAATCCTGACGTCCTCCTCGTGGACGAGGTTTTGAGCGTGGGAGATGCCCTGTTTCAGCGCAGGTGTATTGAATACATGCAGACGATCATTCAAAATGGGGCCACGGTTCTGTTCGTGTCTCACAATCTAAGGACTGTAGCAGAGTTCTGCTCGCGAACCCTTCTCATTGACCACGGCCGCGAGGTGACGACTGGCCCGACAGCCAAGGCAATTACGGAATACAGGTCGCGTTTGCAGCAACGCCGCCAAGCCGACCAAAGCCGACCGGTAGTTATTACAGGGGTTGAGGTACGTGACAACAATGGGCCTTGTAACCGGTTCCAAACCGGCCAGAAGGCATGGATTGATATCGAAGCCGTGGCCCACCAAGCCTGCAGCAAGATAGCAGTAGTTATCACCGTGCTGGATGAAAACCACTACGAACTTTTCGCCACCTCGACCGAGCGGCTCCGGCAGGGCAGCGTTTCATTGAATCCGGGGGAGGTCCTCCGGTGCACATTCGAGATCGATCTGGGTCTCGGCCCGGGAGCTTATTACCTCTCCGTGGGTCTCTACCGATACGACACCGAACACCGGTTCGACAACTGGCAGGGCACCGCGTCTCTCTTCGTCTGGAGCACGGACGACACTACCGGACCTGTGAATTTGTTCCCCAAAGTGGTTCGACATGAGGTGTCCAGCAGCGGCGTCACCCGGAATCAAGTGAATCCCCCGGTCCCTAACCGGTCGTGACAGAGCCGTCAAGAAGGAAGCGCGCAGACCTGTGCGCAGCGTGGGGAGACGTGCTCCAATCGGACGAAACACCAGGCAATTTGGCGCCAGCGCTGGTAGACACTCTCTCTGCGTTTGTGGAGGCAAATGCAATTCCCGTCTGAGGATGTGCTGCGCGGCAAGCAACTCGCTTTTCTCGTCGGCGCACCCCGCAGCGGCACGACTTGGCTGCAACTAATACTTTCTCGGTCCCCGTCCGTCGTCACCGCCCAGGAGACAGATCTATTCAACGTTTTCCTGCACCCGATGGTGGAGGAATGGAATCGCTACCGAAAAACCGGTGTGCCGGTGTGCCTTAGCGAGGTTCTGGCCGAGGAGGAATTTCGGACCTTGCTGCACCACATTTCCGGCTTTGTCTTCGCCAAGATCGCGCAGGCCAAACCCTGCGCCAGCGTTGTCCTGGAAAAGACGCCCAACCACATAAACTGCTGGCGAGAAATTCTCGATTTGTGGCCGGATTCACATTTTGTCCATATTATTCGAGACCCCCGCGCCGTCGTCGCCTCCCGGCGCGCGGCGGTGAAGAACTGGGGACGGGAGCACGACTGGGGGTCTCCCAGGATCTCGATGATCACCGGAGCGTGGATTTCGTTTGTGAGCAATGGCCGTCAGATAAGGTCTGCGACGCAGAACTACCAGGAAGTCTTATACGAAGAGTTAATGTCGAACGGTCCTGCGGTGTTGATGAGGGTATTCGGGAAGCTGGGTGTGGCGTCGAACCTGGATGAGTGCCATCGCTACGTAGACGAGTGCAGCATGCAGAACCTTAAGTCTGCCAAGCTCGATGCCGCCCCGTTCGATTTGGCAAAAGCGGGCCCCTACCGGTTCCGTATTGGTTCCACCGACGGCTGGCGGCGGGAACTCTCCGCGTCGGAAATTGCCCTCGTGGAGCGCTTGGCGGGACCGCTGATGGCGGACTTAGGATACGAGCGCGCCGCCCGGAGCAAGCTCGCCGCGGCGCACGGGGAACTCCTTTACACTGTCGAGCGCGCTCGCCGCAAGGCCGCGAAGTGGCTGCGATCGAGACTTGGACAGGACTGCTGAACGCCGAGCATGAACGCTGCAGAAGTTGACCTGAAAGGGGGCGAGGAAAACACTCTCCGGTCGGACCGGTCGAGCCCTTCCAGCTCTCTGCGGCCGGCGAGTTTACACCGCTCCACCATGCCCCGAATTGCTCTGCTGACGCCGTATAATGGTGGTAACCTGGGTGATGCCGCTATACAAGACGCGTTGATTGCCAACCTTCGGCTTAGGCTTCCCGGCGCGCAGTTTTCAGGCATCTCTCTCAACAACCACAAATTTGTCGAGCGGCACGGGACGGCGTCGTTTCCTCTGTGTGCCTCAGACACACCCTCCTATGCAATGGGATGGGAAAATGTGCCCGACCCGTACGAGAAAAAGATGACGGTCGGTCCTCCATCGGGTCGACGACCAGCCTCGACTTTCAAAGCCCTAAAGCAGGCGCTCAAGAAAGTTCCCGTGCTTGGGTGGAGCTTAAAAAGGGCCATTTCTCTCGGAAGGTTCGTCTCCCGGGAAGTGTGTCATTGCGTTCAAGGCTATCGCTTCCTGCGCACACACGACTTGCTGATCGTGTCAGGAGGCGGACAATTGGACGAGGAGTGGGGCGGCGCGTGGGGACACCCTTTCGCGCTCTTCAAATGGGCCGTGCTGGCGCGAGTGGCCCGAATACCTTATGTCATCGCTAGCGTGGGCGCCTGCAAGGTCGTTTCAACAACTTGCCGCTTTTTTTTGTCAGCAGCGCTCCGCATGGCGAGTTACCGTTCGTTCAGAGACGAAAACAGCAGGAAAGTCGCTGCCGGCCTGCTCGCACGCGCCGCCGGAGATTCCATTGTGCCGGACCTGGCTTTCAGCTTGCCGCCTTCGCAGTTGCCTGTCCCAGCGAGCATCCGGTCGATTTCACAGGCCCGAACGGTCGTCGCCATTAGCCCGATCGCCTACTGCAAGCCCGGGAGTTGGCCCAACGAGGACGGTGCTCTTTATCGCCAGTACGTAAAGAAGATGGCGCAAATTGTATTCAAGCTCCTGGAACGCGGCTGTGCCCTGGTGATCGTCTGCTCGTCCATAGGAGACGACGACGGCGTCATCCCCGATATCCTCACCTGTATCGGGGACGAGTCGAGGACGAGGTTTGCAGGACAGATGCGCATTCCGAGAATCGCGACCTGGAAGGATCTCGTTGCCTCACTCTGGGATGCTGATTACCTCATAGCCAGCCGCCTGCACAGCGCGATTCTCGGCTTCGCCACCCAAACGCCAACCATCGCCATCTCTTTCGATCCAAAGGTGGACTCGGTGATGGAAGACCTCGGGCAAACCGACTACGTCTTACAGATCCGCAAGTTCTCAGCGGAGGACGCAATCGAATTGCTCGAACGGATGGAATCCCGCCGAGGTGATATTCGGGAGCAGATCGGCTCGTACCAGCGTCGAATCCTCGCTGCACTGGCGTTGCAGTATGACGCTCTCGCCGAATTTGCACTCGGGGCATCCGCGGCGTAAGAAAGGACAGGGCTTGGAATCTGCTTTTAGGGTTTGGGTCGCTCGGCGGCGCGTTGACAAGCAGGGACCCGGAGCATACCTCCTTCAGGCATGGCCAATCGCTAGTTTTCGCCATCTGATCCGCCTGCTGCTTTCCCTTGCCGCAGGCACGCCGGAAGCGTTGCACTGCGTATCGCGGGCGCTCGCCTTTGCGCTGATGCCTCTAATCGTCATTATTTCGCTGCTCGGGATGTCATGTGCTTCGGCCGGGACTTTCGTAACCGGCAGTGTGTTCAACGCTTCCGGGGGTGATCACGGAACCATATCGATAGATTGGGCCGGGACGCGCCAAGTCATTGACGGCTTTGGCGCTTCGACGGCGGGTGTTAATCCAAAGTTGTCATCCAAGCTGATGGACTTCTTTTATACAGACAGAGGTATCCATCTGAGCTTTATCCGCGACACAATCTGGCCTAGCGTGGCCGATTGCGAGGCCGGACTAGAGCGAGGGAAGTGCGTAGCTTCGTCCAGCGCCACAATCAGCAAGAATGACCTTGCCAACGCACAGGCCGCGGTCGCGCGCGGCGCGCGGGTCTGGGCAGCGGAGTGGAGTCCGCCCGGTTCGATGAAGTCGAACGGCCAGTTCCTAAAGGGCGGATCATTTATTGGCAATGCCGCCAATTTCGCGAACCTGGCAATTCTCCAGACCAGCTTTGTCACCCTGCTGGACAAGACTTACGGCATCACGCTGTACGCGCTCAGCCCCCAGAACGAGCCCGATGTGAGTACATATTATGCCTCTTGCACCTGGACAGCGCAGCAACTGCACGATTTCGTCCCGTATTTGGCGCAAGCCCTCAGCAGCGCGGGCTACGGCTCGGTCAAGCTCATGATTGCAGAGGAGGGCGTCTGGGGGAATAGTTACAGCACGGCCGCCATGAACGACCCTGCGGTGGCCTCCAAGATCAGCATCCTCGCCGCTCATGAGTACAAGGGCGTCCTTGCCAGTCCTTTGTCGTGGAACAACTTGACAACCCAGCGCATCTGGGAAACGGAAGTCAGCGACTCCGGCGCCTACGACGACTCAATCTCCAGCGGTCTGACCTATGCGAGGATGATCCATGGCGCGCTCACGTCCGCAAATGTTAACGCTTGGCACTATTGGTCGCTTTCAGGCATCTCGTTTCAAGACAACGAAGGCCTCACCGATTCTTTCGGACATCCGGCAAGACGAGCTTATACGCTTGGGAACTATTCCAAATTCGTGCTCCCCGGCTGGTCTCGTGTCGATGTGGCTAATAAGACAGGACTGCTGGTGTCCGCCTTCAAAGGGCCTGATACCGGGGCGGCCATCGTAGTCGTGAATAGTGGTCCGGCGGTGGCCAATCAGCAATTCAACGTGGGCGCATCAATGGGCGCCAGTGTCGTACCGTGGATAACCTCACGCAAGTCTAGCCTGCAAGCCCAGGCCCCCGTGCCGGTGTCTTCCGGCTCCTTCACTTACGGGATACCTGGAGACAGCGTGGTGACCTTCGCTTCGACGCGGTAGGACGGACGGGGAAAGGTGCACATCCCAGGTAGTTTTTGGCTTCTCTTATATCTGGCCAAAAACCTATGAGGTTCATCCTTCTGCACTTCCTCAAAGTGATGTGGCGCGAGCGAATCGCGTGGTTTTGGCCCATCTGGATCGTAATAACGGGAGCGGCAGCAGTCAGTCTAGCGTGGGCGGTCAGGCACACGGCAACTTCGCCGCTTCAGATTGCGAAGCAGGCCCCGGTCACTTCGACCCGGTGGCACGACTGGTCGGGTAGCGCCGTCGCGGTATTGATCCTGCTGGCCTTGTTCCTCGTGGGCTACGTCGGAGTGACACTCAAGTGGGAAGACTTCGCTGACAACGACGGGTCGGCGTTCACCCTCTTCACCCTTAGGGGTCACAGCTCGAACCCATCGATTTGGCGAGACCTCGGACCACTGGCTCGAGGCGTCAGTGACTGCGTGGAAATAGATACTATGCCCTGGTCTTCCCTCGCGGGATAGACGCACCCTAATCTTCGACACTGATTTGGTCTTCCCGAGTAAAGATATGAACGTACTGAATAATGGAAAAGCCGGAAAACTGGGCGCACTTGCGCTTCGCCTGCTGCTCCGTCCGGAGGTTATGATCGGAGCGGTCCTCATAGCGTTGCTTCTCAACAAGCTCAAGGTCATGCGGCCGGAGGCGAAGGGCCCGATTTTCTTCGCAATTCTCCAACACGATGCGGCGATTTTCGCGCTCTTGGTGCTGCTCTATGCGTTAGGAAGCTCCGCGCCAGGCCGGAGCGGTGGCCGAGGAATCAGAGGTGCGGTCTCGACCATCCTGAGCAAGTTGTGCCTGGCGGCATGTGTACTCATTGTGCTGCTCTACGGGGCGGACGTCTTTGCGTATCATTTCTTCACTACACGCCTGTATGCCCGTGACATCGTGCAGTTCGCTGCGGAACCACGTGCCGTGTTCACGGTGTTTCGCTCCCACGTGCGTGGCATCCTGGTTCGCCCGGCGTGGAAGCTCGCGATTGACGCGGTCCTCATCGCGGTGCTGGTGCGCGCTTGTTATCTGCTGGTGACAAAGCCTGCGCGTTCACGCCTGCGCAGCCCGCTGCTCTTGGCCATCGAACTGCCCCTGGTGATCCTCTGGCTGGTCCCGGTTCCGGGCTACGTTTACTCCTTCATTGACCGGCCGCTATACGAAAACTTTATCGAGTGCAACCACAACTTTTTCGTTCGCAACACCTTCAGCGACGCTTTCCGAGCCCGCCTTCTGGCGGCGCCACCGCCGGCTGAGGCTTGGTGGCCAGGCAGGCATCGCCGGCTCAACGTGATTCTGGTTATCGTCGAAAGCCTCTCAGCGTACCAGTCCCACTTTTTTTCGGGCATCGAGAATTGGACTCCGCGTCTCGACGAGATCGCAGAGCGAGAGACCGCCCTCACGAACTTCTTCGCTAACGGATGGACCACGACAGGTGGCGTAGTCTCTCTGCTGACCGGCACGGTTCCGTTAGTTCCCGAACTCCGCGCCGCGCGGGCCACGGTATTTACCCCCATCGGAGGGACGAGTTTCATGAATTACGACGATCCCGCCCGACCGCTGCCACGCGCGCTCTCAGAGCAGGGGTACGTGACAGAGTTCGTCGCGCCCGGGGATCTCACATTCGTCAGTGAGGACAAGTGGTTGCCGAGGATAGGTTTCCAAAAAGTCATCGGGCAGGACGATGCGCGCTACGCCGGAGAGAAGCTGCGGGGCCCGTTCAATTCCGTGCCCGACCGCCTGCTCTTCGAAGTGGCATCTCAAGAATTGGCCCACATGCCCACGGACAAGCCGTATTTCATGGTCGTGCAGACATTCTGGAGTCATACCCCGTTTATGGACCCTACGGGCGGAAGTCTGCGTCTGCACGGACCGGAGCCGGTATTTCGGGAAACTGACGCGCAGATCGGGGCCTTCTACGACCGGCTGATGCAGGCGGGCTTTTTCCAGAATGGCCTGCTCTTCATCACCGGCGACCACCGGGCTATGGATCTTTATCGAAAGTCGGAGTTTGATCGTTTCGGCCCCTCGGCGATCGCGCGCATACCCGCCGTCATTGCGACGCACGCCTTGCAGTTGCCGAAAATGCTCTCCCAGAACTTCGAGCAGCGTGATTTCAGCCCTTCGATCGAGTCTCTGGTTGGGGACTCTTACAGCCTTGGACCCCTCGAGGGCTCCTTTCTGGGCGACCCGCCCAGGCCGCCAGGCTGTATCCTGCACGCGATGGGAATCGACCGTGACCTCGTTTTCGTCAAATGTGGCAACCAGGAGGGAACCGTGCGCGCCATCGGCGACGCGACGCGCTTCGTGAGCGGCTCCGTGCCTGACGAGGCCTCCATCATCCAGTTCATTAACCGGTCTCGTGTGCGTGCACTCAATTAACGGGTTCCACCAGCACGATGGTGGGAGTCGCGGTCATGATCGTGGGGTTGGAGGAAGGGGCCCGGCCATCCTGGCGAACTTTTTTGGCTGGTGTACCGTGCCCGGGTGGTCCACGCTGACCGTGATGATTAGCGTTATTGGCGGGGCAACCTTGATGAGCATCGGGGTCCTCGGCGAGTGCGTTGGCAAGATGTACGAGCAAATCAAGAACCACCCGCTCTACGTGGTCTCGCGGTTGATCATTATTCAACCGGCGAAGAGGGGCGAACCTGAGTCGCGGGTCGAGGCGCTGGAGAAACAGTGACATTATGGCTCAGGGACCCCAACTGACGATGCTGATTTTGGCTCTACCTCAGTTTGTTCACAACGTGGGGAGCGCCCGCTTCGCCTGGTTCTGGCCCATTTGGACCAGCATAACTATCGTGACGGCAGTATTGACTGCCTTGCCAAAGGCGCTTGCTGGATGCAGGGTGGTGTCGAGGAAGGTGGGGAGCATGCGCTCCGAATGAGGACAACATGGCGCGGATTGAGTTGATAATTCCCGTCTATAATGAGAGTGAAGCCTTGCCGGCCTTCCATCATTCTCTGCGAACTGTTTTGTCAAATCTGCCCCATCGCTTCCGTCTCGTTTATGTCGACGACGGTTCTACGGACAGTACTGCAGCGGTCCTGAGAGGTATGGCGGAGCAGGATGAAGACGTCTGCACCATCGAGCTGAGCCGGAATTTCGGGCACCAAGCCGCCTTGAGTGCGGGCCTGGACGCTTTCGATGCGGATGCTGCCATCATGATGGACGGCGATGGTGAGCACCCACCAGGACTGATTCCGGAGATGATTCGGCTTTTCGAGATAGGCTACGAGGTTGTTCAGACACAGCGCCTTGATGCAGGCAGGCGCGGGATTTTTCTAAAGCGGATCACGGGCGGTGTCTTTTACTGGCTGATCAACCGCCTGGGTGAGACAAAAGTATTGGATGGTGCCGCCGACTATCGATTGCTCTCACAAAGTGCCGTAGCCGCCTTGAAGCAGATGCCGGAATACCACCGCTTCTTGCGAGGAATGGTGCCCTGGATAGGCTTTCGGACTGTTCTTCTCCCGTACGCGCCGGCCGCGCGCCTTGCCGGGCACTCCAAGTACTCACTTGGAAAAATGCTGAGGTTAGCGTCGGATGGTATGTTCTCATTCTCTCTCGCGCCGCTGCGGCTCGCGATGGTGACGGGTGGTCTTTTCCTGCTCGTTGCGCTCCTGGAAGCCTTATATGTCCTGAGCTATTTTGTTCGGGGCCTGCGGAGTCAGTTGGTGCCGGGATGGTCGTCCCTCATGCTGGCGGTGCTGACCAGCAGCGGCGTATCCATGTTGCTGCTCGCCATCTTGGGGGTATATGTGGGCATGATTTTTCAGGAAGTCAAGGGACGCCCCGTATACATCCTTAGCCCGAAACGGCTACATAAGTTGACCGTCAAAGGAGAGACAGACGGACTCCCTCAGAAGGCGGATGCCCAAGGCACAACCAAAGCGTCCCCTCCCTCGCGGTAGCCGTTCTAAATTCGGCTCGCTCAACTGGAACTTCCAGTTAAATCTCCCCGGTATCCTGCGCGTCATTTCAGGAAGGGACCGGTAAGGCTTTATTGGACAGTAAGAATATGCTTCTTCTGGCCTCCTTTCTTCATCCGGTAGTTGAGTACGTCTACCATCTGGTCTCGTACAATTTCCTGTTTCTTTGGCTGCTTACACTAGTTGCCATCGTCTTGGGGGGCCTACTTCTCAGCGATCGTCCAAAGTCGGCGATTCTTCCGCAGGGCGATCTAAAGGCTCGCCCGAAGCTCCGATCCAAATTGAGCCCCATGGATTGGATATCGGGACTTGCGCTGGCGCTTTTCGTAGCATGCTATATCATGGCAATTCTCCACAAAGAGGATTTCTGCTACTTCGACGACGATATGCTGACTGAAACGACCCTGCGAGGAGTGAATTTTCCTCTACCGATCTGGCCCGTCCTGGGCCGGTTCTACCCGCTGGGGGAGCAGGAATTCAATCTTCTCAGGCATATCACCAGGTCGCCCGCGGGTTACCACTCATTTGCCGCGGTGCAGCTCGTTACTCTCCTGCTCGCGCTGTTTTTTGTTCTGAGCGATTTCAAGCCCGCGTATCGTGTTGCCATCTTGATCGCCGCCATGCTGTCCCCGGGTTTTTTGATCGCTTTTACTGGTCTGACCTATCCAGAACGCAACGTTTTGTTTTGGCTTACTATCATGCTGCTGTGTCTGTGCGGGTACTCCAAAACCAAAGGGCGGGTCTATCTTGTTGGCTGCCTGGTGGCCGCACACTTTGCTCTCTATTATAAGGAGCTAGTTGTCTTAATTCTGGTGCCGTACGCGCTGACGCAGATACTGTTGCAGCTCTACATCGACCCGCGCGGCATCCATCGCCGTTGGCGCGAACTCGCCAGAGTGAATCTCCTGCCTCTGGGAGTTCTTGTGGTCTCGGGAATTTATGTCGCGCTTTTGCTGGCAGTAATGCTCCCTACCAGAAGTATGTCTTATGTGGACACCTTGCGTGCGGGGCCAGGTTCCGCGCTTCTGGGGTACTTACACACTAACTGGCTGCCTTTTGTTCTCGTTGCAGTTCTTGTCCTACGGTTGGGGCGGTTCTTGTTTCGTAAAGCCGAGCTTGATCCCTTGTGGGATTCTGTCGCCGTAGGAGCACTTGCCTGCTTCCTTTGCCTCGTCGGCATGGGACTCTATGCAGCCTACTATGCCGCGCCCGTCGACCTCATCGCGCTCTTGTATATCGCACAGGTCTCGCGATCCTGGCTCTCGAAGCCAACAAAACTCCGCTTATCTGCCGTGGCGATCGGGCTTCTATGCCTTGTGATTCACGACGCAGCCTATTCCTCTTTCAGACTCATCGAGAGAAAGGGCATCATCAGCCTAAGAAGCCAATTCGCGGACTTTCTCAGAAGCTATCAGTCCACGGTGGGCAACGGTCCAATTGAGCTCTTCTTCCCCTACGCTTCCGGCAAACACCTTATGGAGCTTTCCGTCTACCTGAACTATAGAGGCTTTTCGCTGGTTGGACAGTCTGGCAAGAGCATGGGTACAGGCCCGGCGGTGGTCTTCGAAGGTCGCCAAGAGTTTCCACACGGCAGGTGTATCGACTACCGGGACTATGCTTGCACGCAGAATGAAATCCCGCGGAATGGGTCTCTGATCGTTGTGCTGCCTGACGACCATGTCTCAATGCAGGAGGCGGTGCAAAACGTCGGCAACGACTCGGCCCTGTTGTTCCAGAGCAAGGCATGCGACTTTTGCACTCGAGAGCACTCCTGGTTTCAGTTTTTCCATACTATTTCACCAGTGTTCTGGAACAGTCCGTTGCCAGACCATTGGCTGCAACTTCACGTTTTCAAGAAGATGTCGCCCGCTTTCGCTTCCAGTTCATAGCGCCGCAGGTGCCCGAGACTAGCGAGCAAGGCGTCTGACGCAGTTTAGCGAGATGAAAATCACCGTCATTTTATGCACGTTCAACCGCTGCCAGAGCTTGGCGAAAACGCTGGAGAGCGTTGCAGGTTCCAGCCTTCCCGAATCGGTCGAGTGGGAAGTATTGGTGGTGGATAACAACTCGGCGGACCAGACCGCGGAGGTGGTGAAGGACTTCTGCCGCAGATATCCGGGGCGCTTTCGCTACACGCTCGAGCCAAAGCCGGGCAAGTCGTTTGCTCTCAATACGGGAATCCATCAGGCGCGAGGGGAGGTTCTGGCCTTCCTGGATGACGACGTCACCGTTGAGGCCAATTGGCTTGCGAACTTGACCGCGCCCCTCAAAGAACCCGGATGGGCTGGCACCGGAGGGCGAACACTTTTGGCAGAGCCCTTCGAGCCTCCCCCATGGTTGGCGCTCGGAAAGCCTTACCATATGGGTGGGGTGCTCGCAGCCATGTACGATCAGGGGGATCAGGCCCGTGAAATTGAAATCACACGGGCTCCTTTTGGCGTCAACATGGCGTTCAAGAAGGAGATGTTCGAGAAGTACGGCCTTTTTCGCACCGACCTGGGGCCCAGCCCTAACCGCAAGGTTCCACGCCCTAACGAGGACACCGAATTCGGGCGCCGGTTAATGGCCCGGGGGGAACGGCTGCGTTACGAACCGTCCGCCGTTGTTTTTCACCCGATTGCAAGGGAACGAGTCCGAAAGGACTATTTTCTGGATTGGTGGTTCGACTATGGGCGCGCCCTGATCCGGGAGAAGGGGGAGAGCCCTCCTGTTTGGAGAATCCTCCGGGCTTACTTCAGTATCCCAAAAATGATCGGCGTCTGCTTGCTACCAAGGGCGCTGAAGTGGCTATCGACCCTGGATCCTATGGAAAGATTCGCCCGCAAGTGTTGGACTTGGATCATGGCCGGGGAGATTGTTGAGACCTACCGACTCGCGCGCGACCGCAGGAGACAAAAAGACTCTACCGCACGCGGAGCAAGGGTGGGCATCGCCGCTCAGACTGAATGTGAGGCAAGAAAAGATGAGCTTAAACTCCACGAGGTCGCCGATCAGAAATGAGCCGGCCCTTGGTTTCAGTGGTGATGGTGGTATGCAATGTGGAGCGCTTCCTCGCCGAGTCGATTGAGAGCATCCTGGGACAGACTTTTCGGGACTTCGAATTCATCATTCTCGACTTTGGGTCGACCGATGACTCAAAGGCCATTGTTTCCCGCTACGCGGCCAAAGACGGCCGGATCATATTCAGGGAGACACCCCATTGTGGCTTGTCCGAGGCGCGAAACACTGTTAGTTTTCTCGCCCAAGGCAGATATATCGCTGTTATGGACGCTGACGACGTGTCGATGCCTGACCGCCTTCAGTTGGAATCCAAGTTCATGGAGGAGCATCCGGAGATCGGCGTCGTCGGTGGTGCAATTCAGTGGATCGATCGAACTGGCAAGGCATTGCGCGTTGATTCCCGCCCGACGCATGACGACGAAATCAAAGAAGTCCTTCTTGATCATTATCCCTTCTGCCATTCCAGCCTCCTGATGCGACGGGACTGTTTTGTCCAGGAGGGGGGCTACCGATCAGCCTTTGCTCAAGCTGAGGATTACGATCTGGCCCTACGCATGTCGGAACGCTGCGAGTGCGCAAATCTGGAGCAAGTGGTCCTCAGGTACAGGATCCATGCGACACAGCTTTCGCTCCAAAAGGGAAGGGACCAGTCGTTGTGCAAGCTGGCGGCGCGTGCTTCTGCGGTGTCGAGGAGAAAAGGACACGCCGATCCCTTGAATTCGGTGGGAGAGATCACCTCCGCCTTGTTGGTGGGATTGGGCGTAACTGAAGAAACGCAGCAGCGCGCCATCGCTCTGGACCGCTACCAATGGATCCGGGACATGTGCATGGCGGGCGAGTACTCCTTAGCACTCGATGCGGCAGTGGAAATGTTACAGTCCGATTTGAAACACGTGGAGCGGTGGCTCATCGCAGACTTGCGGCTGCGGGCCGCGCGACTCTATTGGAAACAAAGGCGGTTTGGGAGGAGTCTGCTTACCGGTGCCCATGCGTTCATGACGCGGCCCATCATGCTTGGGCGCCCCCTGAAGCGACTGCTTCAACGGCGTTCGTAATTCAGTCGCTTATGATTGATTCGGTCGTGGCAGGGAAATGAGAATCACAGTAATCCTGTGCACGTATAACCGTTGCCAGAGTCTGGTGAGGGCGCTCGAGAGTGCGGCTGACCTGGAGCTCCCCGAGGCGGACGAGTGGGAGATACTTGTCGTGGACAACAACTCGACCGACAAGACGAGGAAAGTGGTCGAGAACTTTTGCCAGCAATACCCCGGACGGTTCCGGTACCTGTTTGAGCCCCGACAAGGCAAGTCTCACGCCCTCAACGCGGGGATTAGCGAGGCCCACGCGGATGTTCTGGCATTTATGGATGACGACGTAACCGTTGATCCAGAGTGGCTCCGGAATCTGACCGCATCTCTGCGTGCCGGCTATTGGGCAGGCGCCGGAGGGCGTATTCTTCCCCAACAAACCTTCAGGCCTCCCCCTTGGCTGTTGCTCTCCGAGCGTTACGCACTGGGTCCCTTGGCTCTTTTCGATGCTGGCTCCGACACAGTGGAACTTTTTGAAGCGCCATTCGGCACCAACATGGCCTTTCGAAGAGGCATGTTTGACAAGCACGGTGGCTTCCGGACCGATCTTGGGCCTCGCCCCGGCAGCGAAATCCGCAGCGAGGACAGCGAATTCGCCTATCGTTTGCTGGTGGCAGGGGAGCATTTGCGCTACGAACACTCGGCCGTCGTCTATCATGCAGTTCCGGAAAGCCGTCTACAAAAAAGGTATTTCCTCAACTGGTGGTTTGACAAAGCTCGGGCTGACATTCGGGCGTATGGAGATCTGGCCAGGAACAAATGGCACCTCATGGGGGTTCCGCTCGTTCTGTTTCGCCGGCTGACTGCTTGGACGGTTCGATGGTTGTTCGCGTCGGATCCGGCCAGACGATTCTCCTGCAAGGTCAAAGTGTGGCTACTAGCGGGACAAATCCAGGAATCGTATCGCCAAGCGGCTGAGGCCGAGAGGCCGGACGCAGCGGCGACATGACGCAGCCGTCCTCGGGGATAGCTTCCCTCCGAGCTTCAGGGGTGCTGAACTGTCTGCCGCCACCCCTAGCCCTCTTGGCAGAGATTCGGAGTTACTTAGAAAGTTACTGACTTCATAACGACGTTAATCTGTTGACACTCCAGTACCAAAGTCCTCTTGCGATACTTCTCCTAAAGGCCGAAAACTGTTATCTGGGGAGAGATGTGCCAAGGCGAAGCAGGGCGGCTGTCGTCGACTTGTGGTACAGTACTAACCTTCGAGACGCGGCGTCAGAGACTTGGTTGACCAGTCATAGTACGAAGATTGACTGAGCGAAGTCCAGGCGCACAACACACTAGAACAAGGAAAATGACCGCAGTGCAAGCAGAGGTGGAGAGAGATTCCGCGAGCCCGGTACTAGATGAGTATTATCGTTGCCCTCTCCGCACCGTGGGCTTCCGGTCGCCAAGCCATCCGGAGGGACTGCCTGGGTACTTTCGGTTGGGTCCGGACACAATTTGTTACGGGCACTTATCTTGTGGCAGTGCGGTGAAAAACCCAGTGGGCGTCCTCGAGGACGCTCTGGATCATACCGAAATAGAATCAAGTGGGATCGACCTTCCCTTCAGCATTGACGAAGTTATCGAGAATCTGCGGCGGGAACGCTATGCCGCCCATTTTCGCGAAGAGGGGAGAGTACTCAACGAAGTCTTACGAAAGGCATACTACTTCGTTCGGCCCCTACTGGGGGTCTCGGTACGCCGACAACTCCAAAGGATTTACCTGCGAGGCTGGGACAAGATTCCCTTTCCTACCTGGCCTGTTGACGATACTGTAGATCGCATTCATCGCAAGTTGTTGGCCTTGTTGTTGAAAACCCAACGCCTGGCCAAAACTCCGTTCGTTTGGTTCTGGCCGCGGGGTTACACGAGTTGCGCAATCGTCACCCACGACGTGGAGGATAGACGCGGCAGAGACTTTTGCGCCAGCTTGATGGATTTGGATGAGTCGTATGGCTTTCGGAGCGCCTTCCAAGTAGTTCCCGAGAAAAACTATGACGTTTCAAAGCGCTTCCGGGAGAGTATTACTGCCCGGGGCTTTGAAGTGAATGTTCACGACCTGAAGCACGACGGACGCCTGTATGCTGACCATGCAGAGTTTCAGCGCCGGGCGGCCCGCATCAATAACTACATCCGGGAATACGACGCCCAGGGGTTTCGCTCCGGTATCCTTTACCGCAATGCAGACTGGTTCGACGCCTTCCAATTCTCCTATGATATGTCGCTCCCCAATGTGGCGCATCTCGACCCGCAACGAGGTGGGTGCTGCACGGTAATGCCCTTCTTTATTGGGAAGATTATCGAACTTCCCCTCACTTGCACGCAGGACTACACGCTTTTTCAGATTCTCAGTGATTATTCAATCAACTTGTGGCAAAAGCAAATCGCCTTAGTTCGGAAGAATTACGGGTTGATCAGTTTCATCATCCATCCTGACTACCTCCTCGAGCCTCGGGCGCTTAATACTTACAGAGCCTTGCTGGAATTCCTGGCCGGCTTGCGGACGCAGGACGGGCTCTGGGCCGCATTGCCCAGGGATGTGGCGAATTGGTGGAGAGTAAGGAGCCGGATGGAGCTTGTGCACAAGAACGGCGAATGGCGCGTGGAAGGAGAGGGGAGCGAGCGGGCGTGTGTAGCCTATGCTACGCTGGCCGGGGATACCGTCACCTACAGCCCGGAAGCCTGAGTCGGAACCATGGAAAACCTGTTTGCTCTTTCGGGCGGCGTGCTGGTCGTGGGAGGGACACGAGGAATCGGCCGCGCGATTTCGCTGCGCTTTGCGCGAGCGGGGGCGTCGGTAATCGCCAACTACCTGCGCGACCAGAAAGCCGCGGAGGATCTCAAGGCATCGGTGGAGCAGGAGGGATTACACATCGTACTCTGCCGCGCCGACGTTACCACTCCCCGAGGCCTCGAGCAAATCGAAAAGGCCATCCAGGAGTGCAACGAGCCTCTCGCAGGCCTCATCTACTGTGCGGCGACTGGCGTGCATCGTGAGATTTCGGAGCTTACCGCGCGCCACTTTGATTTTACGTTTTCGCTTAACGTGCGGGCCTTTTTCGAATTGACCAAGGCCCTCCTGGATCGATTTGCAGACGGCTCCGCGATCCTAGCCGTCAGTTCAATGGGCGGCCAGCGTGCTCTGCCGTATTACTCCCTCGTGGGTTCTTCTAAAGGCGCATTGGAAGCGCTGGCTCGCCACCTCGCTGTCGAGTTGCGGCCGCGGGGAATTCGCGTGAACATCCTGGTCCCCGGCACGGTGGCCACCGACGTCTGGAAAACCCTCCCGGACGGAGAAAACCGGATTGCGGCGGCGACGGCCCGCACACCTGCACAACGTTTAGTGACGACAGAGGAGGTCGCGTGGGCAGCCCAATTCCTCTGCTCGGGTGCCTCGGCAGGAATTGTCGGCCACACACTTGTCGTGGATGGCGGGGCGGGAATCGTTGGGTAGGACCTTCAATTACGGAGCGGTGAGAATGGACGATACTTTGACCAAAATCCAGGAAGCCTTCCATAAGGCATTCGGCGTGGACACTCAAATGGTCTCACTGGACACCACCCCGAGCGAAGTGCCGGCCTGGGATTCGGTGGGGCATCTGGAGCTGGCCAGCACCCTCGAGCAGTCGTTTGGCATCAACCTGGATGTTGACGATCTGATGGAGATGGAAAACGTCCGTGAGATCGTTCGGGTCATCAAATCCAAGTTAGGAACCGCGACTTAACGGCGGCGGTCTCAGAGCGCCGCAATGGGACTTACAACTGGCGGGGCGCCCTCCCGAAAATCGCCATGTGCGTGTCATTCCTGCGGAAGCGCGAATCCCTTGGACTCGCAATGGGTTCCCGCCTTCGTGGGAACAACGACGTTGGTGGGTTCATCCCAATTGGTGGGCGGCAGACCCAGGATGCCGGCGTCGAAACCCTCGTCAGTCCCGGGCAATCGCGAATCTATCTTTGTAAGAACGAACCTCACCCACCTCGGGGCGTAAGTTGAGGGACAGATGGCAGGAAGCCCTGATTGCAATTTTGCGAGGCAGTTAACAAATCGGCTAGGAGGGCATTCTTTCCTGATTAATGCCGTCACCGGCGAAGAAATCCTTCCCGGCGATCTTCATCCGCTGATTTCCAGTTTCGGCGCCAGCCTGCTTCGTGCAGGACTGAAAAGTGGCGATCGGGTCCTCATCGGTTGTACTCTCTCGCCCCTCAGCAGCATCGCTTATCTGGGCTCCATGTACGCAGGGTTGGTGGCGGTCCCTGTCGAGGAGAATATCCTGGTTTCGTCCCTCGCTGGGTTGCTGAAGAAGACCGGCGCGCGAGCGGTGTGGACCGAAAAAGACTCCTCTCTCCAACGCGCGGGAGGCGATTCCGTTCCTGCCTTCCATGGACCTCCCGCCGAAGTAAGAACGGATGCGATGCCGCCAGCCGCCTGCCAGGGAAGCGATCTAGCCGTGCTGGCAGCCACCTCAGGCTCCACCGGAACCCCGCGTTTTGTGATGGTCAGCCACGGTAACCTTACAGCCAACACCGAAGCGATCGTGCGCAGTCAGAATCTTCTCGCGGATGAGCGAGCGATGCTCATCCTGCCCCTGAGCTATTGCTTTGGCGCCAGCGTCTTCCATAGCCATCTTTACCAAGGGGGAGGGGTGGTATTCGACTCCCGGTTCATGTTTCCCGACAAGGTGCTGCATGCCATCAACTCGTACCGATGCACCACCTTTGCGGGAGTCCCGACCGTCTATAACATCCTGCTGCGTCGCTCCAACCTTCGTTCGATTCCCATGCCCGGCCTGCGCCGGTTCTTGCAGGCGGGAGGGCCGCTGGCGCCTCAACGGGTTGCCGAGATGCGTGACACCGTTCCGACGGCGAAATTCTATGTGATGTACGGCCAAACGGAGGCGACCGCTCGTATTACCTGCCTTGATCCCGCGCATCTCGACGCAAAACTAGGCAGCGCGGGCCTACCGTTGGACAACCTCACGGCTCGCATCGTCGATGAAGAAGGCGGAGACTTGCCCACGGGACAGACGGGTGAAATCATGGTCAGCGGACCATCGATCACCTTGGGATACCTCGACGAACCGGAAGAGAGTGGGCGCGTCTTCCAGGATGGCTGGCTGCGAACCGGGGACTTGGGCCATCTGGACGCGGACGGATACCTCTGGATTGACGGTCGCAGGTCCAACTTCCTTAAGATTCGCGGAGTGCGGGTGAGCATTGCCGAGGTCGAAGCTAGAGTAGCGAGCTTGCCGGGGGTCAGTGAGTGTGCAGTGGCTGCCGTGGCGCATCCGGAAGCGGGGGAAGCGCTGGCTCTCTATATCGTTCCCGATAAGGGCGCCTGCGAGGTTGTCGAGACGGTGCACCGCAGCTTACCCCCCTACTGGACTTATGAATCGATCAACATCGTCTCGCAAATTCCGAAGACAGCCAGTGGAAAAGTGGCCCGCGGTGCTCTGCTGAAGAAAGCGGTAGGAATCGATGGATGAACTGGGCCGGAGAATCGACCAGATGCTGGCGATTCCTCCCTACAGTCTGGCGCCGGAAGCGCGGCAGGCCGCACTTGTTGAGTTGCTGAAAGATGAGCTGGATTATGCGGCCAACAGGAGCTCTGCCTACCAGAATTACCTCCGGCACTGGCCCACGGATATTCGGTCTGCTGAGGGAGTCGCCGATCTCCCTTACTTGCCAGTGGCATACTTGAAAGGAGACGTTCCTTTTTCGCTAGTAGAGCCGCGCGAGATAAAACGCACCTTGACCTCGAGCTCCACTACCGGTCAGATGCCCAGCAGAATTGTCCTGGATTCGTCCACCTCGAGGCGGATGACGAAGGGAGTTGTCTCCATCGCGCAAGACTTCATCGGGTCGGCCCGAAGGCCCTACCTGGTCGTCGACGTGCCGGGCGCCGTGACGGGTGGGGCGGCGTTGGGGGCGCGAGGTGCCGCGATTCAAGGCCTTCAGCCTTTTGCGAGCGAGGTCACTTATTGCTTGAAATCCGGTAGCGAAGACCTTGCGCTTGACCGCCAAAAACTTCTGCAATTTGCAGAGGCCCGGCGCAATTCGCGGGTGTTGGTTTATGGCTTTACCTACATTCTTTGGAAACACTTTGTGAAGCCCTTGCGTGAGGAGAACATCTGCCTCGACATGCCCGACGTCCATATCCTTCACAGCGGGGGATGGAAGTTGCTGCAAGAAGAGGCGGTTGACAAGAAAACCTTCAACGCAGGCGTGGCCTCTGTTTTCGGTTGTGCACCCGACCAGGTCATCGATTTCTACGGCATGGTGGAGAACGTGGGCGTCATCTATCCCGATTGCCCCGAGCTCAACAAGCATGTTCCGGTATTTGCAGATATCATCGCGCGGGACCCGCTCACGCTGAGACCGGTTCGAGAAGGGGAAACAGGCATCGTACAAGTCTGCAGCGTGCTGCCCACGAGCTATCCTGGACACCTCCTCCTGGCGGAAGATCTCGCTCAGGTCGTGGCGTACGACGGGTGCCGTTGCGGCAGGCGCGGGGTGTGTTTCCGGTTTATGGGACGAGTGCCAAAGGCCGAGGTGCGCGGCTGCGGGAACATCGAGCGCAGCCGCCAACAGTTTCAGTAGTGCCGAGTTACGCAATAGGTGAAACACGCCGGCCGCATGCTTTCATGCTGAGCAAAGCGAAGCATTCCCGCAGTTTCACGGAGAAAAGAACTGCAGCGACCCTTCGCTGCGCTCAGGGTGACAGACCATCTGCTGTTTCACTTTCTTCGGTAACGCAGCACGAGAGACCCCGATGAGTGAACTCATCCTCGACATTGATCGACCCGAAGAGATTTCCTCGCCAGCATCCGAGTTGCGCGGGACCCTCAGGGCCGCAGAAATCACTCCCGATGGGGTGCTTGAAGTTTTCGACGCCTGGGCCGCTGCTCTCGGCGTAGGCGAGACGGTCGATATCCCTGGCGTTCAATTCCTCCGCATGTGGCTACGGCGTGGAACGCTGGAGCCCATCCTTGCCAGAGAATTGGGATGCGGGGCGCTGGAACGAAACTGGATTGCGGATGGCCGAGCCAGGCTCAAGGCGTTCCCTGTGGGCGTGGTCGGTCACTGGCCGGCCGGCAACATCGAAATCCAGCCCTTTCTTTCGATGACCTGCGCGTTACTAGGCGGCAACGCCTGTCTGGTGCGCGTCCCCGGCGGGTTGGAAGGCATCTCCCGGCAAATTATCGACAAACTGGTCCAAACTGACACGAAGGGTGTCCTGACGGGTCGAATCCGTATGCTGGTCTTCCCACATGCGCGGCGGGACTTGCAGGAAGCGATGGCGAGAGTTGTCGATGGCGCCATGGTATGGGGGGGTGAGGAAGCTGTAGTGCAAGTTCGCAGCCTTCCCTTCCCGCACTGGGCCAGGATCGCAATCTTCGGACCCCGCATATCGATCGCTGCGATGGATGCGGATTCCTGGTGCAAGGTGCAAGAACGCGAGTCGTGGTGCCGCCGCATCGCGCGCGACGTATGGCAGTTTGACCAGCAAGCGTGTTCGTCGCCGCAGGTGCTCTTTCTGGAGAAGAAAGCCGGCCACTCTTGCGACGAGTTCGTTCACACCCTCAGGGCGGCGTTCGAGTCCGAAAACCGCCTGCATCCGAGACAGACCATCCAAGCGGCCTTGACAACGGCCATCTGCCAGGCCCGAGCCTCGTGGTTGCTGGACGATGTTGCCCATCGGGCAATTTTCCCCACGGAGCCCGACTGGACACTCCTTATTGGCCGCGGCCCAGAAATCCCCAAGCCGACCCAGGGGAAGACGCTAACCATTTTGGAGGTCGATGACTTAAGCGACGCCTTGAAAGGTCTCGACGGAAACGTTCAAACCCTGGGGCTGGCCGTGGCCGACGCTGTAAGAGAGGAGATGCTCGCCTCGTTGGCCGCAAGAAGAGGCGTGGATAGAATCGTAAAGCTTGGGCGCATGCATGTCTTTGCTCCGCCATGGGACGGGGTTGATCTCATACGGCCGATGGTGCGCGTGGTCCGCCATGTGCCCTCGAGTGTATAACCCAAACCGGCGGAGTTTAGCGCCCACACACTGGTGATAACGATGGCAGATGCCAACACATTCCTGGAAGCGCTGGACCGCAAGGCCAGAATGTTTGCGCCCGCAGCCAGGGCGACAGTGCAAGCTAACCATGAACTTTGTTCGTGGCTGCTGGACCCTTTGGCCCGCTGGGCGCAGGCCGCCTACGGCGAGAAGGCGTTCGAGGATGCCGCACGAGGCTACGCCCGGTATTGCCTGGGCGTTGCAAAGGCCCAGCAAGCCTACGAGCAGGCGGGCCGGTATGCCCCTCAAGCCTTGACCGACGTGGTTTCGGAGGTTTACGAAGACGAAGGTTACATGGTGCCCTACATGTGGGCAGCCATCCTCATCTATCCGTTCTGGCCCTCGATGGTCAACCATATCGCCCTGTACCGAAATGACTTTCTAAGGGCATTGGCGCCCCAAGCCAGGGTTATGGAGTTGGCGTCAGGCCATGGCGTGCTCAGCCTGCTCGGTGCGGAGGAAAGGCCGGACCTGCAACTCGAAGGGATTGACATCAGCCCCCCCGCGGTGGCCGTGGCAAATCGCATCCTCGGAGCCTCGGGACATGGGGGCCGGGTCAAGTTTGCGGTGGAAGATATTGTCGCCTTTGAGCGGGACAACAAAGGTGGCAAGTATCAAGGAATCATTGCGGCGATGCTGGCGGAGCATCTGGAAGATCCCCGGCCACTCTTCCGGTCAATTTCGCGCCTGCTCGACGAGGGCGGCCTGGTTTTCTTCAGCACTGCCATCGAATCCGCCCAAAAAGACCATCTCTACGAATTCAATTACGAAAGCCAGCCGCTGCGAATGGCGGAGGAGGTTGGCCTTCGCGCAACACGGTTGGTCAGCGATGCCAGCGCTCCCTTGCCCGGCACCCGATTTCTTCCCCGTGCGACAGCCATGATCCTGCGGCACCGCTAAGACTGTACAACTTCGGCGTTTAGATCGAGCTGATTCTATGACAATGACCTTCGAGCAAATCAAAGACTACCTTAGGCAACGGTTCCCTCTCATCATGGTCGACAGGGTGTTGGAGGTCGAGCCCGGCAAAAGAATCAAGGCCGTCAAAAATGTCACGGGAAACGAGATCCAGTTTCTCGGCCATTTCCCCGACTATGCGATCATGCCTGGTACCTTCATTGTGGAGGCAATCGGGCAGTGTGCGTCCATTCTCTTCAGCCAGACTACCGGCAAAGGCGTAGAACAGGGTGAGTACCTGGTCCTGGCCAGCATCCACGAGATGAGATTCTTCGTTCCTGTCCACCCGGGTCATACCATGATCCTGGAAGTGACGATCGTCAAGATGACCGGAGAAGCAGCTCTTGTCGAGGGAGTTGTGACGGTGGAGGGGATCGTCGTCACCAAAGGCAAGCTCGGGTTCGCCAAGAAATCGGTCTAAATCGTTCAGTTCAAAGCGGATCCGGCGGGGCCGCCGGTAGTGAGTGCAGGTTAGGTATGCATAGATCGCTTTTCAGAAGAGTATTCAACAGAATACTCCATCTCATGGCCCGGTTCTTGCCGGGTTCGACCAGTTTGAGGCCGTTTCTGCACCGTTTGCGTGGGGTCAAGATCCAGGGCAGCGTGTTCATCGGTGACGACGTGTATCTCGAGAATGAGTATCCCGATTGCGTGGAGATCCACGACGGCGCAGGAATCGGATTGCGGTCCACGATTGTAGCGCACTCCGGCGACACAGGGGAGCGAGGGAAGATCGTGATAGGAAAGAATGCGGCAATTATGTCGTGTTGTACTGTTATCTGCTCGGCGGGACAGACGCTGACCATTGGAGAGGGCTCAGTCCTTTCGACGGGCTCGGTAGTGACAAATGACGTTCCTCCCCATAAGCTCTGCGCCGGGCCGAGAGTCCGAGTGGTAGCAACGGTCACAGTGCCCTATACGCTGGGGGCGAATCATAGAGATTTTGTCCGTGGGTTGCAGCCACTTCGGGTGCCTAACAAAGGGAAGCAAGAGGCTGGAGAAGTCAGTTGAGGTTTTAGCCAGAGCAGCCACAGCCTGCCATGGCTTGAAGAGAGGTTAATGGAGGCGGCGGATTCTGCCGATTAGGTTCAAGCATGTCGTAGTCGCATCTCAAGTCACCTAAGTGGGGGATGATGAACACGTTGGCGAGGAAAAGCGGAGTATTTGCTGAGAATCTACCTGAAGAGGTAGTTCTCTTTGACAAGGCCCGCGATAAAGTCCAATAGGACCGCCAGAGGACGCGCCGCTGCTGCCTATTCGCCATGACCCACCAGAGCCGACGATTAGAGGCACAAAGAGAAAGCACAATCGGCAAGTCCCTGGCTTTTGAACAAGTTGGTGAGTGGCATGGCAGCCTCACCGACAGGTTGGAGGATCTCGCGGGCTTGGCGCGTGTAGCGCATCTGTCCAGTGTTCGTTTTGATCTTGCGCGTACGAAAGAGCCCTCGCTGCGCGCAAACCAGGCACTTGTTCTGTCGGAATCCAACTCCCTGTCTGTGTTACTTGGCACTTACTGAATTAGCAATATACGTGCATTAGCCCTTGACAATCGTAATGAGAAAAGCTACAATGGATACAGTAGTAACTAGATGATTGATCGACATTAGAGTTGGCGCCCCCCACCGGGGCAGAGGAACGCTTATCGGTTCGCGAAATCAAGTAGTTTCGAGTTCCGCGCTCAAGTTCGCGGAGCATAACTCTGTGCTGTCCTTCTTCGCCTATGGGGTCAAGCTCGAGCTTCGGATTCCCGATGCTCTTCTCTCGCAACTGGCGTGGCCGATCGTGCCTGGCGCTGAGTTTGCCGACGAAGGGCAGGCAGATGCAGTGCTCAGAGTCCAAGAGCGTCAATCTGGCGAAGGCGAGACCCGTTACGAGATTGTCGAAAACGGCACCGTTTTAAGTGCGGTGTGCAGTCTTGAAGCGGCCACGTACGCGGTTGAATCTTGGGCTCAGCTCACGGTTGCGACGTTGGCCAAGGAGCTGGTTTTCGTACATGCGGGAGTCGTTGGCTGGAAAGATCGAGCAGTGGTGGTACCAGGCCGTTCTTTAAGTGGTAAGAGTACTTTAGTGCTGTCGCTCGTGGAACGTGGAGCGCGTTATTATTCGGATGAGTACGCTATTTTCGATTCCGAAGGACGAGTTCATCCATATTGGCGGCTGCCAAAGTTGAGAGTAGCCTCCGACCAGAAAGTGGCTAGTAGTTTACTGGGTGGCACGCTGAGCGGCGCGCCTCCCAAACCCATCCCCCTGGGATGGGTACTTATCAACCGGTATGAAGCAGACAGCCGGTGGCATCCCCGGCGGCTAAGTTACGGAGGTACGCTGCTGGGATTGCTGGATAATACGGTTCCTCTGCGCTGCCGACCGGAGCAGTCAGTGAAGGTATTGGCCAGGGCAGTCAAGAACGCCCAGGGCTTTGAAGGGATGCGCGGGGAGGCGGCGGATTTCGCCGAACAAGTCTTAGCATCATTGTGATTGGATTTTAGACCAACCAAATGGAGGGGATAATGAAGCCAGTGGCAAGGAAGAGCGGAATATTCGCAGAGAATTTGCCGGAAGAGGTAGTTCTCTACGACAAGACGCATGACAAAGTACATTGCTTAAACAAGACAGCGGCCGCAGTTTGGGAAAACTCTGATGGCAGTAAGACGGTCGACGAACTGACGCGGGTCGTCGAAGCGAAGTCCGGAGCGCCAGCGGATCGCAAGTTGGTGCTTCAGGCCCTCGAGGAACTGGAAGAGGCGGGCCTCATGGAAGCCGGCAGCGTAGTGGTGGCAGAGGCAGGACTTCCTTCTCGCCGCGAAGCAGTGGGAAAGATGGTCATGGCAGGCTCAGCCTTGGTAGCCACGATCGTTGCTGCAGCTCCGAAGGCGCACGCCTCCCAAGATCCGCCCAAGGGTTTGGATCCGCCGCCGCTGCCGCCTCATCACGATCCGCCGGAACCGCTGCCGCCGTTCGGCCACAAGCCGCCGACCAGAGGCAAAAGGAAATCCTAGACAAGAAGCGCCGGCTTCGGTATCAACAGGGATTAACCATGTCCGATCTGCAGAGCAGGAGGGGCGATGCAACTCGGCGTCTCCTCCAATTGCTTGTGCAGCGAAAGGGAGGGGACCAGAGTTGGCCTCCTGCTGCTGCTTCGGACTGGAGAACATTCGCGGAGACGTGTGACACCCACCAGTTATCCCCGCTTGTCTATTGCCGCCTGAAGCAAGTGATCGCGCCCACCGTTCCGTCTGAGGTGCTGGATTATCTTCGAGTTCGTTTTCGCGAGTCCTGCTCCTACAACTACCGTTTGGCGTCGAAGCTCGTCAACTTGACATCAATGCTTGAAAGCGAAGGGGTCCGCGTTCTGAATTTCAAAGGACCTTCGCTGGCCATGTCGGTTTACGGCGGCCTCTCTCTTCGCCAGTGCCTGGACCTCGATTTGATAATTCGCACTGATGAAGTGGTGAAGGGGGCGAAGTTAATGAAGAGTTGGGGCTATGAACCAACACCCACGCCGGCGCGGCCTCAACTTAGCCCCTACTTGTGCCGCCCGGAGAACTCGCGACACATCGACCGGGGCAAGGAGATTCAGTACCTCTCACCTGATGGCACCTTCTACGTCGATCTTCATTGGCAATTCGCCGATCGTTTTTGGCGCCCCTTCTCTCCCGACGTCGAGAAGCTTTGGGAGCGAGCCGTAAAGCAGCACCTCCCGCAAGGTAGTGTCTTCACACCGTGTCCGGAAGATCTGTTTCTTGCGCTCTGTGCACATGGGACCCGACATCGCTGGTGGTGCCTCAAGTGGCTGGTCGACGTGGCGGAGATTCTACGCAAGGCCGATGCCCTGGATTGGTCTCGCATTGAGGAAATGACGAAGACTCGTCCGGGAGCCGGCGCCGCAGCAAGCGTGGCTGCCAGCCTTGCGCACGACTTGCTGGAAGTACCCGTGCCCGCCCAAGCCGAGCGAATCTTGCCTGCGACGGATCGAACCCGGGCCCTTGCGTCAGCGATACAGCAAGAATTGCTCACGCGCGGCTACTCGAGTGGCGACGAGCACACGACGCTGTTGGCTCTCGAGGGGCGCCCCGCAGCACGAATGAATTACCTCGCCGCTCGCGTTGCCCGGTACCCCGAAAGCCTGTTCAGGCAGATCATCGCTGAGATAGGCCCCAAGGATCGCAGGCTGATTCGCCTGCCCCGGAAACTTGAATTCCTATACCACCTTATTCGGCCCGCCCGTTTGATCTTAACTCGCTCAAAGCGTATCGCCCGCACCTTGTGGCAGACTGCCGGCGGAGCAAAGCTCCTTCGCTCACCCCTGCGGGAAATGCCCAGGCAGCGGGTGTCTGCCCCCCAGTCAAAATTGGATGCCTCGGCACCGCATTAGTCTCGACCGCCCACCTTCCGCCATCCGCAGCCTCATCACCCCTCGCCGCCCGTGCTCTCAGCGCGGGTTCAAGTACGAGCAAAAATCCCCATTAGGTCTTAGCTGAAGCGGCATGACTGCTGCCGGGCCGGAAACCAGCGTCTCCGGCCGGAGCGGAGCTACGCGAAGTAATCCGCGGCCGCGCCTTTTACCATAGTAGCCTCGTACTCTAGC